>Ga0155067_119_pt1 | contig 84222 bp, 84 predicted proteins | sample RifCSPhighO2_01_FD_106035 | JGI IMG/M metagenome (GOLD analysis project Ga0155067, IMG submission 106035) | Candidatus Gottesmanbacteria bacterium RIFCSPHIGHO2_01_FULL_40_15
CATTTGAGCAATTTCCTGCAGCCAATACATATCCTTCTACCGGACTTCCTCCTTTATCACAATTAAGATTTGAAAATGCAACATAATACCAGGGACTTGTATCAGGTGAATTTGCTAAACATTCGTTACCCAGATCGTCGACCCATTTGCCGGTGTCAGCGGCTTGTTTTTGGAGGATTTGGACCTGTCCGGCAAGGCGGGTGGCTGCGGCAACACCGGCAAGAACAGTCACGAGAAGGAGAAGTTCCACAACGGCAAAACCTGTTTTTTTTGTTTTAGCAAATAAAGTCATATTATTTGACGGAGACAAATATTTTGGCCAGTTTATTTTCATCGATGATGTTTTGTCCGGCGGTTGCCACAACCGTGTTTTCCTTGTTGTATTTGATAACCGCCCGGCCTTTGTTGGAAAGAGCCTGGAATTTAATAACTCCTACCGTTTCCTTGCCTTTGGGAAGAACCAGTGTGTTGCCGTCAAAGGAGGCAACACCTGAAATTTTAATATAATCATCACCGGTCACGCTGATGGGATAGTTATTAAAGAATTTTCCGGTGGAAACAGAAACCGCTTTTATGAATTTCGGCTCGAAGTGAACGACAAAATCAGCGGCAGCAACCTCAAGATCTCCGGAATCAAGGGTCATTACGACATTAAATTCCTCTCCGGCTGTTACCTGATCCTTATTGCTTGACAGGGACAGAATGGCCGATTGAGGAAGTTTTTCTTCATTTGGATTACCGGAGGAGAATTTTCTTATCAAAGCAGAGGCTGCGAGTCCGATAATAAAAAAAAGGACGACAAGAAAAAGCGTCCGGTATTTACCCATCATTAAGCTCCTGATTTTTCCCATCATGGCCTTTAATCCAGAATAGTTTAAATTTTTACCATATGTCAAGCAGAGGCAATATTTGTTAAACTGTAAATCATGGTGCTTTCGGACAGGGATATTAAGAAATATTTACAATCAGGGAAAATCAGAATTATTCCCGATCCTGATCTGTCAGAACAACTGGGTTCATGTTCGATTGACCTCAAACTCGGCAACAGTTTCAGGATTTTTGAGCACAGCAAATACCCTTTCATTGACCCGTTTGATCCAAAAAATACAGACGGAGTTACCAAACTGGTCGAGGTAAGAAATAAGGAACCCTTTATTCTTCATCCCAATGATTTTGTCTTAGCAACAACGGTTGAAAGTTTTGAGCTTCCTGGCGATCTTTTAGCCCGACTGGAAGGGAGGTCGTCGCTTGGCAGGCTGGGAATTGTTGTTCATTCAACGGCCTCTATCTTTGAACCGGGCTGGAAAGGGAAAGTGGTTATGGAGCTGGGGAATTTAGGCCGGATGCCGATTGCCCTTTATCCGGGTATGCGGATTTGCGCTTTGACTTTTGAAAAACTGACATCATCAGTTGACGTACCTTACGACAAGAAAAAAGGAGCAAAGTACATTAACCAATCATCTCCCGAACCTTCAAAAATGAGCCGGGAAAAGTAATTAAAAAACTTCTACCCGCGTCCCGTATTCAGCCCAGTCAAACAGCCATTTGGCGGAATCTAAAGGGACATTAACACAACCGTGGCTTTTTGGGCGGCCGAAAGAATTATGCCAGTAGGCTCCGTGAATAGCATAGTCGCGATAAAAATACATGACATTGGGGACGTTTTTATACTCATACCGGCCGTAATATTTTGATCCTCCCCGCATAGTTTGGGATGGGATTTTAAGCCTGATTGAAAAACTGCCTTTGACTGTTGGAGTTCTGGTGAGTCCGGATGAAACTCTGGTTTGGTGGATAATTCTGCCGCCTTCCCAGGCAAAAAGCATCTGTTTACCAAGATCAACAGTTATGAGTTTCCGATCGGTGATAATTTCGCTGGAGAAAGTTTTTGAGGGCAGAAGAAAAAAGACGGTTATAAACAGTATGAAGATGATGTAAAATCTTTTAACCACTACATTTATAATATAACAGAAATAATATGAATTTGGCATACAGGATGAGGCCTAATAATTTACAGGAATTCTTCGGTCAGGAACATCTGGTCGGTAAGGGAAAAATATTAAGACAGATGATCGAAACCGGAAATATAATTTCCCTAATTTTTTGGGGACCGCCGGGAAGCGGTAAAACTACTTTGGCGACCATAATTGCCGGACAAACCGAATCGGATTTCCACCGGATCAGTGCGGTTGAGAGCGGTAAGGAAGAATTAAAAAAAGTTATAAAAAAAGCTGAATTAAATAAAACTTATAACCGCAAAACAATCCTGTTTATTGATGAGATACACCGGTGGAACAAAGCCCAACAGGATGCCTTATTGCCATATGTTGAAAACAGCCTGATTACGCTTTTTGGAGCAACAACTGAGAATCCCTCTTTTGAAGTTATTAGTCCTTTGCTTTCACGCTGCCGGGTTTTTGTTTTGAAAGGTTTGGAATACGGGGAACTTGAAAAGATTTTAAATAATGCCTTACGAGATAAGGAGAGAGGCTTGTATAAATTCAATAAAACAATTGATAAAAAAGAAAGAGAATTGTTGATAAGACTTTCTGGAGGGGATGCCAGAATAATGCTTAACGGATTGGAAATGGCGGTTGTCTCATATCGTGACAAAAAGATTACCGGAGAAGCAATTATGGAAGTTTTTCAGACAAAATCAGCCGGACTCTACGATAAAAAAGCCGAAGAACATTACAATATAATAAGCGCATACATCAAGAGCATGCGGGGTTCGGATGCTGACGGGTCGCTTTATTATCTGGTGAGAATGCTGGAAAACGGCGAAGATCCCAAATTTATAGCCAGAAGAATGATAATTTTTGCTTCGGAAGATATCGGACTGGCAGATAGGGGAGCATTAATTCAAGCCAACAGTGCCTTTGAAGCCGTTTCCAAAGTCGGTATGCCTGAGGCTCAACTGATATTGGCTCATATTACTCTCTATTTGGCCAAAGCACCAAAATCAAGAGCTGTTGCAAACGCATTGGGAAAAACAAGGAAGGCTTTATATGATTTTCCCAATGAGAACGTGCCTCTTCATCTACGGAACGCTCCGACAAGGCTGATGAAAAATCTGGGATACGGTAAAGACTATATCTGGAGTGATGACTATGTCGGACCGGTTAAGGATAAAAGCTTTTTACCGGATAAATTGAAAGGCAGGAAATTTTTTGATGGCAAATAAAAAAACAGACAATTTTCAATTTCAATTTTGTCCCAATTGTAAATTTAAACTGATTGAACGGGATGAGGGGGGTAAACTCCTTGTTTGCCGGAAATGCGGATTTCATTACTATAATAATCCGGTCCCCTGTGTGGCTGTAATTCTGATCAATAAGAAGGGAAAATTACTTTTTGTTGTAAGGAAAAATGAGCCGAAGATTGGTTTTTATGATCTGGCAGGAGGATTTGTTGAAGAGGGTGAATCATTTGAAAATGCCGCCAAGAGAGAACTGAAGGAGGAATTGGGAGTAAGTTTAGAGCTGTTTAATTATGCCGGTTCCACATCTGATAATTATGAATTTAAAGGCATAATATATAAGACTGTTACGGTAGTTTTAGTAGCCAATATTGATGGTAAAATTTATCCGGCGGATGATGTGCTGTCAGTTTCATATTTTGATAAAAAAAATATACCCTTTGAAAGATTTGCTTTTCCCGGTTTATCAGGAGTTATCAAAAAATATATCGGAAGGAGGTGAATACCGATGGCGGTTAATATTCTGGCGGTTTTGGTATCGGCTGTTTTGGCAATGATTTCCGGTTTTATCTGGTACGGTCCAATATTTGGCAAGAAATGGATGAAGCTGGTCGGAATGACTGAAAGATCGATGGACAATGCCAAATCTAACATGAGCAGAACTTATATTATTTCTTTTGCTTCAGCAATGGTTATGGCTTATGTTTTAGTTCATTTTATAAAATTTTCTCTGGCTGATTCTTTTGTTACCGGCATGTCGGTAGGATTTTGGAGTTGGCTCGGATTTGTGGCAACAACGTCTTTAACGGGATATTTATATTCGGAAAAGCCAAAGCCTTCTGAACTATACTTTATTGATAACGGTTATCAGCTTTTGACTTTAATGCTGATGGGCGGATTATTGGCGGTTTGGCAGTAAACACCCCTTGACGTGAATAATTTGAAGGTACTAATCTTAATATTAGTAACGGTTATTAACGGTTATAAATTTCCGGAAGGGGGTGATTCAAGGTGGATAAACAGATGAAGGAATGTTTGAAACCTCACTCAGTGGTTCATACCGTGTTAGGTATTGGTGTCGGATTGGTACTGGCTAATTGGTTAACCGGATTATCAGGCCAAACAGGAATGGTCATAGGATTATTTACGATTATTGCAGCTTTTTTGGGTGAACTTTACGTAGCCGGACAGAAAAAAAGATGAAAAAGGGCGGAATTTTCATTACATTTGAAGGTTTGGAAGGGAGCGGTAAATCGTCCCAAATTGGATTACTTGCCAGTCAGTTAAAAGAGCTTAATTACAATATAAAAGCGACCCGGGAACCCGGGGGAACAAGAATCGGAGAGTTAATAAGGCAGATAACCCATAATAAGGATAATGTTGATTTGACATCGGTCACCGAAAGTTATCTCATGGCTGCTTCCCGGGCTCAGCATGTTAGGGAAATTATCAGACCGGCTTTAGAGCAGGGTATGGTTGTTTTGTGCGACCGCTTTCTTGATTCCAGTTTGGCTTATCAGGGGTACGGCCGGGGATTGGGTGAAGATGAGATTACGGTGATTAATAAACTGGCGATAGATGATGTTTTTCCGGATCTGACCATTTTTTTGGATGTAGCTCCGGAGTTGGGATTCCAGAGAAGGGACGGATCGGGTAAAATAGACCGGTTGGATTTACAACAGAGTGATTTTTATCACCGGGTTTATGAAGGTTATAAGAAACTGGCCGATAAAAACAGGGGACGTTTTTTTATTGTTGACAGCAGTCTTCCGATGAAAGAAGTTCACTTAAAAATCTGGCAAAAAGTTAAAGACTTATTGGAGTAATTAAAACCGGGAGGTGATTGTATGAATAAAATATGGATCGGTATTGCCGGAGTTTTTTTACTTATTGCGGTTTCACTGTTTGGTACTTATAACAATTTAGTCGGTAAATCAACGGTAATTGACGGTCAATGGGCACAGGTTGAGACCCAATACCAACGGCGGTTTGATTTGATTCCCAACCTGGTCAATTCAACCAAAGGTTTTCTTGAACAGGAAAAAGAAATCTTTGAGACAATTGCCCAGGCCAGGACGCAATATGCCGGAGCCCGCACAGTTGACCGTAAAGTAGAAACGGCGGGTGAACTTGATTCAGCGTTATCCCGGCTTCTTTTTATCATCGAAAATTATCCAAACCTTAAATCCAATGAAACAGTAGCTGGATTGATGGATGAACTGTCAGGCACCGAAAACAGAATCAGTGTTGAAAGAAGGCGTTTTAACGAGCTGGTCCAGGAATATAATATAACCGTAAAAAGAGTTCCGACCAATATCATTGCCAAGATGTTTAATTTTTCACTAAGACCTTATTTTGAAGCCGGAACAGGAGCTGAAACACCACCGAAAGTCGAACTTTAAGAAAGAAACGGGATGCGTTTATTTCCAAAAATTAATATTACTTTATTAGTAATATTAAGTTATATCTTTTTACAACTTTATCCGGTTTATGCGGTAAACTATCCTTCTCCTTCTGGTTATGTCAATGATTTTGCCGGACTTTATTCATCCGGTTATAAAATCGGCTTGGAGAAAAAACTGACTGATTTTGAGAACCAAACCGGTGCAGAAATGGCTGTGGTTACTGTTAAATCGCTTGAGGGAGAATCTGTTGAGGATTATGCAGTAAGGCTCTATGAAAAATGGAAAGTGGGAAAAAAAGAAGCAGATAACGGACTTATAATACTTATTGTCAAGGATGAGCGCGAAGTCAGGATCGAGGTGGGGTACGGATTGGAGTCATTTATTACCGACAGGAGAGCCGGAGATATTATAAGAAGCGAAATTGTGCCCGAATTTAAGTCAGGAAATTTTGAAACCGGGACGGAAAAAGCGATAAATAGAATATTTAAATATATCAGCGATAATGATATTGCGGTAAATGAAAAAAGCGATTCGGATAATGACTTGAGCAGTTGGCCGATATTACTAGTTTTTTTAATTATTTATCTTTTTGGAACATATCTGGCCAGTTTTTTGGGAAGAACTAAGGAAATCTGGCCCGGAGGGGCGATAGGCGGGATTCTGGGACTTATTACGGGGGTAATCTTTTCCACATATGCCGTAGCATTGATTTTCGGAATATTTTCAACGCTTTTCGGACTGTTACTCGATTTTATTCTGTCCAGAAATTTCAAAATTCGCAAGGAAAAGGGTTTGCCGACCAATTTCTGGTCATCCGGGGGAGGCTTCAAAAGCGGAGGAGGTAGTTCATTCGGCGGATTTGGCGGCGGATCTTCAGGCGGAGGGGGGGCTTCCGGGAAGTGGTAATATAATACATGCTTTATTTCCGGAATATTATTCCTTCTCTTTCCGGACTGTAGGAAATCATTGTTACAGGATAAGCAGCAATTTCTTCAACGCGATTTACGTATTTTTGAGCATTAGGATGAAGTGTTTCCCATGATAAATTTTTTCTGTCCATTTCCGGCCACCCGTCCAGATATTCAATAATTAAATTTTCGGGATTTAAACCGGATAATTCATCACCGTCAATTCTGTTCAATTTAGCGATAACTTTACCTTCTTTTACGTAACCCGTGCAAATACCTACTTTATCCAGTCCTCCCAAAACATCAATTTTTGTAAGGGCAATTTCTGTGGCGCCGTTTACTTCTAAAGCATATTGAAGAAGCACACCATCAAGCCAGCCTACCCGTCTGGCCCGTCTGGTTGTCGTTCCGTATTCATCCCACGGATTCTCGCCGGTTCCTCTCAGGTGCCGGGCGGTATCATCATGCAATTCAGTAGGAAATGGTCCGCTGCCGACTCTTGTTTGAAATGCCTTGGTGACTGCCAATCTTCTTTCCACTGTTTCAGGAGCGAATCCGAATGATTCAAGAAAACCAGCCAGACCCGTATGACTTGAGGTGACATATGGATAAGTACCGTAATCAATATCAATCAGGGTTCCCTGGGCCCCCTCTGCTAAAAGGCGCTTTCCCTTATCGTAATCATGGTGGGCTCTGTAGATAGTATTGCCAACATATTGATATAGAAATCTGCCATATTCAGCTAAAGCATCAATTTCAGCATCGATATTAATCGGTTGAAAGGATACGGCAGCTGTTAAGAAGTCAAAAGCTCTTTGTTTTGATTGGTTGTCCGGATCTTTCTGAATATCATCCTGGAGCGTTTCCAACGCCCGGTGAACATTTCGATTTTGGGCTAATGTTTTTAATATGGGAATTCTATCTTCAAAATGTTTTCTAAGGCTTATTTCATCAAAATGTTCACCGGCAATCATGTCTATTACGGGTCCTCTTCTTAACATTTTTAACGAATAAGTCGGTCCGATTCCCCGGAGCGTGGTTCCGATAAAAGTTCCGCCTGAAGCTTCCCAGAGGGCGTCTTCCAGTAATTCCGCTTTGGTTATCAGTCTGGATTTACCGTCAAGAAGATAGCCGCTTGGATTTATATCAATACCTCTTTCCCGAAGACCGTTAATTTCTTCAACTAAGGTTTTCGGATTGACAACGACACCCCTGCCGATTAAAACTACTGAGTGCGGCCTGGTTATGGCGGATGGAGTTAAATGCAGTTTGAATATTTCATTTCCAACCGTAACGGTATGGCCGGCGTTATCTCCGCCGGCAAAGCGGGCATAAACATCGTATTTACTAAGGCAATCAACGATTCTACCTTTTCCTTCATCTCCCCATTGAGCACCGAATACTAATCCTAGTTCACCTTTGGATGCCATAAAGATTTGAGCAGATGTATGTTAGTCTAGTTTATACTAAAGGTTAAATCGGATTGTCAATAATCAGTAAAATTAAAAAGACATAATTTGATTATTTTTCATCCGGTTTGACCTGGTTGACATAATTTTTTATATAGGATACAAGAAGATTCATGACGGTGGCTCCCGAGTTAAAAAGTATGTATTTTGATATTACCTCCCTGACTCAACAAGAAACTCCTGAATGGTTATTCGAAAATAATGAGCTGGGAATAACTCCGTTACAACTTCACGTCAGACTGCTTAAACCTTTAAAAACCGGTGCTTATCCTGACAGGAGATTCCTTTTTCACCTTTTTAAAATGACTGAGAGCACCGACAGGGATATGATGGAAAATCAGCCGGAATGGGTTGAAAGAGGTTTTTTTACCGTAAAATATACTTCGGATGAGGTAGCAAAAATCCAAAATTCTTATTTACAAGGCCTGAAGGAAATATATTCTTTGGCAAAAGCGTCGGAGGAGGGAGATAATATCAGATTTGCCTTTCCGCTATACGGGGCTATGCCGATTATGGCTCGGATGAATGAAATTGCTGATAAAGAATTAAGAGAAGTCGGTATACGAAAAGAACAGCTTTTACATGCTCCCATTTGGGGAACTCAGGGAGCTTCAACGGGCGGGGCGCAAGTGGATAAGACGATTAATCCGGAGCTGCTTAAGCCTGAAAATTATATAGTACTTAGTGATGATGTTTTGGACAGCGGTGTTTCGGCAATTCAGTTGGGGATTGCCAGAAGACTAAAACGTCTGGGTTTGGAAGAACTGCTTGAGAAGGATTACGGGAATCTGGTTTCGGATATCAGGGAGTTGAGAGGTCAGGGAAGGATATTTGATGATCGTCAACTGGTGGAAAAATTTGCCAGGGCCGCTAAACTTCTCAGAGAGGAAAGGATTATTGTCGCGCCGCTTTTTTGCAAAAATCAGCCGTTCAATAATTTACTTATTCAGGAGGTTAAAACAAATTTTTCTGAATATGACGGAGTATTGGCGGTAATGCAGGATAGAGCCAACAGGAAAACAAATCTAATTGGAGAATCTGAATGGATTATGGGCGGAGTCGGTGGTTGGGATTCCGGCTATCCGCTTCTGGATACGGGGGTTAACGGAGCAGCGGAAACGGGAACGAAAAAAGTTAAGGGAATTTTATATTATACCGATCCGGAATATGAAACAATTTTAATAAAATTAGGTTTGGATAAGCTTTTTCTGCGGGTCGGTGCAGGGATCAAGGATCTAGTTGTTTTCAATGCAAAAAAGTATGACGAACTGGTTTGGGAAGTAGCAAAAAATGTAAATGCATATATGGAATATACAGTTGATCAGGGTTTATATTCTGATTTATGAATTCAGATATTCTTGATATTATAGGCTGACTAATTTAAACTTCTCTCTAAGTTTTTCAAGAATTTATATGCTAATAAAAGAAGCTAAACCATTTTATTTCCGACATGCCAGGTATCTGCAGAAACAACTTAAAATGGGTTTGCCACCTGTTGGACTAACTTTTGAAGATGTACTTGTATTACCTAAGCATTCTAATATTCCTTCTAGAAAGGATGACAGTCTCAATTTAAAATCTCATATTGCCGGTGATGTTTATACAAATTTACCAATAATAACAGCAAATATGGATACAATAACCGAATGGCAAATGTCACAGGAAATTGCTTTATTGGGTGGAGTCGGGGTTATCCATCGATATTTAACTTCTGAAGAACAGGCCAGACAAGTTAAAATAGTTAAAGATAAAACCAGGACGTTTCAGGATCAACCTTTTTCAGTTCATCCCGATACTACTGTAAGAGATATGAGGAATTTGAAAAAAAAGCAAAAGACGGGTTATTTTTTAGTGCAGGATACTGATAATAATTTATTAGGAATAATTACAGATAGAGATTTGGACAGTACTGATGATGATTCTACGCAGGGTCATCTTATAATGACTCCTTCTGACAGGTTAATTACAGTACCTGAAGGAACAACTCTTGAAGAAGCTGAGAAAGTGATGAAAATAAAAAGAATTCAGAAGGTTCCGGTTTTATCTTCTGAAGGGAGAGTGGTTGGCGTATTTACCCAGAAGGATGCTCAGATAGCTAGGAAATTTCCTAATGCATCCAAGGATAATAAAGGGAAATTAATAGTTGGGGCTGCTGTTGGGGTGAAAGATATAGAAGCTGAAGTAGAAAGAACTTATAAATTAGTTGAAGCTGGAGTTGATTTTATTATTATCGATATTGCCCATGGGGATAGTGAAAATATGATGAAAATGCTTAGAAGGTTAGCGAAAGATAGAAATATAAATGTACCGATAATTGCCGGTAATATAGCTACAGGAGAGGCAGCTAAAGTTTTAATTGGAGAAGGTGCTGACGGTCTTAAGGTAGGTATAGGTCCCGGTTGGGCATGCGATACAAGAATTGTGGCCGGGGTTGGAAGAGCTCAAATATCTGCAATAGCGAGTGTAGCGGCAGTTGCCGTTAGTAATAAGATTACTGTAATTGCCGATGGTGGAATGAGAAATCCTGGTGATTTAGTTAAAGCATTGATTGCCGGCGCTGATATTGGTATGTTTGGCGGTATGTTTGCGGGAACTCTGGAAACGCCTGGTAAATTAATAACAAAAGGCAAGAAAAAATTTAAACGATATGATGGTATGGCATCTAATTCTGCCAGGATAAGAGCCAGAAATAGTCATCAAATCATCCAAACCTCCGGAATATATGAAGATAGATATTCAGATACAGAAGTTGATGCTGAGCAGGATGCTCCTGAAGGAAGAGAAAAAGAAGTGCCTTTACGCGGACCTGTTCGTGAAGTAGTCGTATATCTTGAAGGTGGTTTACGATCAGGAATGAGTTATATAAATGCACATACTATTTCTGAAATAAGAAAGAAAGGTACCTTCGAAAGGATAACTCAAGCCGGTGCAAATGAACAATATGGTGAAGTGAGTTAATTTACTCTTTAAAAAGTTTACATATTGTCAAAATAATATATGTCTGTTAAGATAAACTTTACTTTCAGAAGCCGGTAGGCTCCTGTCCCGATAGAATCGGGATATCCGGTTTTCAGATTAAGGAGATAAACATGATTTTTGCGGCAGGGTTTATCTCTGTCGTTTTTTATTTATTCAGCCGCAATAAGCTGCGCCATCGTTTGAAGCTTTGGCCGGCCAAGAAAATTTATGAGAGAAATATCTTTGAAGGATCTTTTGGAAGCCGGTTGCCATTTCGGACACAAAGTTGCCCGCTGGCATCCCAAGGCAGCGGCATTTATATATCAACCGAGGGAAGGAGTTCATATTATTGATTTGGTGAAAACACGTGTTTATCTCAAAAAAGCTGCCGCTTTTATTTATGAACTGGCAAATCAAGGCAAGATTATTCTTTTTATTGCTTCCAAAAGACAGGCAAAAGGCGTGGTAACCGAGGCTGTTAAAAAAAGCGGTATTCCTTATATGACCAACAGGTGGATCGGCGGTTTTATAACCAATTGGGAAGAAGTGAAAAAAAATATTGACAAGATGCATACATGGAGAAAAGAACGGGAAGACGGAAGCTGGGAGCAATATCCAAAACATGAGGTAGTGAAATTAAACAAAAAATTAAAAGGTGTTGAAGATATATATTCGGGTGTTGAAAGTCTTACCGGTTTACCGGATGCGGTTTTTATCGTTGATATTGTTAAAGAAGATACGGCTTTAAAAGAGGCTAACAGAAGAGGTATTCCGGTAATTGCCATTGTCGATACCAATGCCAATCCTACACTGGTTGATTATCCGATTCCGGCTAATGATGATGCCGTAGGAAGCATTTCATATATTGTGAATTTTATGGTTGAAGCGTATTTTGAAGGCAGGAAAATAGCCGAGAAAAAGGAAGGGATTAAAGAAATAAAAGCTGTTGAGCCGGTAAAAGAGGAGAAAAAGGAGGTTATGGAGAAAAAAGAAGCTACAGCTAAAAAAGAAGCGGAAGGAAAGGCTTTAAAACAAAAACCAAGAAAAGAAAAGAAGAAGGAAAAAAAGGAAAAAAAAGTTTCCTTAAAAAGTAAGGGAAAATCCGAGAAACCAGCCGGTAAAAGCAAGGCCAAAACTGAACAAATAAAAAAATGAAAATAACAATTGACCGGATAAAAAAAATTAGAGAGCTGACAGGATACGGCATTATGGATTGCCGGAAGGCGCTTGAGGAAGCTGCGGGTGATGAAAAAAAGGCCGTTGAACTTCTAAATATTTGGGGGATTGAGAAATCCGCAAAGAAAAAGGACCGGGAAACAAAAGCCGGACTGATACAGTCTTATATCCATGGAGAAGGAAAAATCGGAGTTCTTATTGAACTCTTGTGCGAAACGGATTTTGTTGCCAGGACGGATGATTTTAAAAATTTGGCGCATGAACTGTGCCTTCAGATTTCCTCAATGAATCCCAAAGATATCAAAGAACTTCTTAAACAGGAGTATATCAGAGATACGGGGTTGACAATTGGAGATATGATTAAGCAGACAATCGGTAAATTGGGTGAGAATATAACGGTATCCAGATTTGTCAGGATGCAATTGGGCGAGAAGTAAACTTTACCCGGATGTTAATATTTGCTTCTGTTTGATTAAACCCTGTTGTGAGATATGGATTCCCTTTCAGTTAAGATTTGGGGAGAAAATTTATCATCGGTTAAAGCAGGTTAATAAATTTAACAGTTATTTCACTTTTTTCCAGATTAAAACGGTCTTTGTTATTTGCGGTAAAATCTTCAACCAGATCGTGAAAATGTGAACCAGTAATGATAATGATCGTATTTCTCACATGACGGTTGGATAGTATTCATATAATAACCCTCAAAAACCCGCGGAGACATTGAATAAATGTAAATGGAAAAATTATCCGGTTTTAGTCTTTTTGGTGTATCTTTCCTTTGACAGGCGGAGGACTTTGTCCCGGTTTTGGTTGACTGATTTGGGCAAAGGCAAAGTGACGGCATGGAAAGGAATTGAAGTGAGGTTGTCGATAGCCAGTTTGATGATTATCTGGAAACTGCCCAGGTTGACCAGGTCTTCTTCTTTATACCACTGGCCGTATTCGCGGGCCAGAAGTTGGGCGTCCTGGGCACCGGTAATAAAAGATATTAATGTTCCGGCATTGCCGAATATGGCTTTTTGCACCTCTTCATCGACTTGGCCGATATACTGGTTGGCCAGAGCAATATTCAGGCGGTACTTTCGGGCTTCAGACAAAATTTTTATAAATGATGTTGTGGCGAAATTCTGAAACTCGTCCACATATAAATAAAAATCTCGTCTTTTTATTTCGGGAATGTTGACCCGGTTCATGGCCGCCAATTGGATCCTTGTTATAAACATGGCGCCCAAAAGAGCGGCATTGTCTTCCCCTAATTTTCCCTGGGATAGATTAAGGATAAGGATTTTACCCTGATCCATGATATCCTCAAGATCAATCGTTGAGTGCGGATGTTCCAGAATTTGCCTGATGGTTGGCGACATAACGAACTGGCCGACTTTATTCTGAATCGGGGAGATTGCTTCGCTTTTCAGTCTGGGATGCATTTTTTCATATTCATTCCTCCAGAAATTCTGAAGAATTTTATCCTTAACTTTGATAAGGACTTTCTGCCTGAAATTCTGATCGGATAAGAGATCGGGAACCATGACCAGAGTTGAATCGGGATATTCAAGAAGAGTCAGAATGACGTTTCTTAAGATGTATTCAAGCCGGGGACCCCAGGAATAGCTGTAGAGTTTTGAAAAAATGGAGACAATTCCTGAAGCAATCAGTTCTTTATGAACGGGATTTTTGACTTCCAGCGGATTCATCCAGAATGGGTTTATCTGGTCAAAAGGTTCAAGATAAACGATATCATTCAGTCTGAAAGAGGGGATAAAGTCAAGAAGAGTTTCCGATAAGTCACCATGAGGGTCAATTACGGCAACGCCTTCCCGATTTCTCATGTCATTTATGGCCATATTGGCAATAAGTGTTGATTTTCCGGTACCGGTTTTACCGATGATGTAGACATGTTTCCGGCGGTCATCCCTTTTAATTCCGAAAGTCGTCAATTGATTTTTGAACTCAGCTTTGGCAAAAAAGTTTACCTCCTTTTTCTCATCTTCTTGAAGATCGGCGGCCACGGGAAGATTGGGCGGCGGTTCTCCCAGAAGGGACCTGCCCCAGGAAATATTTTTAATGCCCGATAATACTTTTCCGGGCGGATGCCAGATAGTAGACAGTTCTTCGGTATTTAATATCTGGTGTCTGGGAAAATGGTTTTTTTCCCTTTTGACGAGACGGTCAAAGGCAATTTTTTTGGAATACCAGCGGGGTCTTCGCAGTATAAAGCGGTTGCCCTCACCAAGCGCAAATGCGCCGAAGGCGCCGGCCAGATTGGTCAGCTGGCTTAAGGCAGCCTGATTGGTATGAGCACCGATCATCAGTCTTATATAAGTTCTGTATCCGGTATGATTAATTTTTTCTTCAATAAGTCTTGCCAAAGGAAATGGTCTGGTTTTTTCCGGTGCCCGGGAAGTAGGATCAGGAATGCCTTTTAGAACCATACGGGTAACCATGGACTGCCAATTGAACTGGGGAGGTTCAATTATGATCTGAAACAGGCCTTTTTCGTCTTTTGAGAATTTTGACATGACACCGATTATAGATGAGAGAGGATCAAGATCGCGGAAGTCTTTATATGTTTTAATCGGATAATAAAAATAATTGGCCAGTTGGAGATTACCGATTGCCAAAAAAGGACTTTTTATTATATGATCGAGGTAGTCCGGAACAGAGGTTATCAGAATTTTGGGATACTGGCTGGTTAACTGGCTTTCAAGGTATACACGGAAGGAATCCGGGACAACACTATAAAAGCGGATTTGCTGGTTGTAAGAGGCTATTTCAAAAGAGAGTGTTCTTACTTTAATCCACAACCGGCGAAAGTAGGAAATGTGGCCTCCGGCAAATAACGAGGAGAAGACCTGCGACATCATTTCGGGAGTTTCCTCACCGGTTTTTGCAGATTGTATTTCCAGAACTACTTTTTTTTCACTGGCCATTTGAGGTTAAGTATAAATTATTACTTTATAAAGGGAAAGGAGCCCAAGTTTTTGGATTCTTACCTCTTTTTAGCATAATCAATCCATTTTATTTATTTATAATCCTTATAATTTAGGATCTCCGAATATGAGTTTTTATGAGCAAATCAGGTATTCTCATTCAGATGAAGGACCGGCGGGGGAAGGGAAAGAACCGGAATTTCGCTCTGTTATCGCCTATTATCGTTGTCCAACAAGTACTTATATGCATCCCGGAGGACATACCTTATCGCCGGTTATGCAGGTAGAAGCAGATCAAGATCCTCCAAAAACTTATAATTGTATTATACATAAAACCCATGCTTTCAGGTTTGACATAAAAGAAATACCAAGTACAAAATAAGTCAGATATTTTTTAACCCCGGTATATTGCTAACATTCTTTTTTCCTGATATTGTTAAACTATGGCGGAAGATCCTTTGATCTTGGATGTAAAAAGCAGGATGCAGAAGGCAGTGGCTGTTCTGATTGAAGATTTGGGAACGATAAGAACCGGCAGGGCGACTCCGGCTTTGATTGAAAATACGGTTATTTCCTCATACGGAGGAACACAGAATCTGAAACTTCAGGAGTTGGCAACCATTACGACAGAAGGAGTCCGGTCCCTGATTATAGCTCCTTTTGACCAGACAGTAATCGGGGATATAGAGAAAGGAATAAACAGTGCCAATTTGGGTTTTACCGCATCGGTTGACGGAAGCATTATTAGAATAAATATTCCTCCTTTGACTTCGGAGCGAAGGGATGAATTTATCAAACTGGCCAATACTAAAATAGAAGGCGGCCGGATTATGGTAAGACAAGTCAGGCATGATGTTATGGCATCTTTAAAAAGAAGTTTTGAGGCAAAAGAAATATCGGAAGACGACAGAAAAAGGCTAGAGAAAGAGATTCAAAATATCACCGATGAAATGATGGCAGAGTTAGAAATATTGCGCCATAAAAAAGAAGAAGAACTGAATCAGGTATAACTTTTGTTATTGCCCATTTTCCCTTAACAATCTGATTTCCCGCTCAATTATTTTTTTCAAAATCACTTGGCTGATGGAATAAGTCGGTTCAACACCTTCATAAGAAAGAGTGCGGACTCCCAGATTTTTAGCTTTAGAATAGGGAGTGTCAGAAGCATAGTGGGCGATACCCAATTCAAAAGGAGTAGTTGTCAGGTTAATAAACTCATTTTCTTCATAGCGGTTATAATAAATAAACTCATAAATAGCATTAAGATATGGGCCGGCTTCCATTTCTATATCGGTGAATCCGTCGCGAAACCAGTTTTTCAGCATTGTTTTTGATTCCAGGAAGGTTCCTTTAGTAGTGATTGTTTTCTGATTTTCCAGAACCAGTCCGTTTTTAAAAATTTTTTTAAAATCACCAAGTGAAAAACAATTGATAATGCCGTACGTATTTTTTGTATGTTCGTCATAAACAGTATTCGGCAGAAGAATATCGCCGATTTGACCGTTTAAAGCAGCAGCTTTACCCATGATATATATACCTAGGACCTGGCCGGCATTTTGCCCGATTTCAGTTAAAACCTGATAAGCTGCCCATCCCAGCGGGTAGTCGATATTTACAATTAGAGAATGACTTTTTTTCAATTCCGATAAATCCGTATTCAGAAGTTTTCCCAGGTTTGATCCGGGAAGTTGGGAAAGGGGTATTATTTGGGCATCGATATCCAAATTATGTTTAGCCTGAACGCGGTAGATACCCAACTTTTTTTCCAGTTTAAGCTTTCTGTCCTTAAGGGCTTTATTTTCCCTAAGTGCTTTTTTAGACAGATAATTAAGGAAATATTCCCTGGCAGGGTGAATGTTATCCTTATTGAGATTTTCCCAGGTTTTTATCAATTGATCATCCTGGTTTTTATAAAGGTAATCAATCAGATTTTTTTCTTCATCAAGTGAAAATCGGGTTATCAGATTGATCAGAGAATGTGTATTGGAAGAAACGAAATATATCGGCATGTCAAGAAAATTTATTCCCGAAATGGATTTTTCAATATGATCCCACCAGTATTGGGTAGCTCTGGCATATTCCATGTATGATCCGGAGAGAAGATGAATGTTAAAATCGACCCGCCTGAATTTAATGGCGGTCAGGAATTTGTGATAATCGTCGGTCCAGATTTTTTGAAATCTGACAATATCATCTTTTTCAAGAAGAGATTCGAAAGTTTTGACAACATTTTCAGCCGACCTTAATAAATGATGCAGTTTATTCCATTCAATCTGAAAGGCAGTTGTTAGTGAAATCAGATCGTCAACATCAGTAACGGAAGCAATATAAACAGCTAAAGTATCCTTACCGTTAAAATACATTTTTCTGCGGCGGCCTTCAGCTTCGACTTCCTGCCAGCTTTCGATTTTGCTGAATCGGTTATTTTTAAAAACCCGGATGGATTGCCCGAGAATAATTTTTTTAACCATGGACATGCAATTGGGCAAACGGAGAAGAGAATAAATAAAAGAAGCGGTGTCTATTTTCCCGGCGGAAGCTTTCTCATGAAGAACGGAATTCATATTCTTGTGGGAATCTTCCAGGTTTCTTACTCGGACAAACCCGGCTGATTTCAAAAGCGACCGGTATGTGCGGATATGGATTTCAACCGGGTCAATGGCAATGTTAAAATTATTACTGTTGTTCATCTAGATTTATTATTTCCAAGTATTATACTAAAGCAGTTGACTTTGTAGAAGAATTCATTTTAAGAGAAGAAATTGCATTGCACAATTTTCTGTATTAATATTTAAGATAATCAAATTTCCTCTTAAGATTAAACTTTTCTTATGATTTTAACGGTATTTGTTTTTTTTCTTATATTATCCGTTCTGGTTTTGGTTCACGAATTGGGCCATTTTTTGGCCGCTAAAAAATTCAATATATATGTTGAGGAATTCGGTTTCGGCTTGCCTCCCCGTTTTATGGGTATAAAAAAAGGAGAAACCGTTTATTCCATTAATTATTTACCTTTTGGCGGTTTTGTCAAACTTTACGGTGAAGAAGGAGAGCAAGAGACTGCAGGAAAGAAAATTGCCAAAAACAGAGCTTTTTACGCAAGACCGGTATGGCAAAGAGTAATTGTAATTGCCGCCGGAGTATTCATGAATTTTTTACTGGCAATAGCGATTATTTCCTATATATTTACCCAAGGAGTACTTGTTCCGACTGAAAAAGTGCATATAGAAAAAGTATTGACGGGAGCTCCGGCTGATGAGGCGGGGCTTAAAGAGGGAGATATAATCAGAAAGTTTATTATCGACAGCGAGAAGGGAGCAAACCCTGAAGAAATAAAAATAACATCGACTGAAAAGTTGATTGAAACTACAAAGAAATATTCCGGGAAAGAAATTACCCTGGAAATTATGCGTGAATCCAGGATTTTACAGGTTGATATTACTCCAAGAACAGAATTTCCACAAGACCAGGGACCGATGGGTGTATTAGTTTCCAATTTTGAAGAAAAGAAATATTCCTTAATTGAAGCTCCCGTTATCGGTCTAAAAGAATCATTAGTGTTGTCTTGGGAACTTTTGAAAGGGATCGGGACGACGCTACAGAAACTGGTGACATTCCAATCGGTATCCAAAGATGTAGCCGGACCGATAGGCATTGCCCAGATGACGGGAGAAGCCATAAAATTCGGAAGGAATGCCGTTTTGGAAATGCTGGGACTTTTGTCACTCAATTTGGCCATCATCAATATTCTGCCTTTTCCGGCTCTTGACGGCGGTAGATTATTATTCGTGGTTATCGAAGGAATAACCGGAAGAAGAATCAAGACAAATCTGGAGCGGTACGTTCATCAGATAGGCATGGCAATATTGCTGTTTTTGATCATTCTGGTTACCATTAACGATCTTATCAGAATTTTTTCCCGGTAAAACCCATGACGATCCCGGATCGTTTAAATGATGCAGAAGTTTGAAAAAAAGGATCTTAAAAAAAAATCGGTTAATCTTTCAGAATGGTATACAGATATCATACTTAAGGCGGAACTGGCTGATTATGCTCCTGTTAAAGGTTGTATGGTGATCAGACCATACGGATTTGCCGTTTGGGAAAAAATTCAGACTTTCCTTGACGGGCTTATTAAAGAAAAAGGTGTCGGTAATGCCTATTTCCCTTTGCTAATCCCGGAAAAATTTCTTAACCTTGAAAAAGAACATATTGAGGGATTTTCACCTCATCTGGCGGTAGTGACAATTGCCGGGGGAGAGAATTTAAAAGAAAAACTGGTAATCAGGCCGACTTCGGAGACAGTCATGTACCAGATGTACAAACAGTGGTTTCACTCCTGGAGGGACCTGCCGGTTCTTATCAACCAGTGGAATAACGTTATCCGCTGGGAAAAAAGGACCTATCTTTTTCTAAGGACTTCGGAATTTCTCTGGCAGGAAGGCCATTGTGCCCATCTTACCGAGGGTGAAAACCGGGAGATGGTTTTATGGGGGATTAAAGCATACGAAAAAACATATGCTGAACTTTTAGCAATGTACGGTTTGATAGGAATAAAAAGTCAAACTGAAAAATTCGCCGGAGCCAAAGAAACATATTCCATTGAATTGTTGATGCCGGACGGGAAAGCCCTTCAGGGGGGGACTTCTCATGATTTAGGCCAGAATTTTTCCAAAGCTTTTGATTGGACAGTTCTTAACAAGGAAGGTAAAAAAATACATCCCTGGCAGAACAGTTGGGGTTTTACTACCAGGTCTATCGGGGGACTTGTCATGGTAAACGGTGATGATAACGGATTAATACTTCCTCCCCGGGTCGCTCCGATTCAGACAGTAATTATTGCCATTTCTTCCGGAGAAAATCAGAAATTGGCAGAATATATTGAAAAAATTCAGGGGATATTGGAAAAATCCGGCGTCAGAGTTAAGAGTGATAATAATATTACCGCTTCAGTCGGACGCCGTTTTAATGATTGGGAAGTTAAAGGTGTACCTATCCGTCTGGAAATCGGCCAAAAAGAAATGGAGAAGGAATCAGTGACTTTTGCCCGCAGGGATAATTTTGATAAAGGGACTGTCGGAATTGATCAAATAGAGATAAAAATTAAAGCAATTCTTGGAGAAATGCAAAGCCTGGCTTACGAGAATCATAGAAAATTTACACTGGATAATACTTATAAAGCAGATAGCTACGATCAGTTTAAAAAAATCATGACAGGAAAACGCGGATTAATCAGGGCTTTCTGGTGTGAAGATAAAGAATGTGAGGCTAAAATTAAAGCGGAAACCAAAGCCACTACCCGGATTCTGCCGCTTGATGCCAAAAAGGAAAAAGGGAAATGTATTTACTGCACAAAAGCGGCCGTTAACCGCTGGTATTTTGCCCAGGCATATTAATGGTATTGACAATAATTTTCAATTATCTTTATAATTTTCTCAAGGCAAGGTAAATGAGAAAATTTATACTGTTTTTTTTCATCTTAGGTTTAGTAATAGCTTCTCCATTTTTCAAAACTTCATCAGTATATTCAGCTCAGGGCAGTATAAAAGGCATTTTTGACGCCATAAATCAATACCGCAACCGCGATGCAACCGGCAGCAGTTTACAGGATATTAAACAGGATTTACAGGACTTGAACCGAGTGAAAAATGAGGTGAATAAGGACATGGCGGCAGCAGAGGGGGAATTTTTTGACAAATCGGAGGAAACGGTCGGACAATATCTTGATAAATGGACACAATATCTGGAAAAAGTAAGGGATCAATCTGAAAATTACGGTCAGGATTTAGCCGCCGGGATTAGGGTTCACGCTGAAGAAGAATTGCTTTACGTAAGCGGAAAAAAAGAGGAACTTACCGGGATAAATGATATCGGTACGCTTAGAAATTTCGTCAGGGATTTAAGAGCTCACAGGCAATCCGTTGCAGTTACATGGGGTGAAGTCAGGTCAAGACTAAGGGTACGGCAAATGGAACTTTTGGAAAACCGGTTAAACAGATTGAAAGCCCTTCTTAACAAATTTGAGGACAAACTTAAAAGTTTTGAGGACAGGGGAATTGACACTGCCAGTGCTCAAAGTATTTTAGCCGGATTAAAAAATGATCTGGCAACGGCATTTGACAAACTTGACCAGGAAAAAAACAGTACTGAATCAGGAAGAGCTCAAATCAGTGATAATAATCTCCAATTGGCCAGGGATATAAATCTGACTGTCAGGCAGATTCTCATGAAATTACGTGAGATTTTCAGATCTTTAAGATCCCAATTGCCTTCCGGTGTACCCGATGAAGCAACAACCGGCACACAGAGAAAATTGAAACCGACTAGGATTGATAGACCGTCCAGAATGCCAAAACCGACCAGAATACCCATACCGACCAGGTTAAACGAGCAGGTTGAAATTGAACCTGAAGTAACAGAGTTATAATTTATTGCAGGAAAGTTAAATTTTATGGAAGACCAAAAAATCAGCGGTCATTTTAACATATCAACTGATAAAAGCCTGGTTGTGGCAACTTTTTTAGCTGTCATACTTTTCATTGTGCTCTTTACGGTAGTTAATATTGTCAACAGAAACAACGGATATACCCAAACGGCCATTGAAGCCACAGTGCCGGTTTCCCTTGAAATTAAGGAGGATTTGAATGAAATGGAAGAGGAACTGTCCGGATTTGAAGCTGAATTTGACGAAATGTCAAAATCTAACCTGGAGCCGGAGCTTGATATCGATTTAACTCTTGAGGAGTAAATTAAACTTCAATTTTCCCCGAATTAACTTGTATTAATGTTCATAAGAATTTAAAATAATCAGGTGAAAATTATTGTTACCCATTTTGCTCCTGATGTTGATGCCATTACATCAGTATGGCTTTTGAAAAGGTTTTTACCGGAATGGAAGGAGGCTGAAGTCAGATTTGTACCGGCCGGAAAAAGTTTTGAAAATCAAATTGTCGACAGTGATCCGGATATTTTGCATGTTGATACCGGTATGGGACAGTTAGACCATCATCAGACCGATGAAGATACCTGCGCGGCCAAATTAACTCTTGATTTTATATTTAAAAACAAATCCGCGGTAAATAAAAAAAAGAAAGGTACGGCCGGAAATGATGCTCCTATGGAGAGGCTTGTTGAGGTGGTTAATGATATCGATCATTTCAGGGAAGTATACTTTCCTAATCCCATGTCCGATTATTATGATTTCGGACTGGTAGCGATATTTGACGGATGGAAGCTGATTTTTTCGGATGAACCCTTAAAAATCGTTGAACTGGGCTTACTGACACTGGACGGAATTTATAAAAACTTTCAGAACAAAGTCTGGGCGGAAAATGAAATCGATAAAAAAGGCATTGAATTTAAGACCAAATGGGGAAAGGGTATTGCTTTGGAAACAGTAAATGATGAGGTAATCAGAATTGCCCAGAGAACGGGTTTTACGGTGGCCGTCAGAAAAGATCCGAAGAAAGATTATGTCAGAATAAAATCATTGCCCCAATCTGAGGCGGATTTGACGGCATGTTACAATATATTCAGAAAATTGGATAAGGAAGCAACCTGGTTTTTGCACTCCAGCCGGAAAATGATTCTTAACGGATCAATTAAAAATCCGGAAAGCAAACCGACGAAGTTAACATTAAGAGAAATTGTAAACGTATTAAAAAATGAATGACTGTATTTTCTGCAAAATAGTAAAAGGAGAAGTTCCTTCAAAAAAAGTTTTTGAAGATGAGCTGATTTTGGCCTTTCATGATATTAATCCCAAGGCGCCGGTTCATGTCCTGGTAATACCGAAAAAGCATATCAGTTCACTTATCGATATTAATAATAATGATAAGGAATTAATGGGCAATTTTCTGGTAAAAGCATCAGCCGTTGCCGGAAAATTAGGTCTGAATGATAAGGGGTATAAGATAGTAGTTAATAACGGTAATGGTGCCGGCCAGCTTGTTTTCCATCTGCATATGCACATATTGGGAGGATGGGAAGGAGCAGCATCAGGTTGGCAGATTTGAAACCCGCCTTTGCAGAAAGCTTTAAGCCTTCGCTGTCACCTTCGCTAAAGCTATGGTGACCAAGAAAGCTACGGCGGGCAAAGAAGGAGGTGTTTTTTACATTCATGATTTATGTTAAAGCTCAACCGGGAGATACTTCAGATTCCGTTATCCGTAAATTTACTAAAAAAGTAATTGCGGAAGGACTTCTTTTGGAATTTAAGAAAAAAGAATTCTATCAGAAGCCGGCCGAAATCAGAAAGGAAGCGAAGAAAGAAATAGCCAGGCGGGCGCGTGCCAGAAGAAGGGCAAGAAACAAATAGACAATGGTTAATGTTCTTATTAAAACCGATTCACATTACAAGGTTAACCGGAAAAGAATAAGAGGGGCGATTGAGCAATTTCTTATTGGGAAAAAAGTAAAGGGAAAAACCGAGATCAGTATTTCCGTTGTCGGAGACCGTCAAATGAGGAATTTAAATATGAAATTCCGCAAGAAGAATGAAACTACCGATGTCTTGTCTTTTCCTCTAATTGATAACGAATACGGATCGAAATTTGTCGATCCTCCGGATGATATTCTTCATTTGGGTGATATTGTAATTTCCTATCCTGAGGTAATTGAGGAAGCATCACGGGAAAACAAAATGGTTGATGATAAAATAGAAGAATTGGTTATTCACGGAGTAATGCATTTACTGGGATATCATCATGACCAGGAATAAAAAGTAACTTATGGTACTTTATTTAAAATACCGGCCGCAAAAATTAGCTGAATTGGATATAACTTCCGTGCGTGATAAGCTGGTTGGAACCCTGGCATCTTCTTACAGACCGCATGCTTATTTATTTTCGGGTCCCAAGGGAACCGGTAAAACATCGGCTGCCAGAATAATTGCTAAAGCGCTTAACTGTCTTAACCCTAAGGAACAAGCGCTGACAGGAAGCACAAAAAAATATAATGAACCGTGCAATAAATGCGAAAATTGCCGGGAGATTTTATCAGGCCGTCATATGGATATAATTGAGATTGATGCGGCTTCAAACAGGGGCATTGATGAAATAAGAGATCTTAAAGAGAAAATAAGACTGGCTCCGGTTTCGGCAGAATTCAAAGTCTACATTATTGACGAAGTCCATATGCTGACTAATGAAGCTTTTAACGCGTTGTTAAAAACGTTGGAAGAACCTCCCGCTCACGCTGTTTTTATTCTGGCAACAACTGAGCCAGATAAACTGCCGGAAACGATTTTATCACGCTGTGTTGTATTCCGGTTTCATAAAGCAAATATTGATGAAGTCATCCATTCTCTCAAAAGGGTAGTCGGCGGAGAAAAGTTAAAAATTGACGATGAAATTCTGTCACTGATTGCCCGGCACGCAGACGGATCTTTCCGGGATGCCACTAAAATCTTGGAACAGGTAATTGGTGAAAATAAAATTACTTTGCAGGATGTTTCATATTTACTTGGCAAAGGTACCATTACACCGGAGAATTTTCTGATTTTATTGGGAAAGAAAGACATTAATCAGCTGCTTCAATCAATCAGCTTAATGGGGGAAAGAGGATCCGATTTCCGGCTGTTTGTTACAACAATACTCAATGTACTGCATGAAATTCTTCTGGATTTGCATAAAGTTAAGCAGTCGGATCTTTCAGCTGATATCAGAAAAATCTATGCCGGAAACGGGGTAATCCAAGCAATCAGAATGTTTTCGCGGGTTTATACAGATTTAAAATTTGCCAGCCGGCCCGAGCTGCCATTGGAAACAGCCGTAGTTGAATGGTGCGAGGGGAAAGATATAAAATAATAAGACTTGTAAGGTAATAGAAAGAAAGGAGGTTTTTTGAAAATGTTTAATCCTTTTAAAGCAATAGGAGATCTCAAGTCAATGCGGGAACAGGCATTGAAAATGCAGCAGATGCTTGCCCAGGAAGAAGTAACTGTTGAGAAAAACGGAGTAAAGGTTGTTATGAGCGGTGATCAGAAGATTAAAGAGTTGGTTATTGACGGTGAGGAACATCACCGGGCAAAGGAGGCAATAGCTGAGGCTATCCGCAAATCGCAGGAGATTGCCGCCAGAAAACTGACTGAGATATCGGGAGGTTTGCAGGGTTTAATGGGCGGGGCTGAAAAATAAAAAAAAAGTTTATGGTACTTGTTACGGGATCTCTGGCTTACGACCAGATAATGGATTTCCCCGGAAAATTCTCCGACCACATCATGCCTGATAAAATCCACATGCTCAATGTGTCTTTTCTGGTAAATAATTTCAGGAAAGGATTCGGAGGTACGGCCGGCAATATTGCCTACACACTTTCACTGCTTGATATAAAATCCGCCATATTGGGTATGGCCGGAGATGATTTTGAACCTTACCGGAAGTTTTTAGAGCGTTTTGAAGTCAATACTTCAAATATCAAAATAATTAATAAATTCCAGACTTCAGCGGCTTTCGGGATAACTGATCAGTCCGATAACCAGATTTGGGGATTTTACACCGGAGCGGACAGTTTAAGCGATCAGTTATCAACGGATCTTGTTCACGGAAAAATTGATTTTGCCATAATTGCTCCGCATAATCCGAAAGCCATGTTAAAATTCAGCCTGGAGCATAAGAATAAAGGAATTCCCTACCTGTTTGATCCCGGTATGCAGCTTCCCTGGTTTACCGGTCCTGATTTGCTGAAAGCCTTTACTGCTGCGGAAATAATAATCGGCAATGATTATGAAATTGATGTCATGGAAAAAAAGACCGGAATTTTTAATTTACACAAACATTTTAAGGATAAAATAATCATTACTACTCTGGCCGAAAAGGGGTCAACAGTAAGCAGAAACGGGAAATTATTTCAAATTAAAAGCTCAAAAGTTAAGCATGCATCGGATCCGGCCGGAGCGGGAGATGCTTACCGGGCAGGATTTGTCGCCGGTTATTTAAGAGGTTTTCCGGTAAAAACCTGTGCCCAAATGGGATCGGTTACATCAGCATATACTGTTGAAAAATACGGAACAACCACACACTATTTCACTGTGCCTGAGTTTACCAGACGCTACCGGGATAATTACGGGGAAGAATTGGCACTGACTTAGGTATTTACCGTGATTGGCTAATTTTTCAAAAGGGATTATAATAAACGGTATTTTCTGTCCGATTTTGTATGAAAAAATCAAATATGTATGATATTGCCGATATAAAACTCGCCCGGACCGGCAAAAGAAAAATCGAATGGGCGCAGGTACACATGCCGGTTTTGACACTCATAGGCAATAGATTTGATAAGGATAAGCCATTAAAGGGGATCAATATCGGAGCATGTCTTCATGTAACCAGCGAAACAGCCAATCTGATGCTGGCATTAAAATCGGGAGGAGCCAAAGTATATCTTTGTGCCTGTAATCCCCTGTCAACCCAGGATGAAATTGCCGCTTCACTTGTGTCAGACTTTAACATCCCCGTTTTTGCCGTCAGGGGCGAAGATAAGAAAACTTATTACCGGCATATTGAAGCAATTCTTGACCAGCGGCCGCAAATTACCATGGACGACGGGGGGGATCTGATTTCCGTTTTACATAAGGATCGGGTGAATCAGCTTGCCGAAGTTATCGGGTCCAATGAGGAAACAACAACCGGTGTAATAAGGCTAAAAGCGATGGAAAGGGATAACGCTTTAAAAATTCCGGTTATGGCGGTGAATTACAGTATGACCAAGCACATGTTTGACAACCGTTACGGAACCGGGCAATCAACCATTGACGGAATCATGCGGGCAACCAATCTGCTTCTTTCAGGAAAAAAATTTGTTGTCTGCGGTTACGGCTGGTGCGGTCGGGGTTTGGCACAAAGAGCCAGAGGGATGGGGGCATCAGTTACGGTTACAGAAGTTGATGCCGTTAAAGCACTTGAAGCGGTAATGGACGGATTTACGGTTATGCCGATAAGCGATGCCAGCCCGATCGGAGATATTTTCGTAACTGTAACCGGTGATAAAAACGTAATCACGTGGAAAAATATTCAAAAAATGAAAGACGGATCAGTTTTGGCAAACAGCGGACATTTTAACGTGGAGATTGATGTCGCAGAAATGGAAAAACAGGCAACAAAAAAAAGCCGGATCAGGCCTGCCGTTGATGAGTATATATTAAAAGACGGCAGCAGGCGGTACCTTTTGGGCGAGGGGAGGCTTATCAATCTGGCGGCAGCAGAGGGGCATCCTGCCGAAGTAATGGATATGTCGTTTGCCAATCAGGCCTTAGCCTGTGAATGGCTGGTAATAAATAGGGGGAAACTGGAAAATAAAGTTTACCGGCTTCCTGAAAATTTAGACAGGGAAATCGCAAAATTAAAACTCGTTGCAATGGGTATTAAAATTGACAAGTTGACCAAAGAGCAGAAAAACTATCTGTCCAGCTGGCAGGAAGGAACCTGAATAAGTTATTGCAATTATTTAAGTATTAAGTTATTCTGGAGCCAGAGTTTACAGATTAACACAAATTTGGTTCATGTCTTTAACAAATAACTTCGAGTGGAACTACCAAAAACCCGCTAAAATTGCACCCAACAGCCTTCATATCGAAGTAATAGCTGATTACGGGGGAAGTTATACGACCGATCATGCTTTTATGGAAGTCAGGAACCATTTTTTCCGTTTTGACAAACTCAATAAAATAAAAGTTGTTACGGATCATCCGGTTTACGCCTTTTCCACAATTGAAACAGGTTTTTGGATTGCCCAGGACAGTCTTCATAGTGAACATAAAAATCTGGTAGTTTTTTCCAACACGGCTCCGCGGGGGGATATCAAATGGATCGGTGAAAACCGCCAGCCGTTTGTCTGCGGGATTTTGGATAACGGTATACCGGTATTTGCCGTATATGCCGGTTATAATCTTTCATATATCAGAGACAGGTTAAAAGGATTGTGGATTGTTAAAGTACCCAATAAGGGAACGCAATTCCGGTCAAGAGATTATTACCCGGAGGCTACAATGGCAATATTAAACGGTGATTTGAACAGATTAGGCAAACCGATAGACATCGGTAAAATTCCTGATGTGCCGCAATTTGCAATTGCTTCAGTTGACGGCTACGGCAATTTAAAAACAACGATTAGGAAAAGCAATCTTTCTTCTCAAGTTGTTAACTCTTCGATTGTTAGGATCGGAGTCAATAATAATTACCATTTTGCCTTAAATACAGTCGGCCGCGGTGTAAAAGGAAAAGTCGGCGACCTTTGCCTGGTCTCGGGTTCATCCGGAGGAAAAGGGAAAAACTACCTGGAAATTATCAAACTTCAGATGAAGGCATCAAAGGAATTTAGCATTGACGGACCGAGGGATGATTTGGGTAAAATTCAAATAAGTTCTGTTAAAACTTGACAGAATGGTAAAATTATATTATTTTTAATCTAATGAATTTCAGCCTTATATCACTCTGTTGTATTAAAACTCCCGCATAAACGGGGAGGTTTTTGGATAGGTTTATAAAGGTTCACAACGCCTCCCGGAAATATAGGGAGGTTTTTTTATGTATTACAATAATATTCTTGAGGTTGTCGGCAATACTCCTCTGGTCAGGATAAACAAACTTAATCCCAATCCCAGGGTTTTAATGCTTGTTAAGCTGGAGTTTCTTAATCCCGGTGGAAGCATCAAGGACAGAATCGGGCTGCCGATGGTAGAGAAAGCGGAGAAAGAGGGAAATTTAAATAAAGGAGGAACCATTGTCGAGCCGACCAGCGGCAACACCGGAGTGGGTTTGGCAATGGCAGCAGCGATAAAAGGTTATCGGACAATTTTTGTCATGCCGGATAAAATGAGCGAGGAAAAAAGGAACCTGCTTCGGGCATACGGAGCCAAAGTGATAATGACGCCAACAGCGGTAGAACCGCAAGATTCTCGCAGCTATTACAATGTTTCAGAAAAAATTACACGGGAAACCAAAGGCGGATTTAAACCGGATCAGTATTCGAATCCGGCCAATCCTGAAGCTCATTTTATGACTACCGGTCCGGAAATTTGGGAACAGACGGAAGGCAAAGTGACGCATGTGATTATCGGCATGGGAACAGGAGGGACCATTTCCGGAGTTGGCCGGTATCTGAAAAAAAAGAATAATAAGATAAAAATAATCGGAGTCGATCCCGAAGGCAGTGTTTACTACCACTATTTCAAAACCGGCAAACTTCCCAAAATTCTGACCACCTATAAAGTTGAGGGTATCGGTGAAGATTTCCTGCCGGAAACGATGGATTTTTCCGTAATTGATGACGTTATTGTTGTTTCCGATAAAGAAAGTTTCATAACAGCCAGGCAGCTGGCCCGGGAAGAGGGGATTCTGGCGGGAGGTTCTTCCGGGCTGGCTTTAGCCGGAGCCAGAAAGGTTGCCAGAAGGATAAAAGAAGGAATTGTGGCGGTTATTTTACCTGATTCAGGCAAGAACTACCTGACTAAATTTTTTAATGACAATTGGATGAGGGACCACGGCTTTCTGGACGGGGAAGATGAAAGTGTCCGGCAGCTTCTTAATAAAAAACTGCATTTTATTACCGTTCAATCACAGTCAACACCTCGGGAAGCCATCAAAATGATGCAGAAATTTCAAATATCCCAGCTGCCGGTTATGGAAGGTAAAAAAGTGATCGGGACCATAACCGAGTCGATACTGATAAAAAGTCTTTATGGCAAAGCAAAAATTCCGGTGACGGTTGAGGAGATTATGGACAGGGATTTTATAACGCTTCCTGATACCGCTTCGGAAGCCCAGCTGGTATCGGCTCTTCGGGATAAGGAAATGGTGATTATTACGGATAAAAAAGGAAAGCCGATTGATGTATTAACCCGGATTGATTTTCTAAGTTCGCTATCGGCCTGATTACTGTTTCCGTTTTCCAACAACCGGTTTCAGGATTTGTTGATAAAGCTCTCTCCAAATAATCAGATCTTTCTCAAGTTTTTCCAGTTTTTCGTCTGAGAAGGATTCAATTCCCAAGGCCAAGCGGAGATATCTTTGGGGCGGGATGTCTTCTTTGGTTCGGTCGTGAAGATAAAAAGTGTCATCCAGGTTGCCGAATAATCCGGTCATAACGGGAATATAGAGGGGATTGATGCCCTTTCTTATCGGCACAAAAAGATAAAAAGCACCTTTTTCTCCGGGTTGGTCGGGAGCAATAAATGAGCGGTCAATATCAAAAATATCCGGTCTGGTTCTTCTCAAGACGTCAAGCAATTTTTCCTGGCGGGTACTGAGCATTTCAAAATATACAGCCTGGTCTTCCGGTTTGACAAAATCCCCAATGGCAAGAGCCCTAAACATCAGCGGGTAAGATACAGTGGGACATATTAATTTGGTTATTGCCGGAACATGAGCCGCCAGGAATCTGTCAGGGGTTCCGCCGAAACCGTCCCGTAAACCGGGTTGGCCATAAATTTTAGTCATCGGCAGAATGTCGATTCTTCTGTTGTACCCATTAAGAATTTCGCCAAGCGTTTTAATTTTATCCTGATTATCCGGATAGGCCATACCCAAATAAGCACCGTCATTAACAATGATTATTTTGGCGCCTTTTCTGCCCTGATGATCGGCGATAACGTCTATTACTTTCTTGAACTGTTCGGCAGGCACAATTTTTGATCCGGGATTATTAATAAACTGCAGATCAATAATCAAAACGTCATCATTTTCAGGCTGTTGGAGAAATTCCTTCAGTTTACCGGGATTAAAGAAGAAATTTTCCTCAGCCTGTGTGACATATTCGATTGTTTCCATTTCCAATCCGTTTTCAGCCAGTTTGGCCAGCATGGTAAAACCGGGTGTCGGGAACAGAAGGCGGGGGTGAAACCTCTCATCTTTAATTTCTTTACGAAGGACAAGCCGGCTAAGAAGATATGATCTGAGAAAAGCATCGGTGGCCGCGTAGCTGATAAAAGTTCCGTCAAGCTTTCCTTCATGAATATATCCGGTCAAACCGTATCTGGCCAGGTATTGTTCGTGCCGGTCACGAAGCCCCCGCCAGCCTAATCCCAGAGCCTGATATCCGGTATAATTTTCTTGCGCTCTTTTTATCATTTCCTCATAAGCATTGGCGCGGTCCATTATTCTGTGCCATTTCAATCCGTCCTGGCCCATTCTTTCCGCCACGTCAGCGTATTCGGGCTCCAATTCGCCGGTCAGATCAATATTGCCGATAATCAGATTATAAAGGGGAGGCCGTTTTATACCGTTTTCCCGGCAAATAGATAAGGCTTCCTCAAGAATTCCGATATATTCCCTTATTTCAGGGGGTCTTTCTTCTGTTATTAATTTTTGCTCAAACGCAAATAATCTTTTTAATAACCACCGGCCCAGAGGTAACAGGTCCTGTTCTTTTTCAGAAGGCACCGGAGATTTTGTTTCTATATTGTGGCCGTTATCGGATTCCGGACGGAACCGGTGGCTCTTATTATACGCATGCCAGGTTTTATTAACTGCCTGGATTTCCGTTTGAACATCAGGTTTAGACAGCATGTTAAAAAGAGTGCGGCCGATTTGTCCTTCTGCGGTTCTTCTTAAGTTCTCATTTTGATTATCAACCGGAGAGCGGGAGTAGTTTTGCAGGGTGATGGCCATTGAGGCCAGATATAATATGAAAGCATCCTTTTCCCCGGGATTTATGCTTTCGGTCAAATTATCAAAAGATAATTGGAAATTTTCATCTTCCGTTCGCCATCTATCAATTTCCTGTCTGGCATAGAGGGTAACCTGGCCGCCGGTTGCCATCGGGTCTACCGGAGCGATGCGGATTGCTTCTTTAACAGGTATGGGAGTTTCCGGGATCATAGGCTTTCATAATTTATCATACTTATTATCCCTGTCAAGAAAACCTTACGGAAATATCCCTGTTGCAAAAATTGAGATAACAATTAATAATAGATGGATAATGAAGCCTATTATTTTTGCGGGAAATTCCAATCCGGAGTTGGCCCGGAATATTGCTTCTCATTTGGAGATGGAACTTGGCCACGTGGAAATTATACGATTTGCCGATTCCGAATGCCGGGTTAGAGTTGAAGAAGATGTTGAAGAAAAAGACGTATTTATTATCCAGTCTCTATCCAACCCGGTCGATGAATTCCTGATGGAATTTCTTTTGATGGGTGATGCTGTTAAGCGGGGAGAACCCAGAAGAATGATTGCGGTTTTGCCTTACCACGGTTATGCCCGTCAGGACAGGATCCACCGGCCGGGAGAATGCCTGTCCGCCCAGGTGGTGGCCAAATTAATTGAAACTGTGGGTTTTGACAAGCTGATTACAGTTGAGCTTCATAGTGAATCAATCGTCGGTTTTTTTAAAATACCGGTTATCCACCTTTCCGGATTAACTGTATTTTATGATCTGGTAAAAAAGCTGAATGAGGATGTTGTAATAATTACTCCGGATGCCGGAGCGTTAAAAAGAGCCCAACGCTTTGCCGAAAGCCTGGATTTGCCGTTGGCTTTAATTGAAAAAAAGAGGGACCTTGACCATCCCCATAAGATATTAAACATGAGGGTTGTCGGTGAGGTTAAGGACAAAACGGCCATCATCGTTGATGATGCTATTGTAACCGGAGGAACTTTGATGAATGCGGCTTATAAACTTAAGGAAAAAGGAGTCCGGAAAGTGATTGCAGCGGCAACCCATGCCGATTTTGTCGGAGGAGCGGATAAAATATTACAGGATTCGCCGATTGACGGAATTTGGGTTACGGATACAATTGATATTCCACAGGTTAAATATTTTTCCAAATTAAACGTTTCTTCCATTGCCACCCTGATAGCTTCGGAAATGAAGAAAATGGTAAAATAAATGACAAAACCCCATGTCATTTTTACCAAAAACCATCGAGACTCTGATTGAGAATTTTCAAAAACTGCCGGGAATCGGACCGAAAACAGCCAGCCGGTTGACGTTTTATCTTCTCCATATGCCCCAATTTGAGCTTGAGAATTTCGGGAAGAATATTGTAAGCTTAAAGAAATCAGTCGTTTACTGTTCAGTTTGTTTTAATATTTCCTCAACTGATCCCTGTCCTATCTGTTCAGATGAAGCCAGGGATGAAAGGACGGTTTGTGTTATTGAAAACCCGATTGAGATTCTTCAATTTGAAAAAACCGGAAAATTCAAGGGGACCTATCATGTACTTCACGGAGCCATTAATCCTCTAAACAATATCGGTCCCGATGAATTAAAAATCGGAGAGCTTCTTAACAGGATAAAATCCGGTAAAATAAAGGAAATAATTCTGGCTACCAATCCCAATATGGAAGGTGAAGCTACAGCCATGTACGTCAAACGCGAAATCTCAAATCTTAAATCCCAAAATTCAAGGTTAAATTCATTAAAAATTACCAGATTAGCGCACGGGTTGCCGGTCGGTGCGGATCTGGAGTTTGCCGATGAGATAACATTGGGAAGGGCTCTGGAGGGGAGGAGGGAATTTTAATGCTGTCCAAAAAAAAACTGATTCAACAGTTGAAAAAAGTACCTGACCCGGAACTTGGCATATCAATTGTTGATTTGGGCCTTATTTATGACGCTAAAATGGATAAAAACGGAAAAGTTGCGGTTCTTATGACTTTGACAACCATGGGATGCCCCCTTTTTGATCTTATCCGGGAGCCGGTCGAACAGCAATTGAGACAGCTTCCGGGAGTGACCGAAGTTGAGGTAAATTTGACATTTGAACCGCCCTGGTCGGTAGAAAAAATGACCAGGGAAGCAAAAATAAAACTCGGTTTTTTCTGAGTATAATTATTTATTAAATAATATGGCTGCGGGAAAGAAAATAATCAGATCAATAATTGAAGGAGGAGCGGAATTTGTTAAGGAGTCTGCCGGTCAGATGGCCGAAACTGTTGATCCGGTTAAATTAATAGAACAGACTACCGGCACTCATAGTGCCAGCCACGAATTTTCCGATTACCTAAAAAATCTCGGGGGTAATTTGTCAGAAAGTGAGATTGAGAAGAAACGGCAGGAATTTGAAAAAGAACAAAAAACGGGATTGGAAGAAGCCGAAAAAGTAATAAAAAGCGCATTACCGGCCCATCTGAAACCGGCTGTCCCGGCTAAAAAACCTTCAGTTTATGAACAAAATATCAGGGATGAAGAGATGAAAAAAGCCAAAGCCGTTGAAGCGCAAAAACAGCAGAAAAAAGCAATAGTTGTTCCGACAGGGATACGAAGGGGGATATTAGGAGGTTTAAAGAGGAAAAAACCCCGATCGACCGATTTGGAGGTTGGTAAGAATATTAAAACAGGATGATAATGTCAAAACTAAAACTATATAATACTCTAAACCGGAGGGTCGAAGAATTCAAACCTCTAAATCCGCAAAACGTCGGTTATTATTCCTGCGGACCGACTGTTTATGATTATGCCCATATTGGACATGCCAGGACATATATTTTTGCCGATATTCTGCAAAGAACACTGGAATTTAACGGTTTTAAGGTAAAACGGGTAATGAATATTACCGATGTCGGACATTTAACCTCGGACAGTGATACCGGTGAGGATAAAATGGAACTTGCCTCGCGGCGAAGCGGGAAAGGAGCAAGCCGGGAGAAAAAGACTGTTTGGGAAATCGCCAAATTTTATTCCGATGATTTTATGCATACGCTTAATAAGCTAAATATTAAAAAACCTGACATTATCTGCCGGGCGACGGAAGAAATTAAGGCAATGATTGGTCTTGTTAAAACACTTGAAGATAAAGGCTTTACTTATGAAATTGAAGACGGGGTATATTTTGATACGGGTAAATTGCCCGATTACGGTAAAATGACGGGACAGAATTTTCAGGAACTTAAAAAATCACTAAGAGCCGGAGCCAGAGTGGAAATGACTGTGGGTAAGAAAAATATAACCGATTTTGCCTTATGGAAAAAAACTCCGGAAGGCATAAAGCGGCAGATGGAATGGGACAGTCCCTGGGGTAAAGGTTTTCCGGGATGGCACATTGAATGTTCGGCCATGTCGATGAAGTATTTGGGTCCGGCTTTTGACATCCACAGCGGAGGTGTTGATCACATAAAGATACACCATACCAATGAAATTGCCCAAAGCGAGGCAGCTACCGGTCAACAATTTGTCCGATACTGGCTGCATGCCGGCCATTTGTTGGTTGAAGGAGAAAAAATGAGCAAGTCAAAAAAAAACTTCCTGCGATTAAAAAATTTGGCGGAGCGGAAATTTCTACCTTTAGCCTTAAGATACCTGTTTTTAACCTCATCCTACCGACAACAGCAGAATTTCACTTGGAAAAGTATGATAGCTTCCCAAATTGCATACGATGAATTGACCGATATCACAGCGCAATTAAAAAGATCGATGCAGTCAGGTGAAAGAGTTTCAATATCCGAGGAAAAACTGAATAAAGCTGATGCATTCAGGGAGGAATTTGTGGAAAGCATTAATGAAGATTTGAATACAAGCAGGGCGATGTCGGTATTATGGAAAGCGGTGAAAAGTAATATTCCGCCAGGTGATAAATATGACCTGCTGCTTTTATTTGATGAAGTATTGGGACTGGGATTATCCGGGATTGAAACAGAAAAGGAATATCAAGTTCCACCGAATATATTGGAACTTATTAATAAAAGAGAAACGATGAGACTACAGAAAAAATATGAAGTGGCGGACCGAATTAGGAAAGAAATTGAAAAGCAGGGCTATACGGTTGAAGACATGGAGAAGGGGACAAAAGTAATGCCGGTCAAACCATATACGGGAGTTGGTAATGAAAAAAAAGAATTTGAAAAAAGCGGTTAAGATTGGAATTGATATAGATAATGTAATTTCCGATTCATATCCGGCTTACCTTGATAAGTTTAATATCCAATATAAAACCGATATAAAGATTCACCAGATTAGTGAATTTTATTATTTGAATAAAATTATTGAAGAGAATAAGAATATTCCCGGAAGAAAAATTGTTAATTTTATCGATGAGTTGGTTCTTGATGAGGAGTTTCAGTTAAATCTTCCGCCAATTGATGACAGTGTCAGGGTTATAAATAATTGGGTGAGCAAAGGATATAAAATCCATTATGTGACAGCCCGGCCGGTTGAGGTTAGGGAAATAACCATAAAGTGGCTTGAAAAGCACGGTTATTGGGTAAAAGGGGCAGAACTGGATTTATTCAACAGCAGAAAAGGATTTTCAAGCGATGCTGAATATAAAGCAGATATTGCCGTAAAACACAAGATTTGCGTTTTTATTGAAGATGCTTTGGAGATTGCCTTGAAGATGCCCATACCGGTGTTACTTTTTGACCGGCCCTGGAACAAATTTAAAGCGAAAAAAAATCTGATAAGAATATCGTCATGGAAAGAAATTGAAGATACTCTACCGAAGGTACTCAAGTAATGTAATTTATGGGAATAACCGGTTGTAAAAATTTAATGTTCTGAAAGCTAGTGTGTTCCAGGAGCCTTTATTGAAGTTATGGTTTTCTCCCGGATAGGTAAAATAATCGATCTTTTTGTTTTTTTCTTTTAACATTTCATACAATTCATTCGACCACCAGATAGGTACTTCTTCATCAGACTCACCCTGATGCAGTTCGATGGGCGCATTAATATTGTCAAAATAATTATCAATTGAATATTTGCTACTTTGGTAAAAGGATTCAAAATCAGAAACTAACTTCCTCAGAGCATATCCTTTATCGGAGAATTCATCAGTATAGTAAAGGATAGAATAGGGAAAAGGTTTGCTTACCGGTGCCCAAAGAACTGTGGGATAAGACGCGCCGGTTATTTCCAGTACCGCCAAAGCGATATGTCCGCCGTTTGAGTGTCCGAACAATCCGATTGAGGAAGGATCAACTGTATAGGGATATTCAGGAAGAGCGTTTTTTACCGCCTGAGGCAAAAGAGGAAGAGATTCTAACAGTTGCAGGACGGTTGTGTAGGTTTGGAATCTTTCTTCCATCGGATTTGCTGATGGAGAAGCAGATTGACCATAACCCAGAAAATCAGGCGATATAGTCAGGAACCCGCTATCAGCCAGATGTTCACCGATTCTTGAAGTGCCCATTCCGGATTGATAAACTTCCTTGTCTACAAATCCCCGTAATAGTAAGATGACGCTTTTCGGTCTTTGTTTTAGAGGGATGTTTACAAGTGCGCTGGTTTTTTTTCCTTCAGAATTAAAAAACAGCAACCGGGAGGTAAAATTTCCGGACGGGCGGATCTCTTCGCCAATTTCCATTTCATTACCGGTAAAATTTGCCAGACTGAGATTATTAAAGGCATACCTGTCGAGGGTTCGTTCAATTTTAATGACAGAGTCGGCAACAGGCGAAACAAGAGTATTTTTAAGAGTCCGGAAATAAACAAATATTAAACTTATTCCCAAGATAAGAAGGGAAACGGCGGTAAGGAATAGAATTTTCGGTACAGTTCCGGTTGACATTTCAGCTGTTTTATGAAAAATAATATGATATACTACCGGCATGGATAATTTATATGAAATGATGCTTATTAACAAGTCGGGATTGACCGACGCGGATGAAAAAAAGCTATTTAACAGAATCGGAACAGTCATTGAAGAAAAGGGTAAAATTGTCAAAAAAAATGAAATGGGAAAGCAACTTTTAGCATACCCCATAAAAAAGGAAAAAGAGGGAAATTACTGGTTATTTTCCATTCAGGCAGACCCCCAATTAATTGCAAAAATAAACGGCAAACTTAAAATGGAGGAAAATATTTTGCGATTTCTTATATTGAGGAAACAGGAACTGAAGAAGAAAGAAACAAAAGCAAAAGACATAAAAGGGGAGACTAGATCCACCGATAAAAAGGTTAAAAAGAAAGGAAGCTGAGACATGTCAGTAAGGTCGTTAAATAAAGTAATTCTTATAGGAAATTTAACCCGGGATCCCGAATTGAGATACACTCCGGCCGGTACGGCTGTCTGCACTTTCGGTTTGGCAACCAACCGTCAATGGACAACCCAAACAGGAGAAACCAAGGAAGAAACAGAATTTCACCGGATTGTTTCATGGAACAAGCTGGCTGAACTTTGTTCGCAACTGTTGTCAAAAGGCAGAAAAGTATATGTTGAAGGCAGATTGGCAACCCATACCTGGACCGGTCAGGACGGCAATCAGAGAACAACGACAGAGATTGTTATTGATGATATGATAATTCTTGATTCCAAAAGGGTAATAAAAGAAGAGGGGGAAGGTTATTCCCAACCGGTTACACCGGCAGCAATTCCGGTTGATGAAGGTGCAAATGCGCCTGTTGATATGAAAACTGCATCTGAAAACGCAATCGGGGAAGAAAATGAAGAAAAAAGCGACAAGTTAAAATCAAAAGTTGAAAAAAAGACCGGTTCAACCAAATCTAAGAAAAAGGATGAAGTACTTGAATCTGAAGTAAAAGTATCGGCGGCCCAAGCAGCTGAAAAAGGCATAGAGGAAATAACTCCCGATGATATCCCGTTTTAACGTGATTAAGAAATAAATATATGGCCAGACGCACCAGTACCAGAAGAATCCGAAGAAGAATAATTAAACCAAAAGATTGTCCTTTTTGTAAGTTAAATGAAGAACCGGATTTTAAAGATGTTGAGAAAATCAGGCATTATATTTCAGAGAGGGGAAAAATTTTACCCCGGACTCTTACCGGTATCTGTCAAAAGCATCAGCTAAGACTTTCCAGATCCATCAAGCAATCAAGATACATGGCTCTTCTACCTTTTGTCGTCAGACCGGTTTAAACCGCTAATACTTGTTAATGAAAACAACAGCAAAGATTACCCTAACACCTAATGCTAAAGTTCTAGTTGATGTAGGGGATGAAATTAACAGGGAGACAGTATTGGCAAGTGAGGACGAAAAAGATAAAGATACAAGAATTGATCTCTCAGGAATTCTCAAAGTAACGCCATCAGGAATTTTCCGGTATATTAAAAAAAGACCTCAGGATGCGATTAAAGAGGGAGATATACTGGCTGAAAAGAGGACTTTTTTAACGACACTGACCGTTCGCAGCCCGGTTAACGGAAAAGTCAAAGAAATAGATTTGAAAAGCGGAATACTGTCAATTTCCAAAGATACGCACAAATCCTCAAAAAATATTTCCGTTCCCTATGAGGGTAAAGTTAAAGATATCAGTAAGACTTTTATTGAAATTGAATTGAAGGGTTTAAAAGTTACAGGTGTAACAGGGTCGGGCAAAGAATGCAGCGGACGATTGCAGCGGGTTACCCATGAAAGAAGCGGTTTATTTGATTTTGATACGGATGTGCAAGATTGCATTATTATGATTAAGGAAGCATTTGAGGATATTCAGATAAAGCTTGATGTGTTGGGGGCCGCCGGTCTTGTTGCCACAAAAGCTGCGGGTGAAACCGAATTATCCAGGCTGATCGTTTCAGAGGATGATTTTGCGGAACTTTCCAAACATGACAAAAAAATTGCTTGGATGAGGCCCCAGGATAAAGAAATTTTTATACTTTCTTCCTGAACATATGAAAAAACTCAGAAATCTACTTTTACTTATTACTGTTTTGATTGTTACATTTAATTTCGGCATAATTTTGGGTAAAAAAGAAAATGTTTTTACAAGCGTCAAATCAAATGAAATAAAGGCAACTGAAAAAAGTAAGGAAAAAGGATTGGATTTTACACTTTTTTGGGACGTCTGGGACAGATTATTTTATTACTATTTGGATAAGAAAGCACTTGAACCTCAAAAAATGATATATGGAGCCATTTCGGGAATGGTTGCTTCGCTGGGGGATCCCTATACGGTATTTTTAACACCCGATCAGAATAAAGAAGCCAAAGATGATTTAGGAGGAAAATTTGAAGGTATCGGAGCGCAATTGGGTGTTAAGGATAAAAAGATCGTAATTGTCGCCCCGTTAAAAAATTCACCGGCTGAGGAAGCAGGACTTTCGGCAGGTGATTGGATAGTTCAAGTAAACGGACAGGATACATTAAACTGGACATTGCCGGAGACCGTAAGCAAAATCCGGGGTCCTAAAGGCAGTAAAGTTGTTTTGGCTATAATCCGGAAAGACCAGGAAAAAAGTGAAGAAATAGAAGTACGAAGGGATGAAATTAAAGTACCGTCCGTTGAATGGGAACTTTTAACCGTTAATTGCTCAAATAAAACCGGTGATAACGGAAGGCAATGTGCAGAGGTAGATAAGCTGTGTGAAACCTGCCGCCATATCTATTACCTGAAATTAGGCAGATTCGGAGACACTACCAATACTGAATGGGAAAAAGCCGTGTCGGAGATTATTTCCCATATCTCCCGCAACAGGGCCGAAAAATCAATGGGGCTTATTCTTGATGTGCGGAATAATCCGGGCGGTTATCTGTCCGGATCTGTATTTATTGCCTCAGAATTTTTAAAAGACGGAACGGTTGTTATACAGGAAAATGCCGACGGGACTAAAAAAACATATTCCGTAAACAGAAAAGGGAAATTAACGGATATTCCTATGGTCGTTTTAATCAATAAGGGCAGCGCTTCAGCTTCAGAAATTGTTGCAGGAACTTTAAGAGTCCGGAAAAATATTCCGCTTGTGGGTGAGGAGACTTTCGGTAAGGGAACTATTCAGGAAGCCCAGGATCTTAAGGAAGGTGCCGGCATCCACATTACGACAGCCAAATGGCTTCTTCCGGATAATTCAAATTTAAACGGTAACGGATTAAAACCGACAATAGAGGCAATAAATGAGGAGGGAAATCCTGATTCCGATCACCAGCTTTTTAAGGCGATTGATACTCTTTATCAATAATTATAAAGCTGATATAATAAAGCCCATCCCGCAACCTATGAAACGAATACTTATATTAATAGTACTTTTCGTAATACTTATATCTGTCGGAACATTGACTAATCAGCTTAATTTTTCCATCGGTGATTTTAAGGGACTAATTGCTCCAAAAGCGACCCAGAATTCCGGCCGGTCTGACGGAGAAGTCAGGATAATTACCGAGGAATCAGTCATAACTAAAGCGGTTGAAGAGGTATCGCCTAGTGTGGTTACGGTTTCTGTCGTTAGATCCCGCCAATTGGGCCGGATTTTTGACGGAGATACAATTGATCCTTTTGACCCTTTTGATATTTTCAGGCAAAGGAGTTCCAATCAAAGAGTTGTCCAGGATATCGCCACCGGGTTTATAGTCTCATCAGACGGACTTATTATAACAAACAAGCACGTAGTATCGGATTCTTCGGTTAAGTACAGAGTGATAACCAAGGATGATAAGGAATATAATATCGAAAAAATTTACCGGGATCCTTCCAATGATATTTCCATTATTAAAATAAACGGTAAAGGTCTCAAGCCGGTTGAGATGGGAGACTCTTCCAATTTAAAAGTCGGCCAAATGTCAATTGCAATAGGTACGGCATTGGGCGAATTCCGGAATACGGTTACAGTCGGAGTTATTTCCGGACTCGGACGGGGGATTACAGCCGGGAGTCCATTTGAGGGATATGTAGAAAGACTCGACAATGTTATACAAACTGACGCAGCGATAAATCCCGGTAATTCGGGGGGGCCACTTTTAAACTCCAGCGGTCAGGTGATCGGTGTAAATGTGGCAGTATCTTCGGAGGGACAAAATATCGGATTTGCCTTGCCGATCAATATTGTCAAGGATTTATTGAAAAATTTCAATGAAAGCGGAGGCAGATTTGAGAGACCTTATCTTGGAGTCAGGTACAGAATGATCACAAAAGATATGGCTATAATGTATGAAGTTCCCGAAGGGGCTTATGTCCAGGAGGTAGTGGAAAATTCTCCGGCAGAAGAAGCAGGAGTCCGGGTTGAAGACGTTATAATAAATATTGACGGTTTAAAAATAACTGATGAAAACGGTGGTTTGGCAAAAATAATTTCCGAAAAGAAAATTGGAGATAAAATGAGTCTGGATATTTGGCGTGAAGGAGAAACTGTTAAACTTGATGTCACTGTCGGTGAGACCAGCGGGGAATAATTCCAGCCGTTTTACTTTCCAATTATTTTATCCAACTTACCTTCCATAACCTTATCAAGGTTATGCCAGCTTTTGCCTCTGCGGTGGTCAGTTATACGGTTTTGGGGGAAATTATAGGTTCTGATTTTTTCAGCCCGCATCCCCCGGCCAATCCCGGATCTGGCCTGGCCTAATGTTTTTTCCTTTTTTTCCGCTTCCAGCTCCCACAGTTTTGAACGGAGCAGTGAAAGCGCGATTTTCCGGTTCTGTTCCTGGGATCTTTCCGCGCGGGCTGTAGTTATGATTCCGGATGGCTTGTGTTTTAAGCGCACCGCCGTTGATACTTTATTGACATTCTGTCCGCCTTTTCCGCTGGAACGAAAAAAATCCCATTCCAGATCATTGGGATTAATATTGAAATGATTTTCTTCAATATCAGCTATAACAGCGACTGTGGCCGTTGAAGTGTGTATCCGGCCATATCGCTCCGTTTCCGGTATCCGCTGTACCCGGTGCACCCCGGTTTCACCCGAAAAAATATCAAATACGTTTTCTCCCTTAATTTTTAAGATATTATCATCAAGGTTTTTTGTATTAAAACCCCGGGAAAGACAAAATTTGAGATACATCCGGAGCAAGTCAGCAGCCCAGATTTTTGCCTCGTCACCGCCCGTAGCTCCTCTTATTTCTAAAATAGCCGTATTTTTGTTCATGGAGAGGATTATTTAGGATCCCAGAAGCATTTCACGAAGCGTTTTAGGATGCCGGTCTGTTTTTATATCTTCTTTTTGTTTTTTCTTCTTTTCAGCCAGCTGTTTTAACGTAACCTGAGCTTCTTTTTGCTTTTTCTGGAATTTTTCTACCCGGCCCATGGTATCCAGGAATTTCATTTCACCGGTATAAAAAGGATGACATTTATGGCATACTTCAACACGGATATTAGCTTTGGTAGATCCGACTTTGAACATATTACCGCAGGCACAGACGACCTCCGCTTCAGGGTACCATTTGGGATGTATTGACGTTTTCATAGATACGATATTATATCCCAATGAAGGGAATTTGAAAAGAGTCCGGAAGACTTAATCCGGTTTAGACCACTTCCATAACGACAAAAGTCAGATAAAGAATCAGAAGAATTAAACCTTCCTTCCGGGAAATGTCATTTTTTGAACGGGTGAAATAGAAAAAAAGACTAAGGCCAACAAGCATAAACGAAAAGGTTATGAGAAAATGGTTGTTAAAAGAAACCGATGTGCCATTTACAATTGTTAATACTCCTAGGATGACTGAGTTAGTCGAAGCCGAACCGATGTAATCGCCCAGAGCTATTTCCTTGTTACCTGAAGTTATTGATCTTAAAGCTATTGAAATTTCAGGCAGATTTGTTCCAATGGATAACCCCAACAAACTCAGGAGAAAGGGAGATATACCAAGATCGGCCGAAAAAACAATAGTTTGGTCAACCAGGAGTCCGCTGGAATAAAATACGACAAAGGCGCCGATCAGTATTTTTCCCAGAAGGGAAATATTGTGACGGCGGTCTGTGGTGAATTTATCCCTGAAATGATCAATAATTCCTTTTCTTTTTTCAAGTGTATAAAAAAGTACCAGATAGAGAAAAATCAGGAGAAATCCTTCAATTAAACTCAAGTTTTTGTCTATTATAAGCAGAGCCGGCAGACCGACCAGATAAAGGGAAAAAATTAATTTTCTGATTGACAGTTGGTGGCTCAGAGTGACTCCGTTGCCCAGTATTGCCAGTAACGGAATGATAAGGATGAAAATAATAAGTGAACCGCCGATAAGGTTTCCGACGAATATTTCAGGCTTTTTGTCAATAATAGCGTTTATTCCGACAGATAATTCCGGCAGACTGGTTAGAAATCCCAGCAGGAAAAAAGAAGCGGCAAAAGCCGAAATTTCCAATTGTTTTGAAATTTTGTCAAGCGAAGTGACAATCAGACCAGCACCGAACCAGAGGGTAGTCAGAGCAAAAATAAAAAGAGCCAAATCAGGCAGCATAAAAAAAGTATAAACGTATGTTATTGTCTAATTCAACTGGGATGTTAATAATCATCTTTTATGAAAGCGGTGATGGGGGTGATGTTTGATTTTGCCTTCAGCTAAAAGGATTCCTCCGAAAACGAGAAAGCTGCCGATGAAAAAAACAGGAGTTATTTTTTCACCCAGAAGCGGCAGAGCGATTATTATGGCAGCTATCGGATCGAGGTAGGAAAATACACCGGTATCCTGGGCTTCCATATATTTTATGCCGTATTCAAACAGGGTATAAGCGGTAGCCGAAGAGAAAAAAATTCCGTATATTATTCCGATTATTCCCCGGTAATCCAGTTGGGCCGGAAATTGTCCCGTGTATATTTCATAAGAGGCAAACGGCAAAAATGTGAGCGCGCCGATGAAACTCATCCAAAAAGTTAAAGCGGCAGGACTATAGTCGGCTATTATTTCTTTGCTGATTATGGCGTGGGCAATAGCAGCCAGCATGGCGATAAATATAAACATATTACCCAGAAGCTGTCCGTCAAGCCGGTTTTCAAAAATCGGCTGGCCGATAATTATTAAGACTCCCAATAAACTGATAACAATACCGGCCAGAACTTTTAAATGGGGTTTTTCATGCAGGATAAAAATCGAGGCAATATATAAAAAAACCGGTCCGGATGCGGATATAATCGGAGCGTTAATGGATGGCGATAACCTCAAGCCCAAAAAATAAAAACTGATATGGATGGAAACACCGAAGATTGAAAGTAAAATAAGTTTTAGCGTGTCTTTTTTGGCTATTTTTAACCGGGGGTAAGAAATAATCAGCAGAATTAATGATGCTCCGTAGAACCGGATAAAGGCTAAGGTAAACGGGGAAATATTTTGAAGGGCAAACTTGAAGATAGGCGAGGCGGCACCCCAGATCAGATTAGCGCCAATCAGGGCAAGAACCGCTTTCCGATATTTGGGCATTAAATTAATAATAGCAAAAATTCCGAAGGCGTGGCAAAGAGATTATTTGAAGTAACTTATCAATTTATCCGAGGCAACTGTTTCCTGGGATTTTAAGAAGAGATTCTTAATGGTAACTTTATTTGATTTTTTTTCATCCGGGCCTATGATAATAGCGTAAAGAATCCCTTTTTTATCTGCATATTTTAATTGTTTATCGAGTCTCTGGTCGGTTTCAAAGTAAATTTCCGCATTGATTTGGGCTTTCCTGAGCAAATTTAATACGGTTAATGAAGTATTAAGGAATTTTTCATTAAAAACGGTAACTAATATTTCAGAAGAGGAGTTTAATATATTTTTAGGAAATAGTTTCAGTTCTTCCATAGCTTCTATCAGTCTGTCGAAACCAAAAGCGCATCCGACAGCCGGAATGTTTTTTCCTGCAAAAAAACCAATTAAATTATCATATCTTCCACCCCCGCAAACTGCACCTGCAGAATAACCATTCACCTGAACTTCAAAAATCATATCCGTATAATAATCTAAACCCCGGGCTAAAGTTAAATCCCATTTAAGAGGAATGTTACGCTTAGATGCTTCCTCATAAACTCTATTCATTTTTTGTCCGATTTCGTCAGGTTGACTCAGTTCCCATAATTTGAATACTTGTTGAATTTTTCCTGCAGTGTTTTCGTCAATTCCCGGAATATTGGTTAATAATTTTTTTACTTTAGACCAACCGACTTTTTCGATTTTATCTATTTCTCTACTCACTTTAATTCTCAGATTTTCAGGGACGCCTGCTTTCTCAATTTTATTAAATAACATTATCCGACTGTTAAACAAAAATTTAAAATTTTTAAAACCCAGTTTATTTAAAACAGAATTTACTACATCTAAGACTTCGACATCTGCCAGATATGATGAAGTACCGACAATATCGATATCACATTGAAGAAATTCCCGAAATCTTCCTTTTTGAGGATTTTCAGCTCTCCAGACCGACTGGATTTGATATCTTTCAAATGGGATTGGTATTTTATTTTCGTATTGGGCAATAACACGGGCAAGTGGTACTGTTTGATCATATCTCAGTGCAATTTTTCTTTTACCAAGATCTTCAAACCGATAGAGTAATTTGTCAGCATCAGGTCCATACTTGCCTAATAATATATCCTCGTATTCGATGGCCGGTGTTTCCAGGGGTTCAAAACCATAGAGTTCAAAAGTGCGCCTGATAATGCCGATGGCGTACTGTCTTTTACGGGCCTGATCCGGCAGGAAATCCCGGAAACCCTTTAAAATCCGGGGCTCGACTTTTTGATTATTTTTGGCTGTCATATTGAATTTATTATATCACTGTTATCTCTTTTGGAGCGCGGGAGAGGAGTTTTGGGCCGCGGGAGGTGATCAGGACAAGGTCTTCGATCCTTATACCGGCGAAGCCTTCGATATAGATGCCCGGTTCAACGGTAACCACCATATTTTCGCACAGAATTTCGTGACTGCCGGGTTTTAAGCGGGGTGCTTCGTGGATAGCCAAACCGACACCATGGCCGAGACCGTGCTTAAAGGCCGGGTAACCCTGTTGTTCAATATATTCCCGGGTAAGCCGGTCAATTTCATCACCGGTTTTGCCGGATGTTAATTGGGAAAGAGCATTTTCCTGGGCAGTCAAAACAGTTTGATAGAGTTTTACCAGACGGTCGGAAGGAGAGCCGAAACATATTACCCGGGTTAAATCGGAGCAGTAATTTAGAAATTTGGCTCCCATATCGATAAGAATTATACTGTGATTTTTGAGAGTGACTTTGTCTGATGGGAGATAGTGGGGGATGGCGGAGTTTTGGTTAAAGGCGACAATCGGCGAGAAAGCAATATTTTGGCTGTTTTTGCGAATAAAAAATTCCAGATTCAAAGCCAGATTTTTTTCTGTGATGCCGGGTTTTATTAGCCTGGCAGCGTATTCATAGGCGGAATCGGTAACTGAAGCAGCCTTTTTGATAGATTCAATTTCAGCATTTGATTTAATAAGGCGCATTTTCTCAATAATATTTTCAGACGGAGTTAATTTAAGTGAAAGTTTTTCTTTTAGAGAAATGTATTCGGAATAAGAAACATAATTTTTCTCAAAAGCAAGAGTTTTTAATTTTTCTTTTCCGGCAATATCTATTATGGCCTTACTTAACCGGTATTGATTAGTTAATTCGACAGGTATAAATCCCGCTGTCCGCCGGTACATGGCAAAGGTAGTGGAAAAAGCCAAAAGATAAGCTGATTTTTTGGTTATTACCAGAAAAACTTCCCGTTCATCCGAATTCAGGCCGGCTTTTGCGGTAAGATAAGTAACATTTTCCTGACCGGAGACAAATAAAGCGTCCGATCCGTAATGTTCAAGTTGTTTTCTTATTAAGTTTAACTTATCCATTATGATTTGTAATTTTAACAGATGGCTATTTATAATGACATTATGGTAAAAGGGGAAATTGATATTAACAATCTGCAATCGGATCTTTTAAGACTCATTAAGAAATCCGGGGAATTAGCCCGCGGTTACTTTGAGAAAAAAGATGTTCGAAGATACAGTAAAAAAGAATTGGATTTTGTTACTGATGCTGATTTGGCGGTGGAGAAATATTTAAAGTCCGAATTGTCGGGGAAATATCCGGGAGTACCGGTAATGGCAGAAGAATCAGCCCATAAAAATTATAATTTGTACTGTCGGGAAAAATCCCTTTTTGTTATAGATCCGATAGACGGTACTTTGAATTTCGGATACGGTATTGATCATTACGCCATAAGCATCGCCTTGGTATCATACGGAAAGCCTTTACTGGGCATATGTCTGGCTTCCGATACTAATAAAGTATATACGGCCAGAAGAGACCGGAAGGGGGCATATTGTGACAATAGAAAGATTTCGGTAAAAAATATCAATAGACTGGCGGAATCGTTTATCCTGACCGATTGGCCTCATGATTTGGAACTCAGGAAAAAGACTGCGGCATTTATTGGCAATTTATATTCACGGGTCAGATTTATCGGGATTTACGGGTCGGCAGTTTATGATTTGTTAATGATTTCGCAAGGGGAGATTCAAGGAGTTTATTTAACAGGGTGTAATCCTTGGGATGTAGCTGCTGCTTCCTTGATTGCAAGAAAATCGGGGGCACTGCTAACTGACGGTAGAGGAGCAGATTTTGATATTTTTAATAAAACATTAGTTGCGGGTGTTGAAGGAATCCACGGTGAACTGGTTAGAGCTTCAGGGGGTTAAGGCGGCTGAAGGAGAGCTTTCAGGCGTCGGGGAAATCAGCATGGGAAGATGGATAATTCTTAACGCATGATACCGGTTTTCTTCTTTTTCATGGGGTTGCCCGACTATATATACGGAATCTCCTACCTGGAATTTGGAAAAACCTCCTTTTTGTTTGCCTTTTCCTTTTAAAAAGCTTGAGGTGACGGTATATTTTTCAAAATCAATCAGGATGTCACCATTTTTTGTTTTAACAGTAAGGGTATAGTTTGATTTGTCAATATTGGCAAGTTTACCGGTAATCCTGGTAAAGCTTTCCTGAATGAAGATATATTTAGCCAATAAGTTATCCCGGTTTTCATTGAAATATCCTAAAGCCGATACGACAACTCCGGTTTTAACATCTTTCAAGCCGGCCTCTTTTTTGGCATTATCGGATATGATATATACCAAAGTATCTTCAGAATGAGTAAATTTTTGTTCGCCCTTGACAGTTGAGAGAACGACTTCGTTGCCACCCGAGGATTTAACTATTCCGTAAAAAGCTCCTTTTTCCTGGTCCCTTAGTTGGGCAACTTTTGTAGCAATTTTTTCTTTCAGAATTTCAATCTGTTTTAGTTTATCGATAACATTTTCCTTTTCCTGATCAATCTGGGGAGTGGAAGTTATTTTTTCCGGGGATATTGCCTGGGTGTTGGTTTGGGCGGAAATTTTACGGACGGAATTGGCTACAAACGACGTTGCCGGAATCAAAAGAAGAATTGCAATAAGCAGGGATAATTTAGGCGGTGATTTTTTTTCAGGATTTTCAGGGGTTATTTTCTTATTAGTTCGGAATTTTTTGACGGGATTTTTAATCATAGTTTTTCAGTTGTATAAAAAAGAGTGACGGATTTTGTTTCCTGATTACCTGATAAATCAACTGTAGTAAGATAAACAGGATTACCGCCTTCTTCCAAATTGATTGAGGCAGAAAATGAACCATCTGCATCAGTTTCGAAAATATCGCTGTAATCTGACGTTTCCAGAATGATTACTGACGCCGGTTTTGCTTTTCCGGTAAGACTGACTTTGTTTTCGGTTTGAATGCTTAAATCAGATGGAGATGTTATTTCCAGCTGACTTTTTGACTCGGCAATGAAGACAGTCGGAGTCGGCTCCGTTTTATCAGATAAGGAATTACTTGCTTTTGATGCTTTATCCAAAACAGCCGGTAATTTGACTGCTGTTACGGCGATTGACGCTCCGATTACAAATCCGACCAAAAGAGCCAGAACGACATCTTTTTTCATAAGGGGTAAAAAGCACTAACATATTAAGGGACGGTATTCCACTTGTCAAGAAAAGTTAAAAGTGATAAAAGTACTTTACCTATGGACATATCATTACTTGGGCATTCTTCCTTCAAAATTAAGGGCAGAAAGGTAACACTTTTGACTGATCCATATGATCCGGAAAAGACAGGTCTTAAATTTCCAAAAGCGGAAGCCGATATAATAACCGTTTCCCATCCCCATTACGATCACAGCCATACCTCTCTAGTTGGCGGAAATCCGGTTACAATATCGGGACCCGGGGAATATGAAGTAAAGGGAGTAAAAATAATCGGAATTTCCAGCTTTCATGATGCTGTTAAAGGAGCGGAAAGGGGTAAAAATACCATTTATCAGATAGAGATGGATAAGATGACTTTAGTTCATTTGGGTGATTTGGGTCATAAGCTGGATGAAGCCGCCGTGGAAATTTTAAACGGAGCCGATATCCTGATGATTCCAGTCGGAGGAGTTTATACCATTAACTCTGTAGTTGCTGCCCAGGTAATAACCCAACTTGAACCTTCAATAATTATCCCTATGCATTATTGGAAAGCCGGTATGAATAAGGAAAAATTCGGTGAACTTTCCGATATATCGTTCTTTTTAAAAGAGATGGGTAAGGAAAGTATACAACCTGTGGTTAAATTATCCGTAACCAAGGATAAGATTCCGGCCGAGGCTACGATCACCGTTCTTGAATAGTTTGCATAAGCAGACTGTAATTTATTATGGCAGAACCGCGCATTCCTCCTCATGACGAGCAGGCAGAATCTTCAGTATTGGGAGCAATACTGATCGATCGCGATTCCATTTCAGAAGTAGTCGGTTTTTTAAAGCCCGATTATTTTTATAAAGAGTCCAACGCTAATGTTTTTGAAGCAATGGTGTCGTTATTTGAAAAACATGAGCCGGTTGATGTCGTTACGGTAACTGCCCAGCTTAAGAAACTGGGAAAATATAAGGATATCGGCGGATCTTCCTTTCTGACAACACTGACCAATATCGTACCGACATCGGCCAATATTGAATATTACGGTCAGATTGTTGCTGATCATTACTTAAAGAGAAAATTAATTGAGAGTGCATCAAAAATAACAAGCCATGCTTTCGGAGATAGAACTGAGGCCAGGGAATTACTTGATGCTGCCGAATCGGAAATTCTGGCGGTAGCCCAGCAAAGATCCCGGCGCGATTTCATTAATATTAAAGACGCCCTAGCAGAAAGTTTTGACCGTTTGGACGAACTTCATAAAAAGGGAACTAACCTGAGAGGAGTACCGACCGGGTTTTATGATCTTGACAATAAGCTGGCCGGGATGCAGCGGTCAAATCTTTTGATATTGGCCGCCCGTCCAGGGCAGGGGAAAACAGCGTTGGCTTTAAATATTGCCCAATATTTAACGGTTCATAAGAATTTGCCTGTCGGAATATTCTCCCTGGAAATGAGTAAGGAGGAACTGGTGGACAGGCTTCTGGTATCACAGGCCGATGTTGATGCCTGGAGGTTAAAAACGGGCAGACTGTCGGATGAAGATTTTACCAAATTGTCGGAAGCCATGGGTGAGTTGGCCGAGGCTCCCCTATACATAGATGATACGCCGGGAATAAACATATTTGAGATAAGAACCAAGGCCAGAAGGTTGCTTCTGATGCATGATGTCAAACTAATTATTGTTGATTATCTCCAACTGGTTGATCCGGGAAGAAGATTTGACAACAGGGTTCAGGAAGTTTCGGTTGTTACCCAATCTTTAAAAAATCTGGCCAGAGAATTGCAGATACCGGTTCTGGCAATATCACAATTGTCCAGAGCAATTGAGCATAGAAGTGAAAAAAGGCCGCAACTGGCTGATCTTCGGGAGTCAGGTTCGATTGAACAGGATTCCGATGTTGTGATGTTTATTTATAAGGAAGACGCCGAAGTTAAAAATTGGGAACAGCAGGTTGTTAAGCTTTTAATAGCCAAACACCGGAACGGTCCGGGAGGGGAAATAGATCTTATTTTCAAAGGCGACCGCATCCGCTTCTATTCGGTCGAGAAAGCGAAAGAATAAACATATCACTTGGTGAGAAAAATGGTGGGCAAGGAGGGAGTCGAACCCTCACGGTGCGTAAACACCACTAGTTTTTGAGACTAGCCTGTCTTCCATTCCAGCACTTGCCCGGTATTATTTCCGATTGACTGTAAGAATTATATTTTGGTACACTTGTTTTAGTCAAATCGCCGGAACAGCCCCTTTTATCCTTTAATATGAAATTCACTCTGAAAGTCACCAAACCCGAACTTCTAAATACTGATATCCTTTGCCTGTTCGTTTGGGAAAATGAAATTAAAAGAAGTCTGTTACCGCTTCCGAAAAACATTTTAACACATATTGAAGAAGGAATTAATGCTGAAGATTTTAAAGGGTCAAAAAATGATTTTATTGTTCTTTCTTCAAAAGGACTGATATCTTCCTATAAGCTGATACTGGCCGGCCTTGGTAAAAAATCCGATTTTAATTTGGGTATTTTGATGGAACAGATAGCTAAAACAATCCGTAAAGTCAGAGAAAATAAGGGTGTAAAGATAGGATTGGTATTTGTTTCCGATTGGTCGGACATTATGGGTACACAAAGAACAGCACAGGCAATAGTTGAGGCATCAAATCTTGCCGCTTACCAATTTATGAAATATAAAAGCGGGGAGGAAAGCAAAAATTTGCGGCCGATTGAAGAAGTAATTATCAATATCCATCCGGCGGGTCTGGCGGCAGCGGAACAGGGGATATATTTAGGCCGGATTATGAGCAGGGCGACTAATTACAGCCGGGACCTGGTTAATGAACCGCCCAGGTTAACAACACCCGCATTTTTAGCCGATGAAGCTTTGAAAATTGCCAAAAATTCCAGCGGTACAATCAAAGCGGCAGTTTTGGAAGAAGATGAAATTGAAAAAGCAGGCATGGAAGCTTTTCTTGGTGTAAGCCGCGGAAGTGACGAGCTGCCAAAGTTTATAATTCTCAGATATAAAAATCCGCATGCGAAGAAAAAAATTGTCGTTGCCGGAAAAGGCATAACATTTGATACGGGCGGACTGTCATTAAAGTCTCCTGAGCATATGGAAACAATGAAACTGGATATGGCCGGTGCCGCATCCGTTCTAGGGATATTTTCGGCGTTAGCGGAACTTAAGCCTTCAGTTGAAGCAGTCGGTATGATTGCGGCCTGTGAAAATATGCCGTCAGGCAAGGCTTTAAAACCCGGTGATATCCTAAGGGCAGTTAACGGAAAAACAATTGAAGTATTAAATACGGATGCCGAGGGAAGACTGACTCTGGCTGACGTGCTTTCATATGCGGTTAAAAAAGAAAAACCGGATGAGATTATTGATCTGGCGACTTTAACCGGCGCCTGCATGATTGCCTTGGGTCAGGATATTGCCGGAATATTTGGAAATAATGAGAATCTATTAACACAATTGGAAAAGTCAGCCAAAGAAAGCGGTGAAAAAATCTGGCGTTTACCTTTAGAGAAGGGGTATAAAGATTTAATAAAAAGCCATATTGCCGACGTTAAAAACATCGGAACGGGAAAATACGCCGGAGCCATTACGGCGGCACTTTTTTTGGAAGAGTTTATCAATAAGACCAGTTGGGCTCATCTTGATATTGCCGGTCCGGCATATATGGAAAAAGATACTCCGATAAACCCCAAAGGAGGAGCCGGTTTCGGGGTAAGGTTAATTCTCCATTATTTCAACTCGATTTAAATCAAGAATAGATGAATCAGTCATACATCCGGGTATTGGGAAATGTTAACTTCCGAATGCTTTTTTTTGGCCAGATAATTTCCCAAATTGCTTTAAACGTACTTTCTTTTGTCCTGGCTATTCAGGTATATCAGAAAACCCAGTCCAATACAGCCGTTTCTTTAATGCTTTTGACTTTCGGAATACCGGCGATTATTTTCGGTGTAATGTTCGGGGGGATAGTTGATGAATTTGACAAACGGTCAATATTAGTTTTCTGTAATTTATCAAGGGCATTTATTCTGGTGGGTTATTTTTTATTGGGCAGTGTTCTTTTTTTACTTTATTTTCTGTCTGTTCTGATTTCGGTTATTACCCAGTTATTCATTCCTGCTGAAGCACCATCAATTCCGCAATTGGTTAAAAAAGATGATCTGCTCATGGCCAATTCATTTTTTACGGTCACGTTTTATCTGTCAACTGTAGTCGGAGCAATTTCTGCCGGACCGTTATTAAAGACGGTCGGAAACGAATATATCTATTTAATTTTAGCCGGTTTTATGGTTATAGCCTCTTATTTTACACTCAGACTTCCCAAGATTGCCCCTTCCGGGTTAAGAAAGTTCAGTTTTAATTTTGTAAACCTGATAAGACCGGTAACGGAAGGCATTTTGTTTATTAAGGAACATGCCAGGATAAGGCAAAGCCTGTATTTATTGACTTTTTCACAGGCTTTAATTGTAACACTGATTGCAGTGGCGCCGGGATTTGCCGATAGAATACTGATCATTGAACTTGCGGATGTATCTCTTTTTGTTATGGGACCAGCCGCGCTGGGACTGATAATCGGCGCATTTCTGGTCGGAATTTTTGCCGGAAAGATATTAAAAGGGACCATTATACTGACCGGAATTATTGCAACCGGTATTTGTCTTATACTGATATCGCTTTTTAGTATATCCGGTAATCATGGTATTATATACCCAATCGTGTTCCTACTTTTTATTTTAGGCTTATCAAATTCGTTTATTAATGTACCGACAAGTACTATATTACAGGAGGAAACAGATAAAGATTTAAGAGGCAGGGTATACGGTGTTTTAACTTCTTTAACGGGCGGATTTTCCATTCTCCCGGTTTTATTTTCCGGACTATTAGCTGATGCCATCGGAATTCAGAAAACTTTATTTATAATCGGTATTATTGTTTTTCTTTCCGGTATTTATTATTTAAGGAAGAGAATCGGCGTGGTTTTTTAACTGGGATTTTTTATGCAACCGGTACTTTATTCAATCGGTAGATATAATGTTTACTCATTCGGGATTTTTCTGGCTTTATCATTTATTCTGTCAACTTTTGTTATTTGGAAATTTGCCAAAGAAGAATTTAAGGAAGAGGAATATTTGGATGCATATTTTTACACGGCATTAGTTACTTTAATTTGCGCCCGGGCAGTATATATCATCCGTAATTTTAACGATTTCCAGTTCAACATCCTTTCATATTTTCTGGTTGTTGAGACACCCGGATTGTCACTTCTGGGTGGAGCTATCGGAGGATTTCTATTTTTGCTTTTTTATTCAAGGAAAAAAAAGTTTAACTTTTTACACCTTATGGATCTTCTTTCAGTTGCCGGTTCATTAGCTTTGGTATTTATTAAAATAGGACAACAGCTGGGCGGAGCGGCCTTCGGGCGGGAGACCGATTTTATTATTAAGGTCAGGGTAATCGGAATGCCTAAATTTTACCATCCGGTTGAATTCTATGAGGCATTCCTTTATTTATTACTTTTTATTTTCCTTTTATTCCTAAATAGGAAACTATCAGGGAAAAAAAGGCAAGACGGTATGGTTTTTTCCCTGTTTGTTATGGGACTTTCGGTTTCAGTTTTTACACTTGAATTTCTCAAAGTATACCGCGTATACTTATATAATCTTAGTTTCCGTCAATTATTATCTTTGATTTTATTTGTTATTACTTTAGCATATATTTTAAGCAGAATTGAGATATTAAAATATTTCAGGAAAGCAAAGCATGAAATTTCCAAAAGCAGTAATGGATAATGTCAGCCGTAATCTCATAAAACTGAGAAAAACGGTTGAGGAAAGAATTCATTCACTCAAGCTTCAGGATCCTTTCTCAGATCCTGAAAGGCTAAATGATAATGCGGCTTCAGATACCGAAGCAAAAGAAGAAAGTTCACATGAAAGAATGGAGGCTCTCGAGAAAGAGTTAAGAGCTCATTTGGAAGAAATAAATTTGACACTGCAAAGAATTAAGAAAGGTACTTACGGAAAGTGCCAGAATTGCGGAAAAATGATTGATACTGACAGGCTGGCCATCAAGCCAACCGCTCTTTACTGCGTTGACTGCGAACGGAAAAAAGAAAAATAACATCAAATTCTGACCCCGAACATGAAAATATCTGTAATTTATGAGGATGATGATCTGCTGGTTATTGATAAACCTTCAGGAATGATTGTTAACAAAGCTGAAACGGTGACTGAAGAGACAGTTGCCGATTGGGCGGGAAAAAAATTAAACCTTCCCGGGAAAAGCGGGGATAAATCTGATTTTACAAACAGATCAGGAATAGTCCACAGATTGGATAAGGATACTTCCGGACTGCTTCTTATTGCCAAAAACAAGAAGGCTTTTGACAAGCTTCAAGAGCAGTTTCTTAAAAGGACAGTAAAGAAAAAGTATATCGCTTTAGTCCACGGCAGATTACCGGATTCCACGAATATAATTAAAGCTCCGGTCGGCAGACTGCCTTGGAACAGAAGGAAGTTTGGAGTACTGGCAGCCGGAAGGGATGCGGAAACTAAAATTAAAGTAAAATCTTTTTTTAAAAAAGGACCGGGAAATAAATATACTTTATTGGAGGCTGAACCGGTTACCGGAAGAACCCATCAGATAAGAATTCATTTGAAGCATATTTTTCATTCGATTGTCTCTGACAGGCTTTATAGCGGTAGAAAGACACTAAAGCAGGACGAAAAGATATTTCCCCGACTGTTTCTGCATGCATGCCGATTATCTTTCATTCATCCGGTGACGACAGAGTTAATAACGGTTACAAGCCCAATGCCTTCCGATTTGGAAAAAGCTTTAGGTAACCTGGAAGTTGAACAAACGGGGTTAATCCGATAATATTAAGGCATGGGAAATTTTGGCGGTTTTTATAAAGGCGACAGTAAAAAGAAGAAAAAAAAAGATTTGGAGAGAAAGGCCAGAGAGTTAGTCAGTAAGGAAACCTTCAGAGTCCCCGAGATTGAAATAATCAAAAAGGGAAAAAAATGAGAAATAACTCCCGGGGTCGGTATAAAGGAAGCCGGTATAATGTATTCCGTATTATATTTACCGGCATTATTTTTTTTGCCATTTTGCTTGTTTGGTTGAATTGGAGACACAGTTGGAACGGTAAATCCAGATTTACAACGGTGGTTCAGAATAAAAGCGAAGGACAACAATCCAAACAGGATCTGGCGGTAATTTCCTTCGATTTATCCCGGAAAAAAGGTAAATTTCTTCTCTTAAAAAATAATTTTTATATGGATATTCCATACGGTTATAAGACATATCCGGTATTTTCGATTTATAAATTGGGAGAGCTTGATTCCGAGCGAAGCGGAGGAATCCTTTTAAAAAAAAGCGTCGAGACAACCTTGGGAATTAAAACAGACCGTTATTTAATGTTAGACAAGGCAAACAGTGAAAAATTACCCGGCAGCCGTGAGGAACTGTTATCATTTAAACAGAGAAATTTTTCACTTTTTAACGGATTTTCCACGCTGATGAAATTTCTTATGGGCAGATATGAGACGGATATGAGTACCATTGAAAAAATCAGATTTTTTCAGGCGATGAGAACATTAAGAATTGATCAGCTGGAATTTATTGACCTGTCGCATACCCAAGCGGCAGTAGCGGAACAATTACCGGATAAATCAAAAATTTATACCGTTGATACCGGAATATTTGATTTTTTATTCGGAACTGATTTTTTGAACTTAGGCGTCAGAAATGAGGGAGTAACTTTGGAAGTTGAAAATGCCACCGGGGTTGATAAAATCGCCACACAATTTTCCAGGAATCTTGAAAATTTGGGAGCAAATGTAATTCTAAAAACCACAGCGGAAGCGATTGAAAGCAAGGCCTGCAATTTAGTTTTTAAAACCAGTGAAAGCAAAAACAGCCTGACAGGGAGCATATTACGAAAAGATTATCTCTGTGGTGAAGCAAAAACATATGATTCCCAAGCGCAGGCAGATATCAAAGTAATAATCGGAGAAGGATTCTTAAAATAATGATCATTATTCTTATATTGATGTTTATTGTTTCGTTTCTATTGGCAATTAAAGAAGCTAAAAGTGAATTATCAATACCCGAAGAAATAAAGAAAATTAAAATCAGGAGGAAGAAACCATTGTCAGGAGTAATCCTATTTTTGAAGGAAAAAATTATTCATTACTCTTCGGATTCGTCTTGATTTGCGTCAGTCACAGAATCTTCTTCAGTGATAACCGATCTTTTTATTTCTCTTTGAATAGAGGCAGTATATTCTTTAAAACTTGTCGGAAGAAAAGTAGCCTGGTGTCTTAATTTTTTACCCCGGGTCATTTCCCTGATAAACAGAGATATAATGTTTTTTTGGATATTTTTTATACAAGTAAGATAAGTATTTCCGGCCGAAATGAATTTCAGCAGTCTGAAGGCGATATCATCCGGCAATGCCCCAATATAAGTTTTATTGGCATCTCTTATCTCAATTGAATGTTTTTTCGGAAAAAGACTAACCAAATCTCCGATATTTAACTGGCTGATTACTTTAGATGGAGCAAGATTTATGAGTACAATTACTTTGGTTTTGCCGGGTTCTTCAATAAACAGTCCGGGTGAAACCCGATCATGAATCAAATTTAATTTTTTTGCGGGAAGACTATTTATTTTATTGAGGTTTTTTAATGCCAAACTGTTATAGCGGTCAATGGTGAGGATTTTTTTGTAAATTTTTTTGGCTTTTTCCGTTTCGTCAATCTGGCAATAGGCGTAAGCAAGACGGGTTAAGGTATCAATGTCTTCTTTATTGGTTTTTAAAAGCTCCCTGTTAATTGCTACGGCTTCAGCCCAGTTCTGGGTTAAAGCTGCGTCAATTGCGGCTTGGACATCATTGGCCATCTTTTTTGGCTTACAGTAATTTTAAGGATTATGGAGAATTTACAATATGTAATCCGAACGGATTTAATATAATCGGTTAGTTTATCGATAGTATTGAGAAAAGTCAAGGGGAGTATTAAAATATCAAACATGTCCGGTCATTCCAAATGGTCAAAAGTCAAACACCAGAAAGAAGTAACCGATTCGGTAAAAGGAAAACTGTTTACCAAGGCGGCCAGCGAGATAATTATTGCCATAAGAGAGGGTGGGGGACATACTGATCCTGAAACGAATTTTAAATTAAGACTGGCTATTGAAAAAGCTAAAAGCGTCAATATGCCTAAAGAAAATATACAAAGAGCCATAGAGAGGGCTAATAAAGCGGAAAATTGGGGTGAAATAAGTGAAGTTATTTATGAGGCCTTCGGTCCAAAAGGGGTCGGGATGATGATCAGGACAATTACAGATAACCGTCAAAGAACTGTTTCTGAAATTAAAAATATCCTGGAAAGATTCGGAGGGAATCTGGCAACAAGCGGAGCCGTTGCCCATTTTTTCACAAGGGTTGGACTTATTGAAGTTGCCAAATCGAAAAGTTATGACGAGATGTTGGAAACGGTAATTTCTGCCGGAGCCAGCGATCTTAAGGAGTCAAAAGAAACTTTCCGAATTTATACTGACACAGCCGATCTTCATAAAGTCCGGGAATATCTTGAAAAAACGGGGATTGAAATTAAATATACCGATCTGTATTTCAAACCGGTTTCGGGAATTGAAGTCGGTGATAAAGAAGTGACGGATAAAATCGATAAACTGGTAAATATACTTGAAGAGCGGGATGATGTTCAGAAGGTGTATGCCAATTTAAATGTATAAACGGCTGAAAGTTGACCGACCAAGAATTAAAAAGAAACTGTTTCCCCGTATCAAGAAAAATTTTCTGCGCCTAATTGGGGGATTTATTGACGGGAGCATATATTTTTCCCATAAAAGAGGTAAAAAAAGTAAAGTCAGGGGTTTTTCAAGGATAAAAAATATAGTCAATTTTCTTGAAAAAAGGGAAAGATTTACCCTGCAGACAATTATTCTGACAGCCGGAGTATTGACCAGTCAGCTTATATGGACGGATTTTCGGTTCCATATGGTAATTCTTTTAGCTGTTGCTTCCTATATTCTGTCTACCTGGTCTTTAAAGGAGGATATAAAAAAAATTGAATGGCTTCTGCTTTTTATCCTGCCGGTTTTATTCACCGCTTCCTTATCACTTTTTTACTTTCTGCTGCCGCCGAGGTGGATTATCCGGTTAACCACAACAGCCTTTTTTGCTGTCGGGACATATGCGATACTTTTGGTTGAAAATATTTATAATGTAGCGGTACAAAGGTCGATACAGCTTTTACGGGCGGCCCAAAGTGTTGGTTTGCTGTTAACCCTGGCGGTTATTTTCTTATCAGCTAATGTAATATTTTCATTAAAACTGCCTTTTATTCTCAATTTTTTACTGATGTTCACAGTCAGTTTTTTCCTGGCGCTTCAATCACTCTGGTCTATTAAATTGCAGAAAAAATTATCAGCAGAACTATTAATTTATTCTTTAACGGTCGGAATTGGAATAGGGGAGTTGGCACTCGTTTTATCCTTTTGGCCTATTGAAAACGCGTCTTTTTCTCTGCTTTTATCGGCATCTTACTACGCCCTAATCGGCATTATTCAGCAGTATATGGCCGAGAGACTGTTTCTGAATGTTATCAGGGAATATATTATCGTATTTGTTTTTACTTTCATACTTACTTTTTTAACAACCAGATGGGGCGGATAAACGGGTGCCATGGCAGGGGGAGAGGGGAGTAAAACGAGATTGGTTGATATAGTTTGATATATCCTATAGTATAATAGTGTTTGTGGATACTTTTCACGAAATATTTTCACGAAACATAATAAATATTAAGACAATAAGTTCTATAAGATTGAGAGCGGTGTCGAAATTGAAGCTATAATAAAATATTTGGAGCGTAGTGAAGCTCTATTCTCTTAAATAAAATCCGGATTGAACAATTTATTTACGCATAAATTTCATAGTTTAGATTGATATGAGGCTCTAAATTAAATTTAAATCCTTCTTTTCTTCTGAAATCAGCCTCAAAAATTATAAAGCGGATTGTCATAAAGCCCTAAAATAACCGAAAACTCGTTATTACTTATATAAAATTCAGCCTGAAAAATAAAGGTTTAGATTGGTTTCATGCTCTAAACTGACATTCTTTCCGGTTTTTCTTACAATTCTTTTATATACTTAGGTAATATTTTAACCTTGAAAATAATACTTTGGAGCATAATGGGGCGCTAAATTATTTTTTTAATAAAAAACCCGAAACGCCGACTTACGTGCGGACACTATCTTTTTAACAGAGAGAAATATTATTGGTATTATTTACTTTACTTCTTTAAGGCGGCGCGCGACTAACTATATGCTTACGGGGGAAAGTGATCCTCTTTCCGGGCTTAAATGACTCTTAATTGGTCCGGAATACACGGACAGGGAATTTACACCATTAGTCGCACATTAATTCTTAGAAGACGTCTACCGGCCACTGTCTGGGGAAGGGGTCATCTCCGGACATATTTAATTTATTTATTGCTGAACTAATTTTTGACTTTATTTACCTATTTTAAAAAAATACATTTAATATTTATTCCCCGGATAAAAATTGACAAAACTTTACCGAAAACGACTTCTAATTTCGTGTGGTATTGACCACTTACTACTTAAATGAAGTTTCAAGCCGTTTCAGGGCATTTCAGAGGGTCAGTTATTGTATTAATATGCATGTCTTTTAAAAATATTTTTCAGGAGATAAAAGATATTCAGCTTAATTTATTATTCGGATTGTTGTGATAGTCCGGATAACCGTAAAATCATTATAATATCCAGCGTGATTATATCGGAACTGGAATACCCGGATGGCGAAGATTTTAAAAAGACTTGACAAACCGTATTATACGTCGCAAAATATTAATGTGACGATAACAGATTCAATACAAAGATATCTGGAATATCTGGAAATTGAAAAAAACAGTTCCAAGCTGACTGTGCGTAATTATTTCCATTATCTGAACCGTTTTAAGATTTTTTGTCAAAAACTCTCCCCTCCTCTGACGGAAGCGGAAAAAATAACATCGGAAACTATCAGGTCATACAGGTTATTTTTATCCAGATATACCGATAAGAAAGGCCTATCTTTGAAAAGAATAACCCAAAATTACCATTTAATCGCTCTGAGGGCATTACTCAGATACCTGATAAGAATTGATGTTAACGCACTCCATCCGGAAAAAGTGGAACTTTCTAAGGCGGAAAGCCAATCCCTCAAGTTTCTTGATTTGGAGCAGGTTACCAGACTATTAAATATGCCCGAGATTTCAACTCCGCAGGGATCCAGGGATAAAGCCTTAATGGAGCTTCTTTTTTCAACTGGTCTTAGGGTCTCGGAACTGGTGAGGTTAAACAGGGATTCCATTAATCTTGAGCGGAAGGAATTCGGGGTGATCGGCAAAGGCGGCAGAGCCAGGGTTGTTTTTATTTCCGATTCGGCCGTATATTGGTTGGATAAATATCTTAAAGATAGAAAAGATCCGTTTTTACCCCTTTTTATCCGTTATGCCGGAATTAAAAAAGATCCGGGCAGAACCGGTGAAACATTAAGACTGACAGCCAGATCGGTTCAGAGAATTATTGAAAAATATGTTAAAAAAGCCCGATTGCCGGTGAAAATAACACCCCACGGATTAAGGCACAGTTTTGCCACGGATTTATTGTCAGCCGGAGCTGACCTGCGGGCGATCCAGGAAATGCTCGGGCATAAAAATATTTCAACCACTCAGATATATACGCATGTGACCAATCCCAGGCTCCGGGAGATTCACAATAAATTTCACAACCGGCACAATGCATGAAGAGACGGGAAATTACAGTTTTTATACTTGGGGTAATTACAATAATTCTTCCGGCCGAAATTTTTCTCAGGATTATTAATTTCCGCCCCGAATCCAGCTGGCAACCTTCCGGAACACATAAAATTGACGACAGTCTGATATACATAAATACACCCAATTATTCCGGTGATTGGATTACAGAAGATTTTCAGCAGAAAACTTTCATTAATTCCACAGGCTTTCGTGATGAACAGATCAAAACTAAGAAACCGGAAATAAAAAGAATTATAGTTGTCGGCGATTCTTTTATATTCGGCCACGGAATAAGCAGTAACAAGTTGACTATACCGGCACAGCTTGAGAATAAAATTGCCGGAGTTGATGTAATAAATGCCGGTGTTCAGGGTTATTCTCCTGACCAGGAATACCGTTTTATTACCGGAAAAGCCATGGAGTATGAGCCTGATTTCATTATTTGGGCTCTTAATCCCCATGACTATGACAACATGACATATTTTCCTTCTCTTTATGATTTGGATAAACGGGAAAATCTTAAAAAAACTTCGGCTATGACCACATGGATTTATTTCAAGGGATTTCTGACAACCAAATTTCCGGTATTACTCCAGAAGAGTTATCTTTTTCTATATATTTTAGACAGCCTGGAGAAAATTCCTTTGCTTAACCGCGGTTTAATGATTCCACATGACAAAAGATATGACTGGATTGAAAAAAAATTATCAGAAGAAGTTAAATCCGTGATTGCTTTCACTGAAAAAAACGAACTCGGATTGGTAATGGTATTTTTGCCTTTAAAATATTCCTACCGTGATAATAAATACAACTCACAATACGTAAATTACGAGGGGGTGGTTAAGTCAATAAAAAAGATTCTGGATGGAGAGAACATCATATATGTTGATATCGGATTGGATTTGTGGAGACAGGCTCAAGTGAATAAAAAGAATTCCCAGTCTGATTACAACCGTTTGTTTTTCAAAAATGATTATCACCTGAATGAAGCCGGTGCCGAAATTGCCGCTGAAATGCTGGCTGATAAGCTGGAACTGGAGAAATTATTTATCAGAAATCAAAATTAACCGTTTTTTTGGCCGCCAGAACGGTATTTCGCATCAGCATAACCACGTTAACGGGACCGACACCACCCGGAACCGGGGTGTAAAATCCGGCTGATTTTTCCATTTCCGCTTGGTTGTAATCAGGTTTAAGTTTATCATTCTCCGGATGGAGACCGACTCCTATAATAGCGGCAGACTTTTTCAGCATATCATGTCGCACAATATTTGGTTTTCCCACGCAGGGGATGACAATATCGCTGATCCGGGATAATTTTTTTATATTCCGGGATTGACTATGGGCCATGGTAAAACGAATACCGATTTTATTAAAATATTTTGCTATAGGCTTTCCGGCAGTCTCTCCCCTACCGATGAGAAGGATTTTCTTTTTTTTAAGCCAGCCGGAATAATCAGCCGTTTCTGTTTTATTTTTTCCTGATAGTTTAACTTTATATATAAACCGCAAAATTTCATTGACAGCTAAGGCGACCGGCGGATCGAAACAGGAATCGGGATGAAAACCGTCAACATCTTTTTCGGGATAAACGGCATTATTAATGGCGTCAGATGGAATTTGGATTGTTACAGGGCGCTGAACTATAATTCCATGAACTTTTTTGTCTTTATTTAACGAGTTAACGAGATTTATTAATACTTCGGGCGTTAAGGTCAGGTTATAACGGTAAAGTCTGATTTTTATTTTTAATTTCCGGCCGATTTTGAGTTTTTGCCTGACGTAATTTATTGAGCTTTTGTCTTTTCCGACAAGAATTACAGCCAGATGCGGAGTTATGCCTTGGTCATTCAGTTTATTGATGTCTGCTTTTAACGGTTTTTCCAACTCCAGTGCGATTTTCCGTCCGTCTATTTTCATAGTATTAATAATACAGCTTAATGAGTGAGGACACAAAATAAAAATAAATGGCGGGATTTACTTTACAAGCAGGTGGCGGCGGCTACGGCGTCATTTTTATCGGAAAAGCGCATCAGGATGACTCCCTGAGTCGCCCGGGAGAGGCGAGGAACAGAAGTTATCGGCAGTTTGACGATTTGACCTTTAATTGATGTCAGTATCAGATTCTGGCAATCGGACGGAACTTTTCGGGCCGATGCGATTTTGCCGGTTTTTTGAGTTACTTGGGAAACTTTGACACCCTGTCCGCCCCGGTGCTGTTTGGGGAAGTTGGAAAAGGGTGTTTTTTTACCGATGCCTTTTTCGGAAATAGTCAGAAAGTCACCGTTTTTAATTTCACGGTTGATTACTTCCATACCGACAACATAATCTTCGGGCTTGGATAAAATACCTCTTACTCCCATTGTGTCTCTGGCTGTCGGTCTGACTTCAGTTTCTGAAAATTTTATTGATTTACCGTTGTGGGTCACCATAAGAACTTCATCATTTCCCGTTGACAGCTTTGCCCATCTCAACTCGTCGCTTTTTTCAAGCTTGATGGCCACCAGGCCGTTTCTTCTGATGTTTTCATAAGATGAAAGCCTGGTTTTTTTCACAGTACCTTTTTTGGTTGCCATGACAATATTGGCGTATTTTTTTCTTTCTTCACCTTTTAACGCATATGACAGGACACTGGTGATAACTTCATCAGTGTCTATATTTAACAGGTTAACAATTGCCTGACCTTTACTGACACGGGATCCTTCAGGTAAATCCCAGACTCTTAACTGGTAAACCTTACCTTTATTGGAAAAGAAAAGAATATTATCGTGGGTATATGATGAAAGAAGGTGTTCAATTGTATCTTCTTCTTTTGTTATCATGCCAATAACACCTTTGCCTCCACGGGCCTGAACTTTAAAAGACATAGGAGATTGCCTTTTAACATAGCCGGTTTTGGTTAAAACGATGACCGTCTCTTCGTTGGTAATCAGCTGTTCGTCCGAAAACTCTCCGACTTTTGATTTGAAAACTTTGGTTTTCCGGTTATCGGCATACTTTTCCTTAAGTTTGGTTATTTCATCTTTTATTACCGTGAGTATTTTTTCCTGATGTTCCAGAAGTTCGGTCAAATAAGCGATGGTTTCCCTGATCATCAGAATCTCATCTTCTATTTTCTGGCGTTCAAGCGCCGCCAGCCGTTTCAATTGCATGTCAAGGATAGCCTGGGCTTGAATTTCGGATAGTTTAAAGCGGTTTATCAATTTTTCCCTGGCATCATCAACGTCTTTGGCTTTTTTGATGATATTTATAACCTCGTCGATATGGTCAACGGCAATTTTTAAGCCCTCAAGGATATGCTCCCTGGCTTTGGCTTCCCTCAGTTCGAATTCGCTCCTTTTTTTAATTACCATATGACGGTGTTTTATAAATTCTTCCAGAATCAGTTTTAGGGTCATGGTTTGGGGCGTTCCGTCAACCAAGGCTACCATATTGACCGGAAAAGTCGTCTGAAGATTTGTGTGTTTATATAGGTTGTTGAGGATTTTTTTGGGAGCGGAATCCCTTTTTAGTTCGACCACCATTCTTATGCCGCGGCGGTCGGACTCATCTCTCAGATCGGATATGCCTTCGATTTTTTTATCCTTAACCAGTTGGGCAATATGGGCAATCAGCATGGCTTTATTTACCTGGTAAGGCAGTTCGCTGACAATTATGGCCGATTTGCCCTGGCCGATGTCTTCGATTTCAGCTTTGGCACGCATGACGATTTTTCCCCGGCCGGTAAGATACGCATTTTTTATCTCATTGATATCGTAAATGGCAGCGCCTGTGGGGAAATCGGGACCGTTGATGTAGCCTAAGAGTTCGTCAATTGTAATGCCGGCAGTCAAAACAGCTTTTTTTACACCGGTTTTTTCGTCTATTTCCATGGCCAGTCTGGTTTTATCCAGCATGGCCAAAGTCGCGTCGATTACTTCACCCAGGTTATGGGGAGGGATTTTGGTAGCCATTCCGACGGCAATACCGTCCGAACCCATCAGTAACAAGTTGGGAAGCTTAGCCGGAAGCCAAACCGGTTCTTTCAGGGTAGAATCGAAGTTGGAGACAAAGTTTACCGTTTCCTTTTCTATATCAGTAAGCATTTCTTCGGAAATTTTAGCCAGCTTAACTTCGGTATAACGCATTGCGGCCGGAGGATCACCGTCAACAGAGCCGAAGTTGCCTTGACCGGAGATCAGCCGGTAGCGCATGGAAAAATCCTGGGCCAGACGCACCAGAGCATCATAAACCGGCATATCACCGTGCGGATGATATTTTCCCAGGACCTCTCCGACAATTTTGGCGCTTTTAGTGTATCTGGAAGTAAAATGAAGACCCATCTGGTGCATGGCATAGAGAATTCGGCGGTGGACCGGTTTAAGGCCGTCACGGACATCAGGAAGTGCCCGGGAGACGATTACGCTCATGGCATAATTGAGGTAACTTCTTTTCATTTCAGTCGTGATTTCGACTGATTCAACTTTTCCGATATTATTTAAATCCATACTTTAAATTCGGGATCCTCCCGCGTCAGAGCGCGGGGGAAATATTGAAAACCGTTATTTACCGATGAATTGAATGACGAACGGAGCTATTAACAGCGCTACGATCTGGACGATTTTCATCATCGGATTAAGCGCCGGACCCGAAGTATCCTTTAAGGGATCTCCGACAGTATCTCCGACGACGGCCGCTTTGTGAGTATCGGAACCTTTGCCGCCGAAATTGCCGTCTTCTATATATTTTTTAGCGTTATCCCAGGCTCCTCCGGTATTGCACATGAAAAATGCCAGCATCAAACCGGTTATAACCACACCTCCCAGAAATCCTCCCAGGGCGGCGGCTCCGAATAATCCGGCCAATATAGGCATAATAATGACAATGGCGGCCGGCAGAACCAGTTCCCTTTGGGCAGCTCTGGTGGCAATGGCGACTGCTTTGGAATAATCAGGCAAACTAGTGCCTTCCATAATGCCTTTTATTTCTTTAAACTGTCTTCTGACTTCCTCAACAATTTCAAAGGCGGCTTTTCCGACGGCGTTTATGAGCCGGGAGCTGAACAGAAACGGTAATGCTCCTCCGATGAGGATGCCGACAAAGACTTTCGGATCAGCCATATCAATTGAGGTTAATCCGGTTGCTTCAAAATAGGTGGAGAATAATGATGAAGCGGCAACTGCGGCTGATCCGACGGCAAAGCCTTTGGTCAGTGCCTTGGTAGTGTTACCGACAGCGTCAAGACTGGCGGTAACCGCAGGAGCTTTTCCGCCGAGATTGGCCATTTCCACCATGCCCGAAGCATTGTCGGAAATCGGTCCGTAAGTATCAAGCGACATGATAATACCGGTTGTGGCCAGCATGCCCATACCGGCCAGGGATATACCGTAGAAACCCAGGAAAAAATATCCGGTAAAAATAGTTGCCGCGACAATCAGAACGGAGAAAAAGGTAGATTCCAGACCATAGCCTAAACCCGAAATAAGATTGGTGCCGCTGCCGGTTCTGGCTGCTTTGGCAATTTCAACGATCGGTTTTTCTCCCGGGCCGGTATAGTATTTGGTGACATATAAAAGAGCCAGCATGGAAATAATTCCTGACACAGCCGCATAACCGGCCCTTATTTCACCCAGAAGATATACGGCCAGGAACATGAAAATAACAATGGCGGCAACAGCCGAAATTATAAAACCCCTGATAAGCGGGTCAATCGGGTTTTCCTTGTCATGTTTGGCTTTGACAAAAAAAGTTCCCAGAATGGAAGTAAGAATTGCTCCGGATCTGGCCAGAAGCGGAAATACAACTCCTTTAAGTCCGAAAAGACTGCCGCCCAGGATCATGGCGGCCACAATTGTTAAAGCATAGGATTCAAACACATCAGCTGCCATGCCGGCGCAATCACCGACATTGTCACCGACATTATCGGCAATAACAGCCGGGTTCCGGGGATCGTCTTCAGGGATACCCTTTTCCACTTTTCCGACCAGATCAGCTCCGACATCGGCAGCTTTAGTATAAATTCCACCGCCAACCCTCATGAATAAGGCCAATAGCGCTGCGCCAAAGCCGTAGCCCACCAGGACATCGGTTGCCTGTTTAGCAACGACTTCGGGTCCAAAGGAAGAATAGTTAAAATACGCCCAGAGATAAATTAAAGAAACACCCAGAAGTCCCAAGCCCACTACAAGCATACCGTTGACGGTTCCGGCGCCAAAAGCCGTTTGAAGAGCCGGATTTAATCCTTTGAGCGCATTATTAGCCGTTCTGACATTGGCTCTAACGGCTATCCACATGCCGAAATATCCGATGATGGCGCTGAATGTTGCTCCCAAAAGAAAAGTTACGGCAGTGCCTATACCCAACGTCAGGGCAATAACCAGGGATAAAACAGCCATTATCGGAATAACAACACTGAATTGGCGGTACAGATAAGCCATAGCGCCTTCCCGGACGGCATTTCCGATTTTTTGCAGTTTTTCACTTCCTTCATCTTCAGCAAGAACTTTACGGGAGAGATAAATTCCGTATAAAAGGGCAATAACGGCTGTAGCCGGGGCACCAAACAGTGCAATTATCTGAATATCCATAATTTCAATTTCAAATATTAGATGTCAAATGTCAAGTCTCCAATTAATTTATTATACATCGAGTGTGGCCGCCTTGGCATGGGTCTGGATAAACCGTTTCCTGGGAAGAACCTCGTTGCCCATCAGCATGGTAAAAACTTCATCGGCATAAGCGGCATCTTCCATATTGACCAGTTTCAGCATTCTTTGCTCGGGATTCATGGTGGTTTCCCAGAGTTGGTCGGGATTCATTTCTCCCAATCCTTTATAGCGGGATATTGAAGGAGAGGTTTTGCTTTTGAAATTTACCATTGTCCGGTCAAGTTCTTCTTCTGTGTATGCGTATTGAATATCTTTACCGGACTGAATTTTAAAAAGTGGCGGTTGTGCAATATATAAATGTTTATTGACGACGACATACGGCAGATGGCGGAAAAAGAATGTCAGGAGCAGGGTTCTGATATGCTCGCCGTCAACATCGGCATCTGTCATAATGATGATCCGGTGATAGCGGAGTTTTTCAGGAGTTAAAGATTCGGAGATTCCCATTCCGAGGGCAATAACCAGATCTTTTATTTCGGTAAATTCGAGGATTTTATCAAGCCTGGCCCGTTCAGTATTTAATATTTTTCCCCTCAGCGGCAGAATTGCCTGGAATTTTCGGTCCCTACCCTGTTTGGCACTACCGCCGGCAGAGTCGCCTTCGACGATAAACAGTTCCGACTGGGTCGGGTCTCTTGTCTGGCAGTCAGCCAGTTTTCCGGGAAGGGAAGCTCCATCCAAAGCGCCCTTTCTGATTATAGCGTCTTTGGCGGCTTTGGCGGCCAGTCTGGCTTTGGCGGCCAGAATAATTTTTTCAAGGATTCTGCGGCCGTCCGAGGGATGTTCTTCAAAATACATATCAAGCGCATCATTTACAGCCGACTGTACCATGGGTTGGATTTCGGCATTTCCCAGTTTGGTTTTAGTCTGTCCTTCAAATTGAAGCGTTTGGGAGGACATTTTGACGTAAACAACTGCAGTCAGTCCTTCCCTCGTGTCTTCTCCGGTTATTGATTCGTCCCCGTTTTTAAAGGCGCCTATTTTTTTACCGTAATCATTAATCGATCTGGTCAAAGCCATTCTGAAACCGGTCAAATGGCTGCCTCCCTCAATAGTATTGATTACGTTGACAAAGCTTTCCGTAATTTCAGCCATCCCGTCGTTATATTGGATGGCTACCTGGATTTCAACATTATCTGCCTGTTTTTGGATGAAAATGGGATCATGGAGGGTATTTTTATTTCTGTTTAAAGCTTCTACAAGCGAGGAAATGCCGCCTTCAAAGTAAAAATGGTCCTGCCGGTCGGCTCTTTGGTCATAAAGATGGAAATAAAGTCCTGACACAAGATATGCTCTTTCCTTAATCTGTTTTCTGACGGTGTCATAATCGGGGGTAATGCTTTCTTTGAAGATAGTTTTATCCAAATAAAATGACGAAATGGTACCGGTATTAATATCCGGTTTATACTCCTTAGGAATGTTATCCTTGTCATAATAAGGAGCCTTTTTTATTTCTCCGACTTTGGTAATCGGTTTTCCCTTTTCATATTTCTGGTGAAATGATTTGCCGTTTCTGACAACGGTAACTTCCATCCATTCCGAAAGGGCGTTAACAACAGATGAACCGACTCCGTGCAAACCTCCAGAGACTTTATAAGCTTTGCTGTCGAATTTGCCTCCGGCATGAAGTTTGGTCATGACAATTTCAAGTGCGGAAGCTTTGTATTTGGGGATAATATCAATGGGGATTCCCCGGCCGTCGTCGATTACCGTTACCGAGTCATCTTTATGAATTACGATCCAAATATTTATAGCGAATCCGGCCAGGGCTTCATCTACGGAGTTGTCGATAATTTCAGTCAGACAGTGGTGGACTCCGACCAGAGAGGTGGAGCCGATGTACATGGCCGGGCGTTTTCTGACCGGGTCCAGTCCTTCCAGAACTATAATCTGTTTGCCGGTGTAGTCGCTTTTGGGGTTTATCGGTGTACTCTTTTTCTTTGAAAGTCTCTCCACATATGAATTATAGAGAATGAATAAAGTGAATTCAATAGGACTAAAAAAGGATAAAAAAGGGGACGTAAAAAAGGGGACGGTTCTCTTTTAGGCACCATATTCGTAAAATGAATTGAATATTTTATAATGAATATATGCCCAGGGCACCAAGACTGCTTCTTTCAAAAAGTTTCTATCATATTATTACCCGCGGTAACAATAAAAACAAAACTTTTAAGGCTGCCGCTGATTATCTGGCATATCTTGATTTATTCAGAAAATATAAAGTTGATCATCCTTTTGACCTATATCATTATTGTTTAATGCCCAATCATACTCATTTTCTTATTCAAACCCATAGTTCGGATAATTTTTCATCCTTTATGAAAAAACTAAATCTGTCATATTTTTATTACTATAAAAGGAAATACGATTGGATAGGTCACTTTTGGCAAGACAGATTTAAAAGTCAGCCTGTTGGAAAAGATGATTATTTCCTGCAATGCGGTAAATACATAGAACTTAATCCAATCAGGGCAAATCTGGTTAAAAGAGTCGAAGACTATCCATTTTCAAGTTACAGATATTATGTTTTAGGAGAGGATAATGATTTAATCAGTGAAGACTTCACATTTCAAACTTTATCGCGGGATTTGGAAAAAAGAAGGCAAATTTATCGGGAAATGATTATTGGAGAAATTGTTTCTAACACTTATAAAAAGAAAGTGTGGGGATCCAAAAAGCAGAGATATAACGAAGCAAAAAAAATATCTTATCATATATCATAAATAATAATTACTAATTACGAGGCTGTTTGAGAACCGTCCCCTTATTTTTTGGTAGACGGAAATCCCAAAAGGAGGATGTCGATGACCAATTTAAAATTGACATTCCTGTCGACATATCTCCGGGCGGCCTCGGTTTTTTCAATAAGGGAAGCAAGTTGCAGGTTTGAGAGAGGCATGGACGGTTTATTAATAAGCTGATTCTCAAGTAACCGGGTTAAGCTGTCAATAAATCCGGCGGCATCTTCACGGTTGGAAATGAGTTTTTGTGAGAAAATCAGTCTTTCCCCGGAAGACATATTAAGAATTTCCAAAATTTTCTTTTCAAGTTTATTTCCGCCTGGAACAGCCGTTTCTGCCTTAATTTCTTTTATTACAAAGCAGCGGGACAAAACTGTAGCCAGAATTTTCTGGTCGTTAACAGCAGTCAAAATAATAACTGTTGAGGGAGTGGGTTCCTCGAGAAATTTCAGCATGGCATTTTGGGCTTCAATTGTCGCAAGATGAAAATCACGGATAAGGACGAGCTTTTTATTACCGTAACCGGGTTTTATCCGGCTGTTTTTTTCAGTGCGGCGGACATCATCTATTCCCAATGATTTTTCAGGAATGACGTTGTATATGTCAAAGGGAGAAATCTGATACTTTGATTTTAAAAGATTTATCTGATTGTCAATAAATTCGGGATTATGAGAAAGAATCAAATAGGTCTGCATAAGTGTCATTGACCCGATATAAAACCGGGATCAATTCCACCAACGAAAAATTCTTTTGAATTTTTCGGGTGTCATTGACAATTATATTTTATTAAACGGATAATAAAAATACTTGGACAATTTTTGAGTCCAAGAACGTGTTTATGGATTTTGCCCAAAAAGTTCTTTCATACCTTATTGAACAGGGAGTCCTGACAAAGGAAGCTGCCGAAGAAATAAGGCAGACTGCGATTAATTCCAATTCTCCGATTATTGACATTTTAAAAAAGCAGCGCCTGGTTGACGAGGAAAAAATTCTACAGGCAAAAGCCAATGCTTTAAATGTTCCTTTCATTTCTCTTAACAGCATGGGTATTTCCCCGGAAATTTTAAGTTTAGTTCCCGAACCGGTAGCCCGGAAAAATAAAGTAATTCCATTTGATTTTGATAAAAGAACCCAAAAGCTGTCGGTGGCCATGATTGATCCTTTAAACCTGCCTTTAATTGAATTTTTGGAGCAGAAAAGCGGTAAACCGATTACACCATATTTGGCCAAAGAAGAGGAAATTATACAAAAAATCGATGAGGAATATGCCCAAGGGTTGGCCATTGAAGTGTCCGAGGCTATCAAAGAAACGACAGCCGGAACAATCCGGACAATCCAGGCGGAAAATATCGGACAAATAATTAAGGAAGCCCCGATTGCCAAAATTGTCACAACAGTACTTGAATATGCTCTGAAGGGTAGGGCATCTGATATCCATATCGAACCGCAGGAAACAAAAACCAGAGTCAGATACAGGATTGACGGAGTGCTTCACGAAAAACTGGCTCTTCCCCGAGCTGTCCATGAGGCGGTTCTGTCAAGGATTAAGATTTTATCGGGTATGAAAATAGATGAGAAAAGATTACCCCAGGACGGCCGGTTCAATTTCAAGATGGGAATGGAGGAAGTTGATTTGAGGGTTTCCACACTGCCAACAACATATGGTGAGAAAGTGACAATGAGATTACTCCGGAAAACGGGAGGTATTCCCGCTTTAGCCGAACTTGGTATGACGGGAACAGCCCTTAAAAATCTGGAGTATGCCATTACCCGTCCTCACGGAATGATTCTGGTAACAGGGCCTACCGGATCGGGGAAGACAACCACACTTTATTCCGTTCTTTCCCGATTGAATACCATTAATGTAAATATAATCACTTTGGAAGACCCGATTGAATATGAAATAGCGGGATTGAACCAGGTCCAGGTAAATCCCCAGGCAGGCTTAACCTTTGCATCGGGTATGAGGGCTTTTTTAAGGCAGGATCCCAATATCATTCTGGTCGGGGAGGTCAGGGATAGGGAAACAACATCTTTGGCTGTCCAGGCGGCTTTAACCGGGCATCTAGTTTTTTCAACACTTCATACCAATAATGCGGCGACGTCAATACCCAGGCTACTTGATCTGGGTGCGGAACCTTTTCTTATTGTTTCGGTATTAAATGCCATTGAGGCCCAAAGGATAGTCAGACGGATCTGTACAGCCTGTAAGAAAGAAATTGCATCCGATTCAATTATCCGGGAAGACATTAAAAAGACAATGGGGAAATTATTGCCCGAAAATATGAGCCAAATACCTTTATACAGAGGCACCGGCTGCAAGCAATGCAACAATACCGGATATCTGGGACGGATTGGTATTTTTGAGGCAATGATAGTATCCCAGCAGGTCGGCAGGATGATTTTTGCCAGGGCTTCGGCAGAGGAGATTGAAAACCAGGCTGTTGAGGAGGGTATGATTACTCTTAAACAGGACGGATATCTGAAAGCCCTGTCGGGCATAACCACGATTGAGGAAGTAAAAAGGGTTGCCCAGGAATAAAAATGAATATCGGAGAACTGTTATCACTGACAATATCCAGGAATGCTTCCGACCTTCATCTGCTTGTTGACTATCCGCCGTCTCTGCGGATAAACGGGGAACTTAAACCTATGGTAACTTTGTCTCTCCTGACTGATGAGTTAATTTCGGAAATGGTTCATTCCTGTTTAAATCCGGCCCAGCGGGAATTGCTTCTTAATAACCGGGAGATTGATTTTTCGGCAGTTTACAGACTGGACAGCGGTGATAAATTCCGTTTTCGGGGAAATGCCTATTACCAGAAGGGATCTCTGGCGGCTTCTTTCAGGCTGATTCCTTCCAAAATAAAAACTATTGCTGAACTGAACCTTCCCGATATTCTTAACCGTTTTACACAGTTGCGGGAAGGCTTTATTTTGCTGACCGGACCCTCGGGCCAGGGAAAATCAACGACGATCGCCTCAATTATTCAGGCGATAAATGAGAGTAGAAACGCCCATATTATATCCATTGAAGATCCGGTTGAGTATGAATTCGGCAAAGGAAAAGCTTTAATATCCCAGCGGGAAATGTACCAGGATACCCATTCCTGGAGGAGTGCCCTGAAACATATTTTAAGAGAGGATCCTGATATTGTATATATCGGAGAGATGAGGGATTATGAGACTATATCTTCGGCTTTGACTATTGCGGAAACCGGTCATCTGGTATTTTCCACCCTGCATACGAACTCCGCTTCCCAGACAATTGACAGGGTTATTGACATTTTTCCTTCCGGGCAACAGCCACAAGTGAGAATGCAGTTGTCGATGGTTTTAAGAGGTGTTGTTTCCCAAAGGCTGGTACCGACAGTTGTCGGAGGAAGAGCTCCGGTTTGTGAAATTTTGTTGGGATCTGATGCAGTTAAAAGCGCCATCAGGGACGGGCATACCCATATGCTTGATAATATTATCCAGACCTCCATGGAATCCGGAATGATGCTTTTTGAAGAACATCTCAGACAGCGTGTTGAACAGAATGTTATTTCGCATGAAATCGCAGTTCAGTATGCTTTAAGACCGGATACTTTTCTTCAGTTAATGAGATAACCATGCTTAAATTTAACTATAAAACCAAGAATACCGAGGGTAGAACAGTTGAGGGTGTTGTAGAAGCTGATAATCTGAAACAGGCGCAGGAATTACTTCACGAGCGGGGATTTTATATATTTTATCTGAAAGAACAACTCCAGAGTTTTTTGCCGACCGGATTTGCTCCCCAAGGGATTTCCTATTCCGACCAGGTCCATGTAACCCGCCAGCTGGCAACGATGATAACAGCCGGCTTGAATATCGATGAAGCGTTTTTAATACTTATCCAGCAGGTAAAAAAGCCACGTCTTATAAATTTACTGAAAAAAATCGAAGAAGACGTCAGGTCGGGAAAATCACTTTCTTCTGCACTTGAAAAATTTCCAAAAATTTTTTCACCGGTCTATCTTTCTTTAGTGCGGGCCGGTGAAGCATCTGGAAAACTGGATATTATCCTTGAGAGATTGGCTGACAATCTGGAAAAAAGCCGCGATTTTCGAAATAAAGTAAAAGGATCCCTTCTCTATCCTACTCTGGTTATATCGGGTATGGTGGTTGTTTCTTTTATCGTTATGACTGTAGTAGTTCCCAGGTTAACCTCGTTATACAGGGAATTTGATATTGACCTTCCGCTGCCGACCAGAATTCTTATTGGACTGTCCGATTTTTTCGTTAATTACTGGTATGTCATGATAATTGTGGTAGTTTTAACAGTTGTGGTGCTTTTAAGAGTGCGTCAGTCAAAATACGGCCAATTTGTGCTGGCAACAATAATATTGAATATTCCCATATTCGGACCCATTTTCAGGCAATCAACCCTGGTTGAGTTGACTAAAACTTTGGCCATTCTGATTGACAGCGGAGTGCCCATTCTGACGGCACTGGAGATTGCCAGAAATACTACGGATAACATTATTTTTAAAGACGCTTTTGAGACGGCAGCCAAAAAAGTGGAGAAAGGATTTCCGCTGTCGGACCCGCTTCTTGAAAATAAACTGATGCCGACGATTCTGGGGCAGATGGTGGCTATCGGTGAACATACGGGAAAAATGGGAGAGTCTCTCACCAAATTATCGAAGTATTTTGAAGCGGAAGCCGAGATTGCAGTTCGTACCTTGACAACACTTATTGAGCCTCTTATCATGGTTGTATTAGGCTTAGGGGTAGGTTTTTTGGTAATGGCAGTACTTTTGCCTATTTATTCGCTGACCAGTAAATTTTAAATATTGAAAATTCAGAAAAGGAGGTGAGGAATGCAATACAAAAAGCATAGTTCCGGTTTCACCTTAATAGAAATACTAATTGTGGTAGCTCTTTTGGGAGCCCTCGTAGTCGGGCTTTTGGCGACTTTAGATCCTTTTCAGCAGGTTAAAAAGGGTGCGGATACGGCCACAAGAAATATGGCTGCGGATATTTACAGATCGTTCGTTTCTTACCAGGCGGTGAAAGGACAGTTTCCCTGGACAAGCGACGACATTACCGGTTTGGCAGCTTCAGCAAACGCTGTAACTGAAGGATCAACAGGATATATTACTCAGGTTATATCAGCCGGGGAGTTAAAAACAGAGTTTGTCAACACCGTCGGGGCGACTAATCTCGGTAAAATATTTTTAACATCAACAGCTGTTTCAGGAGTGAGAAATAATTTGAGCGTCTGTTTCATGCCCGAATCCAAAACATTCAGAGCTGATACCAACGCCAGATACGGAGTAAACGGTGAGGTATCTTCCGGTTGCGCGGCAACGGGAGGTGCAACTGCCTGTTACTGGTGTGCCAAATAAGGATTGAATTGAATAGACAACATTACAAAAAGCCTCTCAGTGGCAACTGATGAGGCTGTTTTGTTTTAAGTAATGGTAATTCCTTTCATTTTTATCATTTCCGTTTATTTTTTCAGCCAGGCAGCCACAATTTACGGAGGCGATGCGGGAGATTTAGCTTCGGCTGTTATAACCCGCGGAATTGCCCATCCTCCGGGATATCCGCTGTTTACAATGCTTGGAATTGCCGTTAACCGGGTTATACAATCCGGCAGCACAGCCTACAGATTGGGATTTATTTCAGTGATTCCGTCAATTATCACGCTGATTTTCCTCTATCTTCTCATATACCGGGCGTCCCGGGATAAAATGGCCTCTTTGATTGCGGTTCTTACCCTTGCTTTTACATACCTGTATTGGCTTTACAGTGAAGTAGTTGAAGTTTTTTCGCTGAATAACCTTTTCCTGGTTGTTCTTTTGTACCTGATGATACTGTACCGATTCACCGCCAAAAAAAAATATCTGTTTCTGACTACTTTTATTTTCGGATTGTCCCTGACACACCACCATATAATACTTTTTCTTTTACCAACATTGGCTTATCTTCTGATTTCAACCAAAAAAAAGATAAGCGCTGGTAAGGCAATTTTATGCCTTTTTTACTTTTTGGCGGGGTTAACGCCTTATCTGTATGTTTTTATTTCCGGTTCCCAATATCCGTCTCTTAACTGGCTGGGAGAGCCGACACTTAAAAATTTCATTAAATTGGTAACACGGGCAAATTACGGTTCTTTTGTGGCCGGGCGGTTTATCGCCCACCAGCCTTTTTTGAGACTTCTTGAAGTTGTTACGTTTGTTAAACTGCTTTATGCGGATTTTAAATTAACCGGGATAATACTCATGATGCTGGGATTTATGAAATTTGCAAAAAACAACAGGACGGTTTTTACCGCCCTTTTTCTTGCGTTTCTGTCATACCTTTTTTTACTCTATTACGCTTCTTTTCCCCTGATGAATGATTTTATGCTGGGGACTTTTGAAAGGTTCATGCTGCCTTTATATTTAATCCTGACGGTTTTTTTAGCAGGAGGTATTTCCGGTGTAGTCGGACTGCTTTTCCGATTATTAACAAAATTTATCAGAAATAAACGGATAGCGGCAATCAGGAGTTATTTGTATCTGTCTTTTTTCATAATTCCCCTGTTTCTCTTTTCTGCCAATATAAAAAAAATGACTTCCCTTAAAAATGATCTGACGGCTGAAAATCTGGGCCGGGATATTCTTGCAAGCGTTCAAAGTCCGGCAATCCTTTTTTTATCAACGGATACTCCCCTGTTTAATACCCAATATGTTTATTTCAGTGAGAAAAAATATAAAGACATATATCCCATTCATTTCAGCCGGATGCTGTCGGATACTTACCGGGAAATTTTCATCAGGGAATATGCGGATATTTATTTTCCGAAAAAGTATGTTTCGGGCAGACAATTTCTTGATGAGTTTCTGGAGGCTAACTCGGCCAAATTTACCATATATTCAAGAGACGCATTTGATACAGATACGGGAAGCTTTATACCCCGGGGGTTACTCTTCAGGTATTATCCCAAGCCGGAAAATCCCGATAAAGCGGAAATTGTCAGAAAAAACGATATTCTATGGAACAAGTTTAATGATCCGCTGGACGGCAGTTTGTCCGAATACAAACACCTGCTATTGTCCGATGTTGCATATGCCTATGCCAAAAGCCTGCAGGATACGGGATATTATTATGCCGTCAACGGATTAGACGAGGCGGCAGCAGAGAAACTGAAAGAGGCGATCCGATTAAATCCAGAAGACACCGATAATTACACGTTTTTAACCCAGGTTTATATCAGGCAGGAAAAATGCCAGGAAGCCGGGGAAGTTATCGGAAAACTTGACCGGATCGGAAGTGAAAAAGCGGATATTTACCTTCTGAAATCGATTAATTACGGAGTTTGTTTTGATGATGAGAAAAAGTCCGGTTATTTTTCGGATCAATACCTGGAAGCTTTAAGAGAGAAAGAAATACCGCTCCAAAAGCTGTAATAAAACCGGCCGTAGTGATAATTTTTCCCGACTTGAAAGACATTGGTTTATATTCCAGTAATACGGCTGATTGCGGGGAATTCAGGACAAGGGCAGTTTGAAAAAGATTGACGGGAAATGTTTGGATTTTCTTACCGTTAACAAATATGTGCCAGCCGGGATAAAATGTGCGGTTGATAACCAGAATTGCCGGGACGCTGTTTTTAATATCAAGTACTGTTTTTAACGGATAATTCTGTTTAACTTCAATAGAACTTCCCTCTTGGGAGTCGCCGTTTAATTTAACCTCCCTCTCGGATATAATAACGGTTTTTTCGGTCAGAAGCTTTTCCGATAATATCTTTTGCAAATCCTGAACTGAGTGAGCTTTTTTATAATCCCCGGCGAAGGAGAACTCCGGCCAGGCGGAAGCGATTGAATAAATATGATAAGAAAAGTTTTTATCATGCCCTTTTTCCTGAATGGAGTTAATCAGTTTCAGACCAAACGATTGAGAATCTTCCAGAAGATACGGCGTGATGATATAATCCGTTCCGGACATAACCAGACTGTTTACGACCAGATTATTCAGGAAAATTTTTCCGTTTTCACCGGCAGGATTGTAACTTCCCAAAAAACCCTTAAAAAAGTTTAATCTTTTTGGAATTATTCCTCCGGTATTGATGTCGGGACTCTTTATTTGAAAAAGGGCATTCTGGTTCTGATAAAGCGAATTTGTCTGTATTTGATATAAATCCATGTCCTGAAAGCCTTTTTTTAAAAAAACTTCATTCCATAAATAAGGCGCTCCGAGACTTCCCACTTTCGGGTTTTGTGTTTCGTTTTTTATAAAATCAGCCGAACGCGGAGCCTTAGTCCACCAGCCGGAGGGAGTGATGGGAGGATAATTATAAGAAAACCTGAATAAATCTATAATTACAGTTAAATAAAAAAAAGCTGAAAGGCCAAAAAGCAATTTTTTCCGGCTGATATTAGTTTTAGCGTTGAGGTTTTCATATATCTTATCCAGGGAGGAAGCGGCGGAAACGCAAAGAAAAAATGCGGTGATAAGAAGGAATTTGGATGGTACCCGGAAAAGATTGAAGGGAAAAAAAGAAAAAAGAAAATAAAGGGGGGAATTCCTGCCGAAAACCAAAAGAAGTGAAATGATTACCATTGATAAGAATTCACGGGTATATTTATTTTTCAATCCTGTAAGATATAGAACGGCGAGAACAAGAGGGATCAGGCCGATATAGGCCGTATTTTCCCAGAAGATGCCCCAGTTGTAATCAAAAACGGGATAAGTGGCATTTTGGGGACTGCCGAAATAATAAGGATTTATGAAGGTTATAAGATGCCTGACCGGATACGGGAATGAGGTAACGGTATCAAAATCCATGCCCTGGCGGCGGTCGGACTGCAGGAAAAGTTCCAGTGTGGGCAAAAACTGGATTGAGGAAAAAAGAAAACTGATAATAAGTCCGATAGAGAGCGGTTTTAAGGAAGATATTATTTGCCCGGCGGTATTTTTATCAAAAAAACTTTTACTTATCCAATAAACGGTTACAGCCAATACTGAAATGAAACTGATAAAGAAATGCCCGGTAAAAAACTGCTGTGATAATATAAAGGCAAAAAAAACCAGATTAATGATGACAGGATTTTTTTTAACTCTTAACGAGGAATATAATAAGAGGGGCAAGAGAGAGGCCGCCTGAACCAGATTGAAGTGGTTCAGATGGACTGACAGAAAACCGCCGAAGGTAAAAATTATTCCGGCAAGTGATGCCGGGGTCTTTCCCAGCCTTAATTTCCGGCAAAACAAATACGTTCCGGTGAAGGCCAGAAAAAAAGAAATTAAAAGATTGAGGTTATAGGCCGGAATTAAAGGCATAAAGCGGAACAGAATTAAATTAGGTAAATAAAATGTCCCTATCTGGCCTTCAGCTAAAAGAGGAAAACCGTTTCCCAATAGGTTGGTCCACAAAGGGAAGTAGCCGCTTTTGAGGGACTCCGACAGTATTTGTTTCAGGGGAAGATTCAGATGCAGGACATCGCTTTCACCGAAGTCAGGTATCATAAACAGGGAGCTTCCGGGATAGAAAAGGCGGATAAAAAATACGGAAAGAAGCATAAAGAACGGTATGAAGAGGATAAATTCATGATAAACTTTGGATAAAATGGAAAACCTGCTGCCGGCCATTGTATTTCTTTCAATAATACCGGCGACTTTTAACCGCGGCTTTTTCAGCCCGGCTTCACTGGCATTGGTCCTGTTTCTTCTTTTTGTTTTGACTGTCATCAATTACGGCGATAATTTTAAAATCAGCCGGAGGAATTTGCAATCGGGACTGGGATTAATTTTTATCGGGGTTTATCTCCTTTTTCTTTTTTTTAACGGCGGAATCTACCAGAAATTATTGATTCCGACAATGCTTATCCATATTCTTCCGTTAATTTTTATTCCGGCTGTTTTTTCCTTCCAGGTTATCAAATTAAGACTGACAAGCGAAAAATTCCGTTTTTTCAGCCTGATATCCTTAGCGTTTATATTGAGGATTCTGATGATTATTGCCACACCTGAACCGGCAATAGATGTTTTTTATATGTTGAAGGAAGCTCCAATCAGGCTTTTGTCGGGAATTAATCCTTATGAAGCTGTTTACAGCCCGGTTTATGCCGGAGTAACGGCTGATTATTTTACTTACTTTCCGGGAGCGTTTTTGCTGCAAATTCCATTTGTTTTAATTTTTACCGATCCGAGAGTTCTTCTTGTTTTTTCCGATATTGCCGGAGGATTGTTGCTCTATCTTGTCGGAAGAAAAACTATAACCGCGCAGATAATCGCCCTTATTTACCTTTTCCGGCCCAATTCCCTTTTTATTATTGAACAGTCCTGGCTGACGCCTTTAGTCTTTTTTTTCCTGGCATCGGCAACATATTTGATGAAGTATGGAAAAGAAAAAGCGGAGAGGCTGACCGCTGTTGTATTGGCGCTTCTTGCTTCCATTCAGCCCCAATTTATTGTCAGTTTGCCGTTTTTTCTTGCCGGGATAACAAAGCGGATTAATTTTCTGATAATATTTTCAATAATTCTTCTCTCGGTTATACTGCCTTTTTTCCTTATAAATCCGGCCGCTTTTATTAATGATGCCGTGTTATTTTTTTTCCGGCCAAGCCGGCAGATGTTTTCCGTTCCGGTATATCTGTCCCTTAATCTGAATACCCCGTATCATTTTCTGACCGGCAGGGATATACCGATTTTCATTACGGGCGCTATTTTCATATTAATAACGGTTTTACTTCTTTTAAAGCTATATAAAAAAAATTATCATAAAAGCGGTTTAAAGGCCGGGATAGTTTTGGCCAATTGTATATTGTACCTGTCCTTTTTCTTACTGTTAAAGTTTTCATTTATTAATTATTATTATTTAACATCAGGATTGGTTCTTCTTTACCTGACGATACTTATTTAATGATACCGCCGGCAATTCATCTGGTTTTTTTATTTATTTTAGGATGTTTTTTCGGTTCATTTCTCAATGTTCTTATTGACCGGCTGCCCCGGGGTGAGGATGTGTTAATATCGCGGTCAAAATGTGATTACTGTAAAAAAATATTAAAACCATTTGATTTAATTCCCCTGCTGTCTTTTTTATTACTTTGGGGTAAATGCCGTTATTGCCGGCACAGATTGTCCCGGCAATATCCTTTAATTGAAGCATTAACGGGGTTTATTTTCGCATCTTTATATTTCTATACTATCCTTTCAGGATCCGGAAATATCGGATATTTTATTTTCCTGATTCTGATATTTTGCCAGTTTCTGGTAATTTATATCACGGATTTGAAGGAAAGAATTATTCCGGATGAAATCAACCTTACCCTTCTTTTAACTGTTGCCATTTACAGGCTGTTTTTAACACCGGAACCCTTTCTTCCCTATCTTGTCAGCGGTTTTTTGTTTTCTCTGTTTTTCCTGATTCTTGTTTTTATGACAAAAGGAAAAGGCATGGGAATAGGGGATGTTAAATTTGCCTTTATAATGGGACTTTTTTTGGGTTATCCCAAGATACTTATCGCATTTTATCTGGCTTTCTTGACAGGTGCAGCGGTTTCACTGATACTGGTTATAGCAGGTAAAAAGAGGATGAAAAGCACTATAGCCTTCGGACCGTTCTTAATTGCAGCAACGGTTGTTTCATATATCTGGGGACAGGAACTTTATATCCGGTTAATTCATTTTATAAATCTCTCCTGATCTGATATGAAAAATAATATTTATGGATTTACCCTGATGGAGATGCTTCTGGTGATGGCAATTATCGCCATTATTGCCGGAGCTTTTTTCACTAATTTATTTTCATCAATTGCCCGGGGTCGGGACGGCCGGCGGAAGGAAGATTTAAGATCCATATCACAGGCACTTGAGCTTTATTATAATGATAACCGGCAATATCCTGATGCTTTGCCTCCGCCGGATGTTATTTTTTCGCACCCCGATAACATAGACACCATATATATGCAGAAGATACCCGACGATCCGAAAGCGGACAACGATTACTGTTATGCAACGGGCGGAGGCTGGTACAGTGTATATGCCAATCTGGAAAACAGCTCAGACTCTGATGTATTGCCGGATTTGGTTAATTGCGGCGGAGTGGATTACAACTACGGCATATCCAGCACTAATGTTACACCATGATTAATAAATCAAAAAATTACGGATTCAGCCTGATTGAAATTCTGATAGCCGTTGCCATAATGGCCATTCTGGTCAGCGTCCTGGCTCCTAATCTTCTGGGGGTGAGAATGAGGGCCAGGGACGGGAGAAGGAAATCGAATCTTGCCGAAATTCAGAAAGCGATGGAGCTTTATAAAATGGACCAGAATCCCCAAACATATCCCAATACCGGTTTTCTGGAATTTATTCCCTGCAATACTTGCTGGTCTTCCGAAGCGGATTGTACGGGAAATATTTACATGCGGAAAACTCCCTGCGATCCGGCTGACGATTCCCCGTAT
>Ga0155067_101_pt1 | contig 48300 bp, 35 predicted proteins | sample RifCSPhighO2_01_FD_106035 | JGI IMG/M metagenome (GOLD analysis project Ga0155067, IMG submission 106035) | Candidatus Gottesmanbacteria bacterium RIFCSPHIGHO2_01_FULL_40_15
CTAATCCCCGTAAAAGTCTGCGCCGTAAACGGACTTTTAACATGCCCCAACTGTCCCCAGGAAAAAACGGAATATTTCACCGCGGACAAAGTCCCGACTAAAACATGTTTCTTCAGGCCGCCCCATGAATGTGAGGAAGCTAAAAAACTGTCGGAGGGAAAATCAGACGAAGAAAAAAAGCAACTCCTTGCCAACTGTCCCTTGACCAACTGAACCTTAGTTAATGATATAATTTAAGAAAATATGTCATTACCGTCTCCTGATATTAAAGCCAATACTCCTCCACCTCCTCCCGAAGGTTCAAAAATTACATTCACCGGAGTCGATTTTTCTAATTTTGGCCGCGATCTCAGGAATAATCTTCCTAAAATGGCTAATCCTGAAACTGCTTCGTGGGTTAGTGGACAATTTGATGAAAAATTTCGCCCGATTTTAACGGTGATAATGTCAACTGCTAAAAAAGTATACGGTGAATTTACCGAGTCCGGCATGGCTTCTCAGGACCTTTTATTTAAAGCTATTAAAGTAATTACCGGTATCGGTCCTTCTGAAAAAAAACTACAAAAACTACTGTTGGATAGATATACGGGAATCAACCCTAATCCCGATCCGTTATCACCCGGAGTAACCATAGAATTAGAAGAAAAAACTCTAAATCAAATTGCCGAAATAATCGGCACATTGATAATCCATCACGGTATAAATGATCGGCCCTTGAAAGAAATCAATCCTTTACGGGGAGAATTGGGAATTAAACGGGGAAAACTGTCTATAACAGATCCTGACCAACTTAAAGCCTTGGATACTATTCTGCTAACTTTAAGAAATAATGAAGTAAATCCCCAAACCCAATGAATTTATGTTAATAAATTCAATGCCGGCCTGTCAATACGGTAAATTATTTCTCTTTTAAATCTGCAATATATATTATTCCGCTCTTTAATTTTCCGGTTATTCCGTCATAAAAATTATATCCTTCAAATGCCGGAGCTATATTCCCCTTTGTAAACTGGTATTCTATAACTTTCTTCTCCGGACCGGGATTATATAAACACCTTTTGACTAATTGGTAATCCTCATCGGTTGCCTTATCTGCCGCCATTTTTATTAATGCGGCAATCGGTTTGGCCAATGATTGAAGTCTTAATCTTGGATGAAGTACCTGGGGATTTAAAGGATCAACAATCTTTTTGTAGTTTGGTAAAGAATCCGTCGTATAAATATAATCTAATATTCTCTCATCCAGGGCATGCAGTAATATTTCAGGAGAAGAAAAAACCGGATGTGTTGCGCAAAAAACAACTTCTCTTGCACCGGCCGCTTTTACTGCCGAAGTGTCTTCAATAGCCGTCCGGCCGGTATCCATCATATCATCGAAAAAAATCACTCTTATTCCCTTTAAAAAATCATAATTCTTTTTCTCAACCGATCCGTCCTTTTTAATTAGGTAAACTCCTTCTATCTCAACCCTGTTAGGTTCAGGCCTTGTTTTCTTAATAAAGATTAATTCTTTTCCCAACACTTGAGCCATTTGTCTTGCTTTGGTAATGCTCCCGAAATCCGGTGCTGCAACAAATGTTTCATCATCAATTAGGCCGTCTTCCTGGAGTCTATCGGTAAATAGTGGCATTGCCGTTATAGAAATCACTTCCGGAATATTTTTTCTGCCGTTTACATTTTTCAGTTTGTTCAGTGTGATTACATCATGAACATCCCAAACAGCATATACTGATATTTTTTTATAAGAATGTGTCCTGACATCTCTGATATATTGTTCTAATGCCGTAACACCGCCGAAATGTTTTTTCGGATTGCTGTCCCTTCCTTCAAACATTGTAAATATTGTAATTATCTCTCCTTTAAGTCCGGTTTTGGGACTGGCAACTGTTTCCAAAACATTCCATGCATCTGCATAATACCTTCCCAATGATGGAGTCACAGCTTCAACAATAACTCCTCCAAATGAACGGTTATCAGGATGAATTCCGGCAAGCAGAGTACTGTCAGCCAGTCTTTTTTGAAATTCATCGGCAACCAGAGGAATTGTTAAAACGTTATTTCCAAGTTCCTTTCGAATTCCTTTTATAAGTTCAGGATTCGACGGTGCCTGCCGTTCTAAATCTAAATGGAAAAAGGCAAACTTACCCGTCTCTAAATCATTGGACATATATATTTAGCGAAGGCAGGAGTGATCTTGAGGAGGATGGACTTAGTTTAAATTCCGACCCGTTCCCTGTCAACTGTTTCCGCAACAGTTCTTCCAGAATAAATAATTTCCTGAATTTCATCTTGGTTCTCAAAAGGCACCAATCCCATTGCTTTTAATGCCAGTAAAGTCATGTCAGGAATTTCATCGTGTAATTTCTGAGTATAGTGGATATGCGTTTGATCTCCATTATCGGATTCCAAAGGCGATTTTGAACTTTCCACTTTTCCGGTTTGCATATCAACAGCTTTAGTCATGGTTTTTTCCGAAACTTCATCAGGCTTTAATAATTTACTGATTCGGCTTCCGACACTTCTAATTAGCCTATGTATCATTTTTTGGCGGTCGTTATTTTCAGGAACAGGTTTCCCTGTAATAAAATCAACTTCTTCTTCCGGTCCTAATCCGTTTGTATGTCGATTTATTCCGGCCTGATTTGAATCAATGTAAGCTGTTTCCTTGGCTTTTTCGATTTTTTCTGCCTCATCTGGTACTGGTAATTTTTTCAAAACCGGATTAAGCCTTTTAGAAAGGCCTTTTTTAAAATTAACTCTGTCTTCTTCCGGTAATACAATTGGAACCGGTTCTTCATTGCTGTTACCGTTTACGAATATCCGAAAATTAGTCAGATTAACGGTTTCTCTTAAAAGAATCACTCCATCAGCGTGGCTTAAAAATCCGATCAAATCCTGCAGATTTTTCAATTCTCCCGATTTGTCCCGTTCACTGAAAAAATTCCTTAATTGATTTCTTTTTTCATCCATCGGCTTGATATCATTTTTATCTTCTTCGGACGGTGCAAATGCAACTGAATCGAAAAGCCATCTTCTTGCCTTATAAAGCGGCAAAACAATTTTTGGGCTTTCCCCTGTTACGGATATTGGTGTTTCCATTACATCCATAGGTCTTACAATTTCAATTATTCCATACAATCCCGTCGGTGGTAAAGCGGATCTCTCCGTCAGTGTCTGTCCTGTATATCTTAATTTTTCGCTCATCTAAAGTAAGAAGGGCTTCTTTGGTCGGGTGTCCCCAGGGATTTTTCCCGACGGAAATAACCGCCGCCTCCGGTTTAATTTTATCCAAAAACTCGGTCATTATGCCAGTCTTTGATCCGTGGTGGGGAAATTTAAGCACCTCAACATCGGGAAGTCTGCCTGCTTGAAGCAATAACGGTTGCACCTTAATATCACCGTCTCCGGTAAAAAGAGCGTCAAATTCCCGGTATTTCAGATGAAGAATATAAGAAAAATCATTTAGATTTATCTTCGTTGACAGTCCCAAAACGTGGCTTCCCGGTTGATTAATATTTGCTGCCATAATTTGGCCTCCTGCCTCTGTATCAAGGCTTTGGGCTGCCCAGTTTCTGTCAGGCCATAAAACGTTAAACCGCACCTCATCCAGGGAAAAATAATCTCCCCGGTACAAATTTTTATACGGTATTTCATTACCGGCAATAAGCTCCACCAATTTTTTATAACCCTCCGACTGGTTTCCGACGGCTCCTATAACAAAATATTTCACACTATAACGTTCCAGTACAGATATTAAGCCCTGCAGATGGTCTTTTTCCGGATGGGTAAGAACAACTATATCTATCGTCCTGTCATAAAAGGGCATATTACTGCCAAGACAAGACAAAACTTTATCATTGGGTCCGCCGTCAATCAGAAGATCGCTGCCGCCGGGAGTTTTAATATATACCGCGTCTCCCTGGCCCACATCACAAAAAATAAGATGCAGTTTCCCGTCCGGCTGGCTGAAAATATATGTAAATAAAAGAACCAATCCGAAAAGTAATCCTGATAGGAAATATTTTTTGGAAAATTTCATATAACTAGAATTCAACTGACGCCATGGGAAATTTAGCCAGAAATTTAACTACCGTCAAAAGATACGTTAAAGGTACCCATGTCATCCATCCGGCAATTTTACCCACAGGCAAAAAAATCCAGCCGGTAATTGCAGTTATAAATCCAAGTACCATAATCGGTTGGATTGTCCATTCAATCAGAAGATTGGCAATTGGTGATATTAAGGATAACCTCCGGAAATTAAATAAAATAACCGGCAAAGTAAAAATTTGGGCCCAAAGCGTCAGTCTTAAATTTTCATATATTGGCCATAGAAAGCTTCCCCATGCTTCTTTCCGGTATTGGCCGGTACCTTTCTTATTTGCCGTAATCAGTCCCAAAGTTGCCAAAAATGACAGTTGAAAAGAAAGATTTTTAATTAAGCTCAGATCCATTAAAAGCATTAATATGGAGGTCAAAATTAAAGATAGCAGAGCGAAATATCGTCTGCCAAAATAAACTGCAACAAGTGACATACTGCCCATTATGGCGGCCCGGACTATTGTCGGACCGGGACCGACAAACCGGACAAATAATCCTATAAGACAAATTGTCAAAAGACTGGAAAATTTCCGGCCAAAAATTAAGGTGACCTTGGCCGTCAGATTAGTCAGAATAGTGATATTCATCCCCGACAGGGCAATTATATGAAGCGTACCCGTATCAACTAAGGCCCGGTAAAAAGAGCCGGAAATGTTTGATCTTATTCCGAATAATATCCCGTTGAGAAGTCCCGCTTGAGGTTCGGGCAGAAGTGAATTTATTACCTGGGAAAAAGGATTAAACACTTAAAATTCTGGATAAAAATTGAAGTCTTCTCTTCTTGGATAACCGGGAAAATACCATAAATTGCCGGGCTATAAATGTTCCGATTATTCCCGTAAATACCATTGAAACAAGGATATTCAAGGGATAATAAGCCAGTTTTAAATTATCACTTCTGTAAATTCCCGTTAAAACCAGAAGCATGGCCAGTGTAATTAAAAAAAGTGGTTTATTGTATCCCCCGAACCAGGTATTGGTATAAAAAATCATTTTTGTTGCTGAAAATCCTCCCAAAGTTCCCGCCATTATAATAAATAATATTGAAAATTGTGTTAATTTATCTGTCATCGGGTAATTTATCTCCAAAAGCGCCAGGGTAAAAAGTACCATGTAAACACAGACAAATGTAATGTAATGGCTTAATTTTCCGTGGAAAATCTCATTAATATAATAAATTTTGGATTGGGTATTCCTTCTAATGTATCGTGAAAGAACTTTCCCGACAAAATGAACGCTCATTCCCACAAAAGCATATATTAAAAAAAGTGCGCCTACCCCCAATAACTGGACATCCTCAAAATCAAGAATATTTATTCTTGGCCTGATCATGATATTTTTAACAATCATTGTCAGGCCGAAATAAAAAATAATCGGAAATACAAATATGTTCAGCCAGTCAACCACGGGAATATTTTTAATGACTCTTTGCTCAAGCTTTGGCCGCCGGTAAGAAACTACGGCAATAAATGAAACTAGGGAAATCAGAAGAATGCCGGTTAGCATTTACCAAATATTGTAAATTGTTAATTTATATTGTCAACTTGTCCTTAATTTTATTATAAAGGCTTTCTCCGATAACTTTTTTTGACTTGAGCTCTTCAATGGACTGGTATGGCCTTCCGTTAATAATTTTTTCCGCGTAAACCGGTCCTATCCCCGGCAAGCTTTCAAGCTCGGATTGGGTAGCGCTGTTAATATTAATTAAGTCTGCCGTTTGTCCGCTTGCCGCAATACTGTATATTGATTGATTTTCTCCCCCGGCTGCATTACCGGCAACGGAATCCTTGGTATCACCGGTTTTTGGAATAAATATTTTACCCCCGTCAATTAGTTTTGCCGCTTTATTCAAATTCTTCTCCATCCAGCCAAGATCAGCTTCCTCGGTCAATCCCCCGGCTTTCTCAATTGCATCCCAAATTCTCTCACCTTCGTTAAACTCATATACGCCTGGCCTTAAAACACTTCCTTCAATATCAGCTTTAATCGCAAATCCTGCAGATACGCTCGCGTCAGTTGAAAACAATACATTACCCGTCTCTGTTGAAGGTTTAATAAGTAACGCCAAAGATATTCCGGTTAAAAAGAAACCGGAAATAGAAAGAACTAGGGGAATTTTATAAAATGACAGGAAGTTTTGAAGCTTCTCCGTGTTAATGAAGGGACTTTCATCTTCTTTGGCAGGCATATTTCCTCTTTCCGTTTACAGACTAGCATAGCCGGTATCACTTTGTCTAATCAACTTAACATCTTAACTACAAATATGATTATCTATTAAGTAATATATAAATAGATAACCTTTTAGGTTAATTTACTTGAGGATATTTTCAGAAGAAACTTCTCTCACCCGGACTAATCGGTAACAACAACAACACATGCTCCGTTCCGGCATTCATACCCGGCAGCACATTGGTAAATTCTGACATCTGGTTCGTATACTATCCGGTTTCCTGTCATTTCAAAAGAATCTTCTGGCTGTTTCGGATTGCAGTAATTCTCCTCAACCTGGTTTAACCCCTCAATGCACTTGTCAAATAAAGTTATTAACCCTTCCCCGGTCGGATTGGAATAGGTAATGCTGCCTCTTTTAAAATAATTCAATCCGTCACTGTCCAGACAACCATTGGGTAATATACATTCGTCATTCATAAAAGATCCGGGACAAAGTGTTGTCATAGTCAAGCTGGCAGGAGATCTGTAAGGTGTCGGTGTCGGTCTCATTGCGTAACTGGGAATTGAATAGCTGATGCAATCATAACCTTTCCGGTGGGATGTGCTCGAACTGGAATTACTATATATAACGCCTCTTTCAGGTCCCGACTTTTCGGTATCCGCGGAAAACTCCGTGCATAATTTATATTGCGTTGAACTGATGACTGCAAAGTCGTATTCCTTTCCGCTTTTGGGATCGGATAATTTAATATTTGACGGCAAAATTCTTAAATTAACAGGTAAAACTTTCTTATCCCTGTAATAATTTTCAATTGCGTATTTGATCGTATTGAAATCGTTTAATCTCTGTTGGTCAAGCTTTATCAGTTTTTCACTGAAAGGACTGCCTGTCAGGGACAAACCCCCGATTATAAATACGGCCGTCAGAACGCCCAAAGCGGCAATAAAAATATAGTATTTACGCATAAGCTTTCCGTTCTTCTTTAATTTCATTTAAAAGATAAGCAAAAATAATTGAGGCTACTCCCACCGTTGCCGCGAAATGAAGAAGAAAATTTAATGTGACGTTCCCGCTTAAAAAATTATAAATTATCGATGTAATATTGATAAGAACAATGATAAAAGCCACAATCATCGTAAAATAAATAAGCCTTTTCCTTGAAGCTAAATGCCTAACATCCGGATTTTTCTGGGCTCTTTTTTTCACTCTTAAGAAAAAAAAGGAAAATAAGGGATAGGACACAATAAGTGATGCCAGATATCCTCTCACCAGATATTTGGAAACATATCTTAAAGCGTTTGTATTTTCAGCTGCCGGGGAAATTCCGTCAATAAACTGGTGGAGCATTAATGTAAAGGCAATTGCAAAAACATAAAGGCTGATAAAAAGAAGGATATGCTCAAAAGTATCCCAAAGACTCTCTTTTACCGGCAGGTTGACGACTTTATCTTCAGCCACAACTCTATCATAAGATGAAAATCAAACCCGTGTCAAATAAATATTACATGAGGGGAAATTATACCTGGGCAATTTCATCAGTCAGTCTTACGGCTTTCACATCAGGATTAACCAGTTCCAACATAATCGAAAACGGATCATCAGGAATAAAATTTGTATCCGGTAGTGGTTCAGTTAACAGCAGAAAATTAGTTCCGTGGTCCATCGCGTCAAATGCAGCCACCTGTATTCCCGATCCAACCGGAGTTGTTCTGATTAATCTTCTGGCGGCATCTGTAGATGTGGCAAACATTATATCCTTTCCGCAACCGACCGGATAAGGATATTCATCTAAATTAAAAACGATATAGCGGAATAATTCCGCCACTTTTATACCCCTGACCGCTTCATAATTACGTATTTCATCCAAACCCTGATGCAAATGTACAAATCCCCTGATTCTTGGAAGATTAATATTTCCTCCGGGATCAATTTTAAAACCTGATCCGTTATCATGCCGGCTCACTCTTACGGCCCCGGAATATAATATTGCTGCTGACATCTCATCAAATTCAATCGAAGGGCCGACAATTCTGTCTCCTTCAATACCTAATGAGTATCTCCGGAAGGAATCTAAATTTAAAGGATCATCTTCCTTAGGTGAATAATCGGCATTTGGCACAATCGCTACCGGAATAGTATCTTCTCTTTGTAAATTTGTCTTATCAATATTAAAACGACCGGATTTGGAAGAAACTATGACTCCGTCAAACACCCCCATCCGGTATGCCGGAGGTGGTGTAATATTATATGCGTGAGCGGCAATAGCGCTTTCTGATTGACGGCTCCATCCCATAATTCTTTCAATAAAATTGGCTCTCTCGTCAGTGGCTATGTCTCTGATAACAAAAGGTTTATCAATATAACCCCAACCGGCCAGAGTCCGTGAAGCGTTGGCAATGTGTTCGGCAATTCCATAGACTTCCCAATCAGATCTGGTGACGGCGTTTTCCACTTTATCAAATCTGCCTGATTCCCTGGCACAGGCATGAGTCACCAGTCTGTCTCTTAGTCGATCAATCGCTCCTTCCCTTCTGGCATTTTCAATTGCCAAACCGCCTTCCATTGTCCCTAAAGCGTAATAATCAGCATTTCCATCATTTCCGCTCTTAATTATCAGTATTTTCAGAGCGCCTAATCTGGCCATTAACATTCTGGTAATCTTCTCTGACTCTCTCTTAGGCAAGTTTCGTATATCCTCATCAATAGTCACTGCCAGAGTATAGTTTTTGGCAAATGCATCAACGTCATATTTTTTACCTGCCTGTATGATTAATGGAGTTATCTCTTTCACCCTTTCGAATAAACTTCCTTTCCCTTTTGGAATATCATGAAAACCGATTATTAAATCCGTATTTTTATCAGGTAATTGCGGTAATTTATGCCCTTGTGTTGTAATGGAATGAGTCAGAGATTGCTTGAGTTCCTTCTGCAATGAATCGGTTGGCTGTCCGGTTTTTAAATCAAAATCAATCTGAACAGCCCGGTACCACCAGCATTTTTCAATCTTTCTGGGATGGGAAGCTACAGTTTCAGTGAATACTCTTACAGGTCTCAGAATATCTGTTGGTGATGAAGTAAAACCCCGGTCGGCATTATAAAATGCTTCAATACGCATCTTTATATCACAAAATTAATCAGTTTGCCGGGTACAAAAACAGTCTTTTTAATTTTTTGTCCTTCCAGATATTTACTGACTCTTCCGCTTTTCCTGGCTTCCTTTTCGACTGTTTGCTGTTTTTTTGCTTCCAAACTGGCTATTTTCAGGCTGTCCCGTAACTTACCGTTAACCTGGATTATTATGACTGTCTTTTCCTCCTTCAGATACTTCGGATCAAAAGAAGGCCAAGGATGGATATGGATCGAATCCCTCCCCAACGCCAAATTATTCCACAACTCTTCCGTTATGAAGGGGGCAAACGGCGCCAATAGTAACAGAAGGTTTTTAATATAAATTAAATCCAGATTTAACATTTGAGATTTGACATTTGATATTTCATTGACATACTCCATGATGTGGGCAATTGCCGTATTGTATTTAAGCGCGGCAATATCGTCGGTCACTTCCTTAATCGTCTTATGCATGGAACGTGTCAATGTGTCTTGAGCCCGATGATTATCGGAAGAAGTAACTCTCAATTTATTTGTGCTCGTATTCGCAAGAAATACTTCACTTTGGTTCAGGACCACCTCACTCCCGAGTCGCCAAACACGATTAAGAAAACGGTGCATCCCGGCAATTCCTGTATCCCGAAAATCTCCTCCCTGGTCAAATGGACCTAAAAACATCAAATATGTACGAAGTGTATCAGCTCCGTATTTGTTGATATAGGCGTCGGGAATAACAACATTTCCCCTGGATTTACTCATTTTGGCTCCTTCGGCAATAATAAGTCCGTGGGCATAGAATTGCTCAAATGGTTCCTCAAAATCCAAATATCCGAAATCCTTTAAAGCCATTGTAATAAACCGGGCATACAAAAGATGCAAGACTGTATGTTCCGCGCCTCCGGTATACTGGTCAACCGGTAACCATTTTTTGGTAATATCAGGATCCCAGGGTATATTTTTACCGTCGCTTTCTTTGTTAACTGACGGATATCTTAAAAAATACCATGAACTGTCTAAAAACGTATCACAAACATCGGTTTCCCGCAGTGCCGGTCCTTTGCAATTTGGACATTTTGTTTCTACAAACGATTTGACTTTTGAAAGGGGTCCCTTACCTGTTCCCTCCGGTTTCCAGTCGGATACATCGGGAAGTTCAACAGGCAAATCTTTCTCAGCAACCGGATACCAACCGCCCTGTGCTGGAGCTGTTGAAGCACATTTTTTACAATAAATCATCGGAATCGGCGCTCCCCAATATCTTTGTCTTGATATGCACCAGTCTCGTAAACGGTACGTAGTCACCCTCTTGCCCCACCCCTTCTCTTCTAAATAATCCATAATTTTTTCTGTCGCTTCATGAATATCCATCCCGTTTAAAAATTCCGAATTGACCATTGTTCCTTCTTCTTCCTGAACCTGTTCTTCACGGGTAATTTCCGATTTGTCTCCGTTTTTCCCGACGACAACCCTGATAATCTTCAGTTTAAATTTATTGGCAAACTGAAAATCCCTTGCGTCATGCCCCGCAACCCCGACGACCGCTCCGGTGCCGAAATGTCCTAAAACGAAATCGGAAATAAAAATGGGCATTTTATAATCGTTCAGCTGGTTTACCGCGTAATATCCGGTAAACACTCCTGTTTTCTCTCTCCCCTCGGCAATCCTCTCCATCTCCGACTTCGCTTTAGCCCTTTTGACATATTTCTCAATCTCTGTTAGCTTTGAGCTTTGAGTTTTAAGCTTTGAATTTAGGAGGGTAGCGACGAAATCGTGTTCCGGAGCAACAACAACGAAAGTCGCACCGAAATTAGTATCCGGTCTGGTTGTAAAACAGGTAATTTTCTCTTTGGTTGGTCCGGTATCTGAAAGGATAGGATAAGTAATATTTATTCCTTCTTTTCTGCCGATCCAGTTTCTTTGGCCTACTTTTACTTTCCCGCTCCATTTGAATGACTCCTTAAAAGTATTTTGGTACAATTTCTCGCCGTAGGCTGTTATTTTGAAAAACCATTGCTCCATCTCCCTTTTCTCAACCAAAGATTTACACCGCTCGCAGTGTCCGTCTATCACCTGCTCATCGGAAAGAACTGTCTTGCATGATGGGCAGAAATTAACCAGCGATTTTTTCCTGTATGCCAATCCGTGTTTAAACATCTGGATAAAAATCCATTGAGTCCGTTTGTAATAATTAGGATCATAAGTTTCCAGTGTATTTTCCCAGGCGAACCCGTTACCCGTAGCATGCAATTGCCGGTAAAAGTTTTTCTCACTGACAATAGCCTGCTCCTTTGGGTGCCTGCCGACCTTTAAGGCATAATTTTCACTGTGGATCCCGAAGCCGTCCAGCCCGATCGGTTCAAAAACTTCAAAACCCTGCATTCTTTTGAAACGGCCGTAAATATCGGCACCCGTAAACGCGTAAACGTTACCCACATGAAGGCCTTCAGCCGAAGGATACGGAAACATCATCAGGTTATAAAAAGGTTTACGGGCGCGTTTTAAATCCGGCTGGTAAATTCTGACCTTCTCCCAATAGTGTTGCCATTTACCTTCAAATGACGTTGGATTAAAAGCCTGTTTACCCCGTGAATGCTTTAGCCTTTTACGGGGCCATTTTTTTTCAAACCCGGTCGGATTATATTTAATTTCTTTATCCATATATCTCTATCATACAAAAAAATCCTCTCTTGGCGAGAGGATAATATTTTTCCCACGCTCCTTCCTCGCCTTTAAGCGATTTCCGGAAGGGTAAGTGAAGACTTAAAAGTCTGAAATCCCATATCGGCCCGATTTAATCGGGACTGGTATTGGGATGATAATAATCTTTTCATTTTGATCTATTTTATATCCTCTGCAAGGAAAAAATCAAATAATTATTTTTTAACCGAATAAAAATATTTTAAAACCGCTTCCCTGTCAGTAAAGCTCACCAATGTCAAGATTAAAATGCAGCACCTGCTATGTTATACTGACTTCCGATGTTCACAAAAACCGCCAAACACTCAATAATGCTTGTTATCGCTCTTTTATTGACTTATTTTTGGATAAATCACGCTATTTTATCAAATTTTTCCCTCCAGTTAACCGCTTTCCTGATAATCTTCCTCATTTTGGCACACCGTTTACTAAAAACACAAAATTTTCTCTTAACCGAATCGGTTATCTCAGGGATTAGCGTTGTTCTTATTACCGCTTCAACAGGCGGTCTTGCCAGCCCTTTTTTCTTTCTCAATCATTTCCTCCTCTTTGAGCTTTCACTCCTCTTGGAACCCTCAATTGTTATTACTTTAACACTATCACTAATGACCCTTTATATATTCAGTCATCGTGTTGCGCCTTCATTTCATGACTTAACTCTTCTTCTCTCGTTTTTATTCATGACACCTATAGCCTATTTTACAGGTAATATTTATAACAGAATCAAAAACCAGAAAAAAGAAATAAAAGTTCTTTCGGAAAAAATTGAAAATCTGGAAGAAGAGCTGACTCACGAAGAATTGGAGCGCCTCCGCCGGGAACATTTTGCTCTGCCTGCCTGAAATTTCCGGTTTCTCCTAAAAAGAGACTGCTGTAACAGTCTAAACCGTTAATTACTTCACTGAATTAGCAGTCAAAAATCTAATCTGCCAACCTACCGCCTTCGCGTTATTACAATAAGATAATCTGTTTTCGAAGAAAGAATTTTTCTGATATGTCTTATAGACTTTTTACGGGTTCTGTTTTAGTCTGAAAATAGAATGATCTTTAATCTCTTATTTTTGACTTTTTCACTGTTGTCCTTTTATTTGGGCTCTCCTCCGGTAATGGCCCAGGATATGAACTCAGAAAATTATATTTTGCAGGGAGGAAACTTCAATATTGCCGGAGGCAATAAATCCTCTTCGGGATACCGCCTTATCGATCTTGTTGGACAAACATCTGCCCAGGTTTTTTCCTCAAAAGGATACCTTATCCAATCGGGATTTAACAACCGTGCGGCTGGTTCCTCCCTGATTTTTTCCATATCACCCCTCGGAGTTAACTTCCCTGGTCTGGTACCCAATTTGCCGCAAACTCGGGATCTTCTGATAACTGTAAAAAGTGGCAATTTCCCCGGATTTGCTGTTTATTTGGCTGAAGATAAACAGCTGTCATCGGAAACTAACGCCGTAATTCCCGATACTGTCTGTAATGCCGCCAAAGATGCTCCCTGCAATAAAGACTCAGCCGGTCTCTGGAATTTATCGGATTCATACGGATTTGGTTATCAGTTGGAAGGAAAAAAGATACCTGAAGATTTTAAAAAACCAGGCTTTTTTCGTCCTTTCGCCTCACTTAATAAAAATGAGCTTGCTTCCCTTATTATGGAAACAGCAGAACAAAATTCAGAGCAAAATGCCAGAATGATACTGAAAATTAATGTCTCCCGCACACAGCCGGTGGGTATCTACAGTAATAATTTAAATTTTACAGCCCTGCCGGGTATTTAATCGATGCTGAAACATCTTTTTTATTGCCTCTTATTGCAATTATTTCTGATTATTCTCTTTTCAGTTTTCCCCCGTGTCAGGTCTGAAGTATCAGCTCAGTCACTTTCATTAACTGTAGAACCTCCGGTTACGGAAATTATGATCAAACCGGGACGCTTCGTCAGTCAAAAATATACTCTGAAAAACCAGGGTGAAGACACACTGATGAGTGTTGTCCTGTCGGGATTTAATGAGAATGGCCTGGCTGATATAAATAGCCATGATATGGTTATAGACTGGATAAACCCCGTCTCAGCTAAACTTTCCTCCGATATTACACCTGACACGCGGGATCTGAAAATAATTTCCCCGGTAGTTTCCCGGGACCTGTCAACCGTTTTGTTGATCGATCCCTTTCTTCTGCCGAAAAACGGTCGTCTGGATCTTATTCTCAATATCAGTCCAGCCAAATCAACAAAAGAACAGGATTACTATATGGCACTGGTATTTTCTTCAAATCCGAAATTTCCGGCCCGGGAAAACCGGAGCCAGTTTAATCAATCTCTGGCCGGTCTTCTATTGGTAACAGTAACTGAATCAGGTTTGAAAAAAATTGTGGAAATTCCGGAATTTAACCTTCCCGTTATTCATGATTCCTTTTCCCCACTGGAGGTTGACATACAGGTTAAAAACTCCGGTCAGACATATTTCCGCCCCAACGGCAATTTGGTAGTTATAGGACCGGTCGGACAGGCTAAATTCCCTTTAATCCCCCGGGTTCATTTAGTCGGCCAAAGCCGTCCGCTCCTTCTGGAAGGCATGAGTGAAAATAAAATATCCGGCTTTTTTCTGGGTAAATATCAGGTTAGGCTCGATTTCGTCCTTGACGAAGGTAAAATAAAAATAATCCGGGAAAAAACTTTATTTGCCCTGCCTTGGAAATTGGCAACTCTAATCATATCAACTGTTTTATTAATAACACTAATGAATAAATTGAAATCACGTTATAAATCTTCTGATTTGAAACATTCCAAGAAAGTTCAGACAAAAAAAACCCGCCGGAAACATACTTTGTCATTGTTATTGCTGTTGGAGTTGCTGCCGGCGCTTTTCCTGAACTGTCAGCTTTTCTTTCCCCGATCTGTCTTTTCAGCCAATAACCCGTCCTCAAATATTCCTGTCAAAGCTAAACTGGGTTTTCGCTCCTACGTCAGAATTTACGGTTATACGTCACCATATACTATTGTAAAAGCCGAAGCTCCCAGAACTTATGGCACCGCGGTCTCGGATAATAACGGATTTTTCTTTCTTGATAATCTGGCTGTTCCCGATAGGGTTAATGAAATTTGTCTTGAATCATTGGACGCTGAAAACAGATCCGGTTTCCCGGTTTGCCTGCCTGTACCTCAGGGAAAAATTAAAAAAAATCTCGGACCGGTTTTTCTTCCTCCGACCTTATCTCTTTCTCATAATCTGTTTTATGTCGGCCAACAGGCCTTCGCCTCAGGACGAACATTACCGTACCAGACGGTTAAAATTGCTCTATTTGAAGCAAAATCCGATCGGTCCCGTCTTTCTAATTTTACTATAGGACAAGTCTTTGCTTATAAATTACCGGTTTTAACTACTGTCTCCGATTATGAAGGTAGATTTAACTTTACTCTTCCGACGGGAAAAGTTTCCGCATTCCGATTGTATGCTGCGGGAGATTATAAGGATAATCCGATTCCGAAGAGTCAAACTATATACTTCTATATAAATCCACTATCACACTTTTATTTTCAACGGCTCTTACCGCTCATTCTTTGGACAATAACATCGGGCGCTATTTGTGTTGCACTTTATTTATATGACAAAAAAACCGGAACAATAAGTTCTTTACTCAAAGAAATAAATTATTTTCTGTCTGATTTTATTGATAGGAAATATGCACCGTTTGGGGTAAAACTGCGTTTGAAACGGAAACGTTTATGGTATAATCTCCGGGCTTTGCTGAAGTTGCGTCAAAAATAGCTTTACCGTATTGGTCGGTCATCTGTTGTACCGGGTCGATTTCAATCTCATCAGGAGCTATTATCAACGTTTTCTGCCCTGAAACGCCCAGTCCCTGACTGTCCAACAGAAATACTGTAATGCGGATGGCAGTTTCTCCGTCAGCTAATGCGGAAATTGGCGAAGCAAAAATATAAGAATTGTCCTTTGAAAAAATACTGCTGTATCTTGTTCCTGACCCGGTTGCCCTTCCTGAAGTAGACAATCTGTCGCGGGTAATTGAAATTGCGGTAATTATTATAATGAGCGACAAAACTATACCGGCTATAATATAAGGTTTAAGGAGTTTCATAATCTTATTCTGGCAGATAAGGAATATGGTAGTCAAGTTTTGATCAGGCTGATGCTTAATATACAAAATGTCCTATAATAATAAGCCTAAAGAAGAATGATACTGTATTATATAATTTGGATCATAATACAATGTTTTATACTTGCCCGAGCGTAAGAAGGAGAAATTATATTCTTTTGTAATAAAGAAAGTCTTCAAAGAACAAAAAAGATTGTCCTAATAACCCAAAATCAGTGTACCCTTTTTTTAGCAGTTATGATCGTCTATTTGCTAATATAAATATTAATCTATCTTCAAAAATTATTTTAAATATTACCGAAAAATCACCAAAAATAACTATTAGCTGCTGTTAGACCTATAGTACATGGATTTTTGGCGATATTTCTTTTGGTTTTTAATTATTAATTATTACTGTCCCATAATACTATATTATATATATAGATATATTTAAGATTATTTAATCTATGGGGTATCCTCGATTTTTTCCGCAAAAATTAAAAATTTCTGTTTTGCTTGAAAAAAATAACAGATCATACTATATCATTAATCGGAAAATCAAACAATGGAATATCTGATATCAAAAGATATATTAAGCATGCGTATAAATAAATGCGGGAATTCGTGAAATGTGTCAGTCCCCCACATATCTTCCTCATTCTCCCATATCTTCCTACTATACATTAAATAGGTCAATTCCTATTGACAAACTTATTACTATTGTGTTTACTTTAATTAATGAGTATATCACAATATAATTTATCTAATTTTGAGGCTAATTTTTATATCTATCTTAAAAATCTGAGTATTTCCCGCATAGTAAAAAAAAGGCTTAAAAATGACTTTAAAGACTATCTTACTGTACTGCGGTTATCTTTTCCCGCATATAATCTCGGGAATTTCAACAGGCTGTTTACCGCAAATATATTGCAAACTGTTTTGAAGCTGAATCGGAGAAAAAATAAAAATATCAAGAGGTGGTCTCATTTTAAGGAAATTCTGCTCTCCTACAAAGATCATCTTAATCGTCAAGAAAATATATATCAATCTACAGCAAATAACAGCCTAAGTGACTCAGAAATCTTTTCAGAATATCTTAAATCTCTTACTAAGAAAAAATTATCCTCATCTACGTATCACAATTACAAAGCTGATATTAAACAATTTATTGCCTATATTTACTCACGTCAATTAACCCTGGACTTTATCAATTCTTCCTCTACCCTGGCTGATTTTTTAGTTTATTTAAAAAATAATCTTAAATTATCTGATCAATCAGTTTCCAGAAAATTATCAGCTTTAAATTCATTTAAATTATGGATAAAAGAAGCTGGAAAAGAATTTAATTACCTTCAAATATTATCCGAAGAAATCCCGAAAATAAATGAATCCGGCCTTAAAATTCCGATCGGGAAAACAACTCCTGAAAGTTTATACTCCGACCCCCAATCGAATCCGGCTGTTTCTTCAGTATCTCCTCCTTCTGCTTCCCCGTTAACTTCATTTTTCTATTCTTTTATTTTGCTCATCCTTTCAGTATCATTAAGTATCGGAATATATCAACAGTTCTTCAAGGATACTCCGTCACCTCAAGCCTTTCCGGCTCAACCGGTCAGACCGGGTCGGGTACTAAATTTTCAAGGAAGACTGACTGATCAGACAGGAAATCCGGTTTTCGATAAAACCTCTATAAAATTCCGTATTTGGGATAAAGATTCAGGAGGATTGGAACTTTATGATTCTGATTTCTGTTCCATAACTCCCGACCAAAATGGTATTTTCTATATCTTATTAGGATCAACGTGCGGCAAAGAAATTGACAGTAGTGTTTTCTCAGAAAACCTTTACACTTATCTCGGAATTACTGTCGGAAATGATGAAGAAATGCGTCCCAGACAACAAATCGCCTCAGTAGGCTATGCACTAAACAGTGAAACTTTACAGGGCTTGCCTCCGCAATCACCGGCCGGTATATCAACAATACCGTTTATTGATAAAGAGGGCCAGATGTTAATCAGTGCTCCCGGTCCGATGATCAGATCAACATCGGGCACTTTCACTTTGGAAGGAAGAAGTATTAATTTTCAAACAGGTTCGGGTTCGGGAGGTTCCATCAGTTTTTCTCCTGACGGCAATGGGACCGTTAATCTGAATTTGGGAGGATTCTCACCTGCCTCCGGATCCGGATTCCTCAATGTCCTGGGGCCTAATATTATTTCAGGCAGTTTAATTTCTGCTATAGGATCAACTCTGACTGCCGGATATAAACTTATAGAACTTTCTTCAGGTAATCCCTCGACCGGTAAATTTTCCGTAGATGCCGGCGGAAATACTATCATTTCCGGAGATTTAAGTATCGGCAACCACCTCCATTCAACACCTTCCGGTACTCTTGTAAATTCACCTCTTAGTGTAAACGGCCAGATTTATGACGGTGGTCTGGGAATTTACGCAACAAGCGGCCGCAGAATCCCTGTTGCTTTTGACTTTACTAAAGATACCGTTATTGAATTTGATTTCAAATCAGCATCAAACAAGATCGAAATACAAACAAATATAAATGAAGAAGGTTTAAAATACTACCTTTTTACCTGGGCTGCGACAGGTGCTATGACGATCGAGAAATGTAATCCGGCTTGCACTCAACTAACCTCCTCTACTCTTTCTTTTACCAATGACACCTGGCACCACGGTTTTATCAGCTTTTCAGGCAGTAATATAAAATGGGATCTCGATAAAGGCGGAAAAACAATAACCGCATCAGTAAATTCAGATGTGCCTAAAATTTCAGGAGGTTACACCGCCTTTACTTCCGGATTTCGGGCCATATCAAATCTTCGGTTTTCCCCGACATCTGATCTCATCTTATCTTCCGGAAATGCCGCTTTGGGAGGCCGGTTAACGGTCGCAGACCATATTGTCACTTCTGGTCAGATTCAAACAGGCAGCTTTTCTTCGGAGCCGCAGGCATCAGGCAACGGAGCTTTGTATTTTAACTCCACAGACGATAAGCTTTATTATTACAACGGCACAGATTGGACTTCAACCAACTTGGGTGACACCGGTCCGACCGGAAGCGTCGGTGCCACAGGTCAAACCGGCCCTACGGGAAGCGCCGGTTCAACAGGCGCGGTCGGCCAAACCGGCCCCACGGGACCGGAAGGAGAATCAGGTCCGACAGGTTCAACTGGTCCCTCAGGCGGAACAGGCACAACAGGGCAAAGTGGTCCGACAGGCTCAACCGGAGCTACCGGTCCGGCCGGACCGGGAGGTGAAACTCTGCTCTACTATTCAGGTTCGGGAGAATCCGCGTTTCTTTATCCGAATACCGACTACTCATATGATCTGGCCATGAAAGGCCTTATCCTGGGCTACAGCGGTGCTGCCGGAGCCACCATCACAACCGGGGATACCAATGAAGGCCTGGTCATCGACCCTGACGGAACAGGCTCTGTCAGTATAGTTGGGAATACGGATATTGAAGGGTATCTGACAATTGACACTGATCCTTCCGGAGCATTTAACGAAAGTCTTTGTCATAGCGGTGGTGACGGAGATACAAATGATCTGAAATTAGGAGACTGTATAGCCGGAGGAGCTGATCTGGCCGAATATTACGGTGCCTCACCGGATGTTGCTGCCGGTGACATTGTCGTAATTTCAGCTGAAGGCTACCAGATTGATAATAAAAAGTTAGGCCGATCTTCAAAAGCATTTGTTGCCAAATCATCAGTACCATATCAAAAAGATATAATTGGCATCGTTTCTGCAAATCCTTATTCTGAAATACTCTCCGAAGGCGTCTTTGAAAATGATGAAAACCCTGTTCCCGTCGCCCTGGCCGGACGTGTTCCTGTCAAATTCTCTTCGGAAAATGGTCAGGTAGAAAAAGGTGATCCGGTAACTTCGGGAAGCATTCCCGGATTCGCCATGAAAGCAAATGAAACCGGGCCGGTTGTCGGTAAAGCATTGGAAAGTTTTAATTCTGACTATTCCCAACTATCCTGTCCTGATGGCACTCCCTCCCGTATAAAATGCGGTGAAATTTTGGTTTTGCTCAATTTGAGCTTCTATATTAAAACCCTTTCCCAGGATGAACTCAGCCGGTATACCCTGATAGCTGGTGGGTACTCTGGCCAAAGCACTCTCAATTCCTTGAAGGAAGTTGCTGCCGGTGTTATGGACTCTGCCGCCGGTGTACTCTTTTCCCTCAAAGCTTCTTTTGAATCACTTACTGCCGGGGATATTGAAGCGGAAAAACTTACTTCGGCCATTATTGAGTCGGATGAAATTTTAACGCGAAACTTAAAAACTGATGTTATTTCACCACTTTCTGATAATGGGGAAGTAATAATTGAAGGCAATTTGGCAGTTTATAACGAAAATGGCACCATTTCAGCAATACTTGACCGTCAGGGTAATCTTAACACTCAAGGTAATATCACCGCCGGTTATGCTACTTTTAGATCACTCCTTGAGGCTGAAAATGCTTCCGTTGCCGGATTATTAAACACAGCCTCACTGAGAGTGGAAAATGCTACTGTTACCGGAACTCTCCACGCTGACGATATCCGTTCAACCCGTCTTGATAATCTGCAAAACTCATTCGGCAGTCTTTTGGAAAAATTAAATGAAATTGCCACAGCATCCGCCGCTCTGCCTGCCCCTTCTCCAAAAACGGGCGTACCGGCACCGACCGTGTATCTTTCTCCGACTATAAGTCCGCCATCCGATACGGCATTTCCCAAAGAGACGGGATTTTCAACGCTCTCCGCCTCATTGCTTGTTCAATCTGATAAGTCCGGTTCGGACCGGTATATTTCCGACCTTGTCACAGCTTCTCTGCAAAATACGGATAATCTGCTTACGTTAAACCAAAGAATTGAGGATTTCCTGAAAAATTCTTCCTCAGTGCTTGACGATACTTATAAGAAGTTTCCCTTATCGGATTCACATTCTTCCATAAATGTGGATTCACCGGTTGAAATTGACCCCGCTATGCTGAAAAACCTCACCGTTACCGGAGAATCTTCTCTTGCCGATACATCAATAGCCGGCCAGCTTCTGATTGACGGATCCTTAATATTGGAAAATAGCAGTATAAAAGCTTTAGAAACTTTATATCTTTCTTCCGAAAAAACAATTGATCTTATGGGAGGAAAAGTTTTAGTTGACGAAAACGGCAATCTAACCGTTAAAGGTGAAATACTGGCTGAAAAAGGAATAAAAACCAATACCGTTAGCGCCTCCGGCAACCTTAATATTAATTTGGCCCCGTTGCCTTCTGAAACGCCTGCAGATTCTTCTTCCGGGCAATTTGATTCATCACCCATAAAGGATCAATCTGGTCAGGCTGCTTCGGAAAGAATAGGAGGCTTTGGAAAGCTTCTTATTAATAATTCTTCAATTACGGTGGCAGCCATTGACGGACAGGGAAATGCCAAGTTCTCGGGTGATCTTCAAATTGATAAAAATGCCAGTGTTAAAGGCGCCTTAAGCACCTCGAAATTATATCTGCAAAATTCGCAGGATAGTTCCGGTAATCCTGAAACTATATCCGCGGCCGAAAATTTTCTGCAAAATAATATTAATGCTCCCGGCCTTAATGCGTCGGGTTCGATAGGTTCGGCAGTCATTCCCGCTTCCAACCGGGAATTCGTCATCTTCACCGACAGTCTTTCCCAAAACTCGCTTATCTACCTGACTATTACTTCAAAGGTACAAAATAGAACATTATATCTGGCAAAACAAAAGTCCTGTCAGGAGGATACCGCTGCCGATTCTGTTTCCTGCCGGCCTTACTTTACTGTTGCGCTCGATATTCCTTATGAGAAAGATATTTCATTCAATTGGTGGCTGGTCAATTAAGTCTTTCCGCTGCTCATATATTAAATAAGGTATAATGAAAAAATGCTAAATCAGATAAAAAAAGACCCTTTTATTCCGGTAATTCTTGTTCTCACTTTTATGCTGTCTATTATGATCACTTCGTTTGTTAGGGGAAAAATCTATAAACCGCTTCAATATAAAAATTCTTCCAATGTCCTGGGTCTTTCCACATTTCATCCGCTCCCTCCTGACTGCCGGCCAGGCAGTTGCGGCTTCTGCGCAAATTGCGGTTCAAATCCGGGAATAAGTTGCGGACCTTTATCCCGGTGTTCCCAAAAAGACGAAAATTACTACTGCCGGTTTGACTTCAATTGTCAATAAAATAGGGCAATAATAGACCTGTTGAGCCAATAACATGAGGCTATATAAACTGAAAAGTTTACCTGATTCCTTAATAACCGCTGTTTTTACCTTTTTCATACTGAGCTTTCCCTTGTTATTTCTTAATCTCACTTTCGAACCGGCCGAACACAGCAAACTTCTATCGTTAATTTTAATTTGCAGCCTGCTGCTTTCTCTGATGTCATTAAACATTCTGAAGGTAAAAAAAGTTACGCTTGTCAAAAGCACTTACGCGATACCGCTGATTTTGATTACCGCTTTTTACCTGTTAAGCTCGATTTTAGTCTCGCCTAATATATTTCTGACTCTCAATACTTCCCAATCAACATCATCTTGGCTGGCTCTTCTTTTCCTTTATTTAACCCTCACGGGATTTTTTTCATTTAATGACCGGTTCCGGAAAACCACACTTATTCTGATTTCCGCAGGAACATCACTTGTAGCTCTCTATCAGTATTTAATGTATTTGCGCTATATACCGTTTAATCTTATTCTGCCGACCGGCAATCTGCTCTCTTCAGCAGTTTTTTTCTCGGTTGTCATTATCTTAACCATTGCCAATTTAACCGTACTGATAAGTAAAGAAAAAGATAATCTGGTTCAAACTATCAAAAAAAATATCATCCTGCTTCTGTCATTAGTAATCCTCATCCCTGCGGATATGCTTCTTATTCTCCATCTTCTTTCTGATCAAAAACCGATTCTTCTTCCGCACACCATTGCCTATTCCATAGTCGGCCAAATAATAAACCATCCAAAAACTTTCTTATTAGGAGTCGGGCCGTCTAATTTCATTTCCGCTTTTACTTTAGGCAAACCCCTTTCAATAAATTATTCATCTCTTTGGAATATTACTTTTACCAGTTCTTCTTCATTTTTCACGACACTGATTACGGAAACAGGAATTTTAAACGGTATTATTTTCCTGTCTGTTGCCGTAATATCGATCTGGCGTGTCAGAAAATTCAGATATTTGGACCGCTTTCCTGCCCTTTTTGGATTGAATATCCTGCTTATATTACTGATAATATTTCCGGGTAGTCTTTCTCTTCTTATTCTTCTGGTTATTCTTTTATCGCTGTCGGCAGACGTTAATAATAAAAAGACTGTCAGTCTTAAAAGAATTGGTCCCCTAATCTATTTTCTGCCGGTTTTGTCAATATTTATATCCTTCTTAATAATCTATTTCACCGCAAGAGCCTATTTAGCTGAAAGTTTTTACCGTCTGTCATATAACTACCTGGATAAAAATGACGGAACAAATGCTTATAATTATCAAAGAAAGGCCGTCAGCCTTAATCCTTATATCGATAAATACCATTTGGCTTTATCCCAAAGCTCAATCATTCTGGCTGATGCCATGGGCAAAAAAAAGGATTTATCCCAAGATCAAAAACAGATGATACCCAAGCTGGCTCAACAGTCAATTGAAGAAGGCCGGATGAGTATTAGTCTTAACAAAACCAATGTTTTTAATTGGGATAATTTGAGTAAAATTTATTCGGCTCTTATTAATTTTGCCGCAGATTCTGACCGCTGGGCAATTGAAACCGCCAAACAAAAAGTAACTCTTGATCCCAAAAACCCCAATAACTGGCTCAATTTAGCTCTTATATATAACAAACTGGAAAATTATGATGATGCGGAAAAATCGCTTCTCCGGGCTATCGAACTAAAAAATGATTTGCCCGGCCTCCATTATCAATTAGGATTAGTCTATAAAAATAAGAATAATTTAGGGAAAGCCCGGAGCTATTTTGAAAAAGCCTTAAACATGCTGCCTGAGGATAGTCCCGATTACATAAAAGTCGAAATGGAGTTAAAAACATTTGCCTCTCCTTAGTTTCACTTAACAATGGCAAACACCGCTCCGGAAAGGATAATAAGATATAAAATCCAACCGGTAAAAAATGACTTTACGGCAAAAAGTGTTCCTTCCTCTCTTGCTGAAAATAATAGAAATTTTCTGACCCCCCAAAGATGCACTAAAAGAAATAAAATAAATCCGGCAGCCGTTAAAAGAGACCAAAATCTTAATCCGAAGATTTGGAACAGGATATATAATCCCAAAAAGAAAGCTGTCAAACCGGCCGATATTGTCGTTAGTGCTTCCTTGGAGGTAGTCGCCACCGGGTCAAATTTTTTTCTTTCCCGGTATATCTTGCTCCAAAAATAACTTCGCCAGAAATATTTTTTGGCAATCGGCAGAAAATCCTCAAACTCATGCCTGACCATAACTTTGGGATTAAATACAACAGCGTATCTTCGGGCAATTCTGTAAGTCAGTTCAATATCTTCTACCAGTGCCGTTTTATATGTCGTATCAAAGCCCTTAAGTCTTAGAAATAAGGATCTGTTTATGGCGGCAATCCTGGTCGAAAAAAGATAATAGTAATTCCGGGGATCTCTTTCGTTAATCCAGTAACTCCAGTCTCTTAATGCTTTAAACTTTGGAAAAAATTTTCTGTTTTTCTGGGTTCGGGTCCAGACGCCGGTTAGGGCAAATAGGTCCGGATCTTTCTTAAATGAACTGATTACCTCAAAAAGCGTATTTTTATATAGATAAACATCAGCATCCAAAAAAAGGGCAATTTTCCCGCGGGCGTATTTTACTCCTATATTCCGGGCTTTTGCCGGACCGCAATTCTCTTTTAAGGAAATTATTTTTACCCCGGAAGTATTTTTCCTTTTCGCAAATCTCGCAATAACTCTTTTAGCTTCCGGCAAAGTTTGATCAATGGAAAAATCATCAACTAGACAAATCTCTATTTCATTTAAATCAACGCTTTTTGAATTATAAATGGACGTGAGTAATCCGCCGATCTTTCCCTGGCTGTTATAGGCCGGGATGATAATGGAAAGAAACGTCATGCTGAAAATTCCAACCCATCTTAAGCTATAATCAATTTATGTTCAAGTATAAAAATTGTATTTTGCTTGGCATCTTGCTCTTTTTCCTCACCTTTTCCTTTTACCCGACCGTCTATGAAATACGCCAGTCACCGCGCCTAAAGGTCAAAAACCGGAATTTTATCCTGGAACACAACTATTACTGGCCTGATTTTAACCTCTATCTGTCCAAAGTCAGGCAGGGTTATGAAAACAGATGGCTGGCGGTTGAAAAATATACCTCGGAACCCCACCGGGGCTCCCTTATTCAGATCTTCTATCTCTATATGGGAAAAATCGGTATGAGTTTGGGTCTTCAACCCAATATTGCCTACCAGCTTGGCCGGATAATACTCTCGCCGCTCCTTTTAATAGTTATTCTTATGTTGGTCCAGTATTATTTCCGCGCTCCTTTATGGCAGATTCTTGCCTTTGTCATAACTCTTGTCTCCGGCAGTTTTTTGAAAATCAGCCGGATTGACGGCACTTTAAGATTGGAGCGCTTCATGGAATGGTGGTCAAATATTGATTCCCTCCAGCGTATTACTTTTATTCCCCACATTCTCTTCGGTCAGGTTATTTCTTTTTATCTCCTTTTCCGGATAACCCTGTCAAAAAATCCCCTAAAAAAAAGCCGGCTCCTTATTTATATAATTCTGGCAAATCTCGTCGGATTAGTTTTTCCTCCCAGCTTGATTACCCTCTTGGGTGTCTTAATCCTGCTTCAAATAATTGAGTTTATAAAAAATCCGAAACCTGTTTCTCAAAAAGTAAACCTTTTGCTTTCATCACCCGAATTGCGGTTTATTCTATTCTCTCTTCCTTCACTTTTATACCTTTATATTACCACCAAAATTATCCCCTGGTCTGCCCTGGTAGAATTTCACCGTACCCATCCGATGATGATTCCTTTTGATCAGTATGTTCTGGGCACCGGCCCGGTCATATTTCTTGGATTTTTGGCCGGAATTTTGGCAATTATCAGTAAGGAAAAAAGATTTTACCCGATGATTCTCTGGGTAGTTGTTACTTTCCTGTTTGCCGCGCTGTTTTCGGTTGTTAAGGAACAAAGTCCTCTCCGCTTCACCCAAACAGGACTCTTTATTCCCTTAGGCATATTGGGTACTTATTTTATGTACCGGCTTGCCGGTGTAATCAACTTAAACTTCTATAGGTATTTGATCTTTTTTTTAATTGTTCTGTATATCGGATCAAACTTATTCGTTATGAAAATGAGCTTAAATTGGCAACTTTCTTTCATTAATCAAAGGGTTGGTGCTGACATTCCCGCAGTACCCTTTCCTCCGCAAACCATGTATCCGCTGACCGAGTGGATGGACGCTATAATTTGGCTGAAAAATAACACCGGGAATGAAGATGTTGTCCTGGCGGAAATAACAGCCGGGAATTTTATTCCGGCTTATTCCGGCAACTTTGTCTATTTCGGCCAAAGTAATACCGTTGATTACAACCGGAAAGGTGATGAAGTTAACCGCTTCTTCACCGCTCAAATGACCGACAGCCAGGCCGGGATTTTCCTCCGGAATGGCCGTATCGGTTACGTTTTCTTCGGAGTCCAGGAAAAGGAAAAGTTGGGCTGGAAAAATCTGGAAGAATATTATCCCTTTTTAAAACCGGTCTTTAAGAACAATTCTGTTGTTATTTACCGGATTTAACTTACTTAAATATTGCCGATCCTATCCTTATCATGTCGCTACCCTCGGAAATTGCTTCTTTCCAATCATTGCTCATACCCATTGATGTCAGTAAATCGTACTTCTGAGCCAATTGCTTCAACCTCCCAAAATGCGGCCGGACATCCTCAGGATTATCAGAATAAGGCGCCATGGTCATAAGGCCTTTTAAATTAAGATTGTCCATTTTTCTTATTTTTTCAATTACCTCTCCGGCTTGATCCGGAATAATTCCCTGTTTTGTCTTCTCACCGGAAACATTAACCTGAAGATATATAGGCACAACTTTCACTGCCCTATAATTTACAGCCTCAGCTGTCGCCAAATTGTCAAGGGAATGAATTTCGTCAAATATTGACAATGCTTTGTTTATCTTGTTCTTCTGTAAAGTCCCGATCATCACCGGTGTATATTTCCCGTCAAACCCCGCCCCTAGTGATGATAGATATCCGAATTTCATAAAAGCTTCCTGGACGCGGTTTTCTCCGATAATGGCGGCTGCCTTCTTTTTTTTATTAATAAGACTAATAAATACTGCCAGTTTTTCGCCGGATATGTATTTAGTGGCAAATAAAACCTCTATCTTTGCCCGGTCACGGCCGCAATTTACGGCTGCCTTTTCAAATTCGTCATTAAATAAATCCAGTTTTTTTCCGGTTTCCTCCTCCCAGTCTAAAATCGAAGTTTGAGCTTCCTTAACCATATAAGTTCACCTCCTAAAATTAATAGTCCGGCTATAGTAATCATATTGGCAACTTTTTCAGTTTGGCTGTAAGAAAAATAAAGTTTAACAAGATGTCGGCCTGCCGGTATCTGTATTTGCATTCTTCCGTTTGGATCATTCCTTATTGCTGCCTCTTTATTGTCAATTATTGCCTTCCAATTCGGAAAATAAAAACTGTTAACTGTTAAAGTATTATCACTTGGAGAACTGTATTCAACCGACAATTTCTCAACCCCCGTTTCCTGTCTGTTAATTTTAACTGGCTGTAAAAACTCAAACTTTTCAGGTAGTTTCCCCGTTTCCAAATAATTTTTTTCAACTTCAAGTATATATGGTATGGAGACATTAACCGGTAAAAACTCCGCCGTTGCCATATTTTTTAAAGTTCCCGGTGCCAGTAAAAATGTCTGCGGCTGGGAAAAATAATCGTCACCGAATGGAAAAATCTCAACCCAGGCTTTCGTATAGGGATATCCGGCAATTACGGCCAATATGACAATAATAACAGCCGCCTGACGTCGGCCGAAAAATAATAACCCGGCAAGCAATGATCCCAAAAAGGTAACAGGAGAAAGCATCCGGAAGGGATAAACAATAAATTTTAAAAACGTTAATTTTGACCAGATAAAATCAGACTGCAATGTCGTCAGGAAAAGGCACAAAATAAAAAGTATATACAAAGCTAAAAGAAACACTTTATTGTTTCCGGTATTTTGCCCCTTTCCGTTAAATGGCGTCTTTCGCCTGCGGGTCAACAAATAAATTGCCGGAAAAAGTAAAATTAAAAAAAGAATGGGTAATCCGGCGGTGAAATCATAATATTTGGCAATGCCTGTCTTTATCGTCTCAAGGGAAGTCATAAGCTGAATCTCCAAGGATTTGTAATATGATCCCCTCATCCCCATTTCCTTACTGATAAGTGAGGGATAAGCCGTCAGATTATTTAAAAAAATTGCCGGCAGGGTAAAAAAACTGCTTATAATTGAGGCTGATATGAATGAATTTATATATAAAAGCATAGGCGCTAGAGTAAACCGGTAAAGAGTTGCCCCCAACAATAAAAGGATTGGCGTATAAATAAGAACGGAAACGTTATGGGAAAGAATAAATAAAAACCAGCTTAAGGTTAGAAGTACAAAGGGAATTGCCTTCCCTTGAGTCTCTTTTAATCTTAATGCCAGATATAAAATAAGGGGCGGATATACAAAAGCGGTCATTTCTCCCCAACCCTCATACAGATAAATTGTCAGCAAATGATAAGGAGCGTATGTATAAACAACCGCCGCAATAATACCGGCTGTTTTCCCCCGCAGCTTTTCGGCTAAAAGGAACATAAAAATAAACGACATTACCAAAGTCAGCCCCTGGTAAATCTGCACTGAGGCTCTGATATCGAATCCCGACAGTTTAAAAATCGAAGTAACGTAATAAGGCAAAAGGTAATTGAACAAAAATATCGGCGAACCGAAATTCAATGCCTGATCCGACAGCCACCTCACTCTCAAATTTCCTTCAGTTAGGGATCTGGTAAATGACATCAGCCGGAATTTATGGGCCAGCCCGTCAGCCGTACCGTATACATTCGGTGAAAAAAGCGGCAGCATGACCGGTATCAATATCACGGTACTTAAAACCAAAATAAGTATTCGCTTTTTGTCCCGGATATTTTTCATAAATTCACTTTATAGATAACCATTGTCTTATTGTCATAAACAGGTTCAAAGATTGGAAACTGCCTGAAATAATTATTGGCCGAATACAAAAGCAAATGGCTTATCCTGTATTTTTTCAAAATCATCGAAACTTCATCCCCGGATGCCTTCCCGTCTATTAAGGAAAAAGCATCTCTGACCTTCTCGGAGATATTGATGGTAAACAGATCGAATCCGAAAACTGTTTTCCGGCCGGTAAGTCCCGGAAAGGGTTCATTATAAGGCCATTGCACCAGAAAAATATCCTGCGGTGTTGAAATGTCACGTGCTTTTATAATTGCCAGGTACACGTTCTTGGGAATGTAGTAATAACTGTTATTTATCTTAGGGGTCAAAAGATCCTTGTACTGCACGTAATAAGTAGGTAGAAGTGAAGCGCAATAAATAATTATAATAAATACTAAAATAAATACTTTTATCCGTTTGAAACGGGAGGAAAGAAAAATTATTCCCTCGGTTGCCAATACCGCAATTGGTATATAGACTTGCGATGGCCAAAACCTGGCGTTGGAAATCCTTATTTTCTCGGGAACTCCGGACAGGTAGAAAAAGACTGCAAAAGATAAGAAAATAAAAACCAAAAGTCTTGCCCAGGAGGGTTTCCGCCAATACTGCCAGATACCCAATATCGCCAAAATCACGATAAGCCCTGAATTATAAAATAACCATAAAGGTGTCATTTTAAGTTGTTGGGCTGATTCCCAAGCTGAAGATAATAAGTAAGGACTGACGGAAAAAACCGATTTTACGTAAATTGCCGGTAAGACCCCGGCCAAAAGAAGAATTACCCCCGGAACCAGATACTTAAGTTTTTTCATCAATCCTCCTGCAACTGATGCTGCCAGTGTTGTCAGACCCCAAGTCACCGGATTAATTGAAGAAAGTAAAAATCCGCTTGCTGCCAGTAATGACAAATCAAGCTTTTTTTTGAATCCATTTTTTACCCAAAAAACTGTTAAGAGAAGGATATAAGTGCCTAAAGAATAAGCGATTAAATGATGAGGTGTCGGACCGAACCGTGCTAAAGATATACCCAGGTTATACCAGTGGGTCCAATATGAAAATTCCCATCCTCCTCCCGCTTTGGGTAATATCTGAAACATCGAATTTGAAGTTATAAAAAGAAAAAGCGCCAGTAAGCGTTTTCCCCAATTCTGGGGAAAAATCTCCCGTAATAAAAAATATGACACAACCAAATAAACACCCAAATAAACGGCTACTGCAACCTGGTAGGCTAAAATCACATCAAGTCCAAGTCCGGTCAATATCCGGCCGGTTAAAACATTCTGCCATCCGACCAGAACCGGTTTGAGTTTCTCCGGGGTAAAAAGCATGGTCGAAGATAAAAAATTGTAAGTCCCCTGGGCAAATTGAGACAGATAATAAAAATAATCGGAAGGCCAGTGAACTGTACCCAGATAAACCATGTTGGGAGGTGTCGCCAGCTTGCCTACAATATACTGCAGTTCAATCCCAAGTATGGCTGTCAGAATAAGGATAGTTACAATTATCCCTTCCATAATATTGCGTTTTCATTTATCGGCCTGGGTTCAATTGAGACGGACCATTATATTTAATGCCGGCAGTTTCGGATCAACCATTGCCGGATCACTCGTAAATTTTTCCTGGATTTTACGTGTATGTAAAATTGGTAATACTTCAAGTCTGTCGGTTATACCGATATGCACATATTTCGTTCCCCGCCGGATAAGTTCACTTTCAATTTCCGGAAAATTAAAATTCAGAGATTGCTCATATTGTCCGTAAGGGAGGCAGCAGAAATAATAACCGTTGGGATAAAACACCGTCTCCCCGGTCAGATCAAATACAGGCTCATTTTCAGGAATTCCTGATAAAAATCCTTCAATCTTTTTGAGTGCTGGCTGGTTTGTCCATTGTGATTTAGACTGATACATGAGTTTAGAAAGGTAAAAACTGCAGCCGATCACCAAAAGGTAAATTGCCGTCCTTACCCCGATTTTAAGATTTGGCATCTGCGGAAAAAATCTGCCTGCTTTTTCAGCAAACACCCTGACCAAATCGGCAAAATAAAATGCTACAAAAGGTGAAACCGGAATCAGATACTGAAGGTGTTTCAGGGGAAATATTTTCACAAATGCATACAGATTGACGAATAAGGATAAGGAAAACACAAATTCCCGGATATTTTTATCGGCCTCATCATAAGATAAGGAGGATATGAAATTTTTAATCCCCCAGACTGTTCCCAGAACATAAACAAAAAGATTGGAAAGAAGAATTCTGTTAAGTCCCGGCATACCGTAGAAAATATCATTGGGATAAAAAAAGATATCCGGCCTCATGTAAAATCTCAAAGCCAAAGTCCGGGTTACATCGCTTGCCAGTTTGGAAATTAAGTAAACAGAAAGGGTTATGTTGCCGCTTAAAAAAAGTAATACCCCGACAACTGCCAGATTAATCCCCATTCCTGCCCCCATAAATAGCATGTGTTTTATAAAAATAGCTGATTTAGGCTTCTTTAGTGTTAAAAACTGGTGGATCAGTATAAGTGCAACCGGTACCAGGAAAAAAACAGTTTTCGGAACTACCGCCAGGCTGGCAGTGAAAAAAAATCCGGTGAGAAAATAATATACGGCCTTCTTTTTTTCATTTGCCAAAACAAAAAGGTAAAGCCCGGTAATGGATAATAAGGCCGCCAAAAGATCGGGTCTGATTTCCAACAGTTTGTCGGAAGGCAGGGGTAAATAAATAAATATTACTAAAGTCAAAAGTGCGGTCAGGAGTCCTCTTAATTTTCTGGCCCATAAAAATAAAATGGCATATGTGGCCATTTGCACCAGAAAAATGAAAAATCTGACGGCAATAACGGCCTTTACGGTTCTCCCGAAAATTGACATTATAAATGCCACCGGCAATAAAAAATAAGGAGGAAATATATAAAAAAAGTCGGTATAAGGTTTTTCTCCTGTCAGAAAGCTATATCCCCAGTGAAGATGGGCAAATTCATCGGCGTCAAAATAGCGTGTCAAAGTAAGTTTATAGCGGAAAAATATCAGGATTAAAATGGTCGGAAGGCACAAAAATATTAATAAAAAGTAGGCAATTCTTGCATTTTTAGCCTCTTTCATAAACCCCATGATACTATATATAATCCTTATTATTAAAGTGGAAAAAATACCAATTAAAAAGGTTCCTTTAAAAGTAATCTTCTTCCTCGGTTATATCATAACAATTCTTATCCTTCTCAAATCGGTCATAACAGGCGGTATCGGCTATATGTATGATATCGACGAACTGTTCCACATCCAGTTGGTCTGGCTTTATGCCAAAGGTTTTATTCCCTTCATGGATTTCTTTACTATCCATTCACCCCTTTTCCATAAATTGATCGTTCCGTTTATGAGTAGTTTCGGCTTTAAATATGAATCTGTTTTGAATATCAGAATTATTATGTCGGCAATTTTTATTTTCCGCCTTATAATTACATTTCTTATCGTCTTTCGCCTCTACAGCCTTCCGGTTGCTCTTATATTCTTGCCGCTTTTTCTGCTTGATCCCCTGAGCAATTTCTCGGCCATGCAAATTAGGCCTGATAACTTAATGATGCTGTTTTTTATTTTGGGATTGTTTTTTCTGGTTTTTGAAGAAAAACGGTTGACATTTTACCGGCTTTTCACCTCCGGCCTCTTCTTTTCACTCTCAGTTCTCACCAGTTTGAAAATCGCTCCTTCCGTATTACTTATAACCGTCTTCCTCTTTTTTACCGGAAAATTGAATAAGAAAACACTGTTGGCAACAATAGCCGGACTTATTCTTCCTGCTCTTATCTTTATCCTCTACTTTTCTCTCCATAATCTCCAAAACGAAATGATTCAACAATTAATTTTGGATGCAAGAACTGTCAACAGCGCCATTCTTAATCCCGGAAAATTGTCCGCTTATTTTAAACCGGATAATATTTATTTATATACAAGACCGGGTAAACCGCTTCTCTGGTACTTTCTTATAAGCTTGCCGATACTGTCTTTATCGGGGTGGCTTTTAAATCTTTATCGACTGGTAAAAATTAATATAAACCGTTTTCAACTTCTTTTGAGCTTAATTTTCATTTTCCAAATATTTTTTACTCTGTCGGTCCGGTCAGTATTTATCCAATATCTTTTGCCCGTCAGCTGGCTGGCTTCTCTCTATTCTGCTTATCTTCTTAATTTCCCTCTGAATTTAATAACAAACAACTCCGTTAAAAAAATTTATGCCTCACTGATTACCGCGGTTTTATTAATTCTAATATCTTTATCAGTCGATATTAATTACCGCCGGGCCAAATATGATAATCCCCAAACCGGAGAAAATCTAGAAAGACTTTGGCGGCAAATCCCCGAAAACCAATATGTCTATCCCAATCTGCTATTCCGTCCTCCGGTTTACCCGCTTACCTATGGAGTTTTTATCGGTGATATCCCGCCGGCTCTTCTTTCCCGGTTCCCAAAAATCTCATACAGCCTTGAAAAACATCAGGTAAAATATTTGCTGGTTACCGAATATATATTGGGTTTTCATCCCAAAGAAGCGCAGGATTATATAAGGAAAAATTACCAAAAAGATCCCGTCAGCGGTTTTTGGCTAAGAAAAAATTAAAGATAACAAATAAGCCGAAACCGCCAAATAGGATAATCAGAGGATAAACGGGCAGTGAGTACCTCTCCTCGGTACTGGAAAATGCATTGGCAACAGTTGTGTAGAAAATGGGAAAACCTGTAAATAAAACTAACCCTTTACCCTTAATAAAATTATTAATTGTTTGAGCTTTTGACCAAAAAATAAAGCCCATTGCGGCCAAAAACAAATAAATAACATTCCCCCAGTATGAAATAATGGAAAGTATGGGAGTTTGCCCGTTATTATAAGGAAAAATCATGTGTTTCTCCCAGATATACCACATTTTTTCAATTCTCCAGATAATAAATTTTACCGGATTATTCTTTATTTCTTCTAAAGCCAATCTGAAAAATAAGTCCCGTGTGGTTTTTCTTTTTTCAGGAGTATCCTTCCGGTATGAATACTCATTATAAGCCCATCGGACTTCTTTGGGATAATCGTCCATTGAAACCGGAATTTTTTTTGATCTCTTGACAAACATGCTTATATAAAAATTTTCAATCGATAATCTGTCCACATCCATTAAAGAAATTTCACTATACCATTGGTAATTGCCCCATACCGTATAAATAAACGGGATACAAAAACCGATGCTGAGGAAAAATAATAAAATCCATCTGAAATCTTTGACAAACCGTTTTAATACATAAAAAAGCATCAGGAATAACATGAATATGGAGAAAAAATAGTATACCGGTCTGACCTGTGGTATAAAACCAAGAATTATACCGGTGAAAAATACTAAAATTAAAGAACGTGATTTTAAAAAAGTAATGCTTAAAAAATAAAGTGAACTGAATAAAAATGCCGCTAACACCTCGGGCAGCATCACCCCGGTAAATCCGGATGTAAACGGATTAAAAAGGTAAAGGATGTATGAAATAAGCGCTTTTGTATAACTTCGGAATAATGCGCCGGCGGTGCCAAAAACCAAAAGTGCTGATATTGTATCCAGGACCGCCTGGGCTAATTGAAAATTATTAAATCCTAAAAAAAGTCCGTTATTTGATATTTTATCAATCACTAGAATAAACAGCGGATAACCGTAAATTCTGAATGAATGCGCGTATAATCCGTAGACTTTCATTAAATTAGCGTAATCCCGGTATTGTAACTGGTCAAACGCGAACGGTTGGGGAAAAATCTTAATTAAAAGCAATCGGTATAAAAGTCCTGTAAGAAAAAGAAGTATTATAATAAGAAACCTTTTTTTCTTGGAAGAAAATTGCTTTTTAATCCCGGATTTCATACTCATAATAATTCATCAACTCACCCATGAATTCAAAACTCTCGGTAAGTTTGCAGCCGGTTTTCATGTAAAACGCATTGGCCGGCAGCCTGTCATAAACGCTTATTTTGAATTTTTTTATTCCCTTTTTCTTCATATCCGAGGCGGTTATTTTTAGAAGTTTTTTTCCTATTCCCTTCATCCGGTGGTTTCTGTCAACGGCAATGGACAGAAGTTCTGCACGTTTACTTGAAAATCCGGGATAGGCGATGATTTTAATGAATTTTACCGTTTTTAACGGATGAGTAATTATGTACCTCAATAATACAATTACGAAGCCTAATAGATCCTTTTTTAATATTCGGGAATTTAATCCTTCCGTGTTTACGCTGTAACTTACAAATCCTCTGACTTTTCCGTTTTCTTCTTCAACATAGGTCACCAAATCAGGAGTCTCTAAACTGGCACGGTAAAATTTCGTCAGGAATTCCTCCCCCAGTTCAGGTAGGAAACCGGATAATTCATTTCTATGCAAGTTAACCACTTGATCAATTTTTTGATCTGTTAACGGTTTAATCATTTGATTTGCCTTCCGGGAAAAACTTATTTATTTCCGAACATACGTATTCAACCTCCCCGTCAGTCAACTCCGGAAAACAGGGCAAAGACAGCTCTTCAAGGCAGGCTCTCTCGCTCTCGGGAAAATCACCTTTTTTGTACCCCAGGTATTTAAATGATGGCTGCAGATGGATCGGTTTTGGATAATGAATTCCTGTCCCGATCCCCTTTCTTTCCAAATATGACTTCAACTTATCTCTTTTTTTACTTCTTACCGCGTATAAATGATAAACATGCCTGGCATATTCTGCTTCTCCCGGTACAACTATCCTTTTATTTAATTTTGCATTTTGAATTTTGACTTTATATAAAGATGCAATTTCCCTTCTCCTTTCATTCCATCTGTTTAGATATTTCAGTTTAACAAGTAAAACAGCTGCCTGTAGTTCGTCCAGACGGCTGTTCCTGCCCAAAACCGTACTCTTATATCTTTTTTCTTCCCCGTACATCCTTAACAGTCTGACCTTCCTGTAAATATCTGTGTTGTTGGTTACAACCATTCCTCCGTCTCCTAGGCAGGAAAGGTTTTTTGTCGGATAAAAAGAATAACATCCGGCATCCCCGACTGTCCCTGTCCTTCTCCACCCGTTATGCCCAAACCGGATTTGTGCTCCGTGCGCCTGTGCGCAATCCTCAATAATTTTCAATCCGTGTTTTAATGCATGAGGGGCAATTTTGTTTAAATCAGCCGCCTGACCGTAAAGATGGACCGCTATTATTGCTTTGGTTTTCCCCGAAATAGCCTTTTCAATTTTATCCGGATCAATATTGAATGTTTCAGGATTTACATCAACAAGCTTGGGTATTGCTCCGATTGTTGTAACCGAAAATGCCGTCGGATAGGAATTAGCCGGCATTATTACCTCATCCCCGGAAGACACTCCGGCTGCCGTTAAACTCAAAGATAAGGCATCGGTACCCGATGCCACTCCCACTGCGTACTTTACTCCCAGATACGAGGCAAATTTCTCCTCAAATTCAAGAACATTTTCTCCCAGTATGAATCTGCCTCCGCTCATTACTTTATCAATGGCTTTTATTAACTCTTTTCCGATATTCCCAAGTTGTCTTCGGGCATCAAACACTGGTACGGTTCTCATTTTCAGTAATTCTAAATTTTTGTTTTATAAATAACAATGTGTTCCTTCCGGAAAACAGGAGCCATAAATTCGGAATATATTTCCGGCAGCGGTCCGCTGTCCCAAAACACATATTCAATTCTATTATTCCCTAATATTTTTTGGACTTCATCCCGGTTCATATCTTTTTCATAGAAAAACCTGTTTGACAATGCGTATTTGCCCCAAAAATCAGCAGTTGATACTTCATGTCCGATATAGACTTTATTATGGGTATATGCCGGAAGTAATGTTCCGATATTAAAGGGAATTAAAACATTGGAAAATTCTTCCGTGTTTCCGTTAAGATAGTCAGCTGCTTCAAAATAAATTGTCGGGATAAACTCATTGTTATTATAATTGGTAATTTTAACATCTCTTTCCCGGTAATTTTTTAAGCTGATAAAAGTATTCGGCAAAAACAAAAGAAACAGAAATAAAGCAGGAATCAATTTATTATGGAATTTACCAATAATCAGCCTGATTGCCATTATTGCCGCAATCCCGCCGAAAACATAGGGAGCCCCGTAAACAAACCGGATCTTGTTAATTGTTAAAATCCCGCCGGCTGACAGTAGATAAAGAATAATGGGCATCATACCGATTAATAAAAGAAATATCTTCTCAAAAGTCGGTTTTAATATCGTATTTACAAAAAGAATAAGCATGAGATACGGAAGAGTCCCGTATGAAGACAAAAATATGAAAAACTGGTAAGGAAAACGCTCAGCGTGGTATGTGTTGTATTCCCAGATAAGGTTATCGCTCCAGGGATGGCCCAATAATTTAAGCTGAAGATAAACAAAAGCCTGCGTCAGGACAGACAAAGCCAGAATAATAATAAGTCCTGTTAAAATCTGCCTGTTAAAAAATACCTGAATTTTGTTTTTTTTCAGGGGTTTTATTGCCGATAAATAAATTATTGCCGGAAAAATTATACAAGCGGCAATAACCGAAACCAAAAAGATAAATCCCGGTACGGCGAAAAATAAATTGGCCGTTCCGGTAATAAGTCCGCAGATTATAGCCGGTTTAATCTTCTTTTGGCGCAGGTACAGAATAAAATAAAAAACAGTTCCGATTAATAATGCGCCGGTAAAAAAATGATGAGGAATAAGGCTTAATCGGTGATAAATATCCGTATTCGTCCACCAGCCGTATGTCGTTGTTATTTTTTTATCAAATAAATAAAATGTGAAATCGGGCAAAGGTGCCGCCAGGTATATAATCAGAAGTGTAGGTATCATCCATTTTTCAGGTAAAAGTAAACGGATTAGGCGGCAGGTATAAAAGTAAAAGATAATAAGCGAAACAGTTATCGCACCGTAATAAGCGTCAGAATCGGAAATCCCGGTAATTCTGGCAATTTTGCCCAAAAATAAATAAAACAAATGGACCCTGCTTGGATTAGTTTTCTCGGTTGTATATTGGTCAACCTCTGCCCAATTACCCCTTCCTTGCCTGATTACCGACAGATAATAATAGTAATCTTCAAAAATCCGGTGGACTTTCGTGTAGGTTTTTCCCGGAGGGACGGCTTTAATCCTGTTAATTACCGGTAAATATAAAATCGTCAGAAATATCGTCAGGAAAAAAATATGCCAAAAAATCCGCTTCATCATTCCTTTCTGAAAAGAAAAATTTATTATCTCTTTACTATTTATATTATATTTATTTGAGAAACCATGGCTTTTAAAAACACTTTACTGTTTCGCTTATTTCCCTTTATCCTTCTTTTTATCCTTGCAGTTTTAGTCCGCTATCAATATTGGACCGTTCATCCTGTTCTCTTTGCTTCTCCGGATACTTACGGTTATTATATTGCCGGCCAAAGGTTGATTACCGAAGGAATTATAACCGATGATGCCAGACCTCCTTTTTACTCCCTTATTCTTATTCTTCCTTCTTTTTTAAAAGGCAGACCCGAAACACCGATACTGTCAGCGGATTTCTTTGCTGATATGCGGATTATCATTCTTTTTCAGTCATTTTTGGGACTATTATCACTTGCGGTTCTTTACCGTATTTTGAGTATTTTGAAATTCTCACGGCTTGTTTCTTGTCTTTTTACTCTCTTTACCGGTCTCAATATCATGATTTTTTCCATGGAGAGGATACTGATGACTGAAACCGTTACCGCATTTTTGATTCTTCTCTATACTTTGACTTTTATTAATTTGATAAAATCCTGGAGTTATAAGAAATTAACTGCCCTCTTTTTTCTGCTGATACTTATTTTTCTGACTAAACCGATTTACATTCTTCTTCCTGTTTTCAGTTTTATTATAATAATTCTTATTTTCGGAAAGAAAAAAATCATTCCGGCTTCGATTCCTCTGCTTTTTTTTGTTTTGCTCGTTTTTTTATACAGCAGTCTCAATTACGTCCGTTATGGCTATTATGGATTTTCCAGAACCATTGACTTTAACCTCCTGGGAAAAATTTTAACCCAGAATCTAAATATTGAACCCTCCCGGGATAATTATTACTATCCTTACCTTTCCCGGTATGTTTCGGCGGGCAAAGAGCCTCAACCGTACCGCTTTATGGAGTCTGTTAATCCTCTGTATTATCTGGATAAAAAGAAAATGAATAATCTCCAGCCGCTTGTAAGATCAGTCATCACCGCAAATTTTCCGGTTTACTTATATAAATCCCTGTTGGAAATTCCGATTGCCATGGTACAACCCAATCTGGAAGTAATTGAAAAACCCGGTTCGGGATCACTTGCCCATATCATTGTTTCCTTTTTAAAATTCTTTTACGAAAAAGCTCTTTATATAACACTCCTGGCAATTCCTTCTGTATTTTTAATCTCCCTAAGTTTTATTAAGCAAAAAAATTCTGATAACTCTGTTTGGATAATAATTGCCATGATAGCTTTTTATCAGGTATTTTTTACGGAAATGTTCGGATATGGGGAATTCGGCAGGATCATATCAGTGACACAACCCCAAATTTATCTCCTTGTTCTCGGCTTTCTCCTAAAAAAATTTCCCCTTAATATTTTCAGATTGCCGCTTGATAATGACTGATAAAATTGTAAAAAACTGTTTCCGGATAGGTTTCATCACAATAATCTTATCCTTACTTTACTTCCTGATATTTTCAGCTGTTACTTATCCCGTCATAAAATTTTTCTCTTCGCATTTTTTTACCGGAAACACTGACGGTTTTCTCCATATCTGGAATCTCTGGTGGATAAAAAAGGCAATAACCCAACTTCATACTGGTATTTGGTATACCAATTTTCTGAATTTCCCCCATGGAGTCTCCCTTCACGGGCATACTCTCAATCCGTTTAACGGTTTTCTGGCTTTATTTCTTTCAAATTATTTTTCCCAAATCCAGTCACATAATATTATTATCATCTTCACTTTTGTTTCCGCTGGTGTCACTGCTTTTTGGCTTGCCTTCTATTTTTCCCGGTCTTTCTGGGCTTCATTTATCGGAGGATTTATTTACACTTTTTCCAGTTATCATTTTTCCCATGCCATGGGACATATGGAACTTATCTCTATTGAATGGATCCCGCTGTTTGTTCTTTTTTGGTTTCTCCTGCTGAAAAAACCCGGTATTTTCTCTGCCCTCGGATCAGCCCTTTCGCTTTACCTGGTATTTTTATGCTCCCACTATTATTTCATCTATTCAATAATTATCGCCGTTATAATACTTATCTGGTTTATTGTTAAAACGCGCGGTTTTATTCTCTTGAATAAAAACTTTTATATTCCGTTATCGGTTTTTATTATTGTCTTTATTGTTACTTCTGGTCCGCTTATCTATTCATATTTCATTTTGCTGAAAAATGATGTGCTAATGGGTTCACATATACCTGAATTCAACTCGCTTGATCTTTTTGGTCTTATTATTCCCGGCGGCCAGTGGCGGTTTGCCGAAATTACCAAATTTTACTGGTCCCGTCTTGCTTCCGATAATATCAGTGAAGACAGTGTTCATATCGGCATTTCAACCGTTATAGTTCTTGTCTATCTTCTGATTAACAGGAAAAAAATAAAATTCCCTTCCCTTTATCTCTGGCTTTTTATTTTTATTTTCTTTGCTGTTGTGAGTCTCGGACCGGTCCTTCACATACAGGGTCTGACGATTCCCTTGCCCTTAATGCCTTATGTTTTACTGGAAAAAATATTACCTGTTCTTTCCGGTTCCGGAGTTCCCCTTCGCCTGACTCTGATAGTCTATCTTTCTCTTTCCGTACTGGTGGCCATAGGTATTAAAGAGTTGGCTGCCGGAAACACTTATGAAAAAATCTTATTGCTTTTTGTAATAATTCTTCTTTTTATTGAATATTTACCAAAGCCGATTTCTATTACCAAAGTTGCGATTCCTAAGTACATAAATACTTTAAAAGATTTGCCTGACGGCGCGGTTATCGACGGGGTATCCGACCGTTATCAAATAATGTATAACCAGACGGTTCACGAAAAACCGATGGCTTTCGGCTATACATCCAGGGTTCCGATCAGCGTTTGGCAGAAAAATAATCATTTGTCCGAACTGATTAGACTTCGGGATTACACTGCACTCTGCCGTCAGTATAATTTCCGGTATTTCTTAACAGACAGTGTCGTTGATAATTATTCTGCTTCCGTAAAATATGATGACGGCCGGATTAAAATTTATGATTTTTTCGGGGAAAAAAATAAGTGTGCCGGATAATATAAAAAAAATAACCGGCAAACATTAATACATATGGATAAAGCGGCAGTGAAAATCGCTGTTCGGAAACTGACAGAACATGGACCAGTGCATAATATCCTGTCATTAAGGTAACACCGGATACGAAAATTAAAGCGGTCTCGCTTTTGGTTTTCTTTAGCCTTGTAATAAATCCCAAAAGTCCCGCTGCGGCGCTAAAAAGAATCGTTCTGTTTAACCATAACAGAAACACGCTCAATGTCTTATTTTCAGGCTCGGTAAAATAATAAAGAGTTTCTTTATCGAATATATACCACATCTTTAAAAGTGCCCGTTTCAGGTAAAAAACCGGTTTTGATTCTATCTCAGAAAGTGATAACTTCAGATATTTTTCAGCCATTTCTTTTCTTTCTTCCTTGTCTTTAGGAGCAAATGAGAATTCACTGTAAATTTGCCCTACCTGATACGGATAGCTGCTGTTTTCCGTAGGATGAAGAGGCCACCTGTCAACATAAAGCGACAGGTAGAGCTGTTGAACGAAAAAATTATCAACAGTCATCAGGGAAAATTGGTTGAAATATTTAAGATTACCAAAAATATTGTAAACAAACGGTAAAAAAAAGAAGAATATGCCGGCAATAATTGCTGCCGCCTTCCATCTGAAACTATCAATTATAGACATGCTTTTATAAATTATAAATGGCAAAATCATTAAGGCAAAATATAAATTGGTTGATCGCACTTGGACCAGATACCCGGTTAAAATAGTAATTATTGACAGCTTAACAAGAGTCAGTTTCTTCCAAAAACTGACCAGCAGGTAAAAAATAAGTGCCGTAAAAAATATTGCCGCCGTCTCAGTCAGCATCAGTCCGCTATAAGTTGCGGTGAAAGGATTAATTTGGTAGAGGATAAATCCCGTAAATGCCGCGGCCCGGTTTTTAAATATTTTTTTCCCGGTAAGATATACCAGAGAGCCGGTTGCTATATCCATAATGATCTGAAATATGTAAATGCTCCATTTAGCGTCAGGTCCAAAGAGAAGAAAAAACGGTGCGATTAGAATTGGGTATCCGTAAAGCCGGTAAGTTTGGGCGAAAAGCCCGTTATTGGCAATTCCAATGGCAAAATCCCTGTATTGCAGTTGGTCGTGTACCAAAGGTTGCGGGACAAAAGTAATAAGTATTAGCCGGAAAATAAATCCCGCCGCCAAACCGGTCACGATGAGGAAAAATTCCTTTCTGTTGTCTGTTTTTCCTGTCACTTTTTAGGTTATTATAGTCATAAATGTTAATTCTCCACAAACCTGCATTGGTTCTTTTCATTCTGTTAACTGCTATCTATTTTGCCTCAACATCGGGAGGAGTTAACAGCGGTGACGGATCATCTTATGCTTTGACGAAATCCCTGGGAGAAAGTCTGACGGTTGAAATTGACCGTTTTAAATCATTCACCTATGATGTCGATTTCGCGCGGGTTAAGGGCCATTATTACCTTGATCGGGAACCCGGTTTGTCTTTTTTAAGTCTTCCCTTCTACGTCTTGGCCAAAATCCTTTCTCCTTTTGCTTTCCCTCCCTATGCCGGCACTAATCCTGTTGTTGACAGTGAAAGTATCCTACAATCCCTGACTTATCTGACAACGGCCGTTTTCGGCTCTTTGGCTGTTGTTTTTCTCTTTCTTATTTGCCGGTCTTTTGGTGCGTCAAAATGGATTTCTTTTTTATCCGCTCTCGTTTTTGGTTTGGGTACGCTTAACTGGAAATATTCCGCCGGCTATTTCCGGGAACCAGTCCTTACTTCATTTCTTTTGGCATCCGTTTATTTGTTAATTCTCCCTCTGCCATTAAAGAAGTTAAAATCGGGTTTTTGGGTCAAGGCAATCTCCGGTTTTCTCTTCGGAATGGGACTGTTTGCCGATTACTCCAAGTTTTATCTTTTTCCCTTCTTTCTTCTTTATCTTTTTTTCAGGAATATATCGCAGGTAAAATATGCTGTATCCGCTTTTTTATTAGGGGTAAGTGTTCCTTTAATATTTATCTTTTCTTACAATTTCAGGGTTTTTAACAATCCGTTTACTAATCCTCATTTGCATAAAACATATTTCCGTTGGATGAGTGATCCTGCCCTTCTTTTCTCCATTCCGCTTATTCCGGGAATCCGGACTAATCTGATAAGTAACGGGCCGATTGCGGAGGATGTTCTTGTTTTTTTTAAAAATAACCCGTCCGTTGCCGAACAATATGCCGTGGAACTTTACCATACCTGGATGTACAAAGGAATTCTGGTTCAGACCCCATTGTTAATTTTGGCGATATTCGGCTGGTTTTTTATTTTCCGAAAAAAGTTTTGGGAAAGTCTGCTTTTTATTATTTGTGCCGTATCAATATTTGTGTCAACTTCCAAATTGACGGTTTTTTGGGGTTCAATCAATCAGGACGGCCGGTATTTCTTGCCCGTTGTTGCCCTCCTTTTTCCCGGATTGGCCGTTTTCATTAATGAGTCATTAAAAATCAGAAATCGGTTTGTCAGAAATTTATTAATTCTGGTTACCGTTTTTTTGTCAATTATTTCCGTATATAATGGCTGGTATTCCAACATTACCCAATTTGCGCCTAAAAATACCGGATTCTATCGTTTTAACTATTCATCTCTTTCATCTCCGTTATTCTCTTTAAATAATCTTAAATTGATACTGATAAATACCTTCCCTAATTTTCTTAATACGATATTTCTTATTCCCTTATATGCATTTATTTCTCATATACCGGTCAGGATATTTAAGAATATCAAAACCCGTTCTTGAACAATGTTTATTTTTTTATTCAGATTATTCTTCTTTTTTTCAATAATCCTTTTTGCTCTCCGTAAGGGTGTTTCTTTCAGTCGCAAAATTACCGCCTTATTCCTTTTTTCGGTTTATTCTCTGGCCTTTCTGTTATCTCCGTATTGGCTTATATTTATTCAATCGGATAAACGCGTGTTTGCCGTTATTACTCTTCTGTTTATTGGTTTGTTTTGGTCTTATCACTCATCCGGATCATTCAAAATCAAAAGAAAAATTCCTTATCTTCTGCTCATTGTCTTAATTCCGGTCATTATCATTAATTTGCCTCCTTTGTCCGCCGATATCGCTTATCGGGGGGATGAAGATTACCATTTGACAAGACTGATGGGCTTGACCGGATATTTTGAGCAGTTCAAAACCGGTTCTCTAAATCTCAAGCTGTTATCGGGCGAAAAACTTTTCCGGTACCCCTACTTAGCCAATTGGTTTTCTTTTTTTCTGTCTTACCCCAATTTGTATGTTCACACATCCTTAATCAGAATTTTGCCGTTTTTTTCACTGTTTCTTTGGCTTTACTATGTTACTGCCCGGCTTCACGGATTAAAAATAAATCCGGCAGTTATCTTTATTTCCGTTTTTCTTATTGCTTCGCTTCCCTTGGTCTTTTTTTATTCGTCTCTTTTATATCTGGAACTTCCGGCAGTATTTCTTATCACAGTCGTGCTCTTCAATTTGCCTATACTGATAAACTCTCCCGTAAACCAACTCGTAAAAACACCATCCTGGTACGCCCTTCTTATATCCGGATTTATAAAAGAAACAGTCTTACCCGTTACGGTTGCCTTAATCATTTTAAGACTGGTTAAAATTATATTTTCGGGGCCGCTGCTGTTAAAAGAGGCAAAAATTATATTCTTTCTCATGCTCCCCTATTTTATTTTTCTTTTTTTCCATATATCATCAGGTTTTGCAGCCTCCCGTTACACTTTAAATTTGACCGCTCTATTAACTCCCGAAAACTATCTTATTTTGGCAAACTCTTTTTTTTCCCAGTTCGGCTTTTTCTTGATATTGGCGGTTTCCGGTGCTGTTGTTCTCTTTATAAAAGACAGGCGGTTGTTTTTATCATATTTTCTTGTGGCTTTAATTATTTTTCTCTTTTTCCTGTCATATTCCGAAAAATATCTGGGTTATTCCCGCTGGAATCTCTACCTTTTACCCGTCTTCATCGTATTTTTCATCCGTTTAATTAGCCTCATACCGGTCAAATTTTCGCTTTTGCTTCTGTCATTATCGGTGACCTCTAATCTGCTCCTATCCCCTGTTAATCCGGACGGCAGCCGCCGTCCTAACTGGGGATCTCCGCTTATTGATACCGCCGAATACAGCTACCCCTACCAAAAAGCTCTGATCTCGCTTAAAGATTCAAATATATCCTCTGTAATTCTTGCCGGCATTTATTATCCTTATGACGGTTTTTCCTATTACTTCCGTAACCTTGACTATCATCCGTACATGAAATACGAGTTTTTTCCCGGCCTGGCAAGCCCGGAAGAGGAAGAATCAGTGTTTACCGGTTTTTTGTCAGCTTATGCTTCAGGAGCCTCATCTCTTCCCCAAAATGCCGCCATTCTTTATCATTCCCAGAAAAATCTGAATGTTGACAATTCTCTCCTGAATAACGCGGGTTTGGTGGTTGATAAAAAAATAAGAAATATTGAACATTCTCTTTATATCCTAAAAAGTAATAAATGAAAAAATTATTTACCCGGTTATCATTATTCCTGCTGTCCTTTTTTGTTGCGTTTCTATTGGGAGAAATCATTTTGTCATACGCCGGCAACAGATATATAACCGGAGACTCTAAGGAAATATTGGTTGCCGACCCTATCCTCCATCATAAATGGCGGCCTAATCTGACATATTTGGATAAAGCCAGAAAAATTCCTTATCTGATTGAAACCAATTCTCAATCTTTCATTGAAAAAAAGGATATTAAAATAAAAAAACCCGGCGGAACTTTCCGCATATTCTTTATCGGTGATTCAAATTCTCAGGGAGTAGTTAATTTTGGTAAAAAAACCGCCGATATTATCGAAAATGAACTCAATCTGCCGCTAAAAAACAAAAACCGGAGTGTGGAAGTCATAAATAGCAGTACTTCAAGTTATGCCATAATCCAGTATTATCTGCTGGTTAAATACATATTGCCTGTTTATTTTCCCGATCTGGTCATCATCAATATTGATATGACTGATATCCCTAATGACTATGCCTACAGAAAATTGGCTGAATTTGACAAAAAGGGTCTGCCTGTTGCCGTCAAACCTTCCTCCGGTCAAGCACTTCTTACACCCCGCGGTTTAATTAATCCTTCCGGAAGTAATTTTTTTGTCCGCCTGATCAATAGATCAAAAATCTTATCCATGGTTTACGGTTTGTATTTAAAAACCTTTTCACTTGACCGCTTTGAGGATGTTTCCAATATCGTTGATACTTCAGCTGACTGGTTAAGTCTCAATTGGACGCCCGGCATTCAACAAAATGTCAACTGGTCGCTTAACCTGCTTCTGGAATCTGTAAAAGAATTAAGAAAGAAAAATATTGCTTTTTATGTGACGAGCGTGCCTCACTATCATCAGTATACGGGCCTTTGGTCGGATAAACCCCACCAAGTTCTTTCTCAATTAAGTTCCCAAAACGGTTTCCCTTTTCTTAATTCGTATCTTTCACTAAAAAAGTATATAAATACTGTTTCACAGGATGTTTTTTATTGGCCTAATGATCCGACACATTTCAATGAAGAAGGCAATAAAATCTGGGCCGGGGCTCATCTTGACTTTATCCGGAAAAATAACATTATCCCTCCCGGATTTAAATAATTTTCGATCAATAATAATGAGTTCCCGACTGTTACTCGTTCAAAGGGATTACCAGTATTTATTCCTGTACTTTAGATAATAGCCGATTGTTTTTTCGATTCCTTCCGTAAGTTTCGTCTTCGGTGCCCACCCGTATGTTTTTTTAATCTTTTCGTAGGATGCGATATAATCTCCTATTTCAATTTTCTCCCGCTCCTCGGGAAACGGTACAACGGATACCCTGCCCATTTTCGCTGTCTTGACGGCTGTTTTGACAAACTCTGATAGAGACACCGGTATTCCGCCCAGATTATATGCTTCTCCCCATCCTTTTTCGCTTCTCCCGGTCAGATATAAAGCTTCAACCACGTCGTCAATATAATTGACATCCCGTATCTGGTTGCCGGTCCCGTAAAGCTTAACTTCCTGCCCTTCCAAAATTAGTCTGATAAACCAGTTTAATACACCCTGGCGGGAATGTTTCATCTGATGCCTGGGCCCGAATGTATTGGTCATCCGCAGGGAAACCGTTTTAATTCCGTATACTTTTGTATACATCAGATGGTATTTTTCAGCCGCTATGCTGTTAATTCCGTTTATATCGGTCGGCTCCTGCGGATGGTCTTCGTCAACCGGCAAATATTTGGCTTTACCGTACTGATTTCTGGTTCCCGCAAAAACTATCCTGACATCTGGGTTATATTTTCTGACTGATTCAAGAAGGGACAATTGTGCCCGGCAGTTTATTTCAAGATCCGTCATCGGATCTCTCATTGAATCAACATGGGATAATGTTCCAGCCAGATTAAATATTAAATCTTGTCCGCCGACCAGTTTGTTCATTTGCCCGGTATCTCTTACATCGGCAATAATGACCCTGACTTTGTCTTTAACGGGATTAATATTAAACAAATTTCCCCCGTATCCCGGTATTAGGCTGTCAACTATAACAATCTTTGCTCCCTCC
>Ga0155067_104_pt2 | contig 40847 bp, 38 predicted proteins | sample RifCSPhighO2_01_FD_106035 | JGI IMG/M metagenome (GOLD analysis project Ga0155067, IMG submission 106035) | Candidatus Gottesmanbacteria bacterium RIFCSPHIGHO2_01_FULL_40_15
TGATGTTAAAATAATTACCTGGTTTGATAATTGGTTAGTTTATGCCGCAAATAAAACTAGTAACGGTTGATTTGGGAACACAAAAAATCAGAATTCCGCAGGCTCATATCCAAGGCGCTAAAAATCATCCTAAAATCCTGGTTACGGCAGGCCTTGATGGAGATGAATATGCCGGTATTGATGCCGCCTACCGCCTTATAGAAAAATATCAGGAGGCCAAATTTGACGGGGTTCTGACCGTTATTCCGATTGTAAATGTTCCCGGATTTGTTAACAGAACTCCGTTCAATCCCCATGACAGCAAATATCCCAAAAGTATTTTTCCGGGCAATAAGAATGGCTCTTCGACAGAGCGTCTGGTCCACTGGTTAAGTGAAATAATTTATAAACATGAAGCCTGGATAGATTTGCACGGCGGCGGTTTGGATGAATATCTTGTTCCGTTTGTTTACCTCACACCTCCGTCCAATAAACAGCTTAAAAAAAGGGTATTTTCTTTAATAAGACATATGCCCCATCGCAATATTATTTACGATAAGAAAAATTCCTGGGGGTTTAAGGGATTGGATGAAAAGGGAATTCTCCGACTTGTGATAGAAGCAGGTTCCCGCGGCGGCCGGAAAACCGATCATATTGAATACCACCTCTATTTGATCAGAAAATTGATTTATTTGCTCAATAAAAACCCTGATGAATTAACTTCAAATTTGAGAAAGAAGAAAATCTTTACCGGCTGGTCTGTTTTGCGGGCGGATAAAGCCGGGATTTGGAGCCCCATGAACAATCTTAAGAAAATATTTGAAAAGGGCGACCTTGTCGGAGAAATAAAAACTTACGGCGGAAAAATCATTTCAACGGTTAAAGTTAATGAAGGAGGTATTCTCCTTTTCAGAAAAACCGGAGCCCTTTGCACAAAAGGGGACCTTCTGATCGGACTTGCCGTTAAACCGGAACCGTTAAACCGGCTCTTAAAATAAGCATTACGGCGTTACCATTGAATCCTGTAATACTTTTTTAATTCTTTCCGCTTGAATTATATCTTCGGTTCCTGCCGATATCCGGAAGAAGGGCTTACCGAATTTACTCCAAAGCGATGTCAGGTAAATCCTTGTTGTGTTTAAACCGAAACTGGTTCCCGCCACAATATCAACACCGGCAATTTTTGCCTCTTTGATAATTGAATCAACAGCCAATTTCATATACTTCGGGTTGTCATATCTTTTTTTAAATCCGATATTGAAAAAAGTTCCGCCGAATATGGCGTTTTTCATAAAGGTATATGCCGGGTGTCCCTTCAGTTGGGGATATAAAACGTCATCAATAATTGATTTTTGTTTGCCCGAAACCGATTCGGATATTCCTTTTGAAAGATAAAGCGCGTTTCTGTTATGCCTGAATAATCTTTTTTGCAGTAATTTCCGGGAGGGAGTCGCCATGGCAAAAACCGAGCTGTCGGTTATGTTGGTGCCGGCATGCTTTCTGTATTCAAATATGCCTCCCGCATCCCTGTTTTCACAGATTATAATGCCGGCTGTAACCCGGTCCAATCCGAACTGGTAAAATTTATTCAGGCTTTCAAAGGACATCATATGAACATTTCTATTAGACCGGCGCAATAAAAACGGTTGGAAGCCAAAAGCCATACATGAATTATCAATAATGATGTAAATGTCCTTTTTAATATTTTTATATATATACTCAATAAGGGTTCTAAGGTCAGGCACCGGCAGGTCGGCGCTGTTGCATAAGGAATCAAAAAAAACAACTGAAGGTGAATATGTTATTATTTTATCGATTATTTCATGGGTATTTGTTTCCGCCACCGTAATCAATTTATCGCCAAACGTCTTAACCAGTATTTGCTTGTACTGGAAATAGGAGGATTCTCCGATAAGTATCCTGCCGCTTGTTTTTTTCTCACAGGTCAAATAAGTCAGAATTGTTTGAAAAGCGGCCTGTCCGCTGTTGGTTAAAAAGCTTTTAAGCAGAAATTTATATCCGGCATCAATATATTCCTTTAAAAAAAGTTCCTCATATTCTTTTTCGTCCAGATGAACATCCCTTTTATAATCATTAAAAGTCCCGCTGACTTTTCCGGTTTGCCTTCCTGCTTGGGAAACTAAAGAGTAATTAAAAGAAGGTGATTGCCAGTCAGTTTGGATAATAACGGCTGAGCTGACTGCCGCTTGCGATCTTAAAAGACGGTTAGTTCCGTTTTTTGTTTTCAACAATTCCTCATAAATTTCAGGACTGGCCTTTTTTCTTTCAGCATTTTTTAAAATTTTATTAAGATTTGAAATGTGTTCCCCGTAAAGATTAATAAAGTGCTCCAAGTCTGTTTTGGCCACGGCATAAACGGTCCTGTCGATAAATTTTTCGGCCCGATTAATTTCCCGACCGGCCAAAGTCAGCCTTTCCCGGTATTTCCAGTAAAGAAATTTGAGCTCATAAATATCATCCCTTAATTCCGAAATTGCCTCTGGCAAAAGATGGGTTTTTGCACTGGAAATACTATTCATGAAGCATTGTTTTGATCGCAAAAGTCAATATAATCCCCAGTAAAAATACCAGTGTTTGCTGCCAGGCATCTGATTTTTTTTCCGAGGAGCGGTGCAGTTCGGGAATAAGATCCGATCCGGCAATATAAGTAAACATTCCTGCCGTAAAGGCTATAATGATCGGCAGATAATCAGTAATTACTTCTGACAAAAAATATGTCCCTACCGCCCCAAAAAGTGAAGCCAGCGCTGAAATCAGGTTTAAAGTGATAATTTTCCTTTTTGACACCTTCTCGGACAGCATCACGGAAAAATCGGCAATTTCCTGAGGTATTTCGTGGGCAGCCACCGCGATTGCGGTGGTTATGCCCAAAGAATAATTCACTAAAAAGGCTCCGGCGATTGCCACTCCGTCTATAAAATTATGTATGGAATCACCAACAGAAATTAGAAGGGTTGACGGGTGGATCCCCTTATGCGATCCGTGATGGTGATGGTACCACAGGAAAAATCTTTCAAATGTGAAAAAAGAAACTATGCCGGCCAGGGCAAACATAAATATCGTTGCCGCATCATAATTCGCTTCTAAAGCCTCCGGAAAGAGGTCAAAAAAAGCGGTTGCCAGAAGCACTCCCGCTGCAAATCCTGTCAGCATGAGAATAGTGTTGTCAGAAAGCTTTTTTCTCGTAAGAAGAACTACTCCTCCGATAAGGGATAGTATGCTGCCGATAATCGTAAACAGAATAATGTAAACCAACATGGCTTATTAACTGCAATTTCTGCAGATACCGAAAAATTCCAGGCTGTGTTCAATTACCCGAAACCGGTATTTTTCAGTTATTATTGACTCCTCGCGGCTTAAATCATTTTTTAATCTGACATCTTTAATATTTTTGCATTTCCTGCAAATAAGATGATGGTGATGGTCCGTTTTTAATTCGTAACGTTTCTTACCTTCTCCCAGTTCAATTGTTTTAAGAATTTTTTTATAAGTCAGTGTTTGCAATTGGCGGTAGACGGTTGTTTTATTCAGCCGGCCGTATTTTTTACGAAGTTTTATGAGTAATTCCATAGCATCACAAGGAGCTTTTTTTTCTGAAAGTATTGCCAACAGATCACTCCTGACAGCCGTTTTTTTAAGCTGTTTATTTTTAAGTAACACCATAGTATCAAGCGGCTCCATACTTAGAAGTTAATGCAACTAAGTTGCTTTTGTCAATAAGCATTTAAAAAGTGCCTCTCTTTTGCCATAATAGAAGTTATGACATTCGTCATCTTTCATGGTGCTTTTGGCAATCCCGAAGGAAACTGGTTCCCTGAACTTGGTGAGAGATTAAAATCTTTAGGACAAAAAGTTATCCTTCCCGGCTTCCCTGTGGACGACTGGGATCAAATTACTCAGAAAGGACCTTCAGTAAAAGCAACTATGCAGAATCTTGACAGTTGGTTGGCAACTTTCGAGACTGTTTTGCCGGAAATTGAAGCGGAGAAAAATCTTCCTGTTTTTGTCGGTCATTCCCTGGGTCCGCTTTTTATTCTTCATGTTGTAACCAGGTTTAATATCAGGTTAAACAGTGCAATATTCGTTTCTCCTTTTATGAATTCTCTTGATTCTGCCTGGCAGTTGAATGCGGTTAATTCTACATTTTATAAAAATGATTTTGATTTTATTAAATTAAAGAAATTAATACCTTTTTCATATGTTTTGTATTCGGATAATGATCCTTATGTTCCCAAAAAAGAATCACTTTACTTTGCCGGGAAACTGAATAGTTCAGTAATCGAGGTTGCCGGTGCCAGTCATATGAATTACGAAGTGAATTTAAATGAATTCCCTTTAGTTCTGGAGCTCTGTAAATCCAGACTTGACTTGTCCTTATATCAGCGCTATTTGGATCACCGGCAGAAACTTTATGCCCTGGATTATGTCAAAGATAAAAATGAAGAAATTATTTACATTGATCCTAAAGAGGTATTTGATGAAGGTGTTTTCCATTTCCGTAATCTGCAAAGTGGAGGATTCTGTACTTTTTATACCGCTTTGAAGTTTTGGGACACTCAGAGTAAATACTATGAAGAAGCAAGAAAAGCCGCCAGAAGAGTAAAAAATCTTACCAGGGTATTTATTATTGATAAATTAGATGACTTAAAAAGTACAAAATTACTTAATCAAATCAAATTGGATATAGAGGCAGGCATAAAAGTATATTTATGCCGGTACCGGGATATTGAAAATGAAATAACCGAGCCGGATTTCGGTATTTGGGATGATGAGTATTTATGTATTGTTCCAATTTCTGGCGGTCGGATTAACAAAGTAAAATTAAGCAGCCGGATTGAAGATATAAAGGAAGCTAAAAAATGGCAAAAATTAATACTGGAAAAAGCAAAAAAGATAAACAACACCGATACCGATATCAGAAGATTTATTAAAAAGTATAAGTAAGCATGCAGGATATACAAGTCATCAAATCCGGCGGTCAAAGGGAAAATTTCAGCACGGATAAGCTTCGCCGCTCAATTAAGCGTGCCGGAATCCCGGACGAACTTCAGGATCAGGTGGTTGATCATATAAAATCCGTTCTTCATCCTGATATCCCGACAACAGAAATATACAAACACATACTTGAATATCTGGGAAGTTCGTCCTACCCGCATTCAAGGATAAGGTACAGCCTTAAAAAGGCCATAATGGAATTGGGTCCGACAGGATTTCCTTTTGAAAAATTTATCGCCGCTATTTTAAACAGAAACGGATATAAAGTTGAAACGGATGTCATTTTGAGAGGTCTTTGTGTTTCTCATGAAATTGATGTTCTGGCGCAAAAAGATAATAAACAGATAATGATCGAGTGCAAATTCCATAATAATATGGGTGTCAGGACCGATGTCAGGGTTGCCCTTTACGTCATGGCCCGGTTTCAGGATCTGACTGCCGGTTGGGTTAATAAAACCAACACTTCCCGCTTTCATGAAGTCTGGCTGGTGACCAATACCAAATGCAGCATTGATGCCATAGCTTATGCTCAATGCATGGGAATGAAAATTGTCAGTTGGGGTTATCCGGAAGAAGGCAATCTTCAGGAACTGGTGGAAAAGGAAAAACTTCATCCGGTTACCTGTCTTAGCTCTTTAACGGCTCATCAAAAAAAAATACTGCTTGATAATAATATAGTTTTAGCCAAAGATATTTTGACTAATAAATTGTTTTTGGACCTTCTGAATTTATCCGGAGATGAAAAAGAAAAACTTCTTGCTGAACTCCGGGCATTATAGTAACCTATAGTGCTTGACATAGTATTTTTACTCTGCTATAATCGGCCGCAACTTAAATAACTGCCCAAAATTTTGTTCAATTATGAATAAATTCCTTATACGGGCAGTCTTTTTATTGTCCTTGACAACAGTTTTACTTTTTAACTCCTTTTCCGTTTTTGCTGCCGGTGATGAAGAGCCGACTGCCACTCCCGAACCTGAAGTCCAGGAAGAAGAATCTGATATACCGGTATATGGCGGTGTTCCGGTTTATGGAGGGGGAATAATATCCCCAAGAGAAGGGGAAGTAATAGTTGAGAAGAAAGTGCTAAATCCAGCTACCGGTGTATTTGTTGATCATTTGGGACCGACTGATCCTAAATATAAACCGTTGGATATTATTACTTTTCAAATTCGGGTACAAAATAGTGCTGAAGAAGAACTGGCGGAAATAAATTTGGTTGACACTTTACCTGATTTTGTTGATTTTAGTTCCGGGCCCGGAGATTATGATGAGAAAAACAGGCAATTAAACTTTAAAGTCGAAAATCTGGTTGGAGGCGCGTCTGAAGTATTCGAAATAAAAGTAAGGGCTTCACACCAGTCTACTTTTCCTGAAGAAGAATCAGTCCTTTGCCCGGTAAACGTTATTGAAGCTACAGTTGAAGACAAAACGGACAGAGACGAAAGCCAATTCTGCATAGAAAAGGAAGTTGCTGAACTTGAACCGCAGGAAACTCCTGAAGCCGGACCCTTCAATTGGCTGTTATTAATCCCGGGACTTTTGGGCTCAATGTCTGTAGGTTCTTTTTTAAGAAGAAAAACAAAATAATAACTTAAAACCAGCCTGGCAGATAGAGCCAGGAAGATTTAATCCTCTTGACTCTTTTTTGCCCGAAGGATACAGGAGGATTTTTTGAATATAACCTATGCCCAATATACACAGTGACGATTACGGATATAAAATATACTCGGATAAAAAAATTATTCAACTTATTAAAAATAAGAGAATAAAAAGTGTATCCGTTCTATCTACTATGGTTGGCCAAAGCAGTTTAAAAGCACTCAAAAAGCAGGCTGGAAATAATAATCATTTGCACATCGGATTGCATTTGAATCTTATTGAGGGAAAAAGCAACAGCGGTAAAGATTTTGTGCCGTCACTCTTAAGCGGGAAAGGCAACTTTTATTTCCTGCCGGTTTTTTTAATCAGACTATTTTTAAAAACAATTAATAAAGATCATTTAAAAAGAGAAATTGAACAACAGATAGACAAATTACAAAAATCCGGATTATCGGTTAATTTTATCGATTCTCACCAGCATGTTCATGCACTTTCCCCGGTTGCTGAAATTCTTGATGAGATAGTTAAAGAAAAAAAGATAAAAAATATCAGAACCTATAACAATATCAGGACATATACTTTTATCGCCAAATGTAAGTTCTTGTTGCTCAAATTAGCCTCAGTTACCAGCTACTATTTGGAGTACGGCAAATTGGGACTGCCCAGTTCATGGAGGGGCGGTCACAACATCCAGTATTCGATCATGAGTTGGGAAGGAGGCCGTCTTGATTTTTCCAAAATCACCAATAAATCTCTGATTTTGGTAACACATCCTTTTCTTCCTTTTGATACCAATAAATCATATATCTCTTTTCTGATATAGCTCGAAAAGCCTGAATCGGATGCACTTCGACAATTAAATATTAAAAAGTTTATTTATATTCAGAGTTAAGTTCTTTTTAACATCCAAAAGGGACTGTCCCCGAATGGGGACCGTTCCCAGATCAAGTCAGGAAGAATTTAATCCTGGGTATAAACCCAGATCTTCGATTGCTTGGAAAATTTTAATTTTGCAAAATTTAACCTGAGCATGTCGAAGGTTTACCCGCCGTAGCTTTATGCGAAGGTGGGGCACTTTAACAACCAGAAATGCAGAGCCGAGTTTTCAAACTATATGTTTGAAATTACTCGGATCTGTCCGCCGTAGCTTTATGCGAAGGCGGACATATAATTTCTTTTGTACCAAAAACACTTTTCTCACAGGTGAGTGGGTACAGGAACAGTAAAGCGCGATAACACCTCCGAGGTGACAAAGCAACGACTTTGGCTCCTCGGACGGTGGAGATGTCAGAAAAAATTACTGTTTCTCTATCCACTCACCATGTCTTTGACGGATAAGTCCGTCACAAAACAATTTTCTGGAGACTCTTGATCCCTTAGAGAAGGAACAGAGCATGAGGAGAATTGCAACAAGCTCCCAAAAGGGAGGAGGCACCGACTCTTTGGACGATGGTCGTCCCAAGGAGCATTGCGGAAGTTCTGAAGCTCCCGAATCAATTAGGGAGTAGAGGATGCGGAAGCAATGGACGCATTGTGCGTCTAGGAGTGTGAGAAGGAGAAAACATGTTAGGTTGGCTAACAAAAAGCGTATGGAATCTGTTGCTCCTCATTGTAGGGGTAGCATTTCTTGTCGCTATCCTGGTTTCATGTACGTTAGCAGGAGCAGCTGTTGTTTTTTGGCCAGACCAAATCGTTGGCCCTCCTGGTCCTCAAGGCCCCGCTGGCCCCGCTGGCCCCGCTGAAGAACCCGCCCAGCCCGAAGAGCCGGCCATGACCGAAGTCTCGCCCGAACCCGCCGTAACCCAGGCCGCCCCGCCAGTAGATCCCGGCGATCCCAACGCCAACGCTCCCGCCGGATTCCCTCGAACCCAGCAAGAAGTTATGGAACTTCTCAAGTTGCAGTATGTCGCGCTTGACGAAATCCGATGGTGCTATGACGGAGTCGGGGGCTATGAGTCGAACTGTTGGTGGATTCCCCGCGAGAAGGAAGGGAACACTGACGAGGTTAGGGATCCATACTGGATAGGAGCCCAACCATTCGATTTCTGGCAGGATGGTTTCCGTCACGAGTCTGGTCAACTTCGCCCAGGAAATTGCCCTTTGCCGGATAAGTCCGGAATCCCGCCTGATTTTTCAGGTTGGATTGAGGGTATAACCCTGCGGGCGGAGGATCCACAATCATGTGACGTTGCCGCGTCTTCGATTTCTGGAACCCCGATGGCTCCTGAAACGCCTGCAGACTGGCCACAGACGCCAGAAGAGGTGATCTCTTTCTTTAGGATCGAGGGGCTCGATGTGAACCAAATTCACCCCCTCGTGGGTGAGCAGAACACCTGGGAAGTTTTGATCCAGCCCACCTTCCATTTCGAGAATCTCTCTGGGTGTCCGCAAGACGGCGCCTATCTGGTGGCTGGCCAGGAAAAATACACGATTCCGGATGGATTCGTCGGCGATACCGTAGCCTTCACCCTGCGACCCTGCGCCCCGTAACCCGTTCATTTTTCACCACCCCCACCTAGGAGGTGGAGCATGAGCGACCAATCTTGCTTCGGGCGGGACCCGCCAATGGATCTCGCCGCGATGCGAGCCAGGGTTCCGTCCGAGCAGGTTGGAAAGGTACAAGAGAATTAATTAGATGCTGGCAAGAACTTGTCAGTTTTCACCGCTTGGCGGTGACTATCTGGCTCGTTTCGAGCTTTCTCTAATTTTTTCTGCATTTCTGGTACCTTTTAAGCGCCAAAGCCAATGGTTTTGGCATTTAAAAGGCATTTGCATTAATACTAAGGCCTATAGTATAATAGGTAACTGTTTCTGCCCTTTCTGACGCTCTGAATTTTCAGAGCGATGGAAAGGGTTTTTTGTGAAAGGAGGTGATTGTATGAATAAACAATCAAGCATGGAAGTTATAGCAACGGCATTGGTTTTGATAGTAGCAACGGTCTTTATTTATATGCAGTCAAGTAAGTTTTTAAAAGAGTATGCGGTTGGACAGTGTCTGCAAGCCGGAATTGAGGAATACGGTTATCCGGAAGACAATGCCAAATCAACTACGCCCAATATGGAAGCATATAGGGATTGTATGAACCTGATGGGTTTTAGCGCCGATGGACAAAAGTAAAGGGAATTATGAAATCACTGACAATCATCATTCCCCTTTATAATGAAGGGGAGAGAATAGTGCGGACCTTAAACATTCTCAAAAAGGGTGTTCATTTGCCTGGGCTTTTTCTTGATCAGATCATCTTTATCGATGACGGATCAACTGACAGGACGGTTAAAAAGCTGATCGCGGCAAAAAATGCGTTAAAGTCCGCACTGAAAACCCGTGTGACTATTATTTCATACAGTCCGAACAGGGGAAGGGGTTATGCTATCAGATTCGGAGGCCTGATCTCCAAAAGCGATTACGTTCTTTACATTGACGGAGATCTATCGATTCCTTTAAGTAATTTGAAGGCATTTGAAAAATTCATAAGTTATAAATATGATCTGATATTTGGCAGCAAGAAAAAAAGCGGAGCCAAAGCGGTAATTCCCAGAAGCTTCCTGAGGAAAACCGTAGGTTACGGACACAGCCTTTTCGCTTCGCTGGTTTTGGGTGTTTTCGCCTGGGATTATCAGGGAGGATTCAAGCTGTTTTCCAGGAGATTAATCAGGGAAATTTTTCCTGATTTGACTATTGACAGGTGGGGATTTGATATGGAAGTTATTTTCCTGGCAAAAAAGCTTGGATATCAAAGTGAGGAAATACCGGTAGTCTGGTCTCATTTCGAAAACGGCAGTAAAGTAAAACTTCTGCGTGATATATTGCGTTCTGTAAAAGAAATTTTCACCATCAAATACTATTGGCTGATGGGCAGGTATACCCAATCAGTCCCTTCCATATCTCCTACGAAAGTATCAGCGTATTCCGTTTATTAAATAGATTCCCTTTAAATGTTAAATAAACTGCTTATCATATCGCCCTACCCCTCAGCCGATTCTGCTTATGACAATCCGTTCAGTGCTCTAGCCTCATTTGGCAAAAATACCCTGGAAGCGATAAGGAAAAAATCCCCAAAAACCAAAATGGTTGTTTTAGCGGATAAATATGCCGGCGGAAAAAATTATTATGGAAAAAATTATGAAGTATTGCGGGTTTGGCAGAGGAATAATATTTCACTTTATTACCATTTGTTTAAAAAAATTCTATATTACCGTGACTATAGGGTTATTCTTATTGAGGTCGAATGGAATCTCTTCGGCAAAAATCCTCTGATTCTGAGTTTATTGCCTGTTTTTACCCTGTTTCTGAAACTACTCCGGAAAAAAATCATTCTGGTTATTCACGGAATATCATTGGACTTTACGGAAATTTCACCGCAATTGGGTATGCGCAGGGATAACTGGCTGACCAAAATATACAGTCTGGGACTTAAAGAGTTCTATAGATTGCTGATTTTATCCTCGGCAAAAGTCATTGTTTTGGAAAAGTATTTTGCCGATATGATAAATATTTATTTTCAGACTGATAAAGCCGTTTATATCCCGCACGGAGTAGATATTGATTTACCCGTTATTGATAAAAACAAGGCCAGACGTAAACTTAATTTGGCTGTTAAAGATTTTATTATTTTAAACTTCGGCTTTATCAACTGGTATAAAGGCAGTGATATTATTGTCAAATTATTCCGCCAGATAAAGCCGGGAAATATTCCCAAACAGTCGAAACTGATAATGGCCGGCGGAAAAAGCGGTATTCATGGCCAGGACCGGTATTACAAACATTATTTCCGGTATATATTGAAAATGATTAAGCCTCAAGAAAGAATTATCATCACCGGTTTTCTTAATGAAAAATTATTGCCTTATTATTTTTCAGCTGCTGATTTGGTTATTCTTCCTTACAGAGTTTTCATATCTTCATCCGGACCGTTGTCATTAGCTTACAGCTTTAAAAAACCTTTTATTGTGGCAGAACCTCTATCCCGATATTTTCACAGTCCGGATTTTAAAAAAGCTGCTGAATCGGCCGGCTTAAAAAAGGAACATTTGGTATTCAGATTTAAAGCTGATGATTTGTCGGATAAAATAAAAAAATCCGTAAATAATTTATCTAAAATGAAAAATTTATCTTCAAAATTAAGATCAGAAAGAAGCTGGCGGAATGTATCTTTCAAGTATCTGGAAATATTAAATTCAATTTAAATGAACCTGCTAAGGAATAATTTCACGGTTAATAAATTCGCCCCGCTTATTTTCATTCTGCTTTTTTTGCTGTTTGCCTTTCCTGTTTCCAGGCTGAATTTATATCTGGATGACGTCAGTTATATTTTTCCGTCCATTGTGGGCAATTATCAAAAGCATTTTACAAATTATATGAGGGATAACGGATTCAACCGTCCGTTTGCCCTGTTTTATTACTACACCATACTAAAAATTTATATTTTCAGTCCGGCCCTTGCCCATTTGATTCCGCTCTTATTCCTGATGATAAGCGGTTGGTTATTGTATAAAACTTTGATGCTTCAGGGAATAGACGGAAAAATATCACTGGCTGCCGGTGTAGCCTTAATGCTGGTGCCTTTTTCGGTTGAACAATATGTCTGGTTTTCAGCCAGTGTCGGAGTAGTGGCTTTATCGGTATTTATGTTGCAGCTGTATCTGATTATGCGGTTACCGGCTAAATTTTTAATATATTTAACCGTTTTTATTTTGCAGATAATATCATCATTTTTGTATGAAACGACTCTCTTTATGCCTCTGGCAATAGCTTTTTTATTTACCTCTAAGCAGAAGTTGTTTTCAAAAACTTCATTTCTGAAAAAATATATTATAAGTTTCACGGGACTTATCCTTCCGGTTACCGCTTACATTTTTATAAAAATCAGGTCTCCCTATACGGTTGATCCGGAGTTTGAAATCTCTAAAGCACCGCAGTTATTTGATTTCGTCAGAAATTACTTTGCCCAATTTTTTGAGTTATTTTGGACAAAAGGACCGGGACAGTTTTGGAAAGGACAGGCGGTTTCCGGTTTCAATTTGATAATGTCATTCCCGTTATTTTTTAGCTTTTTCACCGTATTTCTCTTATTACTTTTTATGGAAATTTTCAGAAACCGCAAATGGAAAAAAGCCTATTTTTCCTATAATAAAACATTAATTTTTTGGATATTGGTTCTGGTCGGCAGCCTCATACCGCTGATCTGGAAAGAATATTATTTACCCTTCCGGACATTATTTTTGCCTGTTCTGGCCGTTATAATATTACTTGGAGTCGTATTTTCAAGATTTTCGGGTACATTTCCCTCTCCGGTAAAAAACTTATTCAAGGGAGTTTTTGTTTTATCCGTAATCTGGGCAGCATCCTTAAATTTCAAAATGATTGATAACTTCAGGCGTCAATATCTCTGGGATTTAAAAATGATGGAGGAAATCAGGCTTATAACAGAGGATTTGGGATTCAACTCGGAAAGAAGGACAAACCTCTTATTGACAAATATTCCCCATAATTCTGTATCAACCTTTATATATGGTGATTACATCTATAGCCTTTTTAACCAGGATTGGACAGCAGTCGGTTTTATCGATCTTAATTCCGGAACTATAAAGGAAGTCGGAATAGAACTTGCGGATAAAAATATTTTTTCCGGAAATTATTCCAGGTCATATTTTGAAAGTCTCATACCTTTGACAGTATTAAAGTATAAAGGTGATTTCGACTGCCGGCTTTCTTCCTGTTTTGAATTAACATATACCACTTTATGAAAAAAATATTTTACAATTTTTTCCCTGAAATAATATTGACTCTTGTTGTAGCCGTATTTTTTTTGGCAAATTACACACCGGGAACATTTTTAATGGGATGGGATAATGTTCAGGTTGATCTGAATCCGGTTTTAGGATTAAAAAGGTCGTTTTACGGGGTTTGGCAGGAATATCAGGGATTGGGATTGTTAGGCGGCATGAGCCATTCCGCTGATCTTATAAGATCGGTCCTTATTTATTTTGCTTCCAAAATAATACCGCAAGCTGTTATCAGATATGCCTACCACTTTGTCATGTTGCTTATGGGAGGAATAGGTTCTTATAAACTGATTAATTACCTGTTGGGAGAAAAAAACCTTGCGGGGAAAATAACCGGATTGACAGGCGCGTTTTTCTATTTATTTAACCTGGCTACTTTACAGATTTTTTATGTTCCTTATGAGCCGATGTCTGCTCATTTCGCTTTTTTGCCCTGGTTGCTATTTTTAAACCTTAAGTTTATTGATTCCGGCAAAAGATTAACCCTGTTGCTTTTAATCATATTTAATTTACTGGCCACGCCCCAGTCATATGTTGGTACTATTTTTATAGTTTTTACTGTCTTTCTGTCCATTATTTTCTTGTTTAAGGCACTCACAGCAAGTGGCACAATCAGGCGGATTTTAATTTGTTTTCTGGTGCTTTTTCTGGCAAATGCTTTCTGGTTGCTGCCGAATATCTATTTTATTGTAAACAAAGCATCCGTAAACATTAATTCAAAAAGCAATCAGATGGTAACGGAAGAAAATATTCTGAAAAATAAAAAATTCGGTAACTTTGGGAATGCCGCTCTGTTAAAAGGATTTTGGTTTGACAATATGGAAATAGATGAAAAAGGATTATTGCACTATCAAATGGGAATTTGGAGAAATCATATGCAAAAAAGTATTTATCCTATTATTGGTTATTTTATGTTTACCGTATCCGTTTCCGGCATGATTATCGCTCTGAAAAATAGGCGGAAAGAGCTGTATCCGTTTATTGTTATTTTTATCGTTTCTTTTTCCATGATTGCCAATGCCACACCGGTTTTAAAATTAATTCCTGAGTTTCTTTCGGATATTCCGCTTATAAAGCAGGCATTCCGGACTCCCTTTACTAAATTTTCAATCTCGGTCTCATTGATTCAGTCGATATTTTTTTCCGTGAGCAGTTTGTATTTATATTTTTGGTTTAAAGATACAAAAAGATGGTGGCTAAGCGCTATATTATTGTTACTCCCTGTTATTTATGTTTATCCGATGCTGACGGGAAATTTATTTTACAGAAGAGTGAAAACCCGGTTTCCTGAAGAATATTTTAAAATGTTTAAATATTTTTCTCAGGCAAATCCCAACAGCAGAATCGCCAATTTTCCGCAATATACTTATTGGGGATGGTCGTTTTACCGCTGGAATTATTCTGGTTCCGGATTTATTTGGTATGGAATAGAGCAACCTGTATTGGATAGAACTTTTGATGTTTGGAGCCGTGAAAATGAAAATTATTATCATGAACTGTCATATGCGGTTTATTCGGGAGATAGTAATCTCTTCGAAAATACATTGGAAAAGTATCAGATTGATTGGTTGCTTCTGGATCGCAATATTGTCAGCTTTTCAAATGCCAAGGAACTTTATTGGGATAAAATTTATTTCATACTCGCGACTTTAAACGCTAAAATCAGCTTGGAAAAAAAGTATAGCAATTTAGAGATATATAAGGTAAATCTTCACAATAAAACAGAGGATTTTATATTTGCGCCAAAAAACCCATTGCATACTGTGGATCCTGTATATCAATGGAATAATAATGACACTGGTTTTGCTCAATACGGCAATTACTATTCGGCTGCCGGTGATACCGGTATTTATTATCCTTTTAGAACGCTATTTACAGGCAGGAATCAGGACGATATTGAATTTTCGGTTGAACAGATAGATCAGGAAATTATATTTTCCGGGGATATTTCCGAAAAATTTTCAAAGTCTAATCTATATCTGCCGCCTTTAAGTGTTGAGGATTATGTGTTTGTAACCAAAAGTAACCAAATCACTGCTGATCATATATACCCGCAGGTATATTTGAATAATCAGTTAATTCCGTACGATGTTAATAGTGTAAACGGAAATTACATTTTTCTTGGAGATAAAGGCAGTGGTCAACTGCAAATAAAAATACCTATTACCAGCGGACTCTACTCGTATGACAATATGGATGAAAACGCCAAGTCTTTGACGGATTGTAACTTACTTGATGGAAGTTCTAATGGCTATGTTGAAAATATAATAAATAAGTCAGGTTGGAAGAGATTGTCAAGTTTTGGCAGAACTGTTTGCCTGTCCTTGCAGCTTCCTCAGTTAGCTCATAAATTAAGTTATCTGGTTTCCGTTACCGGGAATAATCAAGCCGGCAGAAGTTTGTTTTTTTCAATAATAAATCGTAATTCCGACAGATCAGATTTGGAAACTTATTTGTCTTCATCTTTTATTACCGGAAACTCTTATTATATTATTCCACCGATGGAAAAATTCGGCTCAGGATATAATTTTGTATTAAAAAATATATCCGTTGGAAATATCCGTTCTGTCAATGAAATAGGCAGAATAATAATAAATCCGGTTCCTTACAAATTTCTGAATGGTATTAAATTAATAAGCGATGGCAATTTAAAAATAAACAAAAATTCCGGTAATAATCTTAAAGTTTCAGTCAGTCATACGGAACCATCCAGATATAATGTTGAAAGTGACGCCAATGCTCATACGATAGTTCTTTCCCAGAGTTTTGATAAAGGCTGGAAATTGTACCGGGTAAACTGTAACGGAGGATTATTATGTAACGTCAGAAAGTCAGTTCCTTTCCTTTTCCTTGAAACCGCCGGAAAACATGTACTTGTTAACAATTGGGAAAACGGCTGGATAATTCCAAAATTGCCGGGCTTAATAACAGTTAATTATGTCATCTTATATTTACCCCAGTATTTGGAATATGCCGGATTATTATTATGGTTAATATTACCTGCCGCATTATTATTGGTGCCTGTTACCCATTCAGAAGAGCACAACTGATATTTTGTTTAATTTGAACCAAAATGCAAGTTGAGTAAAGCCGTATTATTCTTCTATACTATCGTCATCCGATAAACATGAGGAGTTTTGTTTTTTATTTCTCTGTTCTTTTAATTATTGGATTTCTTGGGTTCAGGTTTTCACCTCTCGCCTATTCCTTAATGCAAAATTCCGGGATTGTCGGAGAAGAAGTTCCTGTTTCCGGAACGGGTTCCATGTACCCGACATTTCCCAAAGCCGAGGGAGTGACCGAAAAAGAAGCATCCGCTCAAACCGTTGCCCGTCCTAAAATGCTCCGTTATCCGGCCGGCATTAATCTTATGGGAAAAAGATTTTTTTCCTATAAACTCCAAAGAGGGGATATTGTCGAGTTTGAAAACGATCTGACCCGTCAGTTAACGGATGAAAAATACGGCACGGCCACGGGATTTGTCAAAAGAATAATCGGCCTTCCCGGTGATTCTGTTGAATTGCGTGACGGTTACGTTTATTCAAACGGGAAAATACTGACTGAACCGTATACGGCAAAACCCAGAAGCACTTATGGCGGAGACTTTACGCCCGATTGCTCTGTAGTCAAAATTCCCGCTAGTTCATATTTTGTCCTGGGTGATAACCGCAAAGCCAGTCTTGATTCCAGGTTTGATATCGGTTTTGTAAAAGAAACAGATATCCACCATGTTTTGCCTTTACATGATCAGGAAATATACAAAAGTAAGTGGCGTGATAGCAAAGACGATCAGTTGGCAGCCCACAAGACAACAACAGATGCACAGGATTTCGTTTTTCAACTAAATGAGGTGAGGCTTGCAAAAAATCTGAAAAAATTGAATTTGGACAATCTTTTGAATAAGTCAAGCCGTATCCGCGGAGATATTATTTTGGAAACTGATGATTTTTCTTCAGAAGCTTCAAGAAGCGGATTGACCCTGGAAAAAAGTATCAGGCAATCAGGTTACCGCAATATTATATTTGCTGAAGTTTTTACCAGGGGTTATTATGAAGCCGGTGAACTTCTTGAAAATTTCTTTGAATTCCCGGACACCGAAAAACTGTTATTGTCAAATGAATATCAGGATATCGGTTTATCGGCGGTAATAAAAGACGTAAACGGTTGTCCGACCCAGGTGGTAGTTATCCATTTGGGCGGTTACAAAGCTCCTAATTATCAATCGGAAGATGTTAAAAGCTGGCAGACGCTAATCGCTAATTTAACCGATATATTACCCGGCTGGGAAAGTCTGTCAGGGGTAGAAGGAGTTAATCAGGAGAAATTAAACCGCTTGCTGACAGTATTAAGGACCCGTCTGGAAAATGCCCGAAGAATTTACAAACGGATTTTCGACAATCAGTGGCTTACCGACGGGGAGAAGAATTTAATTGAACAAGACAAGGCGCTTCATTCCGAAGCGGAAAAACTGATTACCGAACTCAATCGATAATTTTCAAAATATCCACGCGTGAGGATTTTAAAAAAATGGTCAGATTGAATAAAAATTTAACCGTCTTACTCATTATTATCTTATTTTCGTGGGCTTTATTAGGTAAAACTCTGATTCCTGATAAAACTGAAATAATTTACGGCGGAGACCTTCTTACCCAATTCTATTTCTGGAAGGGATATCTGCGGGAAAACCTTTTGGCGGGCAAAATTCCTTTCTGGAACCCTTATATTTTTTCCGGAACTCCTTTTCTTGCCCATCCGGGCGTTGCTCCGTTTTACCCTCTAACCCTTATTTTTCTTCTGCTGCCTTTAAACTTTGCTTTCTCTGTTAATTATTTGATTCATATAATTATCGCCGGTCTCGGAGTTTATTATCTGACAAAAAAATCTACCGGTTATATTTCATCAATTTTTGCCTCATTGCTTTTTATTGGTAGCGGCTATGTTTCCAGCCGTATTTACGCCGGTCACTTAGACCTTTTAACCACTTCCGTCTGGATCCCCTGGATAATTTATTCATTAATAAATCAGGCTGAACATCCAGGTCACAAAAAATACATAATTCATACCTCGTTTTTTATAACGCTTCTGATTTTGGCCGGGTACAGCGCCTATCTTCTTTTTACTTTGGGATTTATTACCCTGTTTCTGATGTTTTTATGGTTTCAAAGCCGGTCGATAAAAAAATCATCAGAAATATTACCTGCTTTTCTCGGCATTAGCCTGTCCGTTTTGTTCGCTACGGGGTTATCAGCCCTGTCATGGCTTCCTACCTGGCAATTAACCGGAAATTCCATTAGAGGCCAGGGATTGCCTTACAGTCTGGCGTCTTGGGGTTCGCTGCCTGTATCCGGTCTTAAGCTTTTCATAAATCCGTTTGACAGAACGGAGCTTGACAAAATCAGCTTTAATTTGGGAGGCGGTCCCAAACCAAACCCCTTTGACCATTATTCCGGTCGTATTGCCATTTTAGTAATTCTTGGCTTTGTTCTTCTTTGGGTTTTCCGGGCTGTTTTGAGGAAAAAGACTAAAATCAATCCGTATTTTTGGCTTTTCCTTTTTGCTTCCGTTATTTTCCTTTGGATTTCATTCGGACCCAATATTTTTCCGTCACTGCATTTATTGCTATTCAGGTTTATTCCGCTTTACCGCTATATCAGGATTCCGATTCAAAACCTGATTTTTCCTGTCGTGCTTTTGCCTGTAATGACGGCATTTGTCCTGTCGGTAATTAAAAATGATCTGATAAAATTAATTATTGGTTCAGTCGCGGTTATCGAGTTGTATATTTTTTCCGCACCCTTTATATTTCTGACTTCTCTTCCGGAAATGAAACATGATCAGGATCTTATCCTCAGTATCAAAAAGGAAACAGACGCTTTTTTGAAGCCAGGAAGCGGAGGAAGACTTCTTCCGGCAGCCAGGGTAATATCGCCGCTTTTGCAAAAATTTGATCTTAACGCCTCAATGAATTATAGATTCGGCTCAACATCAGGATATGATCCGGTCATTTTAAGAAATTATTATGATTTTATTGATGCCGCCAACACCAGTCGGCTTTCTTCACTCCTCTTATATAACGTGGAAATACCTCCGCTTAACTTAAATCCTGCGATTTTGAATTTTCTTAATATATCGCGCGTTCTCGTTGATTATCCGGCTGATGACTTGAGCGGATTGAAATTGAAAAGCAAAACGGAATACTACTCACTTTTTGAAAATACATCTTATCAGGAAAAATTTTTTCCCGTATCATCCCTTAAAATCTTTAACAGTGACGACAGCCTTAAAGATGAAATTATCAGCAAGCTGCCTGATTTTTCTGCATCTGTATATATATCAACCAAGGAAATTAACAAACTATCTTCATACAATATAAATTGTCCCGACGGCAACCTAACCGGTGAAGCCGAAATCTTGGAATTCGATATCAATAAAATTAGAATTAAAACTTCTTTTAACTGTCCGGTATTTCTATCTTCAAGTGAAGTTTATTATCCCGGATGGAAAGTAAAGGTTAATGGAAAAAAAAGTCCAGTACTTAACTCAAATATTGCTTTCAGAACAGTTTATTTACCCATGGGGGAAAATAATATTGAATACTATTTTTCCCCGGATATTTATATATTAGGTTTTACTATAAGTTTAACAAGTCTTGGATTTATTTTAATTTACTATTTGAAAAAACCCAAACCAAAGCAACACCCTGCCGTGAAACTTTAAAGACGATTTTGCCTGATTTTTCCTTTTCGGAAAGAAGTGAACCGACTCCGTAAAGATCATAAAACGATTGACGGTTGAGAAGGACGACATAATCGCTTTCATTAATTGCTTTTTTATTGGCATTTAAAAGAAGATCAGGTCTTAAATACGTAGCTGCGGTTGCTTGAGCCATGACAATATTAACGTAAGAGCCAAAAGGCGCGTTTTCATTTAACCATAAAACCGCTTCCCGTTGGGGTGTACCCCAGAAATCAATGTCAAATTTTCCCTGTGCTCCGGAAATTCCTCCCGTCAGACTGTTGAAATAACTGGTCTGATAGGGATGTAACCGTATTAAATTCCAGGATAATGCGGAAATGAAAAAAACTCCTGATAATAATTTAAGAGCTTTTAATTTCTTGGTATTGGAAACAGTTTTATAAATAAAATTCAACCCGATTCCCGTAAATGCCGACAAAGGAAATAAAATTTCCATAAAATGCCGGACGCCGTCAATAGCGCCGGTTTTAGGACTTAAATACCTGGCTAGCGGAATAAAAAACCATAAGAGGATTAATAAATATCGTCTGCTGTTTTTGATAGATTGAATCAGGCTTATTACTATACCCAATATAGAAGGCAACAAAATAAGAAGGGGAGTCGCAACAGCCAGGTATACATAAGGGTAATGAAATGGAATATTAATGCCGGATCGTATCATTTTGCCCAAATATAAAACCGGCATGTTGTAGGTATTTAATGAATAAAAACGGGGCAATTCCAAAAGTTTTTCCAGGGGATCACTCCAGAAAGGCCACCATAGGGTAATAGCCAAAATCGGAGCCAGCAAAAAATAGGAAATCACTTTTAAGTTTGTTTCTACAAAATATTTTTTGTTTTGAAGATATCTGCCTATTCCGGTTATAAAAAAATAAATGCCGGAGATTACCGGAATCATTATCGAGTTAATTTTGACATTGAAAGCAAAGGCAAAAGCCAGGCAGGCGTACAGAAGGGAGGATAAATTTTTTTTATTGGTAAGGCGCCAAAATAAATAAATTGATAAAGCAAATGCAAATGAGTTCGGTACATCCTTCATATTATTATGGATATACCCGAAATATGACGGATGTAATGACAGAGCCAGTGATCCGGCAACCGCTACGGTTAATCCGAACGCTTCAAGAAGGAATATGAATAAAACAAAAACCCCTGCCGCACCGAAAAACACCATCGGTAGATTATAGGCTGCGTCAAACGGGAGAATGTTAAACCTGTCGGTAAATATGACCTGGGATAAGGAAGGAATTATTTGGGTAAATGGTCCGAAGGGATCCTCAGTTGTTAATCTCGGATCAGGCGCTGAATAGGGTAAATTGTCCGGTTCGGATATTTTCGGTACTTTTTCTCCCAGATGAAACAGACCGGCATAATGATGATAGTGATAATCCCAGGACAAAGCGTAATCTTTTAAGATGGCTAAATTTATTGAAAGATAAACAAAAAAAATTATAAGTCCGATAAATAAATTTCTTTTTCCCACGACAATAAATTAATATTTCAGATTTTATTATTTAATCAAAAAAATTTTAGGAAGAAAAAAAAGGTAATCAATAAATGTCCGCATTTTTCCCATTTTACTTTTTCCCCAAATTCTCGGCTCGTAAACTATCGGTACCTCAGCCATTTTGTAGCCCAGTTTTGAACTTTTAATCAAAAGCTCCATGTAGTTGGGGTAGCCTTTTTCCAATAACCTGTTTCTGACGTCGATAATGACCGGGCTTTTAATCAGCCGGTATCCTGAGGAGATATCATGGATTTCAAGCCCCACTGCCATTCTAATGAATTTGTTGGTCAATTTACTGATGATTTTCTTCCATATTCTTTTATCCCGGAAGGCGCCTCCTCGCATAAATCTTGATCCGACTACCAGGTCAGCGTCAATCGAGTTCATTTTCCTTATAAATAAAGGCAAACTCTTGGGATCATGGTTGAGATCAGCATCAAGAGTCAGAACATGGGAAAACCGTGGCGTAACCCGGTCAAATCCTGTTTTATAAGCCCGGCCTACTCCCAGAGGATTCGGAAAATAGATCCAGCTGATTTTCCTGTATTTTTTCTTAAGTTTTCTCAGCAAAGTTTTGCTTCCGTCATTTCCCTGGATTATAAATAATATTTCATAGTCCCGGCTGACTTTAGGTAATATTTTAAAAAGTCCGGCAATCAGCGGTTTAAGATTGTTTTTCTCGTTATAAGCCGGTATTACGCACAAGAGCTTCATTATCTGGTGAGGATAAGTTCAATTACGGTTCTTGAATAGTCAAGAAACATGGTGAAAAATTTTGATTTACTTACCCCGTGGATTCTGTTTTTATAATATACTGGGATTTCAGTTATCAATAAGCCCTTATTATTTCCGGCGTAAACCAATCTGATGAAATAGTCGCCGTACCCGCGAAAAATTTTTTCGGTAAGCAGTTCCTCAATTGCATCTTTTCTGCTCATGAAAAATCCGCTTAAATTATCCCGGGTCGGCAGGGCTAAAATAAACTGGATTAATCTGTTATATATAAGACTTAAATAATTTCTTAATCTGTTTTCCATTCCTCCGCCCGAAACATATCTTGACCCGACGATTAAATCATATTTTGATAGTTTTTTATACATCTTCATCAGTACTTTGGGGTCATGGTTAAAATCGGTATCCATAACACAAACAAATTTTCCGCGCGCCTTCCTTAATCCGTGAAGTATTGCCGTTGCCAAACCTTTTTCCTTTCTCACAAATATTCTGATATTTCTTTTTTTGATGTATTTTTTCTCTGTTTTGATTCCTGTTTTATCAGGACTATTGTCATCTACAACTATAATCTCAAATTCTATTTTTCCTTCTAAATTTCTGCGGATTTCCTCGATAAGGAGAATAATATTATCTGCTTCATTATACGTCGGCAGCACTACGCTTAACTTTAATCCGTCATTTCTCATTAGGTAATTCACCCTAATTCTGATAATATCTGATCATATAGATTTTGGCTATTTTCTGCAATAACCGATGAAGGTGGGTTTTATATCTTATTGGTCCTGTCCGTTAACCAGATTGGGAATTCTCCGGGCGGGAGGTATGAATGTTTATATTGTTAATCTGGCTAACCAGCTTGGTAAATTGGGTGTGGCTGTTGATATTTATACCAGATCCCATAAGGATAAACACGCTCCAAGTACTATAAGGTTGTTTGAAAACGTTAATCTTATTCATCTGCCGGTTCAAAATAAAGATGATTATCTGGCTGTTTTAAATTTCGCCCGGATAGTTTCCGATTATATTGATAAAAAAAATTTGACTTATGACTTATTTCATTCTCACTATTATTTTTCCGGGTTATCGGCGTTAATTCTTAAAACAAAATTTAAAATTCCCTTTATTCAGACATTCCATACGTTAGGGGAAATGAAAAAAAGATACGTCGGATTATCAGATATTAGCCGGATAAAAGCTGAAAAACAAATAACGATAATATCTGATGCTCTGATTGCTTCCACCCAACTGGAAAAAAACCATTTGGAAAAATATTATAAAGCTGATCCCGGGAAAATCCATGTTATTACACCCGGAGTAAATCACCATCTTTTCCGGCCTCATGATAAAATAAAAAGTCGCCGTATCCTCAATTTGCCTTTAAATAAAAAAATTGTTCTATTTGTGGGAAGGATTGACCCGGTAAAAGGCCTGACTTTTCTTATCCGGGCAGTAGGTCTTCTCACCCGGAAATATCCCGATTTTAAGGAGAGTATTAATGTTCTTTTGATCGGCGGCGATATAAACAGCAGGTATTTTTGGCATAATAAGGAAGTTAAAAAAATAGTCAGACTCATTAAAATTAAAAAATTGTCAGGTTGTGTCAATTTCCTGGGAAGTGTCAGCCATAATAAACTTCCCAGATTTTATTCATCGGCTGATGTGGTAGTGCTGCCCTCATTCTATGAATCATTCGGATTGGTTGTTTTGGAGGCAATGGCTTGCGGATCAGCCGTGCTTTCTTCAGCTGTCGGTGGTGTACAATATTTAATCCGTGACGGAAAAAACGGAATAATATTTCGAAGCGGAAATGTGGCGGATTTGAGCTGGAAATTATATCAGCTGATCAATAATCCCGGTAAAAGGGAAAGTTTGGGAAAAAATGCCGTTTATACCGGCCGGAATTTATGCTGGGAGAAACAGGCTGATAAAATGAAGTCATTATATGAAAAAATTGCAGTATGAATATGGTGAATATTAAAGCCAAACATAATAAAACAACTCTGATAATAATGAGGCACGGCGAGGTGGAAAATCTTGGTAAAGTGCTTTACGGCAGGCTTCCCGGATTTGGTTTAAGCCAAAAAGGTATTTTGCAGGTAATTTCGTCTGCTGAAAAACTTCAAGGCCGGAAGATTTCCGCGATTTATACAAGTCCGATGCTGCGGGCTAGGCAAACAGGTGCCATTCTTTCCCGTTATTTTCGGATTCACCCAAAAATTTCGTCACTTATCACTGAAGTGAACATTATCTATCAGGGAATGGCTCTTGATAGTTTCCGGAAGGAAATACAATCAACTCTCTATACTCCGGTTAATTTAAAAAAAGGTCAGGAATCAATAGAATCAATATCAGATAGGATGATGAGATTTGTCCACCTAGTAAACGGAAAGCATCCGGGTGAAACAGTAATTGCTGTTTCTCACGGAGATCCGATCCTTATATTAAAATGTAACACGTTAAAGCGTTCTTTTACCTGGAGTTACAAGAAAAATAATTACATTAAAACCGGAGATTTCATGGAACTGGAAATAAAGGAAGAAAAGTATAACTGGAAATAACATTATATGATGATTTCAAAAAGGCTGAGAATTTTATCCGCTTCATTGTTTTTTTTCCTGCTTTTTATCCTGTTAAGCGGATTGGTACATTATGATTTTTTTCGGGGAATCGATTACCAAAGTATGCTGTTTATTCAGAAAATCCAAAGTCTGTCAATTGATTATTTTTTTTCCGTTTTGACCCTGCTTGGATCCAGTGAGGCGGTATTTATTTTTGTTTTGGCAGTTTTTTTAATCATCTTAATAAGCCGTAAAAGAATGTTTCTGGGCGTATTTTTATACATCCTGATTTATCCCGTTGAACTGATGGGCAAATTATCAGTTTATCACCCGAAGCCACCCGTATTTTTAAACCGTTACATATTTAATTTCCACCTCCCTTCTTCCTATTTTGTTTCTACCAACTATTCATATCCTTCCGGCCATATGGCCAGAACAGTTTTTCTTCTGGTAATTGCGATTTTTATTATCAGGAGTAGTTTTCGGATCGGCTTTAGGACAAAATTGCCGCTTTATTCAGCTCTGATTGCATATTTATTTCTGATATTGATAAGCCGTATTTATCTGGGTGAACACTGGTTTTCCGATTGTTTGGGAGCATTATTTTTGGGAACTTCGGTCGCGTTTTTCTCGTTAGTTTTCTGGTAATTATGACAAGTTCCAAAATTATAACGAAAACATATATATTCATCGGCCAGTATCTGGAAATGGAATTAAACGGATATGCCGTTCACTGTCCTTATTGGGCGAATAAATTGAAAAATGGAAAAGTTATAATCCGCGGATTTCTTAACGGAAAAGGGGATGCCCGCAGCATTCGTGCGCACTTTATTGATTTACTCAAAGATCAAAAAAGCGGTAATAACAGTACTGATAAAATCCTAAGTAATATGGAATCATTCCGGAAATACGCTAAAAGAAACAGGACAGGTATAGATTGTTCCGGATTTGTCTACCGGATACTGGATTCTCTTGTCTCTCTCGGGTTTGTTAAAAGAGATATCAAAAAACTTGCTGATATTTTTCCCGGCGGTATAAGTAAAACCAACGCTGATAAACTGACCGGTCCGGAATTTACCGTAAAAATTAATTCCGTAAGTAATGCCCGATTCGGCGATCTGATCAGATTAAACGGAGGAAAACACGTAATTTTTATAACAGGTGTCAGTTCCGGAAAACTCGAGTATGTCCACTCATCAAGTAAGCTGACCCGGGATCAGGGGGTTCATGAGGGGATTATTAAATTGGTGCGCGAAAAGCAGAATCTTTCAGATCAAATCTGGATGGAAAATACCAAAACCGGAAATAATTTGGGAAAGGAATATTTCAAAATCAGGGATAGTGACGGTATTTACCGGCCGGTATTTTTGCCGGACTGATCGCGCCGATGAAAACTATAAAGAATTTTTTAAATAATCTTAAACATAAAAATATCCATCTTGTCGGGGTAACCGGTGCCGAAATTTCAAGCATTCTCAACTTGCTGGTTTCACAGGGAATAAAAAATATTACCGCTCATGATTTTTCGGAAAGAAAGTATTTGGAGAAAAATTATAAAATCTGGCATAAAGGTTTGTCAGTAAGTGAAAGAAACAGACAGTTTGCCGTCTTTAAAAATAACCTGGAAAAAATTTTATTTTTCGACGCCGGTTCCTACCTTAATAATATTGAAGATGCAGATATTATTTTCGTGCCCCAATCCTGGCGTTTATATCCGTCAAACCGGAAATTGTTCTCAAATGAAGTTAATAAAATACCATTCTATTCATTGACAAGACTTTATTTGGATTATTCCCCGGCCAGAATAGTGGCAGTTACCGGTACGGTCGGTAAAGGCAGTGTCGCCTCGCTTCTTTATAATTTACTGGATAATGGGAGATCAAAAGTCTGGTTTGCCGGTAACGAAACCTGGAAGATACAGCTGGCCGAAAACTTAATTTCCATGACTCCTGAGGATCTCATGATATTGGAAATTTCACACCGGCAGCTGCAGGATGGTTTTGCCCGAAGCCCGTCCATGGTTGTTTTTACTAATCTTTATCCTAATCATCTGGACGAACTTTCCTGGGAAAAATATGCACAAATAAAATTATCACTGCTTAAAAGTCTGGGAAAATCATCCGCAGCTGTGATAAATTATGATGATCCGCTTCTGAGAAAAACAGCAACCCGTTTAAATACGAAAGTGCTTTTATACAGCCAAAAATATAAGAATATGAATATTAAAGATGTTCAACATATATATAATATATTATTGAAAACAAAAAGTGATCATTATATAATAAATATATTAGCAGCATCAACTGCAGCCATAGCATTAGGTGTTTTTCCTTCTGGCATACCCGATCGTGTATTTAATATTCCCCCTTTACCGGCCAGATTGGAGCGGGCCGGATTTATTTCAGGAATTAATATCATTGACGATATTAAAAGCACAACACCCTGGTCAACTTTAGCTGCCGTTGAAAAAATTAAAAATATTAACTCATTGATATTGGGGGGGGATACCAAAAAAATTGATTACACCGCTTTCTGCAAAAAATTAAAAGAAAAGGATTTCCGGCTAATTGTTTTGGAAAGTCCTCTCAGTCTGATTCTAAAAAAATATTTTTCTGAATTTGAAATTAGGATTGTTACGGATTTGGAAAATGCGTTTGAGGAAGCTTTGAAAAACTCAAAAAAAGGTGATTCAATCCTGATTTCTCCCGCAGCTGCTAATTTCTACAGCCGATTCATAAAAGGGAAAAAATCAATCAGAAAAATTATTTCTTCCTTTGACTGAAAAATTATTTTTCTTCTTCAAGAGGAGCCAGTTGAGGAGGATCTGCGGAAATGAATTCACTTTCCGTACCGCAGGCAGGGCATTCTATAAAAAGACCGGCTTTTGGCATTTCCTTTACCGGAATCGGATTCTCGCATTCCGGGCAGGGATAAGCCCGCTTATTTTGTTGTATAACTTTATTCACAGGATATAATTAAACCACATAAGCCGCCATGAAACAAGAAAACCGGGGAATCTGGAAATTTGCCCGTTTACTTCCTCCCGTTGGATCTGTCAATCAATATACTCTCGGTGAGGGCAATACCCGTCTTATTGAAAAAGACGGTGTCTTTTTCAAATGCGAATTTGAAAACCCGACCGGCTCAATCAAAGACAGGGGAATCTGTTATCAGATAGCAGTTCTTAAAAAAAACAAAATAAAACATGCCGTGTTATCTTCATCGGGAAACGCGGCTGTTTCCGCCTCAATATACTGCGCTGAAAACGGAATAAGTTTAACTGTTTTTCTTAGTCCTTCAGCCAATCCTCAAAAAATTAAAAAAATTCACCCCTACGCCACTATTGTAACGTCGAAAAAACCCGTCAGTGAAGCTTTTAAATATTCACTTGAAAAAAAAATATTCAACTTGCGTCCGACAAAAGATCCGGCAGGTTATATCGGTTACAAAACTGTCGGTTTTGAAATTATGGAAGCTCTTCCCGAAGCCGACGCTCTTTTTATACCCGTTTCTGGAGGAACTATTTTTAAAGGTATATTTAACGGGTTTGGTAAAAATAATTTTCTGCCGTCTTTTCATGCAATCCAGTCATCAGTTGTCTGTCCGATTGCTTCAGACTATGACCGTGATTTTTCACCTGAAACAAAATCATTGGCAGACGCTTTGGTTGCTAGAATTTCGCCTTTTAAAAATGATTTGCATTCGATTATAAAAAAAACCGGTGGTTCCGGGTGGGTAATCCAAAATAAAGCTATGGAAATTTACCGGAAAAAATTGTCCCGTTACGGATTTAATTCCTCATTCGAAGGCGCGGCCTGTTTCGCTGCATTAAATAAAGCCCGCCAAAAAGGCTACCGGTTTAAAAATCCCGTCATACTTTTAACAGGAAAGTATTATGGATAAGTTCAGTAAATTAAGAGGCAAATTCGGAAATAAATCTTTTTTCTTTATAACCACTGACATAAAAAGGGCGATCGGGCTCGAAGATATCATTCCCGATTTCCATATAATTTGCTCAAATTATGACCCTTTAATTCCTGTTTTAAGAAACAAAGGAACAAGAATTTATTGCCTTGAGGAATTGAAGGGAAAAAAGGCAGACCATACAAATAATAGCGGGCTTTTAATATCTGATGAATCTGTTGAAAAATACATAAGAAAAAATTCGTCTGATAGGCCGTACATTGTATATTTCAAACCGTCATTAATAATTGACCGAATCATTTCAGCAAAAAAATATATTTCTGTCGGAAACACATTAGCATTGAATAACCGTTTCGAAAATAAAATCAATATGGCTCTTATCCTGAAAAAAATCCGTCCGGATTATATTCAGGAGTTTGCTGTAGGAAAATTCAATGATCTTGATTTTACTGACACCCTCAGGCAATTCGGTCTTCCTTTGGTTGTTCAATTCGGACACGGTTGGGCCGGGAGAACCACATTTTTTATTGAATCGGAAGATGGCTTCATAAAGTTAAAAAAGCAATTCCCCCATACAACCGTCAAAATTACAGCCAATATCACGGGATTTACTTTACTTAATAACTGCTGCATTTATCGGGATAATATTCTGGTCAGCCCGCCGGCGATACAGATTGACGGTATAAATAAATTAAGTGTTAGTAAAAGCGTTACCTGCGGCCGTTCCTGGCCGGTCCAAAATTTAACCGGTGATTTAATTTTGCAAATCTACAGGATATCCCGGGATATCGGAAGAATTATGTCGGATTCCGGTTACCGGGGATATTTCGGAGTGGATTTTTTAGTGGAAATTTCATCAGGCAGACTGTTTCTGTCTGAAGTTAATGCCCGTCTGACCGCTTCATCGGCATTTTTTTCCCTTTTGGAAATGGGATTGGATCAAATTCCCCTTCTTGCATTTCATTATGCATCGTTTTTATCCATTGATTTACCTGTTTCCGGCCACCCCTTCATATCAATTCACAAGGACAAATCAGTTTCAGGATCCCAGGTTATTATCCGTCGCAAGGACACTATTAATTCCATGAATATTAAGAAATTCGGTGAATATCGCATTATCGGAAAAAGCGCCAGACTGTTAAACACGGATTATGCCCCCCAAAGACTTAAAAAAAACCGCTTTATTTTCCTTCCGCGTATAAATGGCTATGGAAGTGAATTTGCCCGAATAGAATCAAAAGATAAAGCGCTTAAAAAACCCGGAGAACTGGCGGGTTGGGTTAAAAATCTCCTTGGAGGCTAAAACTCTCTTTTATATATGGTATACTTATCACCTTGGTTTAAGCTTGTTACTAATTCAATATTTAACTATTTATGGATGCGATTAACCGTTTACAAGAGTTGAAAGAAAAATTGAAAATAGAAGACAAAAAAAATCGGATTGCCGAATTGGAACGCCTTTCGGCAGATCCAGGATTTTGGCAGGAAAGGGAAAAATCAACTGCTTCAATGATAGAACTTTCAAATCTGAATAAACAGTTGAAAAAGATAGAAGATTTAAGAATTTTATTGAATAAAGGAAATACCCGGGAGGCCGGAAAAATAATGGATGAGCTGGAATTTGAACTCTATTTTTCAGGACCTCATGATACGAAAGGCGCTTTACTTTCCATTCATCCCGGTCAGGGTGGAACAGAAGCAATGGATTGGGCGCAAGTGCTTTTAAGGATGTATCTCCGCTTTATTGAATCAAAAAAGTGGCAGCATGAAATGGTCGACGAAGTTCCCGGTGAAGAAGCGGGTATAAAAAGTGCGGTTATCTCCATTCCCCAATATCTCGCGTACGGTCATCTGAAAAGCGAGTCTGGTACTCATAGATTGGTCCGCCAGTCGCCGTTTAATGCCGATAAATTAAGGCAAACTTCATTTGCCCTCGTTGAAGTGGTGCCGATATTGGAAGACAATCAAACGGTAGATATAAAAGATTCGGATGTGGAATGGGAATTTTTCCGTTCAGGAGGTAAAGGCGGTCAGAATGTCAATAAGGTTTCAACCGCCGTAAGACTCCGCCATCTGCCAACAGGTATCGTTATTGAATGTCAGCAAGAGCGCTACCAGGGTCAAAACAGGGAAACAGCCTTAAAAATTCTGCGCGGAAAGCTTTGGCAGTTGATGGAGCAGGAAAAAGTCAGGAATATCAGTGAACTCAAGGGTAAATTTAAATTGGCATCCTGGGGTAACCAGATCCGTTCATACGTACTCCATCCATATCATCTTGTAAAAGATTTAAGGACCGGTTATGAAACAGGGGACAGTAAAGCGGTTTTAGACGGAAATATAGATCCGTTTCTGAATTCATACTTGAAAAAATTCTCTGCTGTCGTATAGTAATAAATAGCCTTAAATAGTTATTAATCAATGATAAACAAAAATTTAAAAACCGTGAAAATTATACCGGCTGCCGGAGAACCTCTGGTACACCATTTGAATTCTGAGAGAAACGGAGTCAATTACCGGGATATTATAGCCGGAGGAATTATAATCATATTGGGCGTAATAAGCGGATATTTTATGGCTACCCGCCGGGGGTTACTGGGAGTAACCGGTACATCCCGTACCGGGGGGCCGGAAAGTTCAACTATCGTGGGTTCAAAAGATTCAAAAACTTTCCGCGATAATGCCGAAGGGAAACTTGTTTCCGGAGGGATAAACGGCGAAGGAACTCACAAGCTGGAAAGACCGGGCGGGGAAAGTCAGACCGTTGCATTAACATCATCTGTTCTTGATTTATCTCAGTTTGAAGGGAAAAAAGTTCGTGTTTGGGGTGAGACTTTTGCCGCTCAATCTGCCGGGTGGCTGATGGATGTCGGTAAAGTGGAAGTTATGGAATAAATCCCGGGCCTTCATCACCATATGATCCTATTCGAGTCTGTTACAAAAAAATATGGTCCCCGCATTACTGCAGTTAATGAAGTTAATTTCAAAGTCGGGGATGGAGAATTTATTTTTCTTATTGGTCCTTCAGGTGCAGGAAAAACAACCGTTCTTCGTCTTTTAAACAGGGAAATTATGCCTACAGTCGGATCTGTGTTTATTGATGATTGGGAAGTTAACAAATTACCAAAGTCCAAATTGCCGTATCTTAGGAGAAAAGTCGGATTTATATTCCAGGATTTTAAGCTTTTACCTGATCGGACTGTTGGAGAAAATATTGGTGTCGCCCTTGAAATTTTAAATAGAAGCAGGCAAGAAATTAACAAAAGGATTGGAGAAGTGCTTGATATTGTGCATCTTGAAGATAAATTGAATTATTTTCCGCGGCAGTTATCACTGGGAGAACAACAGCGTGTTGCCATAGGCCGGGCTATTGCCGGTAATACCTCAGTTATTTTAGCCGATGAACCGACCGGTAATCTGGACCCGAAAACTTCCTGGGAAATATTAAAAATAATAAATGATATTAATAAAGAAGGAAAAACCGTAATTATGGCTTCCCATAACGTTGATATAGTCAACAGTATGAAAAAAAGGGTGATTGTTATGAAAAAGGGAAAAATCATTAAGGATGAAAAGAGAAGCCGTTACTTATAAATAATATGACTGATTCTCTGTCCATTTTCCAGAGGTTGCGCCGCACTCCGTATCAGGCTGTTGCCTCTGTTTTTATGATGTTTATCACCCTTTTTGTGATGGGTCTTTTCCTTCTTTTGGTGACATCGACTTCATCTCTGGTTTCTTATTTTGAAAGTAAGCCTCAATTAACCGTATTTTTCAGTAATGAGAAAGATAAAACATCAATCGACAAACTTGTTAATAAACTGATGACTACGGGGAAAATATCCTCTACTAAATATGTTTCTAAAGAAGAAGCCCTGAATATTTACCGGGAGCAAAATAAGGATGACCCCCTTCTTCTTGAGATGGTCACTGCTGATATATTGCCTGCTTCTTTGGATATTTCAGCTACCGCTCCTCAGTATCTCAATGAAATTTATCAGATGGTTAAGGGTGAAGAAGGTGTCGACGATATTGTTTTTCAAAAGGAAGTTGTTGATACGATAATTTCCTGGGCGACAACAGTCAGACGGATAGGATTAATTTTTATTTTGTTATTGATCCTTTCAACTTTCTTTATTCTTCTGACGTCAATCGGTATGAAAATTGCGATGAAAAAAGAAGAAATAGAAGTTCTCAAACTGGTCGGTGCGACCAACTGGTATATAAAAAAGCCCTTTGTCTACGAAGGAATATTTTACGGATTTATCGGAGCGACTCTCGCCTGGCTGTTTTGCACCTTCATAATTTATTATCTGAAGCCGTACGCAACTTCCTTTTTGAAGGGTGTTGGTACACTTTCGTTATTTTCTTATCAGGGGATATCCATAGATGTCTGGCCGCCAAACACTATGCTTATTTTAATTATCTGGTTTATTCTGTTGTGTTCCGGATTGTCAATCGGGCTAATTGGCAGTCTGTTTGCTTCATCCAGGTATCTTAAGGAGTAGCCGATGGTGAAACCCTTTAAAAGGTACATATTATTTTTTCTTCTTATCTGCTGGATTTTTTTGGTAACACCTTTCCGCGTTCGGTCTGCCCCTTTCTGTCCGACCGACGATCCCTGCAAAGATAAAAATGATGTCAATGACAAAGTCGCCTGTTATAACGATATAGTCAATACGTGTGCGGCTCAAAGACAGAGTATGACCGCCCAAATTGTCTATCTGACAACTTCAATTGAGCTGACGTCCGCCAAAATTGAAGCCACGCATGCCAAGATTACCCAGTTGGAAAAAGATATCCTGACGATTTCAGAGAAAATAGATAAGCTGGAAAATACCCTGACAAAAATAACCCAGATACTTTTAGACAGGATTATTGCCACTTACAGAGTCGGTGAACAGTCTTACCTAACATTGTTTTTGGGAAGTAACGGTTTTTCGGATTTTGTCAACCGCTTTAAATACATGCAACTGGTTCAGGCCCATGACCGCAAACTATTATTTCAATTGCAAAACAGCAAGGAAAATTTCAAAGATCAAAAGCAGGAACGTGAGGACAAGAAAGTTCAGTTGGACGCGGCCAGAAAACAGCTTGAAAAGGAAGAGGTGACTTTAGCCCAGCAAAAAAAGGAAAAAGAGGTATTTTTACTGGTAACTAAAAACAGTGAAGCTGTCTATAAGCAAAATTTGGCGGCGGCCCAGCGGGAAGCAAGAAATATCCAGCAGGCGGCTTCAATCCTTTCCCAGGCTGGAGTTTCCAAAAGGGTAAACAAAGGAGAAGTAATCGGTGTCATGGGCAATACCGGATTTTCCACCGGTCCGCATCTTCATCTGGGTGTGTATAATCTGCATGAATCAGAACTAAATAAATTTTATTTTGAGAGCGGCTATGATAACCCCTTAAACTTTTTAGCTTCAAAAGAAGTTACTTTTTATGCTAATTCCTGTGATGATATAGGAAGCACCCAGAGAAAATCAACCGGTGGCGGTTCCTGGGAATGGCCTATGTCGGACCCTACCATAACCCAATGTTTTGGCCATACTCCCTATTCGGGTGCGTATTACAGGTCCGGCGTTCATTCAGGTGTGGACATGTACAATGATAACAACCCTTTGATAAAGGCTGTCGAGGGAGGCAATGCCTACACTTACCGGGGCGGCCAGTCTGCAGGTAACGGCGTCTTTATTTTCCATGACAACGGTAAAATGACATTATATTGGCACTTACAATAAACAAAAAAAATTAAGTGGCATTATCGGCCAGACTTATTGGCATTATTATTATACTGATTCTAATCTCAGTACTGTTTTCGCCCGTTCAGGCCGCTTCAATCGAATTACAGGAACCTCATCCGGATTCCATAATAACCGGTTTTGATCAGGAATTTTCGGTTAAATCAGTCCTTAATGTTAATACTTCCGACGGTGCTGTTTACTTCTTAAGGGGAGTCTTTTACCCGAAAAATACGAATAAATACTGCGGATATACCTGGAACGGCCAAAGTTGGTTTAACGGTCCGTACTCCACCGGTGACGGATGGAAGAATCTCCCCTCTGTATCAGTCTCTTCCCAGTCAGCTGAAACAGAAATATTGGCAAAACTTGATGCTGATGATCCTGATTGTAACGTGTCAGGTGAATATTCTTTTAAAGTCCAGCGTTATACTGAAAAAGGTTCCGCTATCTTTGACGATCAGAATGAAATTAATATTCAGGTTATATTGCCTATACCAACACCAACCTTAATCCCGACAGCCCGCCCGACTCCGGCTGTAAATTCCCAAACTTCTCCAAATTTACCGGCATCGGTAACCCTGTCAACAGTTGATAAAAATACTTCCAAATTTCTTATTTCTTCACGGGATTTATCTCCGTCAGTATCAATAATACATAAAACCGGAAAAACAGCACAATTTATGGATTCAACTGCTGCTTCTGCTTTTACTGAAGAAACTTTTTCAATTCCATCGTCAGTTGCCGGAGCAGCGGATAAAAAATTTTCCGGTATTCTGGCCGGAATTCCTTTAATGGCGGGAATTGCCGCTATTTTTTCTTCAGCTTATCTCAGTTTTATAAAATTGAAAAAAAGCTCAAGAAGTTGATTTGTTATATTTTTTTCCTCAAAAACAGATTTAAAACGGAAAACCCGTAACTTTTCCAGGCGGATACTCCGGCGGAATTTTTTTCATTGGCAAATACTTCAATATATTCAAGATCTTTATTTTTAAACCATCCTTCCGCTTCCGCCATTAGCGCCTTACCGGTTCCCTTTTTTTGAAATTCCTCCTTTACGACCAGAAAAGAAATATGCCCCACAGTTGTTATTCTGTACCAGGGGAATAAATATTTAATGTATCCTGATACAAAGCCGCTTATTCCATTATTTTGTACTGAAACAAAAAGAAAATGAGACGGTACTTCAATTTGTGCTTTTATCCAGTTTTCAACGGAAGAATTAAAATTTTTTCCGGTCCTGTAATACTGTCTGTCAAATTCAAGGTGAATCTTTATTAAATAAGTGAATATTTCAATAATATCTTTAATGTCTTTTAATTCGGCGGATCTTATCGTAATCATAAAAACTATTATACGTTATAACAGTTGGCAATAAATTGATTATCCAATAAAATTATCTAAAGTGGCCTCATCCGGAATTACCATAATCAGTGAAAACCCGTCCCGGACAAAAAAAATGGGAAAAAGACTAGCTTCCCGGCTGAAAGGGGGAGAGGTATTGGCTTTTTTCGGGGATTTAGGAGCCGGTAAGACTACTTTCATAAAAGGACTCATCAATTGGTTTCTGCCGGGAAGGCGGGTTATCTCCCCTACTTTCATTATTGTGCGACAATATTGGCCGGTGAGAACAAAGGTTAGTCAGATAATCCATGCCGATCTCTACCGCTTGGAAAAAATTCCTGAAATTGAAGATCTGGGTTTAACGGATTTTTATAATAATCCGGGCGCGGTTTTACTGATCGAATGGGCCGGTAAAATTCAGGGCTTCCTTCCGGAAAAAAGACTCGAATTGCATTTCGACGTCAAAGAAGATAACAGTAGGATCATCACTATTAAACATATGAATCAGTTTCCCCATCTTAAAAATATTTTTTGATGAGTGTTTCAAAAGCCATAGAAATATTAAAAAAAGGAGGTATTGTCATTTTTCCGACAGATACAGCCTTCGGTATCGGATGCCGGGTAGATGATTATGAAGCGGTCAAAAGGTTATTCAAAATAAGAAACAGACCGGAAAATCAGCCCGCACCGGTTCTGGTTGATTCCGTTTCAATGGCGGAAAAAGTTCTTACATCTCCCCTTCCTGACAATGTGCGACATCTAATGAAAGATTATTGGCCGGGATCACTTACGGTAATTTGGTATTGCCGTAAAAATCTTATTCCTCCTCCGGTAAGAGGCGGCGGTGGCTTATTAGGGGTCCGCGTGCCGGATCATAGCCAGGCATTAACAATAATAAAAGGTACCGGAGTCCCGATACTGGGTCCGTCAGCCAATTTTCACGGTAAAAACACACCTTTTGAATTTAAAGATCTTGATCCTGCTCTTGTCCGGCTGGCCGATTTTACGGTACCTGGTGACTGTACAGTCAGGCAGGTCTCGACCGTTATTGACACAACACCGTCTCCCTGGAGGATAATCAGACAGGGTGCGTCGGTAGTCGAAATAAACCGCTATAAAAGGCATGAAAAATAATAAATATAAATTATATTTTGATACAAGTAACCGCCAATCTGTCAAAATAAAATTATTCCTTAACGGGGATTTGGTAGCGGAAAAAAGCCAGTTACATTTATTGACTTCGCAAATTCTTCTTATTCTGATTGAAAAAGTGTTGCGGAATAACGGATTAACCGTCAGGCAAATATCAGAAATAGAATTTAACCCCGGACCCGGATCATATACCGGTCTTAAAATCGGAGCGGCTGTGGGAAATACTTTGGGTTGGCTTTTAAATATTCCGGTAAACGGCAAGAAAAAGACCATCGCTCTTCCGGTCTATCAGTAGATTTTCCAAAAAAGGAAATATATTATTTATTTCTTGTAAAAACTGCCGCCGATTCATCTTCGTATACTCTGGTCCACTGACCCCGGTCAGAGAGTGTCGTTAGCCTGCGGTAAAGAGGTTTTTCAGTAGATATGTAAACCGTATCGTAATCACTGTTGTCTATGTTCCGGATGTCCTGTTCCAATAAGTAGTATTTTGAAAAAGCGCTGTAACCGGTTTTATCCTGCCATAAATGCATCCTGCCGTCCACTGAAGGAACTATTTCGGGATAGTTCCAGATAAGATATCCGCCCCAATTGTAAAAGGACAAAAATTTTCCGGGCGGTTTATTATTTAGTAAAAATTCCGCCGACTCCGGTGAACATTTGATAAATTCATTGCAGAACCGGCTCCAGTTCATTTTTGTCAGCTTTTGACCCGGAATATGAATTTTAACGGCGGCAAAATATATGATGATAAAAATTAAATAAGGAAGAAATCTTAACACTGATTTTCTTCTGTCGGGTTTGATGTCTTTGAATAAAAATCCGGCCACCGGTAAAGAAACGGGATACATTGTCCAGGCATATCTTCTCATCCAATGGGACAGGAAATACATTATCACGGTGATAAAAACCCATTCCGACACATGACTGAATTTTTCCCTGTCTACTATTAAGCTGACGTTGATAATGATGAAAATTCCCCAGAAAATTAATACCCACCATAAATCGGAAAAAGGAGAAAGAGGGATCCATTCGACAATGTATTTTTGGTAGGGATTGCCAAAATGCCTGATTATTTCGCTGTAAATTCCTATTCCCCAGGGATTTATCAGCGTAGCCGGGATAGATATAAAAATCGCGGCGGCCAGATTTTTATCGGCAAAACCCTTTTTTGCCGTAAAATTTTTTATCTGCCGGATTGTAAAATACATAAGACAAATTATTAGACCCAAAAGAAATCCGCCGTGAAGATTTGCCCACAATAAAAATAAAGGTACCAGAAAAAATACCGTTTTTGTTTTACCCCGCCGGTATTGGGATAAAAGGTAAATGATTATTGCCGTAAAAAGAAGCGATATCAGCTGTCCCCTGAACGAGATTTTAATCAGGGGATATTCCAGAAAATATAATACCGGAAAAATAAATGCTTTTTCCCAGAAAGATAATTTGAGAACCTTGGAAAATATGTAAAAAGTTAAAACGACCGTAATTGCCCCAAGGATGGATAACCCCAAAAAACTTCCCGTGTTATAAACCGGATATGTTATTAAATCAGTCAACCAGGAACTGTTCACCCATTTGTAACCGGGCATTTCCAGGGAAAATATGTTTTCCCGGACAATTTTTCCGGTTTTGAAAAAGAACTCCCCGTATCTGAGGTGCCACCCCAGATCTGTATCTCCGGGCATAAAAAGAGATAGAAGAAATATGGTTATGTAAGGCAGAAGATTACTGCTGAAAAAAATTACAAATTTCCACAGAGAGCTTATCATAGCGCTTTATTTAAAATTTATTCTGTTGAGTATATCATACTATGACAAATTACCGCTTTAAAATTATGTAACTGGTACTTGACAAACTGTGGTCATTCATTTTAACGTGAAATTAGAAGAGTTTGCCGACCGCAAACGGAAGCAATCCTTGAATAGGATTGCTTTTTTTATGCATCTCTTGCCGAGCTTTTCCCCTGCCCCGGGAAGCTTTTTTATCGCCGACTCTCTGCCATGAAAAATAAGACTGCTCTCTGCCAGGATAAACACTCATTACCCCTGACGGGTCTGGGTACATCTGCCCGGATCCGTTGTCTTCAGGCGGTAACGGGTGTTTTTTTGTGGAAAACCCGTTTAAGTATTATCTGCCTGAAAGGAGGTGATATAAAGTGAAAAAAATAATCAGCGCGGCTTTCAGCGCGGCTTTATTTTTAGCTGCCGTTACACCGTCATTAGCAGCCGATAGGGTCCGTATCATTGATACCGGTGCGCAGTCGTGGAATATTGGCGGTGTCGTAAGGTTAAAAAGAACCGTTGTCACTAATCCGCAGAATGCTGCTATTACCAATAATGTTAATTCCAACACAAACTCAGGTGGAAATGAAGTCCAATTCAACACCAAGGTTTTGGGGGATGTATCAAGCGGTAAAGCCACTTCATATCTTGACGTCTATACTGATGTTAACAATTCCGACATCGAGATTAACGGTTGCGGTTGTGAAGAGGATACGAATGTTTTAATTGAACAAACAGGCTATCAGTCAAAAAATGTAGCTTTGGTCGTTGACGCCCAGTCAATTTCTGTGAATAACACTCAAGATGGAAGAGTTGTTAATAACATAAGCTCAAGTGCAAATTCCGGGGGCAACAAAACTAATTACAACACCAAAGTTGATGGTGGAGTATCAAGCGGAAATGCCAAAACAACGACTTTTGTAGATACATGGGCAAATACATCGGTTATTACAATTAATCAGTAAATTTACAGACAGTATTGCTTTTGGTTGACACATCAGAGTTATGGGCTCTCTTGAAAAAGAGAGCCCATTCTTATAGAATAGCTTGTCAATAAGCCCTATTTAACCTGCCGTTCATTTATGCCGCGTCTAAAACAGGCTCTACTTATTTTCATCGCTATTAACTTTTTTCTGTATTTTTATATGTGGAACTTCCATTCCCTGGTTCCTTTTAATGAATTAATGTACAAAAACTCTGCCCATCATTATTTTCAGGATGAAAGGATTTTGGGCAGATTCAATTTTTTACGGGCTTTAGGCCAGTGGGATGCTCAATGGTATTTACGGATTGCAGATGCCGGTTACCCGGAAAACCCTTCAATTATTGATATTAACGACAAGTCGGTGTTAGACGGATTAACTTATGCTTTTTTTCCCTTATATCCGTCATTGCTTTCCCTGATTAACACGCTGGTTGGAAACATAGAGGCAACGGCTTTCATTGTTTCCCAAATTTTGATGTTGTCAAATTTTATAAGTTTGTATTATGTCATTGGCAAATTTTACGGGGAAAAAATTGCATTAAAAACTGTTTTTCTGCTTTTCCTTTTCCCTTTCAGTATTTTTTACAGAAGCTATTACACCGAGGGTTTATTCCTGTTGATTCTGATCTGGTACTGTTATTTTTTGATAAAAAGAAAATGGCTGCAGATTTCTCTTTTCTCAGGTTTGTTATATGTTACCAGACCGACCGGATTATTTTTATTTCCTCTGACTCTGCTTTTTCTTTTGTCCGATTTAAAGGAAAAAAAATTGAAACCGGTCAATGCCGTAATATTTATACCGGTTATGCTCGGATTTTTCGGCTTGTGGTTACTGTTAAATTTAATTAATACCGGCAATATGCTTTACTGGAAAGATGTGCAAAATTCCTGGATACCGATAGTTTCGGTAATCGATAATATAAAGCACAACCTTCGTCTGGTTAGGTTATTTTTTGTACTGCCGCTTCATAATGTCCATGCCTCCAA
>Ga0155067_118_pt1 | contig 38088 bp, 51 predicted proteins | sample RifCSPhighO2_01_FD_106035 | JGI IMG/M metagenome (GOLD analysis project Ga0155067, IMG submission 106035) | Candidatus Gottesmanbacteria bacterium RIFCSPHIGHO2_01_FULL_40_15
AAAAATTAAATTACCGAATAGGAGAGGAAGTAGCGACGAGAAAAGCATACGGCAATGCTTTGAAAAGATTGGGTAGGGATTATCCTGATCTGGTTTCACTGGACGGAGATGTCAAAAATTCCACATACGCGGAGATTTTTAAAGAGGCTTTCCCCGGGCGCTTTTTTGAAATGTTTATTGCCGAACAGAACATGGTCGGGGCGGGAGTCGGAATGGCCAGACTCGGATTTATTCCCTTTGTTTCATCTTTTGCCTGTTTTTTAACCCGAGGGTTTGACCAGATTAGGATGGCCGGGATCGGGGGAGCAAACGTTAAATTCTGCGGATCCCATGCCGGAGTATCCATCGGGGAAGACGGACCGTCACAAATGGGACTGGAGGATTTATCAATGTTCAGGTCTGTTTTCGGATCGACTGTTTTATATCCCTCGGATGCGGTTTCAACGGAGAGACTGGTTGAGCAAATGTTAAAAACAGCAGGAATCTGTTATATCAGGACAGCAAGACCGGCAACTAAAGTTATCTACGGCAATGATGAGAAATTTCCGGTCGGAGGAAGCAAAATTCATAAGGTCAAATCTCAAATGTCAAATGTTAAATCTAAGGTGATTATTGCGGCGGCAGGGATTACTTTTCTTGAGGCTATGAAGGCACAGGAGGAATTAATTAAAGAAGGAATTGAGGCGATTGTTGTTGATTGCTATTCGATCAAGCCGATAGACGGAGAGACTTTAAGAAAATTAGCCGAAGAAGCAAATTATTTTATAACTGTTGAAGACCATTATGAAGCGGGAGGATTGGGGGAGACGGTTCTTAATGTTTTCGCTTCCGATCCGGTTGTTAAGGTTCATTGCATGGCTGTTTCCAAGTTGCCAAGAAGCGGAAAACCGGCAGAACTAATGAATTTTGAGGAGATTGATGCTGCCTCGATAGTAAAAAAAGCCCGCAGCATATTACATTAACGTCCAGAAAATTAGCGCAGTAAAATTCAGTTTGATGAGCTTTCGGAATGCAGGAGAATATTTTGAAATTTCAATTACCCGCAAAAACAGCTGGATTTTAGCAAGCTCCGTTACTTTCATAATAATGTCTCTTTTTTCCCTGATTGAAAACTCTTTTTTCCGTGTTGAAGATTATTTTGTACCCCGGTCGATGATAACCATTGCCAAAAAAGCCGTAGCATGCGGCAATGGTAATCAGCCGGAGGAGCCAATGCCAACTTTAAAACTTATTGCGCAAAATAAAACCGATACCTGCAAACTTTTTATGGACGGGAGTGATTTGAAACAAATTTATGCTGAGATAAAGGAATTTAACAAGCTTGAGGAACTGCATCTGGCGTCAAACAGGTTAAAAACCCTTCCCAAGGAAATCGGTGATCTTCCCATAAAATATATTGATTTGGGAAAAAACCAATTAGTGACAGTTCCCAAAGCGGTTCTGGAACTTGAGAAACTGCAGAAACTGGAAATCGGATTTAACCAGATCAGAACAATACCCGGAAACGTAAATAAGCTGACGGAATTAAGATTTGCCAGTTTTAACAAAAATTTAATTATCAAATTACCAAGAGCAATTGGGGAGCTTAAAAAACTTGAATTTCTGGAACTCGGGGATAACAGAATTGTAATATTACCAAAAGAAATAGGCGGGCTTTCCAATCTTAAAGAATTGTATTTATACAATAACAGCCTGCATAAAATTCCGGTTGAAATCGGACTTTTGGAAAAATTGGAAATACTTGATTTAAGGAATAATCGGCTAAAAGATATACCCGAAGAAACAGGAAATCTGAAAAATCTGAAACGTATTGAGCTGTCAGGGAATAATATTAATAATGAAGTAATAGAAATGTTGAAAAAAAGGCTACCCGATACAAAAATTGTCAACATAAAATGAAAAGGAGAAGAATAATATTACTTTTACCGGTAGTTCTTTTAGTTGTTTTAACAGGCTGTTTTTTGTTGATCAGGAATAAAAAACTTTATGATGACGAATATCCCCATTATCAGCAGATTGAGGTATTTCTGAAAAGGGATTTAAGGATTGTTAAGGGTTTATCAAAACTGCCGGGCTATCCTTTGGCTGTTGCAGCATTGGGGGGACTTTTTAATTTGGAAAAATTACCAAACCTGCGGGCAGTTTCATCCGGATTATCTCTTTTGTCAATCGCGGTCTTTTTCATACTGGTGAATTTCATAGACAGACAGGCAGGTATTATTAAAACACTGCAATATATCCTTCTTCCCATCCAGTTTCCTTTTTTATTTCTTTTGTACAGCGAGGGGTTTTCCAACCTGGCAGTATTTCTGATGATTTATTTTGTTTTGAAGAAAAAGTATTTTCTTGGGGGGATTCTCAGTATTCTCGCTGTAATTATTAGGCAAACCAATATTATTTGGGCGGCAATGATGTTGATGATTGGTTATTTATTGGAATACGGTCCGGCAATTAACCGGGATTTCTTGAGAAAATATTTATCCAAGACATTTATTTTTGTTGCCGGTTTTTTACTTTTTATCCTGTTCGTTTATCTGAATAAGGGAGTAGCCGTCAGGGACCAGGCTGCCATGCCGACTTTCCAGGTTCACGCCGGAAGCGTCTATTGGACACTTTTTTTACTGTTTATTTTATTTTTACCCGTTCATTTAGCCGCCACAGGCAGGATTGCCCGCAGAATTGCCCGGAACCGGTTAATACTTATTCCTCTGATTATTTTTGTTATTACCGGCGTTATTACTTTTAATAATCTTCATCCGATGAATACGAGCTGGGAGCATTTAAGAAACAGAATCCTTCTATTATATTCTTCGGATTTATGGAAAAGAACAGCTTTTTTTATCTTCATTTCATATACCGTTTTATCATTAAGCACCATAAAATTAATAAAAAAAGAATATTATCTTTTATATCCGTTTGCATTTTTATCAGTTTTCCCTTTTTGGCTGATTGAATCAAGATACAGCCTGACGGCAATTATTCTTTTTATGCTGTTTAGAAAAAGCGGGAACAGGAAATTGGAATATCTTATCCTGGCAATTTTTGCCGTGTTCAGCCTTATATTTTTTAAGGGGTACCTGAACCGCGATTTTTATTTGTGAAAAGAGGAAACGGTTCGTTTTAAAAAAATGCCGCACAGAGAAAACTGAAAAATAATAAAAGGTTCGCTCCTTAAACCCGCTTTTTGGGCTAAGGAACGTAAATTAGTTAAAATTATTTCAGTTTTTGGCTTAAGACTTTTGGAGCGGGGGTATGTTTTTGCGCGTTACCGGGAAGTCATCCGGGTAAACCTGCATCCGGCAGGCTTTATGACTTCATCCCGATCTATCGGGACGCATATCCGTTTAAGCATTTTCCTTCTTTACTCCTCTTAGGAAGGTGATATTGAGTTTTGACGGACCCCCATGTGAAATTAAATATTAAAGAAGAAACGGTAGTGACCAAAACGGTACCATAGATCCTAGTAAGGAACCAAGGAAAACACCGAAAGTCACAAGTGAAATACAAAAAATAACTTCACCGTTACTTCTGGCAAAGGCAAGCGCAGTTAATAGTGCAAGAATTACTAATCCGATAATGGCAAGGATTGGTTTTCCTACAATAAAACCTATTAGAAAGCCTACGCTGAAGGCAAGAATATAATTTTGGAACTGGTGCATGTTCATTTTTTTCTTCTTTTTTTCCAAATATCTTTGGAGCGGGGGCATGTTTTTGCGCGTTACCGGGAAGTCATCCGGGGAAACCTGCATCCGGCAGGCAAATGACTTCATCCCGAACCATCGGGACGCATATCCGTATAAGTTTCCAGAGCGGACCCCCAAATACACTGCTTCAAAAGATTAACTGAAGCAGTGCCGAAAACGGCAACCGTGAACCGGAAAGGCTACCAAAAAGAACACCCAGGCCAAATCCGGCGACAAAACCGGTTTTGGTTCCGGCTTTGCTAATTAACGCTAGGACTACTGTAATAAGCAGGATAATAAAACCAAGCCAAGCTAAAACAGCCTGACCTAAAGCAAATCCGATTATCATCCCGCTTACAAATCCCCAAAATTCGGGGTTTTTTTTCATTTTTTATTTTTTCCTTTCTGAAGTGTCACCCCGGCACCCGGATTCTCTACCGGAAATTATTTTCCGAATAGAGTTTTTTCAGACAGAGGCTTCCCTGTTCACAAATTGTCCCCGACAATTTAAGGGGATAGTTAGTCTGGCTGATGGGGAGAAAGCCGGCCGGAAATTTCCCTATTTTTAAGACCGATTATCTCCCCAACAGCTTATTTAGGATATATTCTCTGTGCGGCTTGTTAAAGAGCTACCGTTTTAATGAATAACACAGTAATAAAAGATGAATGTAAGAAAGAGAGTCTTACCCAATTCTTATGTAAACTTCAATATCCTTTTATGCGGTTACCTGATGATTACTCAAATCCATTTTATAAAAATTTATCAGGGAGACAGATAATGATCAGAGGCATAGATTCAGTTCTATTATTCAGCAAAGATCCGAAAAATTTGGCTGATTTTTACAAACAAAAAGTCGGACTTGAAGTGGAGCTGGTGGGGGAATACGGAAATAATTTTGAAGAGAAGATATTCGGGGTGAAGGCCGGAGATTCAAATCTCCTGTCAATTCTTCACCATTCGAAACTTAAAGGACCGAATAAGGAACCGGAGCGGTTTATGATTAATTTTGAGGTTGACAATATTGAGGAAACGGTTTCTAAACTGGAGAAAAACGGGGTTAAAAAAATACAGGAGATTTACCATGTGGAAGATTACGGAAAAATTGCCACGTTTGAAGATCCCGACAAAAACTACTTCCAGATGGTGCAGGTAAGGTCATAAAGATACGGATTGACATAACAGGATAAATCTGATAAAAGTCAGGTTTAATATGGCAATTTCCGAAATGGATTTTTCACCTCCCGAACAAATTCCCAAAGAGGAACTTGAAACTTTGGGACTGGCCGAAGAAATCGGTCCCGGAGACGGGATGAAGCATGAACCCGACGACAGAGAACCCCGATATTGTGATAAAGAAGACCATATGGCAAGAAGTGATGCCGCAAAAAATGGTCTTTCAAGACCTTAATACTTATTCTTTTATATATGAAACTATTAATTTATAATAATATGCATGAGAGAATTTTCTTCAAAGATCTTCATAGACGGAGGAGAACCGGAAGAAACAAAACTAGCTTCGGAAATTCTTCTTAAACAGACCGGCCGGCCTCTTGACGGACAAACGACCAACCCCACATTGATCGCAAAGAAACTTCGCGATCAAAACTCAAAATTCAAAACTCAAAACTCAAAACTAACAGAAGAAATGGCTTTGAGTGAATACAAGCGAATTGTCCAAGAAATGAGCAAAATAATACCAAAAGGTTCGATATCAATTCAGGTTTTTGCCGATAAATATACTTCTTTCGAGGAGATGCTTGATCAGGCCAGGGACAGAGCCGGTTGGATTAAAAACGCCTCAATTAAGTTTCCCTGTACACAGGAGGGATTAAAAGCGGCTGGCACTGCCTGTATGGAAATGCCAATTAATATAACTCTGGTTTTTTCCCAAAACCAGGCGGCGGCAGTTTATGCAGCCACTAAAAATAATAAATATCCTATATTTATTTCTCCATTCGTAGGAAGACTGGATGATAAGGGAGAAAACGGGATGGATGTTGTTAAAAATATCATCAGGATGTATAAAAACGGAGACGGTCATGTGGAAGTTCTTACCGCTTCAATTCGCAATATTGAGCATATTCTGTATGCAATACAACTCAAATCAGACATAATGACTATTCCTTATAAGGTTTTCAGACTATGGGCCGATAATAAATTTGGAGCACCTGACAGTAATTATGTTTATAAACCTGATAATCTTAAGGAAATTCCATACCGTGATAATATTGAATTGGGAAAAGACTTTAGAGAATACGATTTAAGCCATCCATTGACCGATGCGGGAATTGAGAGATTCTATTCCGACTGGACGGGTATGTTTGAACAGATTTGAGCAGTATTTTGAGGCTAACAATGTATAGATTTGATAAGCCTAATATATAATATTTTATGGAAGACACAACTGACCATTTGGATTTTTTAGGAGATTTAGTCAATCTTCCCGAAGCCTATTACGGGTTTATTTACCATTATTACCGGGCTGAGGTTTATCGGGAAACGAACTGGAGAAACCGGCTGGACACTACGACCAACTGGTCAATTGTGGTAACGGCGGCAATGCTTTCTTTTGCTTTCAGCAATTTTACCGCTCCCCATTCATTAATCCTGGTTAATTATCTTCTGGTCTGGTTTTTTCTTTATGTTGAGTCGAGGCGGTTCAGATATTACTGGTTACTTCGGGAGAGAACACGGATAATTGAAAAGCAGCTTTTGTCCCAGATTTTTTCGGCAAAAGCAATAAAACCTGATGTCAATAAATGGAAGGAAAAATTATCGGACAGCTTTAAAAATCTCAATGTGCCGATGTCCAGGCTGGAGTCGGTAGCCTGGAGGCTAAGGAGAAATTATCTCCTGATTATTCCGGTGGTTTTTGCTTCATGGTTGGCCAAGGTCCATATGTCACCTTTTCCGGCAGAAACGCTGGATGAATTTTTCAGAAATGCCAGAGTATGGTTTTTTCCGGGAAATATAGTTTTTACAGGATTCCTGCTGACGGTAATAGCTTCTTTTGTGATCGCTTTCTATATTCCCCAGAAATCGGAACACTCAGACCTGCCCTAATTTCCTTAACCCGTAATAAAAAAATTCACCTTATGAATCATCAAATATGGAAAAAAGGGTATTATATGCCGATTTTTGGTAAAATACGATAATTTTTTATGAATGAGAAAAAACCATACGGAATGTATCCCATTGATTTCCGTAACGAAAGAAGACAAGCTTTAAGTGTTATTCTTTTTTCCGGAAGCGCCATTATTACGGCAGGTTGCGGATTATTTAATCTATTATTTCCGCCCAAAGACAATTATTCGAGGATAAAAGCAACTTCTCAAGCTTTAGCCGGAGATCCGGAAATGCTTGATATAACTCTTGAAAATTTGCCGAAATCACTCAGAGACAATGCCGTGAAGATAACCTTTAAAGGAAAGAGAGAGATAGACGGAGCGGAAGGAGATTTTTTTGCCTCAGGGATGGTGCTTCGGGAAAATAATGAAAATATTATTATTGTCAGCGGAAAGCATGTGCTGTTTCCGGAGGGTATTGAGATAGATAATCTTTCTTTAAGCCAGCCTCAAAATAAAGACAGCAGGGAATTAAAATTCTCAAGAGAGGATATAATTGGACATTTTCGGGGAACTGGTGAAAACGAGGCATCAATATTGGTTATTAATAAAAAATCTCCTGGTAGATTTACCGCTTACAGCCCGATAATAATAAACCCCAGACCGTTAAATGCGGGAGAAGTATTATTTTCAATTTCATATCCTGACGGAAGCGGAGCAGTAGGCTGGTTTGCAAATAAATATACGGTAACCGGGAAAACAGGAACTATTGACGGAATCTCAAATTTATCAATATGCACAGGGATCAATAATTCCGGCGGGAGCGGCAGTCCGGTTGTAAATATTGAGGGTGAATTAGTCGGATTTACCATGGCCGGTCATACGGTTATTGAGGAAGTAGGGATAATAAAAGCGACTTCACTAAATGATCTGGTAACAAAAATTAAGGAACAAGACTAAAATTTCTCTTACTTTGACTTCTGATGTTACAATACTATAGGATTTTATGCATGAGAAAACCAGAAAAAAGTTGACATTTCCCATTTTATTAGGTTTCCTGGCAACTCTCGGAATACCGTTTGTTGTTAATGAATGCCAGAGAACCCAGGGAGTGGTACCTGTTGATACCGGAAAATCTATTCCGCCTCAAGTATTTGCAGAAGAGACACCTGTTGATTTTGGGCCTAAACCGCATGATATTCCGTCAAATTGCAGAATGATTAATACACCCGATGCCTCGAATTTTAATGATAAGCTTCCAAGAATTAATAATGCGTTCAGAGCTGCTGATAATATGGGAGATCCCGGTTTGAGTAAATTACCCTATGAAATAATATATGGACCTGACAGTGGAAAGTCCGGATCAGTTACAGTATATTCGTGGGATCAGTTCATGGAAGCATTTCATGAAACCAATAATGGTGATTTGATTTGTGCTATTGATCCTTAATTATAATTCTTTTTCCAGCAGTAAATATCTTAAATTTCTGCCTATCCAGGGACCGGGGCCGGTGGCAATTGTAGATAATAATGCACCTGCTGATAAAGCTGTTAATTCCGAACTCTGTGTTGATAATCCGTAAAATAATCCGCTTGTTTCAAACGCAATAACTCCGGGAATTAATAAATATTTTACGTATCCTTTATCGGATAATCGAGATGCTATACCAAATACAGAACCAAAGCCTACACCAATTAAACCCCAGGTTAACGCATGATCTGTTGCAGAAAATTGTAAGGATAAGGATGAGAATTTCTCTTTTAATACAGTAAATGAATACATTAGATGTTTATTGATATCCTGGCCTCTGTTTTCGATTAATTTTGAAACTTTATCCGCTAAGGAATTTTCCTGCATATTTAATGCTATTTTTTCAGAAGGAGTGAGTGTTTGCCGTAATATTTCAGGATTCATAAAAATAATAATTTTGGTTATGAAGTATAGCATTGAATTGGCTGTAGATCAAAACTATAGGTTTTTTGGGGAAAATCCCGATGTGCAGGTAGGATTCCACTCCCGGAGTGGAAAGTGTTTCTGATTTTAACAGGAGTGTTTTTTTTGGAAAAAATAAAATTAAGCTTGTTCTTACTTAATTATTTCCCTTTTTTGGATTAAATATTACCTGATCTTTTTACTATGACGATCTATTAATCAAATCCGAGGAAGGGAGGTGATATTAGAATGAAAATGCTTATATCTTTTTTGGCAGCGGTGGTTTTTGCCTTTTCAGCAACTGCGGTAATGGCACAAATCACAGACTACACGGCCGAAAATGTGACCGGTAACATGACAAATAATATCACGACGACTCCGACAACGACTCCCGAACCACAGGGAGGCGGACCGGGAACAGTGGCAGAACCGGAGGGAGCTCCCAATACAGGAATGGGAGGGACAGCCGGTTAAATAATTTATAGGAAGACGGTGGCGGTAAGCGGGGGAACTTTTTGATCCTCCGACTTACCGTATATATAAAATGAAAAAAATTCTGTTAACCCTTGTTATTGCAGCCGGATTGCTGTTTGGTACAATCGCCGGAGCAAAAGGCAGTGAAAAGTTAAATTTCCGGCAACTTTTGTTGTGGCACAGCCGGCCAAATACAGTGAAAATTCCGGATATTGATGTTGAAGCTAAAGTGGAATGGGTAGGAGAGGATAACCAGGGGAATATGGACATACCCAAGGACACTGATAATGCAGCCTGGTATGAAAAGGGATACTATCCCGGAGAGAAGGGCAGTATGGTAATAGCCGGTCATAAAGATTCCAAAACCGGTCCGGCCATTTTTTATAATCTGGATAAACTTTCATTCGGGGATGCGATCACAGTTTCGGATATGAAGGGGAAAATTTACCGTTACATTGTTTTTGATAAAAAGCTTTATGAAGAGGATATGTTTCCGGTCAAAGAAATATTCGGAAAAACTGATTTTAGCATACTTAATTTAATAACCTGTAAAGGAACTTTTAACAGAAGTGACGAGAGTTATTCCCACCGATTGGTTGTTTCGGCAAAGTTGGTAGAATAAATGGAGAGGTATTTTATTTCAGAATTAAATATTCAACAATAATGATTATTCCCAAAGTATTTACGGCAAAAAAAAGCCATATCATACGCTCGGATAAAGTAAGATTTTCCAGTGTTTTTTCAATTTGGCGGTCAACCGGGTCGGAAGCCATAGCAAATTGACAAAAAACCCCGGCTGGTGTAGATTTATGCTGCAACACAGAAAAACCAGCCAATGGTTTCTTATGGTTGCCAAGCCGGAGTGAGTTTACCCAACGAACTTCCGGCTTGTAGTTTTAATTCAATTAATATTTTATGGGATTAGGCGGAGTTTAACCAATGCATAACAGATATGCATTGACAGTCAGGTTCTTTTTTCCATGTCTTTCTCAATGAGTTTTCTTAAATAGACAGATTTGGGTATTTTGTCTATCCTTGATAATTTTTTCAGAAAAGTGGCAATTTCGGGAGTTATAAAGAAGGTAAAGCGCGTATCGGCAGTTCCCTTCACATAATAAATATAATCATCAATTATATCGGATAGAGTTTCCGGGCTGTATTTTTCACACACTACTCTCTCGTCCCGATAGTGGATAAGAAGTGTTGGGGGATTGCCTGATGAATAGAGGATAAGGACAGGTTTATTCAAATTAAGGGCGAGGGATATTTCGTAGCCGATTGAGATTGAGAGAAAGGTTGTTTCAGCAACAATAAAGTCACTTCCTTTTATCCACTTTTCCAATTGTTTATGGAATTTAATCCGGTCTTCCTTTTTTTCCAGTTTTACTTCCGATTCAGTTGAGTTGATAATATGGTCCGATATGACATGGCAATTTTTGAATTTTAGATGGTTTATTATTTTTAAATAGTTTTCCAGATAGTGTTTTTTTCCGGTTATTGAAGCAGTAAAATAAACAGTTACAGGTTTTTGTTTTTTAATTTTTTTCATACCAGGTTTATTATAATTTTATCACAGTTTGTAATAATCAGAAGATATTAAGGGCAAAAAGCGTGTTATAATCCGGTTTAGGATCCGGTTAAATATGAAGAAACTTATACAGAATTATTTATTTATTTGTGATGAGGCATTTTTGGGCCAGGGCGGGAAAATGAACATCATCGGAATTTTCCGGACTATCAATATGTCCAAGCTACCAGGGACTCATTTAAAAACCGTTTTGGTCGGTAATTTTGATGTTCTGGATAATTCATTAAAAGAGGTAAGCCTGGAAATATCCCTAACTGACAGCCGGGGCGTATCCCAGGGATTGACGGTGGGTCCGATGAAAATGACCGTTCCGGAAAATAACAAAGGCAGAAATATTAATATTCTGATTGAAATGGGTAACGTGAAGTTTGAGAAAGAAGGGAAATACGCATTTCTGGTTAAAGCAGACGGCGAGACAGTCGGAAAAGCCGATTTTACCGTTAATCCTTTAAACCAACCGACCAATATCGGGGTAAAAGGGAAGACAGTTAATTAAAAATATATGAACATACTTAGAGATCCGATAAATATTGTTGAAATGAGAAAAATGGCGGTTTCCAAATTCGGCCTAATGGTAAAAGCGGTAGTTGATGTTGAAAAGGAAATTATGGCTGTTTACGGCGATCTTCATGCCGATGAGGAAAAATTGCTTATTGAGGACGGATCCGAGCAGCATAATTTATGGGGAATAAATATTTATCCTGAAGAATCAGGGGATAATTTGGTTGAATTTGATTCCATGATCAATATCAGGCCGGTTATGGATAACATGACCAGGAGTGTTGAAAATCCGGTAACCCGGGAGAAAATTATAAAAATTGTTAAAAAACTTATTAAAAAGTGAAATTTATTCATAAGGATTTGGCTGCGGGACGATGGAATGAACTAAATTTAGCCGAACAGCTGGCCAATGTCGGAAGCGAAGTGGAAAGAACAATAAGTTGGAGGAATAAGGGTAAACAGGAATACAGCCGGCAGGCATTTATGCGTGCATTAGAGCTTGTTTTTTTGACAATTTCCGCACCCAATAACAGAAAAAGATTGAAAGAGCTGACCCGGTTATACGAAGTGCTGGCGGATTATTTTGCCGGAGACAACATTTACGGATCATCGGATGAGCTCTGGCGGAAATATTTTTACTTTTTTAATTATATTGCCAGAAAAGATAAATAAGAGGTCAATCAACAGGTTCAAATGAGCCGTTGAGCTTGAGGTAATAAAGGATGACTTTCAGGCCGGGATATTTTTCCACAATTTCTTTTTGGGCTTTGAGAAGATCCCGTATGTGAGTTCCGGCCGATCCCTGTTTGCCGTAAGCTCCGCAATCCTCGTGATTTATGAGATAAACTTCCTTTATATGGTGAAGCCGATGTGATACTTCCAGCTGTTCAAGCACAAAAGGAAGATCTTTTACTCCGCCGGCAATTGAGAGGCGGTCGTAACCGTCTTTTAAATCCTCAACCCAGGATATGAGAAATTTCTGAATGCGGAAATCGATACAATGGACAATAATTGAGCGGCAAGAATGAGCTGCTTTCATGGGCATATCTTAGCACAGGCGATGGTTTTATCAAGTTGAAATAGTGAGAAAGATGACTATAGGATTTATCTTCTGGCAGGATGATTTGTCGTGGCCGGAACATCTATTTCGCCTGGATGCGGAAGATCGTGTCGGTCTAACCAATCCGGTTTACCCAGAATTATTTCTTGAATTTCTTTTGAAGTTTCCCAACCATCGAAAATTACTTTTGCTTCCAAAGCTAATTGTTTTTTAATTTCAGCCAGTTTCCCTTCGAAACCTATTTTAGGAGATTGATCCGCCATAGAAGTTAATGATAAGTCCATTATATTTTACATCATAAAAACAAATTTTTCATTTAATTAGGAAGGTTATGACGGGACAAAACGGATTTTTGATATAATACTAGGCTGGTATGGATGATAAAAGAATTATTTTTAAACGCAAATACCGGTGAACTAAGTCTTTTTAACTCTTTAATTAATGAAAGAGCGGTCAGAATTTTTCCGGTAATTTGGGAATTTACGGAGAAACGGGGAATAGAGACTGACAGATTGCTTCAGGAAGGCATAACTAAAATAGATCCGGCGATGGGAATATTCGGATCGGCAATAGGCATTGCTTTTGGACTTGCCGCCAGAGAAAGCGTTAAAGATCTTATTGCGGTTGAGATTATTGAAGCTTTGGGTTGGACGGCGACAACAGTGATGGGAGGAGACGCTTTAGGAGATGCATTTGCCGTTTCCATGGCAGCTTCAGCAACAACTTTTTTAATATCCAAATTTTTTCCTTCCAAGAGAGAATTATAAAGAAGCTGATCTTCCTGTAAAATATAAATATCCGTGAAAATCATTGCCCATCTTGATATGGATTCATTTTATGCCTCAATCGAGGAGCGGGATAATCCGCAATACCAAGGCTTACCGGTTGCAGTCGGTGCTTTACCGAACGGCGGCAGCGGACGCGGTGTGGTTTCAACAGCCAATTATAAAGCCCGGGAATACGGAATATTTTCGGCAATGCCCATTTCCGTTGCCTGGAGATTATCCGAGGAAGCAGGCCGCCAGGGCAGGCCGAGAGCAATATTTCTGCCGGTTGACATGAAAAGATACGCGGAAAATTCCAAACGGGTAATGGAAATTGTCAGACAAGTGATGGAAAAAGAAGTCAAATCGGCAATAATTGAACAAACGTCAATTGATGAGGCATATCTTGATTTATCGTTTACCGGGAGTTATGAAAAAGCGGAAAGTTTAGCGGAAAAAATTAAAAAGGATATAAGAGAAAAAGAAAAACTGACCTGTTCGGTCGGTATCGGACAGAACAAACTGATTGCCAAGTTAGCTTCTGCCAAAAATAAGCCTGACGGGTTGACCGCAGTGACGTTATCCCAAATTTCCGGGTTTATGGATTCGATCGGCCTGAGGGATATTCCGGGAATCGGACCCAAGACAGAAGAAAAGTTAAATAAAAAGGGAATCATGAGTATTTCCGGTTTACTGAAATTAACGAAGGATGAACTGGTCGGGATGTTCGGGAAATGGGGGGAGGATATTTATGATAAAGCACGGGGAATAGACGAGTCAGAGCTTGAGACCGGCAGGGAGACAAAATCCATCAGTGAACAGGAAACATTCGGGAAAGATACTTTGTCCGGATTATTTTTGATTGAAAAGCTGAGGAAGTTAGTGAAAGAAGTTCACATAAGAATGATATTGGAAAATATCAAAACATTTAAAACTGTAACAATTACGGTCAGATTTTTTGATTTTGAAACGAAGAACAAAGCCCACACCATTGAAATGGCATCAGATGACAGGGATTTACTGGAAAGAGAAGCTCTAAAACTTTTCCTACCTTTTTTGGACAAAAGGGGTAATCCGAAACTGAAACCGCTCAGGTTGATCGGAGTCGGGATTGAGAATTTCAACAGGAAAAATGATAATAATAAAGAATCCGGAAAAGAGAGGTCAGGACAAACGGATTTATTTGATAACAATCAAATTTGATTTTCCAAAATATATAAGTATAATTCTTTAATTCATGGCAAATATAAGCGAATTACCGGCATTTAGAGAAATTGCTGAAACAGTAAATTTTAGCCGGATAAAATCACTGGTTAACGAAAGAGGATCAGAGTTGAGTGCCGCAGCAGCAGCGGCAATGTTACCGGTAACGGATAAATTAGATAACGGTTTTTCCAGCATCAGGAATATGGGAATATACGCAATATCAGTACCCACCGGATATTTAGCCGGACGAGATGTTGCAGGAAGAGGTTTAGGAGAAACATTGGGATTACTTGCTTTTGAAATCGGTTCATGGGCGGCGGCAAATCATTTCCAGCAGCCGGAACTTCAATCAGCAAGTACCGCTCTACTTATAAGTTCAGCCGGAGGCATTATTCACGGTATAATCCGAAATACCGCTCGGGAGAAGAATGAATGAAAGAGAGCGAGTATATGACTGAAGCAGGCATTCCCAATGAAATCCGAGAAACTAAAACCGCGCAAAGTTTAAGGGACACATTTAACTTTTTAAAGTCCCAAGGTAAAAAGCTTTTGGAAGAAGTAAATAACAGCAGAGTTACAGTCATGGCCGGCTTGGCGCCTATTGTGGGCGCTTCCATACTTCAGGAGAGAAATTATCCTCCGGTAACTGAAGACCCGTTTGTTTATATGGCTGCTCCATTGTCAGCAGCCGCGGTATTAAGCCGTACAACTGAAGGGAGATATAAATTATATGTTTCAGCTGGAGCCGTAGCATTAGGTACGGCAGTTTCTTTAGTTACAAACGAGCCGGCTGCGGCGATTGCCGGTGTTTCAACCGCGGCAGGATTCGGATTAGGGAGTATTTTAAGAGGCCGAAGGCTTCCCGTAACTGAATAAAACATAAATTGAAACCAAAATGGAATTAAGAGAATTATTTATTAATGCCTGTCAGATGGCTTCTTTTACTGCAAGTCAGATTAAGGATTTAGAGAAGAAAATTGTTGAAAACTCTTTAAAATCAGCTGTTACCGGAATGTATGAAGTATTGGGAAAAAAAATAAATAAAAATGAAGCGGAAAGTTTAAAAACGGAATTTGAAGCTGAAAAGAAACTTACCGGCAAGAGTTATTCATCCGAGCAGAAAATAGAGTTGGTGAAGAGGATTTTTAACAGATATTTGAAACAGGCGGAAATTGACGGGATAACTAAAACCGCGTTTGACGAGGAATTCCGGATTACAGCCAAAACAATTTCAGACCATCTTGATCAGAAGGATCAGCAGGTACAGGCACTTCGGAAACAGTTAGAGCAGGCATAAATTTCCTGAACTTCAAATCTTTTAGGTATTTTACAAATATTAATTTAAAGAGTATATTAGTCGAATCAAATTATTATTTAGTGTAAAAATGACACGAATTAGTGAGCTTGAAAATAACTTTATTCCTCAAATTATAAATATTGATCGGATGGTCGGTCTTAAATTACCTTGGCGTAATGAAACTCCCCGGAAATTTAGAGTTATTTATCCTATATCCCATGAAGAAATTAAATTACCAAAACCTATTGAAGCTGACAGCGTCATTGCTTTTGAACTTGAGAGAATGAACAGATACCGGAAAGCATTCGGACTGGAACATACGGATTTGATAATTGAAGATCTTAAATCCGATCAAAAAATTTTATTATCTGACGTAAGAATGGCAGTAGCGGCATCAAATTCACTGACTTTCACTCTGGATGAGGAAACTATCAAGGTAAGAAGTTCATGGGAAAATTCCCACCATGATCATTTCCATGACAGAAGAGAAGATAAATGGAATTGGACATTTGTTTACAACTCTCCGGATAATTTTTACGGGAAAAACCGTTTCTTAATATATTCATCGGCACTTTTTAACCGCTGGCATGATTTTATGCAAAATGAATATAACAGGATGAAATCCAAAGGTATTGATATTGATACCAGACTGGGACATCAAAGCGGAGCGGCAGTTTTGTTATCACTTTTTACTGAAGAATACGCGGAATTGACCGGAATGGACGATAAATATACTAAAACAGCCAGTACAATCTGTAATACAGCCGCTTTGATGGCTTTGTGCCACGATCATTATCAGACCGCAATACTTTTGGAAACGCTGTCGACCGGATCAGGAGAAAATCCGGTTGATTTGAGCGACAGCGAACTGAAGGAATCTTTTTTAGCCGGTAATCTGGATGTAGCAAGAATGAGAGAGAAGGATTTGGTCCGGCTGCATAGGGCTATAAGTGGAATAAGTGCAGAGAAAGGTTTCGGTCTGACGCCTTTTTTAGAGGATAAATATGCAAAGGAATTGGCAGAAATGGAAAAAAGCGAAAAGTTTTTATTTGACGGCGGGAATATCAGCGGGGAAGAACGGGAACAATTGAGGATGGTTTTAGAATACGGGTTTGCGGCTGATTTGACAGATTCGATCAGTCCGACTGACAAGGCGTTATGGAGAAGATATCTTTTGGAGAAATATAAAGACCGAATACAGTTCGATACCGATACAAAGGAAATTAAGGAAGGTATCGCCGGGCTTTCCAATGGGGTTAATTATAAGCATATCTTTTCTCTCCAACATGATATCGGCCGGGTTTGGGCTGAATGGTTTTTATTGGGCAATTTAATCAGAAACAGCCATTATCTCAGCTATAACGGGGAAAAGACCAATGCGGGGAACATTCAACTGCAGGAGGGGAAAAGAAGAATTAATCATATATTAAAATCAGTAATCGCTTCAACGGTTGAAGATTTTAATAAAACGGGAGAAGGCTTGTTAAGGAAAGACCCGAATTTAATAACAGAAATAAAATCCGGCCTGATGGATGAGCTTCTTAAGAAAAAAGAGGAAAGGATCAGAGAAATAATGAGCAAATATATTTATTATTACAAACTAGCCGCCAACGGCAGCCGGTCAGTTTACGGAGGGGAACAAGCATCTGCAGCACTGGAAAACAAATTCGGGCAGCTTTTGAGGGGAATCAGCCAAGAGGAGGGGAATATCAGGAGACATTTAAAAGGCAAGAAGCTGCGTCATGAGGGAACCGTTACACAATTGAAACCGGATAATGCGGATTTAATAATAAACCGATTCCGGGAATTGAATAATTACGTGGCTGAGAAATTATTCAATCAGTTAGGCATAGAGCGAAAAACATTTAAAAATAAGTTTTGGATGCCTTACGGATCTTATTATTCACTCGGAGATATCAGCCAGATGACAACAATCTCAAATTTATGACTTTTGACCGCCTATCACGATATAAAGACCTTCTACATTTTCACCCAGGAGAGTTTCCGGAGGTTGTTGTATATTAACTAAAGCTCTATTATTGTCCTGAGATTTTTTTTTAAGAAACCCGATACGATCAAAAAGGACTGACTTTTTCGGAATTTCCGGAGGGGGTAAAATTCCGTCTGTCGCTAAAAGTACCGGCAGAATATCCAAATCTTCAAGCGGAACAAATTCGGAATCTATTAAATCATTTCTTTTTTTTTGGTTCAGGAGCAAATTGAACGGAGGATAACGGAGATTAACCGGTCCTGTTTTATACAAGTCCTTTTTTGTCCGGCGGGCATAAAAATTAGTGCCCAGGGAACCGATTACCGCCTGATAAGAATCAGGATTTAAATCAAACCAGCTGAAAGAAATTCCGGAGGCGGAAATAAGGTCTTGAAGTATTTCTTCGGATTTTAAATTCAGATCGCGGAAATCCACTTTTTCAAATAAAATGTTTAATATTTCCGGCGTTTCCGGGAGAGGTGGTTTATCCGGTGATGTTATATGAGCTGACGCAAACCGGTAATAAATGTCAGTAAATTTATTAATTATAAATTTACCAAGAACAGATTCAGTAACCATATTATCATTACAATCCATATATAGAAATTCCGGCATGGAAACATCCCAAACCAAAATCCGGTCAGGAAAAATATAATGACCGTCACCCTGAAATTGACGAAACTTTCCGTCCAAACCACGCCGCAGATATTTCATTCGGTATGCAATGTTTCCGGTTAATTTTCCGGATTTTTCAAATACCGTAACCGCGGGCAATATTCCGCCGGTCTCTATAGGTTGGGTTGTCATAATTTAATCTAATTGGCAGGATTAATCTTTGGGAGGATCCGATTAACGGGATGCAGGAATTCAATATATTATACAAATATCAGAACAGATTACAAGTTGATTAATAATTTCAACCGGGACTTGATTGGGATGAAATCTTAAGTCATACTCATTAATATATGGCTAAATTTGTTCCCGATGTCAAAACCCAGAGATGGATAGTAATTTCGCAAACCAGAGTAAACAGGCCGGATGACGCCAATGAGGGAGAAAAACCGAAAGCATGTCCCTTCTGTACCGGCAATGAAGCGATGACACCTTCTGAAATCATGAGAATAGGCGAAGGAGAGAAGGATAAACCGGGTTGGAAAATCAGGGTAATCCCCAATAAATATCCGATTACCGATGTACATGAAGTAATAATCCACAGCCCCGATCATGATAAGAACATAGAAGAATTAAATATTGAACAAGTTACAGCTCTTTTGAGGGTCTACAGGCAAAGATTCCAGGCACACACGTTTGACGGCCAGGTGATGATTTTCTGCAACCACGGGGAGCATGCCGGGGCATCCTTACACCATCCCCATTCACAACTGGTCCTTATTCCGAAACAGATAAATTTGGACGCACTGGTTCGGGAGCCTATAATGAACGTGATTGAAGATAATAATTTCTTTGTTACATACTGCCCTGATTTTTCCCAATGGCCGTATGAGATCTGGATTTCACCCAAGAAAGAAGGAACTACATACGGCGAAGTGACAGATGAAGAAATAAAGGATTTGGCTGATCTTCTCCAGAATTCCCTGTGCCGCCTGAAAAGCAAGCATAACGATCCGCGGGTTATGAAAATCAATCCCAATATTCAGTTTGCCTATAATTTTTATATCCACCACGCCAAAAATTGGTTTATACGGATTATTCCCCGGATGGTCCACCGCGCCGGTTTCGAGCTTGGTACCGGTTTGTCGGTCAATATTGTTGATCCGACGGTAGCGGCACAGGAATTAAAGGTTCAGTAAACTTATTATTAATGACAGGAAATACAGGTAAAGAAGGGGTTGGAATCAGTCCTGAAGATGTCGCACTATACAGCGAAAAATTTCCGAAATTGTCTCCGGAGGAGATTCAAGACGTGATAGTCAGTTATTTGGAAGGACTTGATGGAAATAATATCATGATTTTTGTCCCAATATTTATTGAAAAAAAATTGCATGAAAGAAATATGCAAAAACAACTGACTGATCTTAATGAAGAATTCGTCAAACAAATATTTCCGGATCAGTTAACAGCTCAACCGCAAGAACCGTCGGAACAGTTTCAGATAAGAGACACTTTGCTTCCAAAAGTTCTTAAGACCATCAGAGGAGTTATTTTCCGCGGATAAACCTTTTAATCTTACGATTTTCTTACACTTAACTTTCTTTGTGAAAATTTTAGTATGAGAAAGTTTAAAAATGCCAGGCATAGAATCGGGAATATCCAATTTTGATAGTCCGAAAGTATTAATTACCGGTGCGGGATTATTACCGGATGAATTAGCTCGAAACGGATCCGGAAATCCGGAAGACGTAATTTTTCGCGAAGAAAAGATTGATATTTTTAAAAATGAGGAGCAATTAGTCCAATTGCGGGCAGAGTTAAAAGAGAAGGGATTTGTAACCCAGAAGGGAGAAGCAGTTAAAACAGGAGTAAACGAAGCAGCGACAATTCTAAGAGAAATCAACAATGGAAGGACTTTGAGAGATTTTATAAGTAAGTCGGGTAAAATACTGGCCGGTACGGCATTAAATCAGAGGATAAAAAGCATTGAATCAGGCAAGTTCGATATAAGAAAAGAAAAAGAAGATGACGCTTTATTAAATAAAAAATTAAGCCTAATATGGGATGGACGAAAACCGGAAGAACTTCCGGGTTGGGGTCAGGGAATCAGAACAAATCAGCCTGTCCCTTTACCGGAGAAAATTAACCAGCGTTCTGCCAAAAACAGGAAAGAAACAGTAAGACAAATTAAAAAAAAACTGAAGCGGTTCGTAAATCCGGAATCCAAATTATCATATCTTACAGGCATGGCGGCAGGTACACTGCAGCAATTTTTGGCAAAAGAAGCATTAAAATCCATGCCGATGCTGACATATGAGGACCGGTTAATGTTGGCCAATACATTCCAGGCAGCAACGGCCATCGCGGCTGTCGGGGGAAATTTAGTAATCGGTAAATTACAGAATAAATCCGATTTATTTAAAAGGCTTGAGAATAAGATAAAAATCGAAGATATAATCAACGGTTATATATTATCAAGAGCAGTAGTAGCCGCATCGCGCAATTTCGGAGCTGAACATCCTGAAATCGGGGAGAGAATTTTGGGATTTGTAAAGGGTATTTTTAACGGGGACGGGGGAGAAGTAACAGGTGAAACCGGTTTTATTAAGAATGATATTTTTCCATTGGATTTTCCGGAAGCGGATGCACCCGGATCACATGCAATTTCAGACCGGCATGATTTTATTGAACACAATCCAGCGACGGCGCAACCGGAAAAATCTCACGTCCGGCCCGGAATTGCAGCGGTGGCGGAGGAAAATTTTTTGGGGAAAGCCAATGTTCCTGACGGAGGAAATAAAGGCATCATTTTTGAGAGTAATCCTTCAGATCAAAACGGAGAAAAATTTGACGAAATTGTCCCGGTAGCCGAACCGGAAGCTGCAGAAAACACGGGAAATTTCGGGGAATATGAGGAATATATTGTGAAAAATGGTGATACATTAGGTCAAATCGGATTGGAACACGGTTGGAAGGATCCGTACGGACATAATATGACGCAAACTATTGTCAGAAACATGACGGAACTCATTTCAGATGAAAATGCGGAAGCAATCTCGGAAGTAGTAAAAAATCCCGGAATGGCAGCCCGGATAGGCGGCAAAGTAACCCGGTTTTGGGAAACAATAATGGCAGCGGCAAGATATATACGTCCGGGGCAAAAATTGTTAATTCCTGTAGGGGAGGGAAAATAAATTAAACCTGACCCTTTTGCTGCAGACCCAAAAGCCAAAGAACTGCTTCTTTTTTATACCTCCGGTCGCCTCTTGAGTTTATCCTGATGGCGGGAAGCTTTCCCCTTTTACCCCATCTTTTAATCGTCAGGGGAGAAACGCGCAGGATTTTAGCAACTTCACGGACAGTTAATAATTCGGGCCATTCATCACCAAGAGCCATAAACTTATTCAGCAAACGGTTGACCCCATGTTCAAGCAGGGTTTTTGAGTACGGAAGCAACTGTTGCCGACTCCTTATTTAAATGTTAATAATCCGGAGCAGAAGACTCGAATCCAATATCAATTTGATATTTACTGTAACATATGAATTTCAATATTGTCAATAGTAATCAAAGAGGTGCAATCAGAATGTTATAGAATGATGTACTTTAGAGGATGGTGAATGTAATTTTATCGCAGGAGACGGCGATGTTTACAGCAGGGTTGAAAGTACCCAGCTGAAGGCTGTTGACTCCGGTCGGCCGAAGGACAGTGATGGTTCCTTCAAGGGTGTAACCGGGAGTAACTTGAGGAGGAAGAGGCGCCGGCCGGGATGGCGGAATTCCCAGAATTATTCTGATTAAATCTCCAATAAAGCTTAAGGGATTGAATCTGTTTTCTGTTTGCGCGCCAAGAATCCCGCTGGATTGGCCGTTGACTACATAAGATAGAGCGGGAGTGCCGTTTATATCCAGCCATATATTATAAAAACCGGCTTTTTGGTCATCTGAAGGAACAGTGTAGGCCCATGATGTTTGGTATCTGTCTGTAGTTTTCGGAATTTTAACGCCATTAAGAGCACCAGAACTTGTTATTTGCACCCCGTCCCTTTCCACATGATAGATAACCGAAACCGGACCTGTTTGGGCCGGATCGGTTGCCCTGACAATGGTTGTTATTTTAAAAGTTGATCCGACTCCAATCTGACCCTGAACTGAAGTTTGCTGGCAAATAAAAGCTTTGACAGGTTCTTTGGTAACCGGCGGAAGAGAAGGAGCTATATTACCTGTGGTCGGATTTACAGGTTTTTCTTCTTTAGGTTTTTCCGGCCCCTGACATGAAGAATAGCACTGGATTTGTTTGTAATCGCAGTAACCCAAACCGGGATTACAATATTTTTTTGTTGAATCCAAAATATCTATCTGGCCGCATTCTCCGGGATCAAGCCGGGCTTTATCACAGTCGACAATTGTCCGATAAGCACCCGGATCGGAAAAACCGCAGTATTGATTGTTACCGCAGCCTTTGGGACAATGCATAACCTGGCAAAGACCGGTATATGTTCTTCCCGTATTAACACAAGTTGCACCTTGTGGAGGCCACTTTAACCGGCAGGTTTTTTCATAATCGACAGCCCGGGGTCTAATGTCCTGGGATTGCCTGGAGAAAAAAATGACAAGAAACATTGCCAGAAGAAGGATGAAACCGATAACCAAAGACGGAAAGCTTAAGTTTTTTTGAAACTTATCAGCCGCTTTTTTTTTAATTTTTGGCATTGCTTTATCCCGTAATTCAATGCTAGGCGAGAGGGTAATTGTTGTCAATACGGGGCAACCAATACCCGGGAGAACGGCAACTAAAAAACATCCGTAAATCAGGGATGTTTTTTAGCCCCGTGATGTCCTTGATAGAATTATTTTAATTCTACTGTTGCTCCGGCGGCTGTCAATTTGGTTTTGGCTTCTTCCGCTGTTTTTTTGTTGACTCCATTCATTACTTCTTTCGGAGCTGATTCTACCATAGTTTTAGCTTCCTGAAGACCCAAGGTGGGAACGAGTTCGCGGACTGCTTTAATGACGGAGATTTTATTGCTACCCGGTGCACTTAAGACTACATTGAAAGTAGTCTGTTCGGGCGCGGCTTCAGCCGGGGCTCCAGCGGGTGCAGTTTGAGGTACGGCCATAGCCGCAGGTGCCGCCGATACGCCGAATTTATCTTCCAGAGCTTTAACAAGATCCGCCAAATCCATGACTGACATTTCTTCCACCGCTTTCAGAATATCGTCTTTTGTTAATTTTGCCAAATAATGTCACCTCCTAATATGATTTTTAATTTTAAATCTAATCCGGTTTTTTGTTTTTAATATTATTTAAAACAATAACGATTTTTTGGAGATTCCAATTAAGACTGTTATGAAGGCCGTAAATCGGTGATTTCAATCCGGCGAAAAGAGTGGCGAGAAGTATGTCTTTTGACGGCAATATTGCCAACTTATCAAAATCTGCCGAAGTTGTCAGTTTATTTTCCAGAACTCCGATTCTAACTTTAGGAAGAGAGAAGCTTTTGGAGAAGTTAAAGAGTTCTTTGACGGCAGCCAGAGGGTCACCGTAAGCAAAAAAAGCGGCATTTGAATCTTTCAGGGACTCGTATAATTTCTCTTTATTTTCTTTTGTTGTTTTTTCAGTTTTATCAAGGGATATTTTAAAAAGAGTATTTTTTACGACAAGAAGATCAGCTTCAACTTTTTTGAGAGATTTTCTTAAATCTTCAAGCTGCTTATGGGTAAGACCTTTGTAATCGGTAAGAAAGAATGCCCGGGCTTTATTGAGTTTTCCGGTTACTTTTTCAACGATTTCGGCTTTTTTCGGATGAGGTGTTTTTCTTTTCATAAAAAAATCCCTACCTACAGGGATTCAGATAATATTAAATCTTTTTCCCTCGGTAGGCTATTTTTAACCCCGCTTAGCGGGGACCTACTGTCTTTAGGATCCAATGATTGTAGCATATGTCCGAATCAGATGGCAAGAAGAAGAAAAGTTAATTTCAGTTTGTGCAGAGGTTGCTGGTAGCGCAGGGTTGTCCCTGAACTGCCGCACCGAAACTGTTTAACTGAAGATAACCTGGACAGATCTGCTGGTTGAAGTAATTGAGAACATCGTCCCAGCCGGCGGCATTGGGAACTACCCGGCAGGTACCCGGACTGCTGGCAATACCAAGGACAGTCGGACGGTGGCAAAGGGAATCTGAATTTCCGGCATAGGCGGCCACAAAGACTGTGGCGCTTATAGGCACTGATTTGAAAACCTGAGCTTCTTTTATGGCGGCATCTTTGGCAACGGTTCTGGAAACATCAATACCATCAATAATTTTATTACCGCGGCCGTCCGATGTCAGGATAACGACGTTTTTAACTCCTGAGGGACCGGGATTATTTTTAAACTGGGTTGTACCGATCCTTTCTCCGCAGACAATACAGGTTCCCGACCCTTCATACTTGACGGAAGTTAATGCCGACTGAACGGTACTTAAACCACCTGATAAATTAGTCAGTTTGATATGGAGTTTGCTCGGTACACTAGAGCCATTTGATGTTAACGACCTGCCAAAAGATGAAATTCCTACCCGGACTTTGCCGTTTTTGGCAGCGGGGGACTGGGCAATTTTATCTATCAAATCTTTAACTGCCTGTTTTGACCATTCCAGTTTGGTTTTGGTAACGCCGTTAACCGTTTCTTTGTTGTTCATACTTGATGACCTGTCCATGACAAACATCAGATCAACAGGTTGGGCGGCGCATGATGGAGGAGTGGGGGAAGGAGCGGCAACCGCCGTAAAGGCTGAATAGCAGACAGGTCCGGCGGCCTGTGACTTTTGAGGAGAAATATCAGTGTCGGAATTCATGACGTAAACTGTGTAAATAAGGGCCGACAATACCATTATCAGGGAAATAAGACTGAGCTCATTTACATGGAAGACAAATTTTTTCAGATTTTTCATAATTTTATATTATTAATTACTTGTTGTTACCGAATATTCCAGCATTTGAGCGCTGACCTGATATGAACCGGTTGACGTAATTTTATAAGATGAAGTCCGGCCGATATAAGTTCCGGTTGAAGTTTTTCCTGCCGGAACCATCTGGGAAAAGACATATTTATTGGTTGTTTTATTGAGAAGGCGGAAATTCATATATCTGATTATTTTTCCTCCTGCGGCTGTTCCGTAAGCGACAAATGAAACATTATTGCCGACTTTTACCTGTCCGCCGACGGGAAGGGCATAGCCGTTAACCAAAGTCACAACTTTAGTGCAGGTCAGAGCATTAAGGTAAGGTGTCGGTGATTTGGTCGGAGTTTTCGGCGGTGGTGTGGGCGTTTTAGTCGGTGTTGTAATAATAACACCTTTACTGAACCACTTGACGCATTTTCCGTCGGCGGCGGAGAAGCGGCCGTCACTCAGGGTAAAGTAGCCGTTAACCTGGAAGTTGACAGGATATTTTCCTCCCCAGTTCAGATCGGGTTTGTTTATTTCACTATATGAAACGGTAAAGGTGGCCGATGTTTGACCTGAGGCAGCGGTTATAACTTTCTGGTATTGGGCAGTACCGCTAAAAAAGATCGGTTTAGTACCATTATCACGGTTATAAAAGGCCAGGGTAAAGCTTTTAATTGCAGTTCCGGATGGCGGTGTGCCGTTGACGGTAACGGTTAATGACTGGCCGGAATTTAAGACCGATTTGGAAATTGATGACGAGGTGCAAACATAAGGGCGCTGAACCGGTGTCGGGGTCGGTGATTTAGGAGGCAGAGGCGGGGAAGTAGGTTCACAACTTTTATCATGTCTTTTCCAAATACCGGTTCCGGGAGCGGCACCGGCGATATCTATCTGTTCCGCACCGCAATTTTTAGAAAAGCAGGCGCTTTGGCAGCCTTCACAGAGGGGAATGTCATTAACTACAGGATCATCTTTATTCCATGACCAATAATGGTTGACCCAAGTTGTGGGGTAGGCATTTGAATAGCAACAGGATTGAGTACAATAATATTGGTTTGTTTGGGCAGCTATTTGTCCGGTTCCGGTTTTGTTGAGGATAAAAAATCCGAGGATAAATACAAGACAACCCGGCAGGAGCAGAAATTTTTTCATTTAAAGCTTATATATCAAACATAAAGGAGTATTTCTCGGCTTGTCAATAGGGAGATAGAGTTGTTAAAATAATTATCTTATGGATATTGGAATGGCACCTGATTTGAGACAAAATATTATTGTTACCCTTTATCTTCTTTTTTCACACAACTATATTGCTTTTGCTTATTTTACCGGAATAATTCTGGGGATAATCCTGTCGATCTGGAAACCCTCCAGGTTTTCCGTTTTTATCCTGTTGGGTTTTGCCGTTCTTCTTTTTTCATATGAATATGACAAGCATATCATTGCCGGGCTAAGGGAGCAGACATTGCAGTCGATTATAACCGTCACACCCCATTTCCGGTTCCAGAGACTAATAAACCTTTTTATTTCAGAAATTTTGCCGGTAGTTTTTTATGTTTCGGGGTGGGGATTAGTATTTGCGGCCGTTATATATGCCGGAATGAAACTGGGGAAGAGTGAAAAGTAGATAACTATTTTTCTTAGTATGAAATGTCCAGTGTCCCGATTTGTTGGTCGGAAAGTTGGAGAGATTTGAGCCAGTTGGTGAAATCATCTTTTGCCGCTGATGTTTTTTGAATTACAGTAAAGCGAAAAAGGTTAGTGTCGCTCAGAAATTCCGATTGAACGGAAAAAGACCCGCTATCATACGGAGTAAAGTTGGCCAGATATACATCGGGATGGTTTTCTCGCTGAAATAGCCTTTCAGCTTCGGCTGCTCCCTCGGGCATAGTATCGGGAATATTTTGCAGGGATCCGGCGGTAGTGAATGAATAAGTGGCTGAGGGAAGCGAGTAATTTTTATATTTGACGATATAGGTATATTTTGTGCCTTCTTCAAGGACCGATTTGGGAGTTATTTCCAGTTGATTGTCTTTAATACCCATTTCATAAGGGAAAGCGGGATTGGAAGAAAATTCGATTACTTCTTTTTTTACAGGCTGATCGAAGGTAATTGTCAGGGAAGTTTCAAGCGGAATATTTTGAGTTTCATCAGGCGGAAAGACGGAGATAATTTTGTAAAGGGCAATGTTGGTGTCATAATCAGGAGCTGTTGAATCAGTATAATTTGAATCATTTTGTATTATTTTGTTATTGTCTAATTCAGTCGTTTGGGTTTTATTTTTGCCGGCATTAAGCCAATAAATAACAGGCAGAAGAAGGATGATCAATCCGAATAAGACAATTATGATGTTTTTTTTAGTTATTAAGGTCATAGATTATTATCTAATTTTTTCTTATCCAGCCGATCAGATTCGGACTGTCTATTGTCGTAATGCTTAATCTGACTTCACCCCGGGTACCCAGGTTGGCTTCAGCTACTTTAAAGACTGACGGACTGAAAACCTCAACAACATAGGCAATATGGCCGTAGGTATCATAATTCCAAATAGCCAGATCATTTGTTCTTATTCTAGCACCCAGTTTTCCGTCGATGAAGCGGTAGCCGGTCGGGAGTCTGGTGGCGAAGTCAATGGCATTTCCGCCGTTATTAACCGGGTAGCCGTACATCCTGGCTGTTGCCGCCCTGACAAAACCGACGCATTGCAGATAAGTATTGTGGATAGTTGAGAATTTCAGTTCGCTTTGAACCAATATTGAGAGATTATTAGGAAGGATCAGTTTATTAACACAGGACAGGGTGGATATTGAGATTATTCCTCCGGGGCAAATCTGGCGGATTTTGTTCACCAGATCCATTACTTCGGCGGCTTTTTCACCTGATGAAGGGACATCGGTGGGTTGGGGTTGGTTGGTTGGTCCTGAAGTTACAGGCGGAATCGGAGAGCTGTTGGAAGCGGGAGGCGCAATTGTAGGTGAGGGTTGTGCTGTCATTGTCGGAGTCCGGGTCGGAGGCGGAGTGAAATTCTGAAGTTTGATGGTTTTGGGAGAGGTTACGATCTGGGCGTAAACGATCTGTTTTTTAATCAGGATAAAGTTTACCAACAGGAGGAAAACGGATACAGGAACTACACTTGCGGGCATTAATATAATTAAGACAAAAGGTGAGGGGGGTTGTCAATCAGGTTAAGGTTATTATCCCGAAGTGTAAAGCTATTCCACTCCCGAAGTGGAAAGAATTTCCAGCTGGTCGGTAATGAATTTTTTGACTGCCGTATAGTTATGGAGGCCTTCTTTGGGCTTGATTATCTGGGCGGATCCGGCATTTCCTGATGTCAGTACATTGGCGGTTGAGAGGTTGATATTTTTAACTTTGAACTGACTGGCTTTGGTAATTGCCGGTAAAAGGAATTTAACGATATCAGTATTTATGTCTGTTGATGTATGAACGGCAAATTCCCTGAAAGATCCGGGCAGATTTTTCAGCCCGTCCAGGCTGATTATTTTGTTTTTAACGGCCGACAGAACTTCCTGCTGTCTTATATTTCTGGACATATCTCCGGCAGATGATCCGTGTCTGGAGCGGACATATTTTAAGGCATCGCCTCCCTGCATTATTACTTTGCCTTTTTCAAAACGGAGGTGTTCATAACGGCAGGGAAACTGTCTTTCCAGTTCAAATCCCGTGTATTTGGCATGCAGTTTTGTAATTTCACCGGGTGTCATACCGCAGGTTTCCAGCTCTTTTCCCTGGACCGGATACCAGGGATCATCAAGAGTTTCACCGATTTCCACTTCAATTCCTTTCAGATTCAGGCCGATTGCCCTCTGAAAACCGACAAAATCAATTCCGATAAAATAATCCGTTCCCAGACCGGTAATTTGTTCAATTAGGCTTTTTAGGCTTTCTGCTCCGTTGGCTACCGGATTTTGTCCGCTTTTCTTACCCGAGGCGGCGGCAACAGCATTTAATTTCATTTCCCGGCCGTCTGCAGTTTTTACCCACAGATCGCGGGGAAATGAAACAAAGGCGATTGTTGCCCTGTCAAAATCCACATAAATCAGCTGGACAGCGTCAGTCAAAAAGCCCCCGTCATGACCGGCGCCTCCGTATCCCAAAAGCAGAATTCCCAGGGTTTTCAGATTGGCAGTATCGGTCAGACCGGGCAGTAAATCATCGGTTTGGGAGAGGACTTCCGACCGGCCGGGATTATTTGAAGAAAAATTTCGGCTAATAATCACCAATGCCAGCGTTGAGATGAAACCTAATATGAGACCCAGCAGGATAAATTTGTTTTTGTTAAACGGAGTAGAGAATTTTTGAACTTTACCGGGCTCGGTTTCGGAATTTAGATTTAAATGTTTATACATGGGCAGGGCAGTAGAGTTTATAAAATTTATCTCATTCCATTATTCCGGAATCCCTGATAATATACCGAATTTCTGATTGCCTTTGAATAACAGGGATTTTCAATATACTTATCAAGAATTTCCTGACAAATCCCCGCAGGATCCATTAAATTTTCAATGAGAAAACCGGATACAGACGGAGATTTTGTTAAGGATATGAAGTTATTAATTTTTTCAATTAATACTTGCGGTTCTTTTTCATCTTTTATCTGTTCCTCTTGTTGTTTCCAAAGTTTATATTTACCTTCATGAGTAAACCAACCGTTTTGAAACACTTTGAGCGTCATATCGGAGTGTAACAGGGAAGCAGCTCTTCTTACAGAATTGTCCGGGTTATCTCTTGCCAAAAGGAAAACTGCTTCCGGAAAGGGAATATCATTATAATCTTTACCTTCAATAATTTTAAACATTTCTTCCGGATCCAATTCCAGATTAATACTCCGGCGCAGGTAATTGAGGGCAGTTTTCATGAGTTGGGGATCACCAGTCAGAATAAGGTTGTTAAAGCCTTGCGCCAGATTATCCGACATTTTCGACATATATATACCGGCTAAATGTTTTTTTACTTCAGGAGAGCTTGAGCAAAGTTTAACTTTAGCTTTTATCAACCGGAAGATTTTGGCGGGTTTTTTTTGACCTCTGATCATTTTAACGAAATCCCGATCATAAGGATCAAAGAGATCGACTTCGGAAGGGCCGATTTCTTTCAGGTTCATAGCGGCGGTACTATATCATAAATATTCTTGGAAATCAAAAAAAAACGTTATATTTTGATAGATATTGATTATGATCGAGCGGGTTGGAGGAGAGTTAGCCGATATTTTTTACTTTATTTTTATTCCGGGCGACATGGTGGATTTGAGAGTTACTTTGCCGATTTTTTTAGCATCAACGGATTTTATTAATGATTGGTAGTTAGCCACAATCTGGTCATCTTTGAATGACAGTTTGCCGATTGCCTGATGGATAACGGGCACCTCCTGTGATTCTGTTTTCCAGTTAAGTTCACCGGCTTCCAGTTTTTTGGCGACTTGGTCAGGTTTTTCCGATATGGTACCGGTTTTGGGATTGGGCATAAGTCCGCGGGGACCCAGGAATTTGGCAACCTTGGCCAGTTTGGGAACAGCCTTGGGATGGGCTACCAGGGCGTCAAAATCAATTTTTCCTTCGGATATTTTTTTGACTATGTCATCAACATTTGATTCGTCGGCTACCATTACTCTTACTTTTTTGCCGGTACCATGAGGAAGATTGACTTTTCCCCTCAACCCAGTTTCCGTCGTATTGATATGAACTTCGACTGTTTCATCGAATTTGGCATAAGAGATTTTTCTCAGAAGCGGAACGGCTTCATTGATATCGTACTGTTTGGAGGCATCCAATTTCAAAAGAGAAGATTGGTAATTTTTGCCCCTGACTCTTATCTTTTTCTTTTTTTTAGCCTTTTTATCCTCTTCTTCGATTTTTATACCTTCATCCTGGTCTCTTTCGACTTCACGGGAGAGTTTTATAAGCTTTTCCAGTTCTTCTTCAGAGTCGGCTCCGACGGTTTTAACCCGTTCGCCGCCTTTCATGCCTGTTAAATGGATTTTTTCCTGCTTTTTATCCTTTTTGCCGGCACCTTCCCTTTTTTTCTTTTCTTCACGCTGAACCTTGCGCTTTTCGCGCTTTTCTTCTTCTCCAGTTCCGCCGATTTGGGTTATTCTTATTTTTCCCATATTATTCTATTTTGACTCCCATTGAACGGGCTGTGCCTTCAACTACTTTAACAGCCTGTTCAACCGTGTCGGTATTAAGATCTCCCATTTTTTCCCGGGCGATGGCTTCAACCTGGTCTTTTTTTAGCGTGCCAACCGCTTCCCTGCCTGTTTTGCCGCTGCCTTTTTCGATTTTAAGCTGTTTTTTTATCATTTCGGCAACAGGAGGTAATTTGGTGATAAATGAGAATGTCCGATCAACATAGACCGTAATAACAGCAGGGATAACCTGGCCTTTTTTGTCAGCTGTTTTCTCGTTATAAGCACGGACGAAATCCATAATCGGCAGTCCGTGCTGGCCCAATGCCGGCCCGACCGGAGGAGCAGGGGTAGCCTCTCCTGCCGGAAGATTAAGCTTTATGATTGTTTTTACTTTTTTCGGAGGCACGGTACAATATAAAATTTAAAAATTAAAAGATAAAAATTAAAAATTAAAAATTTAAAAATAAAATTTACAAATACAAATTAAAAATAGAAACAGGGGAACGGGAAAAATATAAATTTTTGAAGTTTCGGCGTTCCTCCGCCTTCCTATCCCAATCTCGTAGAAACAGGTAACGGAAATATTAACATACAATAGCAAAAAAGTGAAGCGACAAGTTTATTTCAATTTAGTATAAGCAGTTAACGCATTGAGTATTTCATAATCGGTATTAGGAAATACCGATCTGATTTCTGCAGCTCTGCGAGCGCCCAAATTTTCATCCCGTGTGGATTTAATCCAACTACTTTTGCAGGCCGAAATTAATTCTTTAGCATTTTCCGAATTTAACTGATCTCTATGAAAAAAAGCGATTTTATAAGCCAGATTAAGAAATCCTGACAAAGCAAGCCAATTTTCCGGTTTAACTTCAGTTTTAGAATATTTCGTCAGTAAGGATTTGATTAATCTGTCAGCCTGATCAGACTCGATTATTCGCGCGGTTTTGTTTTCAACTTCCGGAGAGTTTAAAATATTTAACAGAAAACGGGCGTATTGTCCTGTTGAAATTATATCATCCCGGTCAGAAGTTGAATCGAGAAAGTAAAAAGTTACCGATCTGATAAAGTCACTGCCGGGGGAAACCGGAATATCATGATAAATATCAGCCATATTTTTCCATAACCGGCGGTGATGAATATCAACAGGAGTTGATTTGATTTTTTCCAGAATTTCCGGATCAAAGAACGACTGTTGTGACCATTGTTTTTGTGTTTCACCGGCACATTCATCATTATCTATATTTAGCAGTAACCAGAAATTATCCAAGTCCATATTATTTGCATTTTCCGGATCGCTTGTTATTTTCAGCTGATTGGCAAACTTAACCTTAATTTTATCCGGCAGATTTCTAAATGCCAGCGCCCTAAAAAAAAGATTGCGGGAAGCATCCAAATCCGCTTCACTTATATAACCCGGAGCAGTCTGGAATTTTATTTCCATGGCATCTATCAGCCTGTTTATTCCCGTAATCCGGGTTTTATCTTCCGGGTCAAAATCAGCCAGAGATTTTTCCAGTTCAATATTTAATTCTATTAAATGGAAAGCTTTAGCCAGAATTTGGGAAATATTCCGGGACCGGATCTGTTCAAAATAACTTGATTCATCCGGTATGCCGCTTTTGAGCGTATAAGTAAATTCATGTATTAAATCCGATCTCCGGGTTATGATTGATTCCCGATTTTCTCCCTGCCATAGTTTTACCAAATGTCCAATTCTTCCTGAATTAATGTTTAATTCTTTCGCCAAAGGATAGACAGCTGTTACAAAATCTTCCGCTTTTAGCGATTTCAGTTCTTGTGCATCATCAGGGTGAAGAAATCGGGCAAATCCGAATAAATACTGGTGCGGATCACCTCCGTACCGTTTTTCAAAATAACGGGGTATTTTTGAGAATATCCGGCCACAGCCCGGAGACGATTCTGTATTCATAAATATTTTCCAGAAAGCATTTTATAATGCTATAGGGTTTTTGGCAAGTATTGACGATTTTGGAAATAAAATAATTTGGATTATAATAGCGGGGCAATTATAATAATAAGAGTTTTATGAAATCTATAGAAGCTATATCCACGCCGCCGGTTCTCGGTGATGAAGGCAGTTTCGGACCGGCTGGGAGAAGAGGCGATATTTTTCGGTATGACCAAACTAATTTAACCGGGATGGTCAGATTAAAATCAATAAGAAACGGAGGAGGTCAACGTTCGTTTTTTGATGAATCCGGAAATATTACAAGACCGGGAACCCCAAAAGTTTCAGAGTCGAAACAGCCGGAAACCGATTCGGTAGGAGATTATTTTGAAAAAATTGTTTATCCGAAAGTTACAAAAACAACATTAGGTCCGCCGACCAATAAAGAAATATTTGATTTATTTCCCGCGGGTGAATAAAGCTTAAAGCGCCGCCTTGACAAATAATTGTTAACAATTAAGCTGCCTCAGAGGGGCAGTTTTTTTATATGACTCCGGTATTACACGAAACACCGCTAGGAAAAAGCTATGAGACTTTTTCGGATTTTATTGCTTCAGCGGAGGAATCAGAAGCCGATCAGGGAATAATCAGGCTTTGGCGGCATTTTGATAATCTTTCACGAATTCCCAGAAATACGGGAAAAGAAGTCGAAGCCCGGGATTACGCGGTTAAATTTGCCCGGGAGCGAAAAAACAGGGGTTTTGAGTATGAAATTGACGGGGCGGGAAATCTGCTTATTATTATTCCGGCATCTGAGGGATTGGAAAATAAAGCCGGAATTGTTCTCCAGGGACATTTGGATATGGTCTGCGCCGGTAAACCGGATCCATCAGTTTACGGCGTTAAACCAAAAGTTGATGATAGCGGAGAATGGGTTTATGCCGATAATACGACACTCGGAGCGGATAACGGAATCGGGATAAGCGCCATGCTTTCCGTGGCAGATGAAGAACATAAACACGGACCAATAGCTTTGATATTTACCGTCCGTGAGGAGGCAATAGACGACGGGGCCAGCCATATGGATTTTAAGAATGAGCTTCAGGGATTTGAATATTTGTTAAATCTAGATTCGGAAGACGGCGGCAAGGCGACAATCAGCAGCGCTTCAACGCAGGACGCATTTATTGACCTTCCCGTATATTTTGAGGAAATAGGAGAAAGAACAATCTGGAAACTGCAGGTAAGTAATCTTCAGGGAGGACATTCAGGCGAGGATATCGGGGAAAACAGAATGAACGCATTAAAAATTCTGGGGGGATTTTTTGAAAATTTGAGTGATTCAAAAAGTGAATTTTCAATGAATATTGTTCATATAGGGGGAGGTTCGGTTCATAACGCCATTCCGTCTGAAGCTGAATTATATTTTACGGCCGTTGGCGAAGACGGAAACAGTCTGACTGAGGAAGAGATCAGAGTCTGGACGGACTCGATAAGAAACGGGATAAATATCAGCAGATATAATCTGGATGACAAAAAGAGGATAAATATTATGCTGGAAGAATCCGCTGCCGGATCGGAACTGGTTATGGACAATAAGTCGTCCGAAAGAGTTATCAATCTGATCAGCAGATTGGCTCATGGTGCATACAACCTGAGTGAAAAAAGCGAAATTATGTTATCAGTAAATCTGGCTACGGTAAGAACCGAACGGGACGAAGTAAAAATAGTGTCGATGATCAGAGGAAATGAAAAATGGCTGACGGAAGCGATGATTGAGGAAATAAATAAAATTTCGAGAGAGCACGGCGGGTCTTTTAGTAAAAGCAATTTTTATCCCGGCTGGCAGGCAGACCCGGAGGCGGAAATAAACTCCATTGCCGGCAAAGCCTGGCGGCAAGTTACCGGAACGGAACTGGAATTGGGATCATCCCATTGCAGTCTTGAATGCGGGCAAATCATCAGAAAATATCCCCAGCTTCAGGCAATATCTTTAGGCGCGGTTATTGAGGGAGGACATACTATAGAGGAAAGGGTAAATATCAGATCGGTCGGGATATTATTTGAATTTGTCAAAAAGTTTGTCGGGGCGGTGCCTTCATAGAATTTTTATATTCCAGAGACTGTTCTAACCTGTTTTTGCCGTTTGTGATATTTTGAGCTTTGTGAATTTCCAATGATTTTTTAATCATTTCCAGGGGGAAAACCGTGGCGATTACGCGGATGAAATCGAGACCGTTTTCTTCCATCAGGACGAGCTGCTCCAATAGTTCTTCTTTTCTTCCGAAGGCTTCTTGCGCATTTTTACCGGCCCAGGTGCTTATTATAATTTTCAGTCTTTCAGGATTTAATTCTGCTGCAGTATCCAAAGGCGTGATGGTTTTTATTAAATCACCGGTTGATATGCCGGAAAGTTGTGCAGCTGAATCAGGATGAAGAAACAACCCCTTTCCATATAAAAACCGGCCGGTGTCAGATCCGAATTTTAAAGCTAACTGATGATTAAGTTCCTGATAGAATCCGGCGGCGCGAACGGTAATTTTTTCAAGGCTCATAAGCGGATAGTTTATCAGGGTGAGCCGGTCAAACCAACTTTTTTTTAATTTTTGACAACTGATGGGGGTTAATATTGAGCTCTGCTACTTTTGTTGTTTCCGATAATATATTAGTAAAATTCAACCAGTAGTCTTTTAACAAATAACGGTTCTTTAATTTTTTAATTTTATCTATATTGACAGAGCCGGAATGATAAAGCCTGAAATTTTTTTCCTCCAAAGCAGAGTAAAGCAAATGTTGCCAGATTGTTTCGATTTTTCTCATATAAAATAGATTATATTTCGATATTCATCGAAAGACAAATAAATAAATTCAGTGCTTATAACGGATTCGGAGTGTAAGGAGTCTAAGATTAAGGGCAGTTACCAAAGTTTACGGATTTGTAAAAAATCGAGCTCAACCCCGATGTCGCTTTGCTTATCGGGATTTCGAATTATAATTTACGGATTTGTAAAAAATCGAGCTCAACAGGAGTTTCCCGGCCGAAGATGGAGACTAAAACTTTAACTTTGCCTTTTTCCTCATCAATCTGGTCTATTGTTCCCAGAAAATCAGCGAATGGTCCGTCAACAATTTTGACCGCTTCACCTTTACTGAATTTAGCCTTAAACCTGGGGGCTTCCAACTCCATGAATTTCATAATAGCCTGAACTTCCTTGTCCGAGATCGGAGTCGGTTTATTGCCCATTCCCACAAATGCGGTTACTCCCTGGGTGGTTCTGACAGCCAGCCAGCTTTCATCATCCAGGTCCATTCTGACAAGAATATAACCGGGAAAAATTTTTTCCTTTGTTTCTTCCTTTTTACCGTGGCGGACAACAACGATATTTCTGGTGGGAACAAGAATTTCAAAGATTTTGTTGCCTAAATTCATGGCGGCAATTCGCTGTTTGAGCGCGGCAGAAGCTTTATTTTCGTGGCCGGAATAAGTATGAACCACAAACCATCTGCCTTTTTGGGGTTTCGCATCAGTTGCTCCGGACAGAGGGGCGGCTTCTTCCTGTTTTTCGGCCTTACTTAGAGAAGGATTTTCCGCTTCCTTAACTGTTTCTGACGGCGGAGGATCATTGACCGGATTCTCTTTTGCCGGTTGAGGTGATTCAGTTATTAAATTTTTAACTTCCTTTTCAGCTTTTTTTTCTTTCTTTTTGGGTGCCATATATCAGTTATAATTTATTTATTAAGAATCAATCCGGTAGCCTGGGTTAAAACCAGATCGAGTCCTCCGATGTAAATACCAAAAACTAGCGAAATAACAACAACGACTATTGTTAATTTGATAACCTGCTCGCGAGTCGGCCAGGTAACTTTTTTTAATTCGTTTCTGACTTCTTTTAGAAACCCGACCGGTCCGCCTTTGAAATCCGGCTTCATCGGTGAACGGATATCAATCATATTATGGCTTACAAGTCTATCATAACCAAAGTAGTCTTGCAAAGAGAATTGAATAGCCTGTATTACAGTTTTGCCCGTCAGAATTTGACATCTTGACAAGCATCAACAATTATGATTAAAATAATTGAAGAAATTATGTCCGGAGCATACTATCAGTGTTTTCTTAGCATTATGAACCTCACTAAAAGCGAGGTTTGGTGTGGTTAGGAAAAATAAATTTAGGAAAATCATACCAAACCCCGCACAAGCGGGGTTTTTTTTAAGGAGGAGGTGGAAATTGATAATACTATGTCATTAATTAAAGAAGGATTAGATATACAACCAATTTCTGTATCAAAAGAATCAATGTTAGGCGGAATCGTATTTCAGCGGGGTTGGGGAAAAGGTGTATCTGCGGCAGAATTACAAGAAGCCATGGAAACATTATTAGAAACTCATGAGCGGGCTGTTAATGGTGATCCCGGTGCAGCTTCAGTGTTAGAAGCGGCAAAAGATATTTTTGGAGGTGATTTTGATTCCGCAAAAAAAAGAATTAGGGAAGTAGCAGGTCAGTCTTCCGGGAACAACCGGTAATTCTATTAACAGAAAGGTAATTAATAAAATTGACATTTTTGGGCTGTCGCGGGCGGTTTGATTAATTTATGAAGGTTTTTTTCTTTCAGGATGCGTCAGACTATAGATATCTCCGTGATAAACAGTTTTTCCTATTATCAATGTAAAGGATTTTCCCCGGGTGAATCCGGTGACAATCGGAACATCCGGTGATTCCGGATAGTCAGAATCTTCATCTTCAAATTCTTGATTTTCACGATCCGGGTATTGATCGGAAAAATTATTGATTACATCTGATGGAAGTGATGTAATAATTTCTTCTGCCATAAATATAATTTTAACTTAGCCCGTCAAAAAGTACTATCATAAGAATTTATTTGACAATTTTCCGCTGATTTTCGATAATGTCAGGTACCTTTTATGAAAA
>Ga0155067_113_pt3 | contig 33986 bp, 30 predicted proteins | sample RifCSPhighO2_01_FD_106035 | JGI IMG/M metagenome (GOLD analysis project Ga0155067, IMG submission 106035) | Candidatus Gottesmanbacteria bacterium RIFCSPHIGHO2_01_FULL_40_15
CAGTTTTTAAGGGATTATTTCAAACTTAACGAAGCCGATTATAAGCTCTATTATGACCGACTGGACAAGCTTTCTGGAGAACGAAGGATAAGCCTCAAAACCAAAATACACAGCTTACAAGGTCGTCAGAAGGCTTTAGAAGCCGATATAGAAGCAAGAAGCCTTAATATAGTGGATATGCACCTGAAGGATAAGATATTGGAGGTTAATGAGCATAAGATTAAAGAGGAGCAAGAAGAGAAGGAAGAATTAGGCAAAGAGATTGGTGAATTACAAGCCAAGCTAACAGACCCAGAAAAGGACAGGCTAACTCTTGAGCAGTTCTTGAACCTTGCTAAAAATGCCGATACTATCGTCAAATCCGCAGACGCAATGAAAAAAGATGCAATTACCCGATATATATTCTTGAACCTTGATGTTGACGAAGAAAAAGTGGCGTCATATCGGCTAAAAGAGCCATTCGCGACACTCTTAAAAACCCGCAATCTGCCACTTAGTCGGGGTGGGCGGACTCGAACCGCCGGCCTCCGAGTCCCAAACTCGGCGCGCTAATCCAACTGCGCCACACCCCGTTTTTTTTGAAAGTATCTGTTATAACCTACAATATTTTACTAAAATATGAACCAGATTACCATTTTTGGGTTTTTACTGATAAAATGAGACTTTCCGATAAAATGAAAGCTTTAGTTTTAATCCTTATTTATCTGTTATTTATTAATGTTGAAAAGTCTTATGCGGTCTACGATCCGGTTTCTGTCAGTAATAATAAATACGGAATACATATAATTGATGATAATGACTTAAATTCGGCTGCCGCACTGGTAAATTCATCCGGCGGGGATTGGGGATATGTCACCCTGGTGATTACAGAGTCCAACCGGAATACCGAAAAGTGGAGCGGAATCTTTAAGAGGATGGAGCGTTACCATCTTATTCCCATTATCAGACTGGCTTCCAGTCTGGAGGGTGATACTTGGCAGATTCCGCAAATTCAACAGGCTGACGCCTGGGCGGATTTTTTGGAAAGTTTACCCTGGTATACCCAAAACCGCTACATAATTTTATTTAATGAGCCTAATCACGCCAAAGAATGGGGAGGAATTATTAATCCGGAAGGATATGCTGATATACTTGTCGCCTTTTCACAAAAATTAAAAGAAAAATCGGATGAATTTTTCATATTACAGGCCGGATTCGATGCATCCGCTCCCAACAGTTCACTGACCCGCGATGAAGCCGGTTATCTTAATCACATGCTTGCCTATAAACCTGACCTGTTTGATTTAATCGACGGCTGGACCTCCCATTCATATCCCAATCCCCATTTTAAAGGAAAAGTAACTGATACCGGGCGAGGTTCCCTGGTTACTTATAAATGGGAATTGGAATTTTTAAAATCAAAAGGAATTTATAAATCTCTGCCTGTGTTCATCACCGAGACAGGTTGGCCGCATGATCAGGAAGCCCAGAACGGATCAGTATTTTATTCGACCGAAGTTGTATCCGACTACATTACCAAAGCGGCAACTATCGTCTGGCAGGATAGTATTATTACCGCCGTCACTCCTTTTCTTTTAAATTACCAGTCATATCCTTTCGCCAATTTTTCCTGGCAGAAATTAAACTCTAATAAATTTTATCCCCAATTTGATGCATACCGCTCAATAGCTAAAATTAAGGGTGAACCAAAAATGAAAGTTTATCCTCTGCCGGACACGGAAAACTTAATCCTTGTTCAAAATAATAAGCCGTCTGATAACAACACATTTATTAAGAAAAACTTTGATCTCAATTTTACTTTGACAAAATTAGTCTCCCGCATCTATTTTTCCTTCAAAAAAATAACAGGGGTTTTAATTTAATTATTAACACGCTCTATTTTAATAAACTTCGTTTTTAAGATATAATTACTGGGAATTAACCATGTTTCTGATTACGGTGGCATTAGCTCAAAGGTAGAGCACTTGCCTGTGGAGCAAGTGGTTGCCGGTTCGAATCCGGTATGCCACCCCAGGAATTAGATAAAGACTTAAATCCTTAAAATTATTATATGCAAAGTGGAATACATTTACAGGGAAACGCTATGGCTCTTTCCAATAATAACCCTTATCAATCGGCAATTAATGATTCGGGAACTCCTGATTCCGGTAACTCCCCACCTGTATTAGGATCCCAAACAAGCCCATTGACACTTTCCAAATATACCAAAGCCCTAATCAGAAACTATCAGAATCCGCTGAAATTAAGAGTACCCTCAGTTATCAGAATTTCGGTATCCCAAACCGTCTCCTTTGCCGCTTTTCTTTATGAAAAAATGAGAAATGCGGTCGAATTCCGTGAAGATCATCTGATTAGACGGGCTGCTATACAGCGGATTCTTAAAAGAAGACTGATATTAAACGAAAACGGGCGGGATTTGGCAGAACCATTAATAAAAGAACTGCTGTGGGCCCGCTATTATGAAAATAATACAATCGGTGAAGAAAAAATTGGAGAAATCCAGTCAATAATAGATAAATATTTTTTTATAAGAAATGAATTAATTGCCGGACGAATAAGCTCCGAACAGGAAAAAATATCCGATTTTATTATTGAAGTACTCTCCTGCGAAATACAGGAAAATCTTTCCCCCAATTACAGGCAGGAGGCTTTTACGAATTACGTTTATCAGATTTTAAGACCTTATATTTTACCGTTTAACACAGAAGAAGAAAGGGACATTCAGGTCTACATAGCCGTCGAAAGGACTTTTGCCCATAATGACAATGCCCTGATCAGATATCACCTGCTTAAACTGATAGTTCCTGAAATAACGGAAATTACCTGGCAAACTGCTGATCCGGTTCTTCCCAAACTGTATGATGCCGTAAACCGTATTGAAAGGGATCTTGCTCATCCGTTAAAGGACAAAATTCGAAACATTGTAAAAAAACAAATTCCGCCGTTTTTGATATTAAGGGATATTTTTGAAAACAACAGGCACCAGCTGGCCGGGATAATGAATGATGAATCGAAGTTGAAATATAAAGTCGATGAAGCCTGCCGGAAAAGATATGATGAAAGCAGAAGCAGGCTGTCAAGGACTGCCATCAGATCTTTTATATATATTTTGCTGACAAAAGTCATTTTTGCCTTTATTCTGGAAATTCCGTACGATTTATATATCTTAGGTGAAATAGCTTACCTGCCTATCGCCATAAATGTCATATTCCCTCCGATTCTCATGACCTTAATCATTCTTTCGGTAACTGTACCGGGTGATGACAATACCAGAAAAATATATCAGCTGATAAAAGGCATTATCGATAACGATCCGGACACACCGGCCGTGATCGGTTCCGGAATTGCTGTCGGCAAAAAATCCAGGACAAGGGGATTTGTATTCACCGGCCTTTTTACCCTGACTTATCTTTTAACTTACATCATGAGCTTCGGATCCATAATTTACGGACTGACTCTTTTAAAATTTAATCCTGTCAGCCAGAGCATCTTTATATTCTTTGTCACATTGGTTACCTTTTTTGCTTATCGGGTAATTCAGATCACCCAGGAATACCAGGTGGTCTCACAGGAGAATTTCTTTTCTACTTTAACCGACTTTTTCTTCCTGCCGATAATAAGAGTCGGCCAATGGCTTTCAGGAGAGGTGTTGCAGCGGTTTAATGTATTTATTTTTATATTCGATTTTATCATCGAAATGCCGTTCAAAGCTATTGTTGAAGTATTTGATGAATGGATCCGTTTTGTCAGATTAAAAAAAGAAGAAATAGTCTGATTCCTTATATCTTTGCCGTAAACTTAATTTATCCGGTGGATTTTCAGAAATACCTCCTGCGGTACTTCAACTGATCCTATTTGCCTCATCTTCTTTTTTCCTTTTTTTTGTGCTTCCAACAGTTTATCTTTTCTTGTCCGGTCACCTCCGTATAATTTGGCGGTAACGTCTTTTCTTAATACCCCAATATCAGCCCGGGCGATAATTTTATTATTTACAGCGGCTTGGATGGCAATCCGGAACTGATGACGGGGAATAAGATTTTTCAATCTTTCTACTAAATTAACGGCAACTGCCGGCGCTTTTTCCCTGACCGTTATTTGCGAGAAAGCTTCAGCCTCTTTGCCGTTTAAGAATACCCGTAATTTAACGGCATTAACTTCCTGATGTTCATAATATTCATAGTCCAGGCTGGCGTATCCTGAACTTGCTGATTTTAATTTGTCAAAAAAATCAATTATCATCTCGGCAAGCGGTATAAAATATTCAAGTTTAGCCTGTTCGCCGATATATTGAAGATCAATAAATTTAGCTCTTTTTTCCTGACAAAGCTGGATAACATTACCAAGGTAGATCACCGGTAAAAAAATTCTGCAAAACATAACGGGTTCCGTAACTTGGTTTATATTGACCGGATCGGGAAAATCTTCAGCTGATTTTATCTTTATCAGGCTATTTTTTCGGGTTTTAACCACATATTCAACGGTCGGCATTGTTGCCACAATATTCTGGTTAAATTCGTTGAATAAACGTTCTTTTGTAATTTCAGCATGTAAAAGCCCCAGAAAACCGCATAAAAAACCTTTTCCCAGAGCCGCGTTAGCGTGGGGAGTAATGGTTAATGAACTGTCAGACAACTCAAGTTTTAAAAGTGATTCTCTTAACTGGTTATAGTCGTCATTATCTGTCGGGAACAGGCTTAAATATACAAACGGTTTGGGTTTAATAAACCCCGGAATCGGTTTAACCGAGCCGGATTCTTCCATAATTGTATCTCCCACCTGTGCCAGGCTGATAGTTTTTAATCCGGTAGCGATATATCCGACTTCTCCCAGTGAAATTTTGTCCTTTATAGTTTTTTCAGGTTTGAAAACTCCAATTTCCATTGGTGAAAATACAGCTCCGGTTGCCATAAATTTTAACGCCATTCCGGCTTTCCCGGTTTCCGGGTATGCCAACTGGCCGTCTTTTATTCTGACATACACAATTACGCCTAAATGATGATCATATTGTGAAGAAAATACCAGTGCTCTGAAATTATTAAGTATTCCTTGCGGAGGAGGAATTGTTTCAATTATTTTTTCAATAACAGTATTTATATTGTGTCCTTTTTTGGCGCTGATATTTATTATTTCATTCTCCGAAAAGCCAAAATCTCTTATAAGCTGCTTCTTTACTCTGTCAGGGTCAGCTGAAGATAAATCTATTTTATTTATGACCGGTATGACTTTTAAATTTTGGTTGGCTACGATATTGAAATTGGCGACGGTTTGAGCCTGGATACCGGTTACGCCGTCCACAACCAGTATTACGCCTTCACAGGCAGCCAGTGCCCTTGAAACCTCATAGGAAAAATCGACATGCCCGGGTGTATCTATCAGATTTAAAATATACTTGCTTCCCTTATAGCTGTATTCCATCCGGACCGGTGCCAGTTTAATGGTTATGCCCCTTTGCCGTTCAATCGGATTACTGTCAAGCATTTGTTCTTCCAAATCTCTCTTATCAACAGTTCCCGTAACCTCCAGCAATCTGTCAGCCAAAGTTGACTTTCCATGGTTAATATGGGCTATTATGGCGAAATTCCTTATAAACTTTGGATCGGTCACTGTTTTATATTATAATTTAGCCTGCAAGCCTCCGTAGCTTAACGGACAGAGTTCCTGGCTTCGAACCAGGCGGTAGAGGTTCGATTCCTCTCGGAGGCGCAAAAATATATGGTGGTTTCGGGCCGCTAGCTCAATTGGCAGAGCAGCTCCCTCTTAAGGAGTCGGTTCCGAGTTCGAATCTCGGGCGGCTCACCGAACATCAAGTAAAATCTCCTTTGTGATATTTATTATATTCGGAACTCTGTCTGAAATTCTATGCCTTCATGGAAAGATTTAAAGAAAAATCCCGGTCTTTGGCGGAATTTAATTCTCCGCAGTGAAATAATTTCGGCTGTTAGGGAATTTTTTAGTAAAAAGGGTTTCCTGGAAGTTAATACTCCGCTTCTTTTGCCTGCCGTAATTCCTGAATCATATTTAGATGTCTTTTCAACATATCTTAAAAACCGGCGCGGTATAAAAAAAAGAATGTTTTTGGCCGCTTCACCTGAAGCATCCATTAAGAAAATGCTGGTTTCGATAAACCGGAATTGTTTTGAAATAACTAAAAGTTTCAGAAACGGTGAAACGGATTCCAACCTGCATAATCCCGAATTTACTATTTTGGAGTGGTACAGGTTGAAAGCCGATTACAAAAAAATTATTACCGATTGCCAGGATCTGATTCTTCATATTTATAATAAAATTTCTGAAAAATTTCCTGATCAGCCTAATTTCAAACACTCGTTTCCTCCTGTTATCCGTTACCGGAACTCATCGATTAATTTATCCGCACCCTGGAAAAAAATATCAATAAAGAAAGCACTTGAAAAATACTCCGGTATCTCCTTTGCGGATATCACCGGCGGTCAGGATTCGGCTGATCCTTTTACTCCGGACCGGATCACCGCTTTTGCCCGGAAAAAGGGTTATTCTTTTTCTCTAAACACTACTTGGGAACAATTGTTTAACCAGATATATCTCAATGAAATAGAACCGAATCTCGTCAAATATGGCAAACCGGTAATTATTTATGATTTTCCTAAACCTTTAGCCGCATTGGCCAAAGTAAAAAAAGGTGATAACCGATTAGTCGAAAGATTTGAATTCTATATCGGTGGAATTGAATTGGGAGACTGTTATACGGAATTAACTGACTTCCGTGAACAAAAGAATCGTTTTGAAAAAAATATCAGGGAGATTAAAAAATACAATAAAACGGCAATTTATCCCGATCAGGAATTTTTGGAATGCCTGAAAACCGGTTTGCCTGAATGCGCCGGTATTGCCGTCGGATTAGACAGACTTGTTATGCTTTTTGCCGATTTGGCCGATATAAAAGATACCATTTTTTATGGTTAAATCGAGGCTAATAATTTCACCGGTTTTATTTATTCATCCGGAAATTTATTGTAAAATTTGATAAGTTTTGTGATAATAACTTTCATCAGATAAAAGAATCAGACACAGGAGGATTTAACTAAATGGCTAAAATTACTACCAGTAATTTCCAAAAAGGGTTATTCATTGAATTTAAAAACGATATTCACCAAATCGCTGAATTTAAACATGTCAATCCCGGAAAAGGATCAGCCTTTGTCCGGACAAAGCTGAAAAATATAAGGACAGGTAACACTTTGGAGTTTACTTATAAATCAGGGGAGGCAGTAAAACAATTGCCCGTCTATATCAGGGAAATGCAGTATTTATACAAAAATAATTCACATCATATTTTTATGGATCAGAAATCATTTGAACAGTATCTCCTGTCTGAAGTCGTAACCGGAAAATTCGGTCAAGTTCTCAAAGAAGGTGAAATTTACCAGGTTTATGTTCATGAAAGTGATGCAGTCGGAATAAGAATTCCCAAAAGGGTCAGTCTGAAAGTAGTAGAAGCTGAAGAAGGTATAAAAGGCAATACCGTAACCGGAGCAAAAAAAACCGTAACCACTGAAACCGGAGTTAAAGTTCAGGTTCCTCTATTTATAAAAAAAGGGGATGTCATCAGTATTGATCCGGAATCAGGTGAATATCTGGAAAGAATTAATTAATAAATTTTTATAATGAAACTTTTTTTACTGTCCCTGATTTGGTTTCCGACAACGCTAATGATTGTATTTCTGTCGCTGACAACTCTTCTCAATTTTGAATACTATAATAAAAGCAATATTGCCGGAACCAGTCAATATTCTTCATATTTATTCAATTTATATAATTCGGATTATGAAAATTGGGTTAAATCGAAACTGCCTGATCAGGATGCCAGATTGATCGTTTTGCGCAAGTTTTTATCTGATTACAAATCTCCTTTGATTGAAGCATCCGAAGAAATCATAAAACAATCCGACATATATGGTATAGATTATGCTCTGATACCTTCTATTGCCATGCAGGAATCCGGAGGCTGTAAAGTAATACCCCCGGGATCCCATAACTGCTGGGGCTTTGGAATTTATGGCAAAAGGAAAGTGGTTTTTAATAATTTTGAAGAGGCTATTACTGCTGTTGCCAAAACTATTAAAGAAGCCTATATAAATAAAGGCCTCACTAATCCGACTCTTTTGGAAGACAGATGGACACCGTCAAGTATAGGCAACTGGTCATATTCGGTGAATTACTTTATCGGAAAAATAAGACAGTATGAAAGAAACCTCCAGACTTCTTGACAAGCCTATAATATAATGGTACAATACCCGACAGATCCTAAGGTAATTCCGGCTTTTGTTGGAAGCGCTTTAGGATTTTTTTATTCTCGGGATGGCCATGATGGAAAAATTATTTATAACAATTGCTCTATTTGCCGTATTTTTATTACCGGTTATTTTTCCTGTAAATACATACGCTCGGATCCATTCCCTAAATAATTTCCTTTCAGCATATTCTTATAATGGCCGCCTGTGCTTAACTCCGTCGTCTTCCGCCTGTACCTTTGGAAAAAACAAAAATATTCAATTAACGGATGATAAACGGTTAAGCGCATTGAATACATTTTTAAATAATTACCGGTCGGATCTGGCCGGTTACTCATCTTATTTAGTCGATACTGCCGATAAATATGATTTACCTTGGACTTTACTGCCGGCTATTGCCGGTGTCGAAAGCGGATTTTGCCGTAAAGCACCCAAAAACTCATATAACTGTTGGGGGTGGAATAACGGGAATTTCCATTTTGCCGATTACTACCAGGCAATTGATACCATTTCCAAAGGCTTAAAAGAGTATTATTTCAATCATGGGCTGAACACACCGGAACTTATCGGCAAAAAATACGCTCCTCCCTCATCAGCCTTCTGGAGCCGACAGGTTAGCTTCTTTATAATTAATTTGGAGGTTCTTCTCACAGATAATCTGCAGACACTCCAATTTACCCTTTAATTAGTATAAAATATACTTACTCTCAATTTGCCGGGGTGGCGAAATTGGCAGACGCGCAGGATTTAGGATCCTGTTCCCGAAAGGGAGTAGAGGTTCAAGTCCTCTTCCCGGCACAGCTTAAATTAAGTCTGTGATATAATTCCAACTTATGACTGCAACCACTGTTAAACAAATGCCCAAATCAACCGTAGAGTTGGAAATTACCATACCCTGGAGTGACATTAAAAGCACGTATGATCAGATTCTCACGCAAGTTTCCAAAGACGCTGAAATTTCTGGATTCAGAAAAGGCAAAGCTCCCAAAAAAATTATTGAAGATAAAGCGGATAAAAATAAACTGTATGAAGAAGTGATCAGAAAAATTATTCCCAAAGCTTATTCCGATGCAGTAAAGGAACACCAACTTAACCCGATCATTTCTCCGAAAATTGAAATTATCAAAGCTAAAATCGGCGGGGATTGGGCAGTCAAAGCAATCATATCTTTAAAACCCAAAATCAATCTTAAAAATTATAAGGAAAAAATAAAAATAATAAAAGCGGCTAAAGTCAAATTATGGACACCCGGACAGGACAAAGAGGCAGTACAGAAAAAACTTGACCTGGAAGAAATAATAAAAACTGTTATTGAAGAAGTTGAAATAGAATTATCGGATGAATTAGTTAACGAGGAAGCCAACCGCCTGCTGTCCGATCTGATAGACAGAACCCGTCAGCTTGGATTAACCATGGAACAATATCTTATATCCAAAGGAAAGTCGCGTGAACAGCTCCGGGCTGAATATGCCGATGAAGCTAAAAAAAATCTTACATTGGAATTTGCCCTTATGGAAATTGCCGAAGCGGAAAATATTACGGTTAACCAGACGGATATAGACAATCTTTTAAATAATATAAAAGATGAAAAAGAAAAGGAAAAACTAAAGTCCAACAGCTATTATCTGGCGCACCTTTTAAGACAGCAAAAAACTATTGATTTTATCAACAACCTATAGTATAATCACGCAAATGTTTAATAAAAAAACTAAAACTGCCTTCAATTCCTGGGGAGATGACAATCCTGAAAAGCTGACCCAATCAGATAAGTCATCCTCTACGGTTAAACAGCTAACCGATCTGATCAGCCCCGCCAAAATGTTGGATAATATCTTCGGCGCAAGAACAACGGAAACAGGCTATATTCCTCAAAAGGAAAGAAGACCTGCAAAAAAACAAAGCGAAACTCTGGTCTTCAGCTATAATAACCGCAGCGAAGACTTTAAAATTCAGGAAAAAACAAACCAGATTCTTTCCGAATTAAAAAAACAGGTAACTTTTTTGGAGAAAAGTGAAAAATCACTGACAAAAGAAATTGCCAAAGTCAAAGTTGAACAGCTTCCGAAAAATTCCGGCATCTATTACTTGATATTCTTCGAATGGTTAATAAGTATTGTCAGGGGTTTAAGGATAAAAATAGATGAAGGAAAAGCCTGGCTGGCTGCCTTTAATCAAAGAAGTAAGAAAAAGATGGGTTATTGGCAAAAATATAAAAAACACGGTACTACTTTTGGTCTCTCCCACGAACGGACTTTAGCCACTCAAACCGGCTGATTATCCTGTTAAAAGCCTCTCCATCTCGGATTCGATCTTAATAGCCCGGCTTTTGGAATTACCAAAAATTATGTATCCGAATTGATTTTGATCAAGAAGTCGGGTACCGGTAATTATCAATCCTTCCTTTTTGTTTTTGTTAAATAAAACAGGGGACAGTCTTTTGAATAATTGTTCAGTTTCAACCCCAGCATGGTCTATTGTCACTCTATGCAGATTGCTGGTTAAGATATACGTTTCGTACATAAAATCCTTGCCAAAAAGCAATCTGGCCAGATGAAAAACATGTGTTCCGCCTGTTCTCCTGACATTCGACTCGGTGACATAGATATCTCCGTTTTTAGCTGCCACAAAATCAAGTTCATAATAACCCCGGTAACCCCGGGAAGCTAACTGTTCACCCAGGAAAAATCCGGTATCCATTATCTGGGCGGTATCCTGGTCTGATAAAACACTGTTATTTATCTCCACTCCCTTAAAAACACCGGTATCGGTAACCCTTAAAGCGCAGTAATAAAGAAATTCCACTTTGCCGGTCCGGTTGATTCTGAATTCGACATTCGGATAACCTCCTCCTACAGATTGTGCCGGATCTATGTATTTTTCAACGATTATCGGGAATTTACTCCAATATTTTTCATTTTGGAACAGCTTCAGAATTTCACTGACGCAGTCTTTATAGTTTTTAGGTAAATTATTTTCCCGGAATATCAAAAGACCGGCACCGGCATGTCCTTTATTGGTTTTAATTACTAAGCCGTTTTCTTTCATATACATTTTGGCAGCCATTTTGGCCGTATTTTCAATATCTATGGAAATTAACCCCGGAGGCATTTTAAAATCAGGTTCCTGTACTCCGGATTGCTGGGAAAGCTGCCTGATACCTGATTTGCTCCCGAAAAAATCAACCGTCCAGGAATCAGGTTCTGTAGGGGATTCTGAAGTTATCAGGTTAACATTCCTCTTTCTTATCCTGTCAGCCAATTTAAGAAATTGTGAAGAATTACAATAACTGATCAGATCAACTTTACCGTATCCGGCCGCAATCGAAATTAATTCCTCGAAAAGACTGTTGTCGGAAATTATATCTTTGCATATCTCCCCGGTATGCAAACTTGGTGACAGAATCTTAAAGTTTTTATTTCCGGTAATTTCCAAAAAATAATTAACGAAAAAACGGCTGACTGGTTTGGGCATAACTATAATTACGTTATCTTTACCTGAAAAGCTGAAAATATCATGTTCGGCTAAACCCGTATTTTCAATAATTTCCGATTGACGTTTGTAAGTATCGGAAATGGATTGGATAAAAGGCCAAACGTCTTCAGACATATTGGAAACGTAGATGATCAACTCCGAATTGCCGTTTATGTTATTAGAAAATTTCATAATTTAAACAAGTATATTATGCCCAAAAACTTGTCAAATGTCATCACCGGATTTATAATTTCAAAGCCTTATTAAGGTCTCGCGCGCGTAGCTCAGCGGTAGAGCGCTTCGTTGACATCGAAGAGGTCTATGGTTCAAATCCATACGTGCGCACATTTTTGCGGCGGGCAGGTCAAAAAGGTCAGAAATTCACGCCCTTGTAAGTTCATATGATACATTCTCCAAACTTTTACGGATTTCCGCCAAAAATTATGTCTCTTCTGAAAAAACATTATCCGGAAGCTAAAATAGTACTCAATTTTAACAATAACTGGGAACTTCTGGTCGCCGTAGTTTTATCAGCCCAGTGTACGGACAAAATGGTCAATAAGGTCACTTCAACACTTTTTAAAAAGTATTCAGTTCTGGATGATTATATAAAAGCCGATTTCAATGAATTTGCCGCCGATATCAAACCTACAGGATTTTACAGGCAAAAAGCTAAAAATATTCTTTCAACCGCAAATATGATAAAAACAGAATATAAAGGTCATGTTCCCGACACAATGTCGGATCTTTTAAAGCTTCCCGGAGTTGCCCGAAAAACTGCCAATATTATATTAGGTAATGCTTTCGCCAAATCAGAAGGCATTGCCGTTGATACCCATGTCCGCCGGCTGTCGCAAAGACTGGGTTTAACTAAAAACAGTAACCCGGTGAAAATTGAAATTGACCTTATGAAGTTGTTTGACCGCCGTGAATGGTTTCAGCTTACTTATCTTTTTATTGAACACGGACGCCGGATTTGCAATGCTAAAAAACCCAAATGCGACCAGTGTTTTCTAAATCAATTATGTCCTTGTGCCTTTCGCTTTCCCCATTTCGTAACTTAGTGTATAATTAAGCTTAATTATTAATCTCAACGTTAGTATAGAGACTCACCAACTCTAAAGTTGAGCGTCTATCCGGAACGAATCCGGAAAAGTTGAGCCACTAAGTTGGATGGAACCGTCTCCTGATCGGATCGGGGGGCTCCAACAAATAGTGGGCTTTTTATTATGAACAGGAAAAATATCGATTTGGATAATCTGCGTCATTCCTGTGCCCATCTGCTGGCCGCGGCCGTCATGGAATTGTGGCCGGATACAAAGCGGACAATCGGTCCGGCTATTGAAAATGGCTTTTATTATGATTTTGATTTTGGCGATATTAAAGTATCTGAAAAGGATTTTCCTAAAATAGAAACCAGAATGCTTCAATTGTTGCCGGATTGGAAAGAATTTACAAGAATTGAGGTTTCTCCCGAACAGGCAAAAAATGACTATGGTGATAATCCTTACAAACTGGAACTTATTGATGAATTTTCTTCAAAAGATCAAAAGCTTACTTTTTATAAATCCGGGAACTATTCTGATCTCTGCCGCGGCGGCCATGTTGAAAATCCGGGTAATCAGCTTAAATATTTCAAACTGCTTTCTATTGCCGGAGCGTATTGGCGGGGTAATGAAAAGAACAAAATGCTGACCAGAATCTACGGTACTTGTTTTCCGACAAAAAAAGAACTTGAAAATTACTTAAAAGCGGTTGAAATGGCTGAGAAAAGTGACCACCGGAAACTGGGTAAAGAACTGGATTTATTCTCCATAAGTTCCTTAACCGGTCAGGGTCTGATTTTGTGGCACCCCAAATTGGCTCTTATCAGAAATATAGTTGAACAGTTTTGGAAAGACATCCATTATCAGCAAGGTTATCAGCTGGTCAATACTCCCCATATTGCCAGCATGGACATGTTTGTTCTGTCCCGCCATTTATCCAAATATATCGATTATATGTTTCCGGTTATGCTCCACCAATTCATTGAAGGAGAAAGCTCTGCGGACTACTCGGTTGATGAAGTCTTAAAACCGATGAATTGTCCCAATCACATCCAAATTTTCCAAGCCAGACCCAGAAGTTATCGCGAGCTGCCTATCAGAATGGGGGAACTGGGTACTGTATACCGGTACGAAAGAGCCGGAGTCCTCCACGGTATGACCAGAGTCCGAGGATTCACCCAGGATGATTCCCATATCTTTTGTACTCCCGATCAGGTTATCGAAGAAGTCCGTCAGGTTCTTTCCATCATGAAGTATTTTTATGCGGTCTTCGGATTCTCGGACTATCAGGCGTATATATCAACCAGACCCGAAAAGTATTTAGGTGACAAAAAAAGCTGGGATTTTGCCGAACAGTCCCTCCAAAAAGCTGCCGTAGCTGAGGATTTGGATTATAAAATTGATAAAGGTGCGGGCGTATTTTACGGTCCTAAAATCGATATGAAAGTGAAAGATTCCCTGGGCCGTGAATGGCAATTAGGAACAGTCCAGTTTGATTTTAATCAGCCATCCCGGGCGGAAACAACATCTGAAGAGATTGAAGAATTCTGGAAGCTTAAAACTTTCAAACAAAAATTTAAATCGAAAAATAATTTGGCCAAATACCTGAAAAAATTAGGACGGGGCTTTGATGTTACATATGTAGACACAAACGGGCAGGCTAAAACATGCGTTATGATTCATCGGGTAGTTCTTGGATCCATGGAGCGGTTTTTCGGGATATTAATAGAACATTTCGGTGGTGCTTTTCCCCTTTGGCTGGCCCCGGTCCAGGTTGTTCTTATACCAATATCCGACCGCCATCACCAAACAGCCTTAAAAATTGCCGAAAAATTGAAATCGGAAAAAATCAGGGTTGAATCCGATAACCGAAAAGAAAGTATGCAGGCTAAAATCAGAGATCACACTTTGCAAAAAATTCCTTATATGGGTATAATAGGAGATAAAGAGACAGGCTCACAATGGCTGTCTCTTACAGTACGGGACAGGAACGGAAAAAATCATGGTTTTATGTCGGCTGATAATTTTTTAGATATATTGAAAAAAACTATTGAAAAGAAGGCATAAATATTATCGGTTAAACTACCAAATTCAGGCTCTCCAGTTAAGACTGATAGACGAAAAAGGACTTCAACTGGGAATTCTGGATAGAAATGAAGCCTTAAAGCTTGCCCAAAAGGAGGGCAAGGATTTGGTAGAAGTTGCTCCGAACGCGGTTCCTCCTGTTGTCAGAATAATTGATTTTAAAAAATTCAAGTATTTGGAAGCAAAAAAGGAAAGGGAAGCCAGGAAGAAGGTAAAAAACGTATCAGTCAAGGAAATCAGATTATCCCCTTTCATGGGAGATCATGATTTTAAAACAAGAATGTCACAGGCTGAAGATTTTTTAAAAGACGGCAATCAGCTGAAAATATCCATCCCGTTTCGGGGCAGGGAAATTACCAAAAAAGAATTCGGTATGGAAATGGCGAAAAAGGCAATTAATCAGTTGTCAAATATTGCCAGAATTGTCAAAGAGCCGCATTTTGAAGGACGAGTACTGGTAACCATACTTGCTTCTCAAAAAAGTGCAAACTGAAATTACTATGGCTAAACAGAAAACAAAAAAAACAATCGCTAAAAGATTTAAAATTACCGGAACCGGCAAAGTATTACGCGGGCATCAATATTCCAGGCATCTCCGGGCGACAAAATCCAAAAGAAGAATAAGAAGTTTTAAACGTCCGGTTGTACTGAGCCATCAGCAGGCCTCGGCTATAAAAAAATTAATAAACAGGTAAAATATGAGGGTTAAAAGGGGCACGGTTTCCCACGCCAAACATAAAAAACTTTTAAGATCGGTTAAAGGATACCGGATGACTAAAAGAAGATTGGTCAAGACGGCTAAAGAAGCCTATCTTCATGCCGGAGTATACGCTTATGCCGGCAGGAAAAGAAAAAAATCCGATTTCCGAAGACTCTGGATAACCAGAATCAGTAATTATCTTAAAAATGAAGATATCTCCTACAGCCGGTTTATCCATAAATTAAATGAAAAAAATATTCAGCTGGACAGAAAAATACTCACTTACCTGATCCGTTTTGATCTGCCGGCTTTCAAAGCCGTTCTTGACAAAGTTAAAAAGGGCTGATATTCTTTTTAGATAATCATGATGGGCCAAACTGAAAATTTCTTTTCCTTTTATTTTACCCCGGAACTAGTGGGGTTGGTTTGTCTTGTAAAAAGATAATAAAGTCAGCCGTAATTAATTTATAAACTAACCCCGCTAAAATCGGGGTTTTTTGATGACTCCGATTAAATCTCTCTGGTATAAAAATAAGAGATAACGTAAAATTTTATTATGGAGAAAAAAATCAGCCAAATTGTAAATAAAGCCCGCCGACAACTCGAAAGTATAAAAAACCTGAAAGAGTTCGATAAACTCTGGCTGACATTTTTCGGTTCAAGCGGTATCTTTACCGGGGAGGTCAAAAAAGTCTCCCGGTTGAAAGCCTTTGAAAAACCCAGAGCCGGTAAACTGATAAATGCTTCCAAAAAGGAATTGGAGGCGCTGTTTGCCAACAAAAAGGCACAACTTCTAAAAAAAGGAGTGCCTTCGAAAATTGATGTTACTTTGCCCGGAAAAAAGCCTCAGATCGGCCACCTTCACCCGCAAACACTGGTTTTAAACGATCTTATGGATATTTTCCGATTTTTGGGTTACCGGGTGGCTGTTGGACCGGAAATTGAAACAGAGTGGTACAATTTCCAATCTCTGAATTTTCCTCCAGACCATCCGGCCATGGATACCCAACAGTCCCTGAAAGTTCCTACCGATAAAAACGGTAATGCGATATTGAGAACCCAGACATCATCCATGCAGGTCAGGATAATGGAAAAAAGTCCCTTACCCTTAAGGGTAATCGTACCCGGTAAGTGTTTCCGTTATGAAGCGGTTGATTCTTCCCACGGTTTTGAATTCTGGCAACTTGAAGGTTTTGCCGTTGACAAAAATATCCGGCTGACCGATCTTTTCGGCACTATAGAATTTGTATTAAAAAAACTGATGGGAGAAAGTACTAAATTGAGATTTGCCTGTACAAATTTTCCCTTTGTCGAACCGGGAGTAGATACATATATGGAGTGCACTGTCTGCAAAGGAAAAGGTTGCTCTTTCTGCAAACAAACGGGCTGGAGCGAAATTATGCCGGCCGGTATGATTCACCCCAACGTGCTGAAAAATTCCAAAATTGATTCCCAAAAGTGGCAAGGTTTTGCTTTTGCCATCGGCCTGTCCCGGGCCGTTACCCTACGCTACGGTATCGATGATCTTCGGATTCTGACTAATCCCGATTTAAGAATATTATCCCAATTTTAATTTATGAGGGCACCTATTGACTGGCTTAAAGAATATATCGAACTCAGCCTGCCTATTAAGGAATTGGCCTGGAAATTAACAGAAATCGGTTTGGCTGTCGAAAAAATCGACGAAAAAAACGGCAGCTTTATTTTGGAACTGGAAATTACTCCAAACAGGCCTGATCTTCTATCAATAACAGGTATCGCCAGGGAAATTGCCGCTTTGGAAGAAAAACCGGTTAAATTGCCTCAGGTGCAATTACCGGCTAAAGAAATTGACCTTCCGATAAATGTCAATAATGATTTCAGTCTTTTCAAACGCTATTCGGCTGTAATCATCGACGGGGTACAAATACGGCAGTCACCAGAATGGTTACAGCAAAGACTGGTTCAAATGAACCTTAGACCGATCAATAATATCGTCGATGTTACCAATTATGTCATGTATGAATCAGGTTTGCCGCTCCATGCTTTTGATTATAAGCAAATTTTAGGCCACGAGATTAATGTGTTAAAAGCTAAAGGCGGTGAGGATTTTACTACAGTTGACCAACTTTCCTATAAGCTTCCTGAGGGGGCCCTGATCATAAAGGATAAGAATCGTCTGATTGATCTGGCCGGCATCAAAGGCGGTTTAAATAGCGGTATTCAAAACAATACCGAAACAGTATATCTTCACTCAACCGTCAATAACCCGCTTCTGATCAGAAAAGCTTCCCGGATTTTGGGTCTTAAGTCCGATGCTTCCTATATCTATGAAAGGGGAGTAGACCCTGCCGGGACATTACCGGCTGTTAAACGGGCAGCTTCTCTTATTTTACAAACTTCCGGGGGTAAAATTGCTTCCGAACTTATTGATTTGAAAAATAAGGACTATCAGCCCAGGAAATTATCATTAAGATTTTCCCGGTTCGAAAAAATAACCGGCATCAGGCTTCCTGAAGCTAAAATTGTGTCCATACTGAAAAATCTTAACTTCGATCCCGAGGTTACGGGTAAAGATGAATTAATATCCCACATCCCGACTTATCGGAAGGATATTGAATTTGAGGAAGACCTCATAGAAGAGGTAGCCAGAATTTACGGATATAATTCCTTTCCACGGACGTTGCCCGTAAATCCTCCTCCTCAAAAATCTGTCGCCTATCAGATATCCTATGATGCGGAAAACAGACTGAAAAATGTGCTTATAGGAAGCGGATTGACTGAAATATATAGTTATTCCCTGATAAAAAATTCTGATCTTGACTGGATGAATATAAACAAAAATCAGGTTATCCGCCTGGAAAACCCTGTCAGTCTGGAATTTGTCTTCCTTCGGCCTTCATTACTTACTGGCCTGATAAAAGCCGTTAAATTAAACCAGGCTAACTATGAAAGCAGCGCCTTTTTCGAACTCGGTCGTGTTTACCGTAAAAACGGCAGTTACGGCGAAACGAATTTCTTATCTCTGTTAAAATCCGGAGGATCTTACGTTGGGATTAAAGGGATTATTGAACTCTTTTTGGACAGGCTGAATATAAAAGATATCAAATTTTCAGTTCTTCCCGGGACTTACGGAAATTTCCCCCGGATTTTTGACAGTTCCCAAAGCGCCCTGATCAGTGTTAAAAACAAACCTTTGGGAATTGTCGGTAAAATTAAAAACGACAAGCTTGATTTATTGGCTGTTATCCCTCCTGTTTATGCCGCAGAAATCAGCTGGGATCTGGCGAAAGAATACGTCAGTACTGCAAAATACCGGCCGGTTTCGGTTTATCCTCCTTACAAGGAAGATCTGTCGCTTATACTTCCTAAGACAACTTTAGCCGGAGACATTATTACCGAAATTTCCGCCTCAAGTCTCCTGGTAAAGGATGTGGTGCATTTGGACAGCTACCAAAACACATTGACTTTAAGAATAATTTATCAGGCAGAGGATAGAAATCTCACCTCGTCTGAAATTAGTGATTTGCGAAAGTCAATACTTGATCGGTTGTTGGAAAAGTACGGCGCTTCCCTGAAAAAAACTTCCGTCAGGATGGAGTAGGACTGATACCAACAGGAACTTCTGTGATGGCTGGAGTAACAGTCAGTTGTTCAGGATCAGCATTAATTCCGACAGTTATTTCGCTGTCTCCGGTTTTTCCCTGTTCATCGGTGGCGGTAACTTTTATTTTATGAATCCCGTCAGGTAAATTAATATTTTTTTCCAGGCGGTCACCGGAAGATTCATCTTTTTTTTCACCGTCTATATAAAGTTCCAATTTCCTGATATTTTTTACCGCTCTTGCCTCGGCTGAAATTTCAACATTATTGTTGTCTATCCTCTCTTTTTCCGATGGCTTTCTGATCCTGACTACTACCGCGTCCTGATTGACCGAGGATATTTCAGACGGCGGATGATATATCGGATCCGGTTGGGACTTTTGCCATTCATCAATAGCCTGCTGCCAGCGGTTTTCTTCATTGGAAGTAGGATCGGTCTCTTCAAAAACAATAAAATCCTTTTCCTCATAATTTCCCGTGGCTATCTCAACATTATTGGCTAATTTTCCGGTATCCGATCTGGATAGTTTTAATTTTTTGTAGATTGGTGATGTTGCCGTCGGTTCGGTTCCGGCAATAAAATATTCACTTCGTTCAGGCCGGCCATCCTTGGGTAATCCACCTCCGAATGCATCAACATTTAGTGAAATAATATTGGCAGGAACAGCAAATTCTTTGTTCGCCTTGCTACTCAGATATTCGCGCATAATTCTGTTCCAAATCGGAGCTGCGCCGGTAGCTCCGGAAGCGAGTCTGGGATCCATCTCGGAATTATCGTTATTACCGACCCATACGCCTAAAGTAAAATCCGGAGTGTACCCGACCGTCCAGTTATCCCGCTTATCATCGGTCGTTCCGGTTTTAACGGCTACGGTTTTCCCGGAAATGTTTAAATAGCTCCTTTCCCCGAAAACATCTTTTCTGGCATTGTTATCAAGAAGAATATGTGAAACTAAAAACGACACCTCCTCGCTTAAGATTCGTTTTCCGTCGGTTTTCTTGTGCTCAAAAACGGTTTTTCCGGAAGCATCAGTGACTTTAAGTATGACTACCGGTTCGTTTTTAACTCCTCCTGTAGCAAATACTGAATAGGCAGAAGTCAGATCAAAAAGCGTTACTTCACCCCCGCCCAAAGTAATTGATAATCCCAGCCTGCTTTCATTTTGCTTTGTCGGTTCCAATGTTTTTATACCCATATTATGTGCCGTTTCCAAAATATCCCTTATTCCCACCAGGGCTGTCAGTTTAACAGCCGGAAGATTAATGGAATTTCCCAGTGCGAATCTGAGTTGGACCGGACCCCGAAACTTATTGTCATAATTTTTCGGAATATAATCCGGTTTTCCGATACCGCCGGGAAATTTTGTTTCAACATCCATAATAACTGTTGACGGCGTGTAATTTTTAGAAAAAGCCACCGCGTATGTTATCGGTTTTAAAGCGCTTCCCGGCTGCCTCTTGCCTAAACTGACAACATCAAACTTTCCCTGAAAATCTTCATCTTCGGATTCATATTCACGGCTCCCTACATAAGAGAGAATTTCTCCGCTTGTTGGATCCATGGCCATTGCCGCTCCGTTGGTCACGTTTAATTGCTTTATTTTATTAAGCTCTTCATAAATGATGGCCTCGCTCTTTTTTTGAAGTGTAAGATCAAGAGTGGTTACTACTTTATAACCGCCTTTTTCTATTTTTTCCTCTCCGAATTTTTCGATTAGTTTCTTTTTAACATATTCAACGAAATGAGGGGCAGCCAATTGCCCCGAATTGGGAGCAAATTTAAATGCGGTAATTTGCCTGATATAATCTTCCTCCTGTCCGGATGAAATTATTCCGTCCTCCCGCATCCGTCTCAATACCTGCTTTGCTCTTTCCCTGAAAGCATCAGGATGAGCTCCGTACGGCGAATAATATGAAGGTCTTTGCGGCAATCCTGCCAGAATTACAGATTCGATGAAATTTAACTCCCTGGTGTTTTTCCCGAAGTAGCCTTGTGCTGCAGCTTCAATTCCCCACATGGTTCCCCCGTATGGAGATTCATTCAGATACATCTGCAGAATTTCATCTTTTTTGTATTTACGTTCTATTTGAACCGCCAAAATAAATTCCTTGAATTTGCGGGGGAAAGTCCTTTCCGAAGATAACAGGACGTTTTTGACCAACTGCTGGGTCAGGGTTGATCCTCCCTGAAGTCCTTTAAAAGTCAGTATGTTTAAAATAGCCCTCAGGATTCCCCGGCTGGAAAATCCCTGGTGCTCGTAAAAATCTTTGTCTTCAATCGATACGGTCGCTTTTTTGAGGTGATCAGGAATATCGGATAATGGCACGGGTATGCGGTTTTTATCGGAATAAATGTCATAAATCGGTTTTCCCTTCCGGTCTAAAATGACCGTGGAAAACCCCTCTTTTCTTTGAATTTTATCGGGACTGGGCAGGTCCCTGGAATACCAGAAGAATAAAAAGGACATAAAAAGTAGAACAGCTAATGCTCCCTTAAGTAAGTTGGCATAGATAAAATCAATAAGTTTAACCTTAAGAATAGTCAAACGGTCGCCTCTTTGACGATGCTTTGTTTGCCGGCGGGAAATATATGGTGACAGTTTCCGGTATCGGCGGCGGGGAATCAGTTGCATAGACCATCTGTAAGTTTATCAGAAACTGTTTGTCTCTACAAAAATGTGTTATTATGTAACATATTTTATACATCCAATAAAGGCAATAAATGGACCAGATAGACCAAGTCCTGACCCGCGGAGTTGAAAAAATTTTCCCGTCAAAAACCGCTCTTGAAAAAGTCTTAAGAAGCGGCCGGAAAATACGGCTTTACCAGGGCTTTGATCCGACAGGAGATAAACTCCATATCGGTCATTTGGTCGGTCTCATGAAACTTCGCCAATTTCAGGACCTGGGTCATGAAGTGATCTTTTTAATCGGCGACGGGACCGGCATGGCCGGAGATCCCTCCGGCAGGGTAAAACAGAGAGAAGGATTTTTAACCCGTAACGAATTGAGAGAAAATGCCAAAGATTATATTTTACAGGCTGACAGAATTGTCAGGTTTTCAGGAATTAACGCCGCCAAAATACTCTATAACGGCGATTGGCTGACAAAATTAACGTTTACCGAGCTTCTTGAACTTTTCGGCCGTTTTTCCATCCAGCAACTTATCGAAAGGGATATTTTTCAAAAAAGAATAAAAGAGAACAAACCCGTTAACTTAAGGGAATCGATTTATCCGATCCTCCAGGGTTATGATTCGGTTGCCATGGATGTTGACCTGGAAATAGGCGGAACCGACCAGACTTTTAATATGCTCACCGGTCGTCAGTTAGTCAGGGAAATTCTCCATAAGGAAAAATATATCCTGACTTTGCCGCTCCTTGCCGATCGAAAAGGCACAAAAATCGGCAAAACCGAGGGTAATATCATTGCCCTGAAAGACAAACCGGAAAATCTCTACGGACAGATAATGAATCTGCCCGATGACGTAATTATTAAATGTTTTATTCTTATAACCTATCTTCCGCTTGATGAAATCTCCATAATTGAAAAAGAATTAAATCAGGGTAAAAATCCCATGCTGTTAAAGAAAAGATTGGCATATGAGCTGACGCGAATTCTTAACAATGAGGAAGCTGCCTCAAATGCCCAAAAGGTCTTTGTATCACTTTTCCAGAAAAAAAGCTATTCCGTCACAGTTCCTGAAGTTAAAATCAGTAAAGAAAAAATATTAATTATTGATTTATTGACGAAACTTGATTTAGCCGGATCAAAAAGTCAGGCAAAAATACTGGTGAAAAGCGGCGCGGTTGACCTTAACGGAAATACGGTTTCTGATCCTTTCTTTTCTGTAAATCCCGTAAATGATATGATTATTAAAGTCGGCAAACACAAATTTGTTAAATTGAAAGTTTAAAAGCTTGTTAAGCTAATTATGAATTTCTTCAGAAAACACAAAAAATTCTGGACGATTATCGTAATCGTCGCATCTGTCACTCTGATTCTGACATCTCTGTTACCCTTGTTTTATCTTCCGTAAATCTTGTTATTTATGATCGGATTAAAAACTCCTATCAGAGAGCTTAAAATGGTGGGGCCTTCTTACCTGGTAAAACTAAAAAAACTTGGTTTAGAAACAGTTGAGGATCTCCTGTTTTACCTTCCCTCCCGCTATCTTAATTTCGCCCGGATACAAAAAATAGCCGGTCTCCGGGAAGGTGAAACGGCAACTGTCCTTGTCACCGTCAGGGATTTTGTAAATATCTTTACCAAATCCGGCAAAAAAATCCAAAAAGTTACCGTTGCCGATGATTCCGGCAGTCTGCCTGTAATTTTTTTTAACCAAACGTATTTACAGAAAATTTTTACACCCGGAGTAAAACTCATGGTGGCCGGCCAGATAAAAAGGTTTATTAAAGATTATGCCCTTATCGCCCCTCAATATGAATTTTATAAATCAGGTGAAGCCCCTTTTCATACCGGCCGGCTTGTTCCTGTTTACAGGGAAACGGAAGGGGTCACTTCCAAATGGATAAGAACCCGGATAGCCGTCCTTCTGACAAAATTAAAACCCTTAGTTTCTGAATTTTTGCCTCCCCAAATTCTTAAAAAATACGGACTGATGACTCTGAATCAGGCTGTACTGAAAGCTCATTTCCCCAAATCCCTCGATGAAGCACAAAAAGCCAGGAAACGTTTCTGTTTTGATGAATTTTTAATGATTCACTTAAATTCGCTATTTGCAAAACAAATAAACCCGGATAAAAATAAATTTGTCGCTGACATTGTAAAACACACAGAGGCTTTAAATATATTTTTGGATAATCTGCCGTTTGCCCTAACCGATGCCCAGAAAAGAGTACTCTTCGAAATAACTGCTGATATGTCAAAAGACATTCCTATGAACCGCCTGCTTCAGGGAGATGTCGGCAGCGGAAAAACTGTTGTAGCCGCGGCTATCATATATCTTATCAGTCTTTGTAAGTTTAAAAGCGTGTTAATGGCACCCACCGAAATTTTAGCCAGGCAACATTTTCAGACTCTGACCCGGTTTTTTAAGCCGTACGGGTTAAAAATTGCCTTCATCACCGGCAAAGAAAAATCAAAAACCGACAATAATTATAAGGATATCGCCGTTATTATCGGAACCCATGCGCTTTTGCATCAAAAATTGCCGGCTGAAAATATTGCTTTGATAATAATAGATGAACAGCAAAGATTCGGCGTCAGGCAAAGATCGTCAATCCGTCAAAAAGGAAATAATCCGCATCTGTTATCAATGACCGCCACTCCCATTCCCAGGACTGTCGCTCTAACGCTTTATTCAGACCTTAACCTTTCGGTAATCGACGAATTGCCACAAGGCCGTAAAAAGATAAAAACATTTGTTGTTCCTCCCGAAAAACGGCAGGCTGCCTATAATTGGATAAGAAATCAGGTTAGTAATAAAAACGCCCCTTCACCTCAACAGGCATTTATCATTTGTCCCTTTATTGAGGAATCGGAAACACTTTCGACTGTCAGGGCAGCCAGTCAGGAATACCTGAAGCTTAAAAATGAAATATTTCCGGATCTGAAATTGGGACTTGTTCACGGACGCTTAAAATCTGATGAAAAAGATGAAATATTAGGCCGTTTCAGACAGGGCCATCTCAATATACTGGTAGCCACCCCGGTGGTTGAAGTCGGTATTGATATTAAAAATGCAACCATAATAATGATCGAAGCGGCCGAAAGATTCGGATTGTCCCAGTTGCACCAGCTTCGGGGTAGAGTCGGCCGTGACAATCAGGAGTCATTCTGCCTTCTTTTCACGGAAAAAGACGATCCGGAAATAATTGAACGGCTTAAAACTATGGAAAAATATCATATCGGTATCAAATTGGCAGAATATGATCTGAAAAAACGGGGACCGGGCCAATTATACGGAATTCACCAACACGGCTCCCTCGGGTTAAAATATGCCGATATAACGGATTTACCGCTCATTAAAATATCAAAACAGGCGGCTGTAGAGCTTGCCGGGGATAAAAATTTGATGAACAATCCCTACTTGCAGGAAAAACTTCTTCAATATAAAATAGAAGCTAACTCTCAGGATTAAATCCAATATTAAATATGGCTCCATTACCAAAAAGGCGGCATTCATCAGCAAGAAGCGGAAAGCGGGAAAAAACAGCACTTATTGCCAAGCTCCCCGGAATAGGGCTTTGTGGCAAATGCGCTCATCCCAAAAAATCCCACAGGGCTTGTCCTAAATGCGGATTTTATAAATGAAAAAATCTGATGATCCCCGGCATCTCAAAAGAGTGGCAATAATGCAGGCACTTTTTTCTGACAGTTTTTTATCCCAAAATCATGACTTGAATAAATCGGAAATTAAAAAAATAAGCCGAAAATCAACGGATATTGAAGAACTTATTGAAGAAGCGGCTCCCCAATTTCCGGTTCAAAAAATAGCAAGGCTTGATGTCGCCATATTAAAATTAGCAGTCTTTGAACTCGTCTATGGAAAAAAAGAACCGCCTAAAGTTATAATTGATGAAGCTATAGAACTGGCAAAAGAATTCGGATCTGAAACCAGTCCGGGATTTATTAACGGTGTTTTAGGCACCATATATAATAAATATTATGGAAAATCACGTCATAAGGTTAAATAAAATAATTGCTGAAAAATTCGGAGTTCCTGAGGATGAAATCACTCCCAAATCTGATCTTGCCTCGGATCTTAATCTTTCCAATTTGGAAATAACCGATCTTATTAGTGAAGTTAGTCGTGAATTTGAACTGCATTTCAGGGAAGGAACCGATATCGGCAAGATTCAAAAGGTTGAAGATCTCATAAATCTTATCGAAGCATACAGTGAAGACATACTCTAAAATTGATTAAATTAATAAAATAATGTCTGAAATTGAAAAATTATCAGGAATATTAAGCATAACCTTCCAAAATAATGAACTGATTAAACAGGCTTTTATTCACCGCTCTTATCTTAATGAAGCGAGAGTAAAAATTCATTCTAATGAAAGACTGGAATTTCTAGGTGATAGCATACTGTCGTTTTTGGTCTCTGATTTTTTGTATGCTGCATTTCCCAAGCTGCCCGAAGGAGAGCTTACCAACTTAAGGTCAAGTGTTGTTAAAACATCAACCCTGGCGCAAATTGCCGGTCAACTGCAACTGGGAAATTTTTTGAAACTTTCTCACGGGGAAGAAGAAAGCGGCGGCAGAAAAAATCCTTCCATTTTGGCTGATACTTTTGAAGCTTTATTGGGTGCCATTTTTCTGGATCTTGGTTTGGAACCGGTTAAAAAAATATTAAAAAATACCTTATTTTCCTTGATTGCCAAAATATATAAGGAAAAATCATATAAAGATGCCAAAAGCTCATTCCAAGAAATGGTTCAAAATGAGATTAAAATTTCACCGGTTTATAAAGTCACATCGGAAAAAGGCCCCGATCACGCTAAAGAATTTACCGTAGCCGCTTATGTCGATAATATTAAATGGGGACAAGGTAGCGGTAAAAATAAACAGGAAGCCGAGCAACAGGCAGCTATCGTAGCTATTGAGAAATGGAAGAAAAAATAATATAATTTATCCTGATATGGCAGTAAAAATCAAATTAATCAGATTCGGCAGAAAAAAGAGACCAACATACAGAATTGTTGTGGCAGAGGCAAAGTCCAAAGCTACAGGTAAAACAATTGATACCATCGGTTTCTATAATCCGCTGACCGAACCTAATAGATTAAAAGTTGATAAGGAAAAACTGGAAAAATGGCTGTCATACGGAGTCCAACCGACTGATGCCGTCAGAAAGTTGCTAAAATTATGAAAGATTTTTTAAAATATCTATTAAGCCTGATTGTTAACCAGCCTGAGGATCTGACTGTTGATGAGATCCCTACCGGAGAAAACGCTTTTCAGTATAATATTACTGCTGCTCCTGATGATATCGGTAAAATTATCGGTAAAGACGGAAAAATTATCCAGGCTGTAAGACAAACTGCCAAAATCCTGGCTGTAAAATTAGGCGTAAGAATCAGAATTCAGCTGGGTTAAAATGGTAATTTCCATCCTGACCTTATTCCCTCAAGTATTCTCCCAAGTTGTAGCAACATCCATAATTGGCAGAGCAAAACAAAAAAAACTGGTCAATATCCGTCTAATAAATATCAGGGATTTTTCAAAAGACAAACACAGATCAGTTGACGACAGACCCTATGGTGGAGGAGCCGGAATGTTATTGCGGGTTGATATAGTTTATAAAGCTTTAGAGGCGGCAAGAATTAAAGATTTAAAAAGGGAAAAAGTTTTCCTTTTGGATCCGGCAGGTAACTTATTAACACAAAAAAAAATCAGGGAAATGTCGGAATTTAATCATTTGATACTTATTTGCGGACATTATGAAGGAATTGATGAACGGATCTGTCACTTCATTGACGAAAAAATATCCATCGGTGAATATATATTAACCGGAGGTGAAATTCCGGCAATGGTAATCACTGATGCGGTTGTCAGACTGATTCCGAAAGTTCTTGAAAAACCGCAATCTACCATCGATGAATCGTTTACAGAAGATAATCAATTGGAAGCACCGCAATATACCCGGCCGGTTGAATTTATGGGGTTAAAGGTTCCCGAAATCCTCTTAAGCGGAAATCATGCCCAAATTAATAAATGGCGCAGCTCTGAGGCAAAAAAGAGAACGGGAAAATCGGAAAAACGGGGAAAGTAATTCTATAGAAACAAATTTTCCTTGCCGACCGGAACTTCCTTTTGTATTTCTTCAATAGCTTCAATCGGAAATTGCTTCTCCAATATTCTATCAAACAACTCTTTGTAAGTCTGGTTATATTCGGGTAATTGCGAATCGATTTTACCAATGGATTCAGGTAGAGGATTGAAATAGGTATTTCCGTCAATTACCGCCCTTATAAGGCCAAAATCTAAAATTTCCAGTCTTATCTGGCCGGTTGTTATCAGCCTGCCTGAGAGATCGGACAATGATAGTAAAAAATTTTGTAACTGATCAGGAGTACCGATTACTTCCAATGATAAAGGTACTAAATATGAATTTGTTCCCGGATCTTTTTTAGTAAGTGCTGATACGGATGATATTGCTCCTAACTGAAAATCAGTCCTGGAAATTGATATTCCCAACTTTTGCTGCAATTGGTCAAGAGTGGTAAATAAAAGTACATAATCGCGGCTTGCCGGAATGACGTAATTTAATTTTACGAAATTGTCCTGAAAAAGTTTTCCGTCAATCGAACTTAAAGTTCTCTCCTTTCTTTGAAGTCTAGTTAAGCGCTCTCTTAATCTGTTTCCGTCACGGTAAATTTCGCGGGCTTTTGTGATATTGGGTATTAAAAGTTTTACTGTCAGAAATAAAACAAAAACAATTACCGTCACTGACGATACCAGAAATTCATATTTCTTAATCAGTTTAAGAATTTGTTTATTTTTTTCGGTTTGTTTTTCTTTCATAATCTCAGATATTTTATTTTTTTAATGCGCTATCAAGGGACTTACGGTTATTTACGTTTAATTCAACCGACAGGCTGTAACTCCCCGCACTGTCCCGCACAATACCGTTGGCAATAATATTATTAAATCCCGAAATTCTTTCATGTTTTATCATTTCACTGACAAAAATTTCCAATGTATCTATGGAAGGCGCGCTGATCGTCAGACTTACTTTTCCTGATTGATCAATGGTAGCCTGTGATAATAAAATTCCCGTATCAGGAGTATTGATAATAACCGGTAAAATATTAATTATAATTTTGCTGTCTGCGCTCAATACTTTTTTGATCGTTTCAAGAACGGATATGGAGGTCAGATAAACTGATTCACGGGGTTTTTCCAAAGATATTTTTCTTTCCAAAAGATCAATTTCTGTATTTATCCGGTTGAATTCTCGTAAGTTTTGTTGGACATAAAGTAATGACACAGAGTAAAAAACAAGAAAAATTATTAATGAAGTTCCGGCAATAATAGGAGCTATTTTTTTAATACGCCTTAAATATGAAGAATCTTCTTCAATATCAGGAAGTAAATTTATCGACTTATGCTTCATTTTAGATTTCCTTCAAAGCTAATCCTATTGCAGTGGTATACATGGGCGCGTCCGGATTTAAAGTCTGCAATACATCCTGATCCATTTCAATATTGATAAAAGGATTGGCTATCTGTGAATTAACACCGATATATTTCGTTGTGGATAACATTAGACCCGACAGTTTAGCCGTTCCTCCTGAAATAACCAAAGTCATTAATTCTTCTTTAGGATATTCTTCCCTGAAATATGCTATGGTTTTTTCTATTTCGGCAAATAAATTGGAAAAAAACGGCATCATTATTTTATTAAGTTTTCCCTCCAATTTGTCTTCCTCCAATCCGTAAGTCTTTTTATATTCTTCAGCCTGTGCAAAATCAAATCCCAATTCCTCGGAAATTGCTCTGGTCAAAGTATTACCGCCAATCGGATAATTTTTGGTAAATACCAATATCTTCTCCCGGACTATGGCAATTTCGGTTCCTGTTGCGCCGATCGCTACCATAACCATATTGGGAAGTGTCGGCAAACTGTTTATTATCGACCGGCTGCCGGCTAATATTTCCGTTTCGATGGCAACCGGATTAAGACCTGTTAAATTTATAATCCGCATATATTTTTCAATTAAAGTAATGGGAGCCGCCACCAGCACGATTTTCATCCTATTGTTAACATCGTTTTTACCGATGATGGAATAATCTATCTTCACTTTATTCAGGGGCAGCGGGATGTACTGCTCCGCTTCCCATTGGATACTCGATTCGATTTCTTTTTCATTCATTACCGGAATTTCAATTATCTGGGTAGTCACCTTATAAGATGGTAAGGACAAGACAACATCGCCTGTGGACAGTTTTAAATCATGAACCAGCTGGTTAACGGCATTGGCAATCACCTGTTCATCAGTATGGCCTACCATATCAGCATCAACTTTTGGAGTGGCAATATAACCGGCTGACAGCAGGCTGAACTTATTTTTATTACGTGAAATCTGAACCCCTTTAATGAATTGGGAACCGATATCAAGCCCTAAAAGTATTTTGGACATTATTTTAAGTATGAGATTAAAATTACCACCTTGTCAACAGCTTAATTTTCGGAGAAAAAGGTAAAATCAAGAAGGGCCGGTAAGACCGGATAACCCTGGACCACTTGAATTTTTCTGACAACGCCTGTTTCGGTTTGGCCGATACTGTCGATTATTCTGCCCTGCACCGGCAAAATGCTTTGCGGAGAAACCGTAAAAGCGGTAGCGCTATATATCGGTTGAAGCCTCAGAAATAAAAATATCGAAGCAGGGTCAATTTCAAAATCATCGGTCGTATTGTCGGCATCGGTTGAAGGAATTATTAATTTTCTGAACGGAAATTTTCCCTCACAATAGCCACCTAAAACATCGGCCATCATAAAACCGTTACTGCGGGATACGGAATCATATGCCTTTTTGGCAACTTTATATTCATTGCCGTCTTTATAAAAAATACTGACAAGTACGGCCGGATCACTACCCGGAACACTGCCGAAGCAAATCTCGAGAATTGAATTAACCGGATAAGAATATCCCGTTTCGTTAATGGAATTATCCGTGTTATGGTCAACCAGCCATATTGTCTGGCTACTGCCGACTTCGGTCAACGGAGTATTGTAATCATCCGTATTCCCTCCCAGTTGCCGGACTTTATAATTGGCACTGGCTCCTTCAAGATTTATGGTGCCTGTCGGACCGATGGCAATATTACCCCGAAGCGCCGTTTCTATCCCGGCCTCGGCAGCTGAAAATGCCCGGGACGACTGTTCAATTTGGGACGATATTCTTATATCCGTAATCGTTCTTGAAATAAGCGATAATCCGATCGTTAATCCGACGACGGTAATCAGTACCAGTATAAGAACAATTTGCCCTTCATCAAACCGTTTTATGAAATCGGCATATTTTTTTGTCATCTTGATATCTCCTGCCAGTTCACCTGGGGTCTGCCCAAATAGGGCAAAAGATCAATAATATATTTCGGCTGGTAAATAAACTGGTAGGTCGGCTGGGTCAGGCTGTAAAATTTCCGGTTGAAATTGATCGTTCTGGCATATACCATTCCGTCAATAATAATCGGCTGATCACCATCGGCTATAGTAAATGTCTGGCTGGAAATAAACAGTCCCGGTATCCGGGTAACATCTCCGCCGATATATATATTTCCGTTGACGATAAAGACAACTGAATCCTGCGGATCACTCAAGGAAAAATTCTGTTTTATTTCCAAAGATCCTGAAACAAGCATTATCGTCACATCCTTTTGCGGAGTCCTGTTGCCGTCAAATGTCGGATCCAGACTGTAATATCCCAACCCCGAATAGGAATATATGGAATTAATCGGGTCAATATTATCACCAATAAACGGAGTTGGCGTTGGGGTTGCCGGTAGCGGAGTTGGTGTTATAGTTGGTGTTAAAGTGCTGATTGGTATCGGAGTTGCTGTCGGGGTTACAGTAGGTGATAATGTTGCTTGTGGCACCGGTTTTATAACCAACCCTGCCATAGCCCAATCGGAAGTATCTGCTAAAGTGTGTTCAGCCAAATCAGTGCCTGCCGTCGACAATACCCGGTCATGAACATAAAGGGTTGTTTCCTCTCCTCCGCCGATATAATCATAAGCCCGCTCTGTATAATCCGGATCTGCGGTGGTAATATTTCTCCACCCGGCATCAAGAGCGGTCAAAAGTATTGAATTATTCCTGGTTGAAGTTAAAGACAGCGAAACGTTTGCGTTGCTGGTCCCGCCGCTGCAGGCTCCTTCCTGTCCGTTTCTGTTTGAGCCGGCCGGATTCTCAACCGGAGTTACCGGGTCAACATTGCCGTATTTTGAAACGGCCCCGACCGCCGAAAGTGTCGTTGAAGCAAAAGTAATCGTCACGTTTCCATCGGCGGGCGATCCGAAAGCTGACCAGACTTCCGCTCTGTTACTCAATCCGCCCGCACACTGTTCCTTGTGCTGGGTAAAGGTCAGGCCTAAACCTGTTACGGAGACCACATCAACATTAGTCCTTGAACCGACGCTGACCACATAAAGCTGATCGACTCCGCCGGTGGTCGGACAGACTATTGATGCCACTCCTGTTCCTTTGCACACCTGGGTTTCATTATGAACAGGAGATCCGCCCGGAACGGCAGTCGGGGTCGGAGTAAATGCGATCGGTGTCACTGTCGGAGTCGGAGTAGGGGTTGGAATTACTGGTGAATAATTAAATAAAGCCTGAACTTCGTTTGATGAAAGGGCACGGTTGTAGATACGGACATCGTCCATTATTCCGCCGAAATCTTTTTCCGTATAAGAGGCTCCTCCGTTTCCGATGGAGACATTATCATTATTTGCTAAAGACGTAACCGTGGTATCGGTTGCCGATCCGGCTGGCTGGCCGTCAACATAAATAAATATTTTATCACTGCTGACATCTCTTACAGCAGTAATTAAATGCCATGTATTATTGTTTAAGGCGGTCGAATTACAGGTAACATTATAATTAGTACCGTCACCGGTCTCAAAACAGGCTATTTCACTCTGATCAAGATACACAATATAAGGATATACGCCGGATGAAGCTCTTTTTGCCAGTAAAAAAGCATGCGTTCCGGCAGCTACATTCATTGAGGTTTTAATCCAGGCCGAGACGCTGTATGATTGTGTTGTTCCGCCCATATCAATAGATGCCGTCTCCGGTATGCTGACAACATCATTAGCACCGTCAAAATTAAGAGCCGATCCGAATTTCCCGGTTGTCCAGGATACATCACCGGTGAAGCTCGAGCTGGTATTGCCGTTTCCCGAAGAATCATTGATTACTGTCCCGGCAGCTTCATCCATTTCCCAGTGTCCGGCCAACCCCTGGTTCAGATCAATTGGAGTCGGTGTCGGTGTCGGAAGCGGAGTGGCAGTTGGTGTGGCAGTCGGCAATGGCGCCGGCCTGATAACCAGTCCGGCCATTGACCAGCCTGTACTTCCTGATAAAGAATGAGTTATTGTATCGGTACCGGCGGTCGGCCAATCCCGGTCATGGACGTAAATTGTTGTTATATTACTGCTGCCTACAGTACCGGTAAAACGCAGACTGTAATCCGCGTCTCCCGTTTGAAGAGGTTGATTACCCGTATCCAAACCGGCAAAAAGAATAGTATTGCCAACTGTTGATGTTAAGTCTAATGTGGCTGTTGCCGAATTACTCCCGCCGCTGCAGGTAGCGCTTTCCTGTCCGACCCTGTTGCTTCCGGCAGGATTTTCAATCGGGTTAGTCGGATCAGCGTTAGAGTAACGGGAGATAGCCCCGACAGCTGATAAAACGGTCGCATCAAAAGTAATTGTCACATCGCCGCTTGATGGTGAACCGAAAGCATACCAGACTTCGGTTCTGTTGGCACCGTTGGCTGAACATTGTGATTTGGCTCTTAGCCAGTTAAGTCCTGCTCCAATTACAGTAATTATATTTTGATTATCCCTTATGCCTGCTGTCAGAAGATATAATTTATTGGTTCCGCCGTTTAATGAACATATTATCTGACTGACATTTGTTCCTTTACAATTGGCTGAACTTACCGTTTCATCATGGACGGGACTGGCGGAAATGGGAGAAACCATTTTATTAATTCCGTATATTGCCAAAATCAAAATAAATAAAAATAATAAAATTACTTTTCGTTTTAGTCTGAGCCGGTTTATTTGAAATTTTAATTTATTGATTCTTCTTTTCATAAGCTCAAATCCTCTTTAAACTGACTGCA
>Ga0155067_126_pt2 | contig 23527 bp, 26 predicted proteins | sample RifCSPhighO2_01_FD_106035 | JGI IMG/M metagenome (GOLD analysis project Ga0155067, IMG submission 106035) | Candidatus Gottesmanbacteria bacterium RIFCSPHIGHO2_01_FULL_40_15
TTCAAATCCCCTTAGGGGTACTGATACCTTATTTTTCCATTTCTTTTGAAGCAGATCTCATCCCCCTGTAATCTTTTTCCTGCTGTTTGTTTTCCCAGCATCGAATCCTTGGAAACTGTAATACCCGGAACAGGTTGTCCAATTTCTTTAGCTCTGGCTGCAGTATGCCTTTTGTCATATGAATATTAAATATAAATTACTTGAAGATGAATTATATATGAATATAAAAGGAGGATTCAATTAATTTTGTAAATATTCGAAATCAAAAAATCCCAGAAAGGTACCATTTTACGAAAAGCGTGGCTAAAAGAGAACCGTCCCCTTTTTATTTCCGGGTGAAAATCAGCTGGCTGTCGGTGACCTGTTTTGTGGCATAGTTCGGATCGGCGGATACCGATGCGATCAGGTTTTGGGTTTGCTGCTCCGATAACGGGAAAAAGTTATTGGCATTCTGACCCGGTCTTAAATCCACGGCGATAGTGTCCGGTTTAATCCCGGTATAATTTTTGTTTAAGAGAATTACATTACCATGGGTAAAATGTGCGGCAATGTTATTTTGGGTCATCAGTAACCCTTTATCAGGAATTTGTTGCTTAAAATCTCTCAGGAACCTGGCATTTTCGGTTTGCCGGTAAAAAACCGGGTGGGTTGCTAGCATTAGCGGACCGTGAAGATAAAACCGGTGAAGGTATAAAACCGTTAATATTGTCAGGATTGACCAGAAGGGCAATAACTTTTTTAAGTTTTGAAGTCTTTGCAGCTTCATAAGCGTTTCCAATGATGCCAGAAACATGATCGGGGAAAGAAGGGCATTATAATGAAATCCGAGGTCCCATCTGGTTGCCGCGGTGTTTAAGACAAATCTTTCCAGATAATGCCCGACAATCAAGGGGTATGATGATAATGTTCCCAAAGGCAATAATCCGAAGGTAGCAAATGTCAGGATAATAGATTTCAGCTTCATTTCCGGAGGATTGAAAAACCCGGTTATCCATTCATACCAGTTGCCGGGAAAGGACGGTTGATAAGAATATGCTCCGCCATTAAACAGGGGAATTAATAATTTCATCGTTAATAAACCGTAAATTAGACCAAGGGCTACAGTTAATATTCCCATTTTTACTTCTCTTTCTTTGCGAAGCAAAAGATAAAACCCGAGAGCAGTTACAACGGCAGCCATATTTTCCTGGAAGCCAAGTGAAATCAATAAAAAGATCCAATATAATTTCCATTTTTTTTCAAAAAATGCCCCGATCGTCAGCATGAGGGGAAAAAGGACAAAGACATTGTTATGGACATCGGTATAAAGAGCATTCTGGAGCCCGGTAAAACCCAGAAAACTGACCAATAAGGAAACGCGCATAAGTTTACTTTTTATAAATTTTAATGAAATAAAATAGGCTATCAGTGCGCTCAGACCTACTGTCAATGATTGGGCTACAAACATAATTTCCTCTTTACCGGTTAGCCAGTAGAGGGGAGATAGCAATATGACGCCGGGGTTAAAATGATCAGCCCAAACGATTTTGCCGTAAGGCGGCTGTAATTGAGGAATTACCGGAAGATCCAGCCGGGATAATTTCCAGACTGTTGTGTCAAATATGCCAAAATCGTACCAGAATGAATTGAACTGCCAATGGCGGTTAAGTGATACCAGAGAAGAAGCAATCACATAGAGAGTTACAGAAATTAATACAAAAATTATTTCCGCGGTAAGACTTTTCCGATTTATATTCATAATATTTAGGATTGTATAACAAAAAAGTTGAAGCGGGAAACGGCGGTTTAATTGACAACTTCCGATTTACTTTCTATTGTTTAATATATAGAGTTAATTTCATGGAAGAATTTCAATCAAGTGAAAATTTACTGAATCGCATTAAACAACCTTTTATTGTGGGTATTGCCGGGGACAGCGGAAGCGGCAAAACAGTTTTTTCCGGGGGCATTAAATCCATTTTGGGAAAAGATCTGGTTAAAACAATCGAAATGGACGGCTACCACAGGGAAAACAGGAAACAAAGAGAAATAAGCGGAATATTACCTCTGGATCCAACGGCAAATTATTTGGATAAGCTGAAGGATGATTTGGAGAAGGTAAAAAGAGGAGAAAAGATTGAGATGCCGGTATATAACCATAAAACCGGTAATTTTGACAGCCCGGTCAGTTTTACACCTCCTCCGATTGTAATCCTGGAAGGCCTGCATGCCCTTTATCCCGAATTTATCCAGTATCTTGATCTGTCAATTTATGTAGATCCCTCCAGGGATGTAAAATGGCAGTGGAAATTTAAAAGGGACAGGGAGATCCGGGGACACAATTCATCCAGACTTCAAGAGGAAATGCTTGAAAGGGAGGCAGCTTATAAAAGATGGATTGATTTTCAGAAAATAAATGCCGATATCGTTATTAAAGTATCTTCATCGACACTGAAAAAATATGCCAGATACCAGCCGACGGTAACCTTGCCGGCTGACTGCTATAAGGTGGAACTGATGATGCGCCCGCCTGATAACCCCCTGCCCAAACTTCATACTGATTTTAATATCGGAGACGTATTCAATATCAAAAAACCTCCTTTTTTGATTGCTGCAGTTCCCAGTCTGTATTGGGGCCGGAAAATAATAAATATCCACCTCGACGGGATTTTTTCCCATGAAACTTTAAGGGCGCTTGAAAAGAATATAATGGAATACACATCGTTGCCGCTTTCTGAGGTTTTACCCGAATATGTCCTGACTAATGAAATCAGTGCCAGCCGGTTTGCTGAACTGTTGATTGCCTGGAGATTTTTATCCGAATTATCCGTAAAAGTCTTAAAAAATCGGAATACTGTCTAAGTTGAAGAGATTGCTTTAACACCGATAAAGTCGATTTTGGAGAAATCGTTTCTGACCAGATACCAGAACTTATCGGCAAGATTGGCGGAATATTTCCCATAGGAACCTTTTTCACTGTGAGAACATAATCTTCGCTCCCATTCTCTTATTATTCCGACTATTTTTTCACCTTTTCTGTTAAATTCGGACTGCCAAATTTGAGGATTTTTTTCATATTTATCATGAAGATCCATGAAATCATTAAAAAGGGCTGAGTTTTCATCAATCATTCTCCGATAATATTCTTCGTGTTTTGTCATGCAAAGCTTTCTTATTAAATTTTAGAAAATATAACTTATATTCACAAGCATTATTAATACAATTAATCTTATTTATCTCTTAAGAATAAGGAGATTAAATTTTAATTAATTTTCATAACATGCGAATCCTTTATTATTCTAAGGATAAATTATGAGAAGAGTGACACTTTTTATTATTTTAATATTGGTTGTACTGGCGGGCGGGGCAATCTGGCTTAACAGCCGTCAAAGTGGGATTGGTGGCGGTGAAATAGGAATCGGAGGCGGACCTGAAACCAATGACGGGCTGGTAGTTCCTTCACCGGAAATTAGGAAAAATGAAGTTCTGGTTAACCTGATGCCGGTCGTAGGGGCACCGGTCAGTCAAAATGCGCTGGCGCTGATTGAGGAAGAAAACGGACAATTAACGGTATCTTTAGCTGTTGAAAATTATCTCGACAATCCTCAACCGGCACATATTCATGCCGGAAGCTGTCCGGATGTGGGAGAAATTATTTATCCTTTAAACGCTGTAATCAGCGGCAATTCAGTAACTTTTGTTAACTCAACATTTGATAATTTAATTGACAGAATGCCTCTTGCCATTAATATCCATCAATCACCTACTGAACTTGATGTTTATACTGCCTGCGGAAATATTGTCCTTGAAGGAAATTCCGGAAATCCCTTCGAAACGAATCAAATTTCAAGTTAAATAACTTTCTTCAAAAATAATTCCAGCGTCTGTCTTACTTTTTTATGACGGACTAAATGACGGCTGGCTGCTTGGGTATCAGTCATGAACTGGTCAGGATTCTGCCAAATAAACTCAATTATTTCTTCATCACGGGAACGGAAACAATCTTTTGAATTTTTATAAAAGAGCACTACAATTATTCCATACCAAGGTGCATCAGGATAATTTCCACTGACTGAGGCACTTGGAAATGCATCGACTAAAATAAAATTATCATTAAAATTATCCGGTAATATACTTAATTCCTCATAAAGGCTTCTGTACATTAATTGCTCCATATTCCGATCCCTTCCGGCTATTTTTGTTTCAGTGGGGATGCTTTTTTCTCCGGGTAAGCGCTTAAATTCGCCATTTCCCGGACCATGTTTACCCAGAAGTATATCCCCTTCGCTGTTGAAGATTAGAAAACCCATCCCGTCAACCCGGTTAATATCGAATTCGCTTAAACCATTTAATCTTTCCGGCAACATAGAAGCAGTCCGGTGTAATGCGTTTTAAGGAAAATGCTTTATCTGTTAAAGAAACAGATTTTGAAGATCCCTCCGCCGGCATTATCCGGATCAGGTTCAAAGGGTATATTCTCAGGCCCGATATTACATCGAACCACCCCGTTATGTAACTATTTTATATCAGTAATTTTTATTTGCCAACCTTAAATTCAATAACATCCTTATTCCGGACCGGATAATCTTTCCCTTCCAGCCTGACTTTTCCCTTTTCCTTAGCTTTTTTCCATCCGCCCAATTCAAGAAGATCATTAACCGGTAAAACCTCCGCTTTAATAAAATTTTGGGCAAAATCGGTATGTACTTTTCCGGCGGCGGCAAGGCCTGTTTGGCCATTAGGCAGACTCCAGGCATGAACTTCTTTTCCGCCTTTGACAGTATAAAAAGTAATAAGATCCAACATGAAATAAGCTTTTTTAATTAATTTGGACAACCCTGTTTCCTTTATTTTCAATTCCGAAAGATAAGCTGATCTTTCATCAGGCGAAAAATCAATCAGCTCTTCCTCCAACTTGGCCGAAAGCATGATAATTTCAGAATTAAATTTATCTTTAACTTTTCCGGTTATCTCCTTAAAACGGTTTTCTCCTACCTGTCCCTCTGTGACATTCAAAATATAAACAGTTTTTTTGCCGGTAATACCGGCAAGTTCAAGCTCAAGATTGACTATTTCGATATCATCAATAATCTGCTCCAATGTTCCCGGTTCATGTTTTGACGAAAGATGAACTACTGAAGGATCCTGAAATGCCCTGACAACATGAGCGATCAGATCGACTTCCCTGATTTTTGCCAGAAACTGGTTACCTAAACCTTCTCCCTGATGGGCTCCCTTAATCAGCCCGGCAATATCAATGAAAATGACTGTTGCCGGAATGGTTTTTTCAGGATTTATCACCTTTGATAGCTCGGTTAAATCCCTATCGGGAACAGAAACTACTGCTTCATGTGGATCAATGGTAGTGAAAGGATGGACGGCAGTTTCCGACAACCTTTGGGATGCCAGGGCATTGAATAAAGTGGACTTTCCGGCATTGGGAAGCCCGACAATTCCAATCTGTAAGCTCATATCACCATATTTTAACAGAGGAAAAAGATCTGGAACAAGTTTTCATGCCATTCGAAGATTATCTATTTAAAATCCAAATTGCAAAATTTAAGATAGAAGCAAAACTAACCCAGGCAAGATAAGGATAAAGAAGATAAGATGCCGTTTTAGAAATCTTCTGAAAAGCTTTGATTGTCAATATAATTGCTACCCATAAAGCAATAATTTCAATAAACGCCAAACCCGGTCTTTTTAAACCAAAAAATATAATCGACCAGACAGCATTAAGAGCGAGTTGAACAAAAAACAATTTAACCGCATATTGTTTGGATTTAATCCTTGAAATCCAAACTAGGTATAAAGAGATACCCATTAATGCATACAGAGTTGTCCAAACAGGTCCGAATACATAGTTTGGAGGGGAAAAAGGTGGCTTTGTTAAATTAGCGTACCATGTCGGAATTGAGGAAACTGTAAAAAGTGACCCTAAAATTCCGACACCTTCCGAAAGAAAAATAGCAAATATAAAGAGCGGCCAGTTTTTAATATTGGGCATTATATTTATTATTAATTATAGTGATTTAAAATTAAACGACAACTTTTACCTAAATAACTTACCAAAATCAAGGTTGATAGGCTCAATATTTAAACTGAGGTGGATGGGAGTGAACTATTCTGCCAAGTACGTCCCTTTCAACAATTATTCTTTCTTTTCTGGGATTGGGCGGGTGGAAGCTTAAGTGAAATCTTGGCTGCCGGCAGGCAAAATAACATAGATATAGAAAAATCCTCTGAATTTGAAAAGTTACTAAAACCGAAGCTATATGAGAACCGTCCCCTTTTCCGCAGATAATGTGATATATTATTAGGTTATGACCGGGGAGTATGCGGAAAATTATGTAACCAAAAACCTTTACATAAAAAGCAAGCCTGCCGGTAAATTCAAATATCTTCTTTTTATTTTCAGTGTCATTCTTCTTCTGTTAATCATAATTAAAATCAATAAAGAAGACATTGTAAATCCGGTAATTGACAGCTATGCCCTGACGGCGCAGGATATCAAAATCGATAAGAAAAAAATTATTCCCGTCACAGAGATTAAAACCGATATCAATAAAGAGCTGGCAAATACAACGGGGACTTTTTCCGTTTATTTCTATGACCTGAAAACGGGAGATAATTTCGGAATAAATGAAGACATTGTTCTGACTGCCGCATCCGTTAATAAAATCCCGATTCTGGCGGCGCTTTACCATTTGGCCGGAAAAGATGAAATTGATCTTGATAAAATTATTGTTCCCCAACAAAAAGACATACAGGATTACGGCACCGGTTCGATGAGATACGATAAGCCCGGTACCCCATACTCCATTAAAACCCTGGCCAGGTTGATGATGGAAAAATCCGACAATACAGCGGCATATTTACTTGCGTCGGTGATAATCGGAATGGATGAAATACAAAAACTAATTGAGGAATGGGGTTTAACACAAACCGATATGGAAAACAATAAAACTTCCGTCAAAGATATGTTTGTCATCACGAAAAAAATATATAACGGGGAAATTTCTTCAGAAGAGTTAAATAAGGAAATGGTAGATTTTATGGATGACAGCGATTTTGAGGACAGAATCAGCAGGGGTGTTCCTGAAACAATAACTTTCTACCACAAAACGGGTGATGAAGTGGGTAAAGTCCATGATGTTGGGATTGTTGACCTCCCGGAACGGCCTTATTTTCTGGGAATTTTAACAACCGATGTGACTGACGTTGAGGAAACAAAAGATAAGATTGCCAGGATATCAAGAATTGTCTTTTCGAGTGTAGCAAAATCTTAAGATACGGCATGGCTAGGCGGCACCGCTTATGAATCAGGAGGGAAGGCGGGCGATTAGAGGATGATAGCCGGTTTTTGGTCTTTCCAATTCCTCTTCTTTTGTCTTTAAAGGTTTAATAAGCGCTACTTTCAGAACCTGATCCATATGATCAACAAAGACAAATTTAAGATCGTCCAAGACATATTTAGGAATGTCTTCCAAATCCTTTTTATTGGGTTTTGGCATGATGACGGTTTTTATTCCGGCCCGGTGCGCGGCAATAACCTTCTCTTTGACTCCTCCGATTTCGAGAGCCCGGCCTCTTAAAGTAATTTCTCCGGTCATGGCAACTGTCTTTTTAACGGGTATATCCGACAGGGCTGACACCAACGCCGTAGTGATGGCAACACCGGCTGACGGACCATCTTTAGGAACAGCACCTTCCGGAACATGAACATGGACATCAATATTCTGATAAAATTTTTCATTTAATCCGAGAAGTTTGGCTTTGGCTCTGACATAAGACATGGCAGCTTTGCAGGATTCCTGCATGACATCACCCAAATGCCCGGTAAGAAGAAGATTACCTTTTCCTTTCATAAGGGCAACTTCAATAAAAAGTATATCGCCGCCGGCTTCCGTCCAGGCCAGGCCGGTGGACATGCCGACTTCATCCTTTTTCTCAGCCAGGTAAGCCGTGAATTTAGCCGGACCCAAGTATTTTTGGAGCTCGGCTACTTTTATGGTTATTTTTTTAACCTTACCTTCAACAACCTCACGGGCAACTTTTCTGAAAATTGTGGCAATTTCCCTTTCCAGATTCCTTACTCCGGCTTCACGGGTATATCTTCTGATCACCTGGTGTATAACTCCATCCGTTATGGTTATCTGGCCAGAACTTAGACCATGGGCATCAATTTGTTTGCCGACCAGAAAATTTTTGGCAATATTGAATTTCTCATCCTCGGTATAACCGGGAAAATGAATTATTTCCAATCTGTCTTTTAAAGCAGGTGGAATGGTATCAAGTATATTGCATGTTGTAATAAACATGACGTCTGATAAATCAAAGTTAACTTCCATGTAATGGTCAGAAAAGGAATGATTTTGCTCAGGGTCAAGAGCCTCCAGAAGCGCGGCTGAGGGATCTCCCCTGAAATCGGTGCCGACCTTATCTATTTCGTCAAGCATAAAAACCGGGTTTTTGGTACCGGCTGATTTTATACCCTGGATTATGCGTCCGGGCATGGAACCGACATAAGTTCTCCTGTGTCCGCGGATTTCGGCTTCATCTCTTATTCCGCCTAAGGACATTTTGACGAATTTCCGTCCGAGAGAACGGGCAATTGAGCGGCCGAGAGAAGTTTTGCCGACCCCGGGAGGTCCGACGAAACATAAAATTGTCGGGTTACCTGTTTTTCTTTTCATCATCTCAGACGGCAGAATATCTTTTTTATCCTTCTCAGTTTTGATGTTTTTATTATCTTTGCCTTTTTCTTTGGAAATACTGTCTTCAATTTTCTTTTTCAACTTCATCACGGAAAGATATTCAAGAATTCTTTCTTTAACCTTTTTTAAACCGAAATGGTCTTCATCCAGAATTTTAGCAGCCTGCTTTATGTCAACTTCATTTGATGAAGCTATACTCCAGGGCAGTTCAACAAGCCAATCCAGATATGTTCTGATATAAGAAGCTTCCGGGTTATAACTGGACATCTGAGCCAGTTTTTTTAATTCCTTTTTGGCTTTTTCTTCGACATCAGCGGACATTTTGGCTTTCTTAATCTTATCAAGAAGTTCCCTGACTTCTTTGGATTCATTTTCTTCGCCGAGTTCCTTTTCTATAGTCTTTAATCTTTCACGCAGAACGGCCTCTTTAACGCTTTTATCAAATTTTTCCTGGGTTTTACTGGCAATTTTTCTTTCTATTTCAAGGATTTTCACTTCACGGGTAAGGTACTCGGAAATCCGCGTCAGCCTGTCTTTGACATGGCGAGTTTCCAAAAGAAGCTGTTTTTCGGTTGGTTTGATATCCAACACAGAAGCAACATGATTGGCAAATTCCCCGGGGGATAAACCCGACATTATATTCATGAATGAGAGAAAATCAACGGATTTGCCTAAATTTACCGCTCTTTTAAGCTCCGAAGTTATATGGTTTACCAGTGCAGTTGTTTCTTCCGATTGGACTCCTTCATCTTTTGATTCTACTACCTTAGCCGTAAAATAAGGATCGGTAGACTCGTATGAGAGGATTTCTACCCTATGAATCCCCTTAACGAGGGCATTTATTTCTCCGTCAGTTTTTAAGAGTCTTTCTATGCGGGCAATGGTACCGACACCGTATAAATCGGATGTTGCCGGTTCGTGAAGATGGGGAGTTTTCTGCATGACGAGAATAACATTTCTGTCGGTTGAGTTGGAAGCTTCTATAGCGGCCAGTGAACGCGGACGTCCAAAAGTCAGAACGATTTCCGTATTCGGGAAGACGACACCGTCTCTTATCGGGATTACGGGCAATGTTTTTATTTTTCCCTGATTTTCAGGATCAGTCATCGTAATTTAGCAGTTTAACAGATAGAGTGCTAGGTGTCAAGTCAACTGTTTTGGCTTTTCTGATCAGACAAATTCATTAATAAGCATTTCCAAATCTGTGACCGGTTCTGAAAATACCAACGGCTTTTCGGCCAGTTGGGGTAAACTGTCCGTATATACCGGTCTTTCTACCTGATAAATGATTCCAAGAGGAATTTTTTCCTCAACTTCGAGCGACTTTTCCCAAGCCCGGTTTATATCCTCCGGATTATGATTTTCAGGAGCCAGTTTGTATACCCGTTCACGGTACCAGGAGTACGAATTAACATGATTAAACGTAACACAGGGTTGAAAAACATTGACCACGGAAAAACCCCGGTGTTTAACCGCGGATTCCAAAAGTTGGGTCAAATGAGCCATGTCACCTGAAAAACCCTGCCCGACAAAAGTGGCACCCTGGGAAACCGCCAGGGCAATCGGGTTAACAGGCACTTCGATTATTCCGTTTGGAGTTGACCTGGATTTGAAACCTTTATAAGCGGTCGGGGCGACCTGACCGGTGGTCAGACCGTATACCCGGTTGTCATGGACAATGACAGTAATATCATGATTACCCCTGGCCGCGTGAAGAAAATGATTTCCTCCTTCACCATAACAATCGCCGTCTCCAACTATGACAATTACGGGAAGGCTGTGATTGGCAATTTTAATACCGACGGCATTGGGTATGGCCCGGCCGTGCAGCGCATGAAAGCTGTTTGCCCAGAGAAAATCATTCATATTACCGGAACAACCGATACCAAAAACAACAGCCATTTTATCCGGATTAAGCTTCATTTTGGAAAAAGCCGATTTGATTGCTGTCCAAATACCGAAATTACCGCAACCCGGGCACCAGGTAGGGAAATATCCGCTAAAAGCGGCATGAAGCTTTGAGGCGGAAGGTAATGAGCCTGAGGAGGAGGATACAACCGGAGCCGGTGGCGGATTTTTTTGAGCTTTAGGTAAAGCCTGTTTCAGGTTATCCATATTCAGGTTATTGAGTTAACTTTGGCGATAATTTCTTCCGGATATATGGGACGGCCGGTAAATTTTAATAACTTTTCATCAAATTCAACACCAGTGGCCATGGTTAAAAGCTGACCTAATTGACCCTGTGAGTTATTTTCCACAAGAAGAGTCTTTTTCAACCCGGATAAAAGAAGTTTAAGCTTTTCCCGGTCAAGCGGCCAAAGCCTGTTGAAATGCAGCAAGTTAAATTTATGAGAAGCGGATTCCTTCATTGCCTGCAATACCGGAGCTTTCATTGACCCCCAGGAGATCAGCGTGAGGGGGGCGTTATCATCACCGTAAATCCTTGGCATTTGAAAATCCTGTTTTAAATAAGTTGCCGCTTTACGGTTTCTTTTCTCAACCTGTTTTGATCTTTCCCCGGCGTCCTCAGTAGTATGACCGTCTTCCAAATGTTCATAAGAATTGGCCTGGTGGAGGCTGTTTTCCATTCCGGGGATGGCCCGCGGAGATATTCCGTCCGGTGAATCCAAATAGCGTTTATATGCGGATATTTTTAACAGATCTTCCTGGGATAACAATTTGCCGCGGTCAACCGGATACTTAAATTCCGATATTTTTGATTTATCGACTGACTGGTGACCTTCCTGAATATATTTGTCAACAATAATAAAGACAGGAGTCTGGTATTTATCGGCCAGATTGAATGCTTCAAGTGTTAATTTATATACTTCTTCCATATCGCCCGGAGCTAACAGTATTTTGGGGAATTCACCGTGACCGGAATGGAGAATAAAAAGAAGATCACCCTGCTCGGTCCAGGTCGGCATACCGGTTGCCGGTCCGGGACGCTGACCCATAACAATAACAATCGGAGTTTCAGTTATACCGGCAAGAGAGACCGACTCAACCATCAGGGCAAACCCGCCTCCTGATGTTCCTACCATGGAGCGGACACCGGCGAAGGCACTTCCCAAAGCCATATTGATTACGGAAATTTCATCTTCCGCATGTTTAACTACCATACCGCTATTTCCCGATTTGGCAGCCAGATAATGCAAAACAGCAGAAGTCGGAGTCATCGGATATGCCACATAAAAACGGCAACCGGCAGCGATGGACGCCAGTCCGATCATTTCATTACCGCTGATATACATTTTTGGTAAGGCATCCTTTAACGGTGTAAGTTTTACCGAAGATCCCTGGGGAAGGCTTTTCTGACTGACTTCAAAGCCGACTTTGGCAGCGGTTTGATTTTTGTCTATGATTTCCCGGCTTTTCCTGGCGAAATTTTCTTCAATTAAGTTATTAAGAATTTCCAAATCCGCCCCCAATAAATGCATCAATACACCCAATGCGATATTATTCAGCATGACTGTCGGTAATTTTTGTTCCTGAAGGATTCGGTTAAAGGGAACATGAACAAATGAGATGTTTCCAGCCGTTTTTTTTATTTTATCCTGAGCTATTTTTTCCTCATCGTAAACTATCACTCCCCCATCTTTTACTTCAGATGCATGAAGATTGAAAGTTTCCAGATTAAGACAGAGCAATATATCAACTTTACTTTTTTGGGAATAAATTTCCGAATCGGAAATTCTTACTTCTATGACGTTATGGCCTCCCCTTATCAGTGAAGGATATTCGGAATATTCAAAAGCGTGATACCCCGACCTGGTGGCAATTTTACCCAAAAGCAACCCGGTGGTCATGATCCCAAAACCGGCTTCGCCGCCTATTTTAACCGTGATATCAACCATATATCAATTATTTATTTAACAATCCGAGCAATTTTTACAAATTGTATCCCTTCTGCCGGGCACTGCGAAAATAAGATTGAAATAACAGCCGGGACACCGTCTGATATTCAGTCGGTTATTACACATAATTCCATCCGGTATTTGCAGTACCGGCGTAATTTTTTCAGGGATATATTTGTTTGCCGCTTTCATCGTGAATAATAATTGCGGCTACAGGGCAGGCTTTAGCGGAATCAACAATTGCCTCCGGGGCCTCCTCGACCGCAGTATCCAGGAAAATTGCTTTGGCTTGGTTATCGAGCGCATATGTTTTGGGTGCGACAGCTATGCATGAGGCAGCCCCGATACACAGAACACGGTCAACAGTTACCGTATATTTGCCTATTTTTTTGGGGCCTGAAGGATTATCGGGCATAAATATTTTATATACAATTATTGACCGGTTAGCAAGAATTGAATTAGCCGGTGAATGTTTGTTTTACGGCGTTTTGAACGGTTTCCAAAGAAAGAAGAGCACATTTTAACCTTGTCGGTGTCAGCTCTATTCCCATAAGCGATAAGACAGTTTCCCTGTTTAACGCCATAATTTCCCTTAAAGATTTGCCTTTTATATATTCCGTAACAAGCGAAGCTGAAGCTATTGATACGGCACATCCCTGTCCGTTAAACCTGATATCCCGGACTTTTCTGTCAACCCCTTGTTTGTGAGTGCCTGTTAATTTTAGGCTGACCGCTATTTTATCGCCGCAAAAAGGATTACCAAGTTCTTCCTCAATATCGGCATTTACAAGCTTGCCGAAGTTCTTCGGATGGCGGTAGTTATCGAGAATATTTTCCCGGTAAATATCATCCATGATTCATTATTCAAAAAAAATTTTGGCTTTCAGAATTCCTTCGATCAATAAATCCACGTCTTTTTTGGTGTTATAAATATAAAATGAAGCCCGGCATGAGGCAGGAATTTGCAGACGCGTATGCAAGGGCATGGCACAGTGGTGGCCTGAGCGGATACAGATATTATCCCTGTCAAGAATTTGGGCCATATCATGCGGATGAACTCCTTTGGCATTAAAGGCAACCACAGCAGCACGGTCACCGGCAGTGTGGGGTCCGTAAACGGTTATTTCTTTCATACCGGTCAAATTAGAGAGCGCATATTCCGCCAGTTCTTCTTCATGTCGTCTGACTTTATCCATTCCCAGACTGTCGAGATATCTGACCGCTTCCGCCAAACCGATAGCTCCGGCAATATGCGGAGTACCCGCTTCAAAGCGATGAGGTATATCGTTAAATACAGTTCTGTCAAGATAAACTTCCCTGATCATATCCCCGCCTGTCTGATAAGGAGGCAAATCCTTCATAATTTCCCCTTTTGCCCAAAGAACTCCAATACCGGTTGGCCCGAGCATTTTATGGCCGGAGAAAACCAAAAAATCGGCTCCTAAATTATTGACGTCGATTTTCATATGAGGCACCGCCTGGGCGGCATCAACCAGGATTTTTACACCCGGATTAATTTCTTTTATGATTTTTATTATTTTTGCAACCGGGTTTATTGTCCCCAATACATTTGATACATAAGTTAAGGCAATAAGGCGGGTATTTACGTTTATTTTATTTTCAATTTGTCCGGGCTGTAACCTGCCTTCTTCCGTAATATCCAAATAGTTGAGTTTGGCGTTTTTCCTTTTGACTAATTGCTGCCAGGGAACTATATTGGCATGGTGTTCCATGACCGTTGAGATGATATTTGACTGACTGTCAACGTTGACTTCTCCCCAAGTAGCGGCAACCAGATTAACAGCTTCGGTTGCATTTCTGACAAATATTATTTCATTTGCTTCTTTTGAACCGATAAAAGAAGCAACCGTACTTCTGGCAGATTCGTATTTTTCGGTGGCGGTTTCCGACAGCTTATAAACACCCCGGAAAATATTGACTCCGTATCTTTGGTAATAATCATCCATTGCCCTTATTACCTGAGCCGGTTTAAGTGATGAGGCAGTTGAGTCAAGATAAATTAGAGGCTTGCCGTTGATTTTTTTACCCAGAATGGGAAAGTCGGGAATTATTTTTTTAGTATCTAGCATTCCTCGTCCTAATCGTTTCAGATTTTTAATAAAATATCGCTGTCGTCCAGCTTGACTTCATAAACGGAAACAGGTTCGGGGGCGGGCGGAGCCAGAACACTGCCTGATTTAATATCAAATTGGGCTCCGTGACAATAACAGGTTAGCGTATATCCGTCCAGATATCCGCCGGCAAGAGCGCAATGAGCATGGGTGCAGATACCGTCAAATGCCAGAAATTCGCCGGCAATATTGGCGATGGCGACAGTTTTTCCGCTGATACGGTATTCCTTCATTTGGCCTTCGGCAATTTCCGATTTTTTGGCAACTTTGATAAATTCGTCCATTAAAATTTTTAAAATTATAAATATTTAACAACCAGACTATCCAATCGTAGAGACAGTTTTTCCGATAAATTCCGGTCGGGAATTCTGTCCAAAACTTCCTGGTAAAAACCGCTTATTATAAGTTGTGACGCTTTCTTTTCGTTTAATCCGCGGGAAGAGAGATAAAATAACAACTCTCTGTCTATTTTACCAATGGTTGCGCCATGGGTGCAACGCACGTCATTGGCCAATATTTCCAGTTTCGGCCGGCTGTCAGCCCAAACATCTTTTGACATTAAAAGCACCTGATTTTTCTGATAAGCGTTTGATTTTTGGGCACCGCTACCTATTTTTATCAAACCTTCATAATATAATTTAGATTTACCAAACAGGACGGATTTTATCAACAAATCGCTGACGCTTGAGGGCTTATGATGATTTTGAAGGGTATACAGACGCAGGCGGGAAGTGCCCGTGCCCAAAAGTAGTCCGAGAATTTTAACGTCCGCGTTACTGCCTTCTATTTCAATTTCCACTTTTCCTTGTGCATCGTGATTCCCTTCAAGAAATATTATGAACGTGTATTTGGTGTTGCTTTTTACCCGGTAGCGGACCGTGTCACTGAGCCTATCGATCAGAATTACATTACTTGGGGCATTGGATTTTATTTCATTCATAGTAAGAGGGCTCATGTTTAACCGATTGAACCCTGCATTTCCAATTGAATTAGCTTGTTTAATTCAACGGCATATTCCAGGGGAAGCTCCTTTACAATCGGCTCGATAAAACCGTTTACAATGAGTGCCTGCGCATCAGCTTGGGATAACCCGCGGCTCATGAGATAAAAAAGCTGTTCGTCTCCTATTTTACTGACTGTCGCCTCATGTTCGATTTGAACATCGCTGTGGCGGATATCCATTGTCGGATACGTATCGGAGCGTGACGCATCATCGATAAGAAGGGCATCACAAACGACTTTGGTTTTGGCATGCAAAGCCGAAGGGAAGACTTGAATTAAACCCCGATAACTGGTCCGGCCGCCCCGGCAACTGACTGATTTGGAGGTTATCCGGCTTGTTGTATCAGGGGCAAAATGAAGGGCTTTGCCGCCGGCATCCTGATGCTGATTTTGACCGGCATAAGCCACTGACAGGATCTCACCCCTGGCACCTTTTCCCATCAGATAGACACTGGGATACTTCATGGTAAGGCGACTGCCGAGATTGCCGTCGATCCACTCACCTGTGGCGCCTTCTTCCACACGCATTCTTTTGGTTACCAGATTATAGACATTTTGGGACCAGTTTTGGATGGTGGTATATCTGACTCTGGCGCCTTTTTTAACAAAAATTTCCACTACGGCACTGTGGAGGGAATCGGTTGAATATACCGGCGCGGTACAGCCTTCAACGTAATGGACAAAACTGCCCTCTTCAGCAATTATCAGGGTTCTTTCAAATTGACCCATATTGGCGGCATTAATGCGAAAATAAGCCTGGAGAGGAAGTTGTACCCTGACGCCTTTAGGTACATAAACAAATGAACCGCCTGACCAGACACTGCTGTTTAACGCGGCAAATTTATTATCCTGCGGCGGTATCAGCTTGCCAAAATATTCCCTGACCAGATCCGGGTATTTTTTCAGACCTGAATCCATGTCAAGAAATATTACGCCTTTTTTACTTAATGTTTTCTGGATGCTGTTGTAAACGCTTTCTGAGTCATATTGAGCTGAAACTCCACCCAGGAATTTCTTTTCCGCCTCAGGAATTCCTATTCTGTCATAGGTATCGCGGATTTCCTCCGGCAAATCCTGCCAATTGTTAACTTTTTTATCGGTAGGTTTAATATAATAATAAATTTCGTTGAATTTTATCCCGGTCAAATCCCCGCCCCATTGAGGCAGAGGTTTTTTTTGAAAAACCTTCAGCGAATCAAGCCGGAACTTAAGCATCCATACTGGCTCCTGTTTTTGCCAGGAAATTTCCCGGACAGTACTCTCATCCAATCCTTTTTTGGATTTAAAAACATATTTTTCAGGTTTATGGAAACCGTACTTATAGCTTTGCCGCAAAAGTGAAGCATTATCCATATTTCAATTAAAAATTATGAAGCCCATTTGCGATAACCTGATTTTTCCACAACACCGGCCAAATTAAAGCCGCCTTTTTCCTTAATTTTCCCCTGGACCAAAATATAAACATGATCGGGTCTGGCAAATTGAAGAATTCTTAAGTAATGGGTAATAAGCAGTATGCCGCAGCCCTGTTTTTTCAAATTCATAAGTTGCCGGGCCACTATTTTCAGAGCGTCCACATCCAAACCGGTATCAATCTCGTCAAAGACGGCATATTTGGGAGACAAAATAACAGATTGAAGTATCTCAAGTTTTTTCTTTTCTCCACCCGAGAAATCCTCATTTAAACTGCGGCGGAGAAGTTCGGGATTGATGCTTATATTTTGGGCTTGCCGAAAGAGGATTTCATTAAAACTGATAACATTTAACGCCGGATTAAAATTACTTTTTATTTGATTTTTTGAAGAATTTGCCTCATGGGCGGCAGACCTTAAAAGATTGGACACATTGACTCCCGGCAAACTGACCGGATTTTGGAAGGCCAAAAATAATCCCAAACGCGAGCGTTTATCGGGAGATAATCCGAGAAGCTGTGTGCCGTTTAGCATTACTGAAGGTTTTTTTTTGCCGACTCCCCCAACTTCAAAGGCGGGATGCCCCATCAGAATTTGGGCTAATGTTGACTTTCCGCTGCCGTTGGGACCCATCAGCGCGTAGATTTTTCCCGGTTCAAGATGAAGGGAAATGCCATCCAATATTTTTTTGCCGTTTATCGAAGCCGTCAGATTTTTTATTTCAAGTTTCATAATCCAGCAATCTCTGAAAGTTTGACATTATCCAGATAGGAATACATTTTACGGTTGAAATTTCCCCAAAAGACAAAGCAGATACAATTGTCCCGGCCGACAACACAGGTTTTTTTGGTACAGGATATTTTAACAATGGATCCTTCGGAAACGGCATTAATTATCTGGGCGGCTGAGATGCTGTCGGGAGTTTGGTTGAGCCGATAGCCTCCCAGGGTGCCTTCCCGGCTTTCGATCAGGCCTTTATTTTTTAATTCCAGGGCGATATGTTTAAGAAAAAGAGGGGAAAGGCCGGTTTTCCGGGAAACAAATGACAAGGGGATGTATTTAATCGAATAATTTTCCGCCAGAACCGTCATTAACAGTATGGCGAAATCCTCTTTTTTAGATACTTTCATAGGCTGTTAAACTGTTAGTATTATAGTAGCAGTTATTTCTATTTTCAACCGATCCTATGAAGATCCGGCATCTGTTATAATTGTATTTTATTTCCGGATTATGGAATTATTGCAGGGAATTTTTGAAATATTTATACATTTGGACGAGCATCTCGGATCAATTATCCTCCAGATCGGCCCTTTGACCTATATTCTTTTATTTCTGATTATTTTCCTGGAAACAGGAGTGGTCGTGACACCGTTTCTGCCCGGTGATTCGCTTCTGTTTGCCGCCGGTACATTGTCGGTGGCCGGATCATTAAACATAATACTACTTTTTCTGATCCTGGCTTTTGCCGCAGTTGCCGGGGATACGGTCAATTACTGGATCGGATACATCATCGGGCCGAGAATATTCAAGTTGAGAAGGATTCCCCTTTTGAAAAAAGAACATCTTGTTAAAACGGAAAAGTTTTATGAGAAATACGGAGGTAAGACTATTATACTGGCCAGATACATACCGATAATCCGCACATTTGCTCCCTTTGTTGCCGGCATCGGTAAAATGTCTTACGGAAGATTTATTACCTATAACATTGCCGGAGGCATTTCCTGGGTCGGACTGTTTTTATTTACAGGTTATTTTTTCGGTAATCTGCCGGTTATAAAAGATAATTTCCATTATGCCATTTTCGGAATAATATTTATTTCCGTTCTTCCGGCATTTATTGAATATGTCAGACACAAAAGGGGTAAAAAAGTACCTGAACTGAATCTGGACTGAATTAACTTTCAAAAAGGCAACGAGAGACTGACTGATTTATCTTTTTTCGGCTTGATAATTATTTCCATGGGCAAGTCCTTCAAAACACTTCCTGTCCTGATTATCACTTTTTTGTTGGTTAAAACGTAAGAGTAGAGATCCCTGGTGATTCTGACATCATCCAGACAATAACTCTCCAGCTTTTGCCAATCCCCCTGCCGGAAATAATTAATTGCCATTAAACCGTGACCGCTTTTTTTTAACCCCAAAGTTGAACCGGCCAGACTGTCAAGAGATACCCTATATCCCAGGTTTTTTTCGACAAGTTCCAGCAAATCAACAGTTTCAAACTGCCTGATATTGCCCCGATAATAGGGAGCCAGAACCGGTAAATCGAATTTTTTAATGTTAAAGCCGATAACCTGAGAAGCATGTTCCATCATGCGGAACAGCTTATCCAATTCATTCTCCCGGAAAGCACAAAATTTATCCGACTTAAAATCATAAACACCGGCCAGGGAGACTTTAAGTTTTTTTAAATCATTTCCCGCTTCCTGAAAGGTCAGCTGGGTTTCAACATCAACAACGATCGGATTGCTTTTGATTATTTGCGTCATAGACAAAATCGGAAATTATTGTAAATGATTCAATAAGGGATGATTTTATTATATTATAAATAATAAAATAACTTTCCAAACATAACTTTTTAAAATCAGCGGTTTATAAATTCCATTGTTACTGTCAAAAAGATTCCCATAAAGACAAACAGGGAACCGATTATAAAATTTACAGTCAATTTCTCGCCCAATATTATTACCGCCAGGAATGTCGTTATTATCGGCTGAATATAAGCAGTTAAATTTACGGTTAAAGGCGACAATATTTTTATGGCATATTGAAGCAGTATATAAGTAATAAAAGTACCGAGAACACCCATATACAAAGCGCCTAACAATAACGGGAGCGATAACGCAGGAACAGTTTGGTTTATTAATAATCGGATCGCCAATAGTAAAATTGAAATTATTAATCCTACAGTTACCGATACACTGCCGATTTCCACCGGACGGAAGTAAGCTGATAATTTTTTTGACCGTAAAACGTAGGTTAACCAGGACAGCATGGCAATAGTAATTAAAAGATTACCTGACAGGCTGCCTGTTATTGTCTCTCCCATTTCCACCGCTGAACGGAATATTATAAAAACAATTCCGAGCAGTCCGATAACTACACCGGTAACTCTTGTTTTAGAGAATTTCTGGTTGAACAGAATTAATCCTGAGAGAATTGTCAAAACGGGCATAGCAGCATAAATCAACTGGCTGACCGAGGCACTGGTGAATTCTATTCCCGTCATAAAAAGGGTGACATTTATCCCGGAAAAAACAGAAGTGAAAATCAGATCCTTAAAGTGTTTTTTCCTCCAGACTTTACTTTTCAGTAAAAAAGGGAGAAAAGCGAAAAAAGCAAAAACCATCCGTAAAAAGAGAACTATTACTGAAGGAGTGTCAGCAACCAGAGACTTGGCTATAATTGCCAAAAATGCAAATAGTGTGACGGTTATACCGAGCGAGAAGACGGCTTTATATTTTTCTGCCATATTATTTTTTCCAGATTGTATTTTTTTAAGGCAATATTGAACCAGGGAGTAAATTTTATCAAATTCCTTTTATAAAATTCGGAAAATGCATCAGAATTTACAATTTTTATTTCCGATATTTCAACCTGATTGGGAATTACTTTCTGTTCAGTTTTTCCGGATAACAGATAACAATATTCATTTTCAGATTGGTCATTTTGCCTCGCCTGATAGTAAAATTCTCCGAAAATTTTAAATTCAGCAGAAACTGCCAATTCTTCTTTGCTTCTTCTGAGGGCCGCCTGTTTGGGAGTTTCACCCGGCAGTACATGGCTGACAACCGAAGTGTCCCAAAATCCGGGCCACAAAGATTTATTGCCGGCCCTTTTTGTTAAAACCAAATTATTCTTTTCATCCAAAAGAAAAGCCATAAAAGCCAGGTGGGTAATACCGTTTCCCCTGTGGCAATCAAATCTGGTCGCAGTACCGTTAGGATTTCCCTTGTTATCACAGGTTATAAGAAGTTGACCTTTCTTTTCTCCCGACTTAACGAATTGGAAAGTATTTTTCATATCCCTGATGGATTATTCAAGACTCTTTTATTATGAATTTGTCCAAAACATCGGCAACGCCGTCCTGGTCATAGGAGGGAGCAATATAATCAGCAATTGATTTTATTTCGGCAACGGCATTTCCCATGGCAACTTTTAAACCGCTTGATGTCAGGAGCGAAAAATCATTATAGCTGTCCCCGATGGCAATAACCTGATCCTGACTAATCCCTAAAAGATCAATAATTCTTTTCAGGGCTTTCTCTTTGGAAGCTTCAATATCGGTAATATGGATCGACTCTTTCACCGGATCGGTTCCGGATACGCTTTTGGTTACTCTGATGTCTTTTATTGAAGAAACTGTTTCAAAGATTTCCTGGGCATCATAAGGGGAAACATGGAGAATCATAATCTTGACAACTTCTTTAAAGATCCGGGGATTTAAAGGATTGTAAAGATACCGGTTATTTGTGTCAACGTAATACTTTTCAAAAGGCAATTTTTTTAAAACCGACATAATTTCTTCAACCTTTTTTTTGGAAATATATGCATTGAATATATATTTTTCCGTCATGCAGTCATAAATCCGCGCTCCGTTATCCAATATAATCAGAGAATCAAGCTTCATAGTTTTAACCAGAGTTTCAACCCAATCCATTGACCTGGCTGTGGCGATTGAAAATACTGCACCTTTTTTTCGGGCGGTCTCGACTGATTTGGCAACCCGCGGTGACACACCGGTGGTTTTGCAGTCACCCGGTTTAATAAGAGTACCGTCAACATCAGCAATAACAAGCCGGTATTTCATTTTTTGTTATATCGGTTTAACAGGTCTACCGCCTGTTGCGGATTATCCACAGTCCGGTAAAAATCGGTTATCTGCGGAGGAACAAAACCATCCTTATTCAGATATCTTATCAGAGAGTTGAAATTTGAGAAATGGGGATTGCCTATCAGGATCAGGGGAAGATCACGGGAAATCTCCTCTTTTCTTTTCATTGCCAGAACCTGGGTGATTTCAAACAAGGTTCCTATTCCGCCCGGCAGGCTTATAAATGCTTCTCCCAGACTTAAAAGTTTGTTTTGCCTATCCGATAATGAGTGATAAACCGTTTTTTCCGTGGCAAACAGGGTATGTTTTCTACCGGAAATTTCCAGACAAACCGCAATTGTTTTCCCGCCGGTTGAAACAGCACCGCGCATGACTTCATTCATCAGGCCGGGACCGCCGCCGGTTATTGTTACAAAACCGTTTTCAGCCAATACTTTTCCGGTATCATAGGCCAACCGGTAATAATAATCTTCCCTCTCCTTAACGCATTCATTACCGGCAAAAACAACAACATTTTTCATGAGTATTAATTCTACATCAATATTACGAAGATGAGGAGAGTGTAAAAGCGACCAGTTTTTGATAAAATTAGCATCACCGATAATATACATTGCGGGGTCGTCTAACGGTAGGACAACGGACTCTGAATCCGTTTATCGGGGTTCGAATCCCTGCCCCGCAGCAGATTTGGTAACGATTTAGCAGCCGGGGGCTTTGGTAAATCCTGCTTTTTGTGCCTGTTTTTCAGTACAAAACCAACGGTCTCCGTTTGCCTTACTTAACTTTTCAGTTTCTGATCCTCCCTGCCGTCGATATTGGGCAAGGCCTGACTTTATCATAATTTCATTTATAAGCCGACCGTTCTGATAAACAAGGGCTAAGATCCTTCCCCTCCCGTCGGACAAGGGTTCCCGTAAAATAACTTTTTTATTTAAAATTAGTGAAGTCAATGCGTCTTTTGCATCTTTACCCAAGCAATATTCTAGTTCCGGGGCATTTATACCGTAGAGTCTAATCGGCTGGCGATTTGCAATAATAAGAGTATCCCCATCAACGACTTCAACAACTTTTTCACCTATATAAAAAGGTAGGTTTTTATACGAGTACGCTCCAATTCCTACAACAGTTGTTCCTACTATTCCAATAAGAAGCTTTCTCCAGCGATAATTTGATTTTTTCTTTTTAGAGTTTATTTCTTCCAGTATATCCATATCCTTCATATTTTCATATAAAAGATCCTAAACTTTAGTTTATCTTTGGTATTAAAATATAATTTATAAAATAAAAATGAGATATCATTAATAAAGAAAGGATAGGATTCCATTGAAAATCATATCGGCTAAATTTGTTAAGGGCATTACAGGAACGGCTGATATCCTTTATGACGGTAAATTCCAGGTGGCTTTCATCGGTAGGTCAAATGTAGGCAAATCAACTCTCATTAATTCTCTTGTAAACAAAAAACATCTTGCCCGAACAAGTTCGCACCCGGGACAAACTATCAGGATGGATTTTTTCCTAATAAATGACAAATTCTATTTTGTGGATTTTCCCGGTTATGGCTATGCAAAACTTTCGGGTGACAAAAGAGAGA
>Ga0155067_117_pt4 | contig 21869 bp, 22 predicted proteins | sample RifCSPhighO2_01_FD_106035 | JGI IMG/M metagenome (GOLD analysis project Ga0155067, IMG submission 106035) | Candidatus Gottesmanbacteria bacterium RIFCSPHIGHO2_01_FULL_40_15
CCTGACTTCACCCGGATTTGTAGCTCTTGGGAGAAGCGAAATATTAGGCTGAATCAGGATCGGCGCTTTATCCAGTTTGGGACCGACTCTTGAAGGAGGACCTCCCCAGGAGTTATCGACATCCGGACTCCAACCGTAAGGCTCGGCATTGACAATCCCGGTGACTAAAATAAAAACGGGGATGATTGAGGCTATTGCTAGTCCCAGAAATAATGATTTGTATTTCATCAGATTTACATTTGCTCTGCCTAAGCAATTTACAATATAAAACAGATTAAATTCTTTTGTCAAGTATATCAGATTCAAAGGGCTTTATATCAATGTAAGTCCAAGTGGAACCTTGCCAAGGGTTAAAGGGCGGGGGGACACATTCCGGGAATTTCGGGGAGGAGACAGCGCGGTTCGCTATCAAGACAGGCCGGCCTGGGAATGCAGGTAGGCAGAGGACACCAATTTTCTGCAACCAGGAACCGGCAGATGTTTTCGGCTTTGTTGTCTTTCCAGACAATGCAGTCATAAGGCAACGGTTTGCAGACTGTTGAAGGTGTAATTGTCGGCGGCGGCGGAGGCGTGGACGGTTCAGGAGGCGGTCCGGAGGTCGGTTTGGGACACCAGACGTTATTTTGCATGGGCAAGCAATACAGGAAGTAATTGCCGTCATCTGATTTTATTCCGTCAGCGCAGGGCGGTCTGGGAATACAAGAAACAACGGGAGTAGGCCAGGGGCACCATACTATTCCGGGCATGGGATCACAATAAAGTGTTTGGCCGGAATCATCCTTAACTCCAAATGCGCAGGGCGGAGGCGGGAAGCAGGTTATATCCGCAGGTTTAGTCGGAACACTTGAAGGAGGCGGTGTTTTAGTAATGTCGCAGCGGCAGTCATTACTGTCGGGACAGACCGGATTTTGGCAGGTATATCGGGGAGCGGGCATACCTCCTGCTCCTGTAGATTCATCCGCCGATTGCTGTTCTATCAAGCCAGAAGAAGTTGAGTCTGCCGGAGATACAGGATTGGGCAGGCATTTTAGTCCCTGGGCGCAGATAAAATCAGGTCCTGAACAGGACTGGCCGCAGGCGGGAATATATTTGGTAGGGAAGGGAGTTTTGGTCGGAATAATTAATTTTTCATTCAGCAATTTTATTGAGTCAATCATGATAACATCGTTGACCGAAATGCCGTTTTTGAATTCAATTTTTATGGCTTCAATTATCAGCGGATTGAAAACCGGTAATTTAACCGTAAAATCGCGGAAGTTAGAGTTTATTCTTCCGGTAATAGGCAAGGGTCCGGACCACTTTGTATCTGCGAATTTCTTAATAAAAAGATTGAAGGTGAAGTACGGATATGGAGGCATGGGGCAGGGTTGGAAACTGCAGTCGGGAGGGACACGGCCGACGTAAGTGCCGTCAGGACATTGTTTTACGTCGGCAGGGCAGGCGATTCCCTCACCCGTTGCGCTTGGTGATGATTGAGTTTCAGCTAAGGACAGTATTTCCAGATCCTGAAATGACAAATTTTCAACCGGAGCTGAACCTGAAATCTGGTTGCGGGCTGGTTTCTGGTTATTTTTTATTATAGCCAGGTTAATGGTGAAATATTTTAGCGCCTGGGGCATTCTGGCCATTACCTGGGTGTTGAATATAAGCGGAGTAAAACCGGTCTGGCCGATTCTTATTTGGTAAAGGCCGTCTTTGGCGATTGCTTCCCTGGTAAACCGGCTTTTCCAATCATCAGTTTTTTTGTCAAAATTCCATTCTTTGATAACCTGGGCGTTAGTTTGGGCCTGGCCGAATTCGCTGACGGGTGTTGAGGCGATTCTGGCGGAAACCAATATGACGGCGACAACAGCCGAGGCAAAAGCTATCGACAGAAGATATTTTTCCAGCTTAGGCAATTTGTGATATGAAAAATATGAAAAAGACACCTTTAATACCATATTGGAGGGTTTTTCACGGTTTGTCAAGAGGGCTAATCAAGTTAAAAAATAAAAGCTAAAAAATAAAAAATAAAAGCTAAAAATTAAAAATTAAAAATTAAAAAATAAAAGACAAAAGAGAAGATTGGGAAAGTTACGGGGAGGTGGTGAAGTATTTGAGATCGGTGACAAAAGAATTGTTTTGTCCGTCTCTTAACTTTAGGCGGAAGAGATACCGGGTACGGGGCTTTAATCCGGTGAGGACGATGTTGTGATCAGGGGAGGGGCTGTCGGAAATAATAAACTCTTCCATTTCCAGACTGGACGGACCTAAAATTGCTGATGAAATAAAGGGTATTTGGGTTTTAAACGATATGCTTACTGCGTTTCCTGAAATCTGATCCGTTTTTATGTCAGATATTCTGCTTTCCGCGTGAATTCTCTCATCTTGGGCTTGCTGAAGGCTGGTAATGGTGGTGAAAGTGGTAGCCAAAAGGAAAAGGAAAGTTACCACAGGGACAAAGACAACCGAGAGGGCGGGGAAGAATTTGGAGCCGACATCATAGGCGGAGACAGTTTCATCCTGATGTTTTTTGAATTCCCAAAGGTCTTTTTGGGCAGCCCAGATTCCCAAACATTTTTTACACCAGAGGAGTTTGACGTTTTTGGGGACGGCGTCACCCTGAAAGGGTTCAAGAGGATGATTGTCGCCGGGGCAGAGATGTTTTTTCAGCTCAGTTACCTTTTTTTTGGGAAGAACGGTCAGATTGGCCAGGGTTATAATTTCATGGAAAGGAATCCTGTTTATTTCATACGGATCAAACCAGGTACCGCCGCAAAACCCACAGTGGTCAACTTCAAACCGGCCGCCCTGGTTGGTCGAGACCGCTATTTTTTGCAATTGGTTGCCGCAGGTAGGACAAAACATATTTCTAGTTAAAAAATAAAAATTAAAAAATAAAAATTACAATTAAAATATTAAAAATATAAAGCTAATTCTGTTTCTAGTTAAAAAATAAAAATTAAAAAATAAAAATTACAATTAAAATATTAAAAATATAAAGCTAATTCTGTTTTTTGTTTTTACCTTTAAGCGTTAATAAACTTGCTCCTAACATTTTACTAATTTCTAAATTTTCATTTAATAAACTGTTTAGATTTGATCGGTATTGCGGAAATGAATCCATTATTAATTGTAACCAGTATCCGGTTTCATTGGAAGATTTTAATGAAATTTGAACATAATTAATAAATTCTTTTCTTGAACTTGAAGCTTGTGCTTCAACTATATTTGCTCCTATAGAGGTTGCAGATCTTAATAGTTGATTACCGATTACATTAAATAAATATTTACTTGGTAATAGATTTAAAAATCTAATAGTAGAGATAGAAAATTGATAAGTTCTGGTTTTGATATTATTCATCTTATCAAATTGGTGTTTTTTATGACATCGAATATTTTTTGAGAGATGAGGAGTTTGCCTTCTTCGGAAGGGTGGAGATGATCTGCGGAGTTAATGTATTTGGGATCGCCGTGGCCTTTGTTATCCAAAGAAGGAGTATAAGCATCGGCTAAAGGAAGACGGGCGGAGCCGGCGAAGTTCATCAGATTCTGCAAATATGCTTTGGTAGTTAGAGCCGAGTCCCATTTTAAATCCTTGGGCCAATTAAGCACTCCGTCTCCGAAAATAAACGGATTGGGAGAGATGGTGGCGGCAAGAATGATATCCGTTTCCGGGGAACGGTTTTTTATGGTTTCAATAATATTGACCAGCGCCTGCCATTGGCGGTTGAGGTCAGTCAACTCTCCCCCCCAATGATTATAGGCAAAGGATTCAATAACGATTATATCGGGATTGAAATCAAGAAGGGGCGGGAAGTCGCGGTTTAAGTATTTGGTGGGATTGGTCAGCCTGTAAAGCCCGCTTTCGATATCGGTTGAACCCTGGCCGTAGTTTAACAGGGTGAAATTGTGCCGGGGATAATTTTCCTTGAGAATTTGAGCCAGGTGAGGAAGGTTTTCTCCCAGGGTATCGGTCATGGAATCGCCAAGCAGAGCTATAGTATAGCTGTTTTTTAAGGGCGTGAATCCTGATTGGCCAAAATTAAGGGGAACATCCGCGGAAATATTTTCCGGTTTCAGGTTAATTTGAGCAAGAATTTGTTCCAGTTTCTGGTTCAGGGTAGGTACGGGAGTGATAAAATATTGATTGACAGAATCGACTAACTGCTTTGATTGTGAGTTTACACCAAGTGTATTCCTGCCGGAATTGAGGCCAGTTGAATTGCCGTAAAATTCTGTCAGCTGTTTTTTGCCGTTTTCTTCGACAGTTTTCAGGAAGTTTTGGATTTTTTCATATTTTTCACGGGTGAGTTTATCAAATTCATCTGTTTCCTCAATTTGGGCAATGGGGTTTTGGGAATACTTATTGGCAAGGAGATCGCCGAAACTGATTTGGGGTTTGACCGGTGTATTTTGTCGGACAAGCAGGGGAGGCAGATTGTTTTGCGCGAATACTCCTGATGGCGCAAACAACAGGAATAGGAAGGCGGGAAAGAGAAAGCGCAATTTTTGCATTTCTAAATTATTTTAGGCAGATCGGAAAAGAAACATCAAGGGGGAAGTAAAACTCCCCAGGTGATAAACCTAAACCACCCCAGAATTGTTTATAGATTTATAATAATATGATATAATTCCCGTAAGAAATCAGTAATAATAATATTATGGCAAATGATCCGGGTATTTGGGGTGAAGTGAGAGACATATATAATTGTCCGGAAGGACAAAGAGCTATAGTGGGAGGTTTAAGCGGGGAGCCGTTGGTAACTGTGACTTGCGAAGGTTGCGGTGCGCCAAACAGAACACCTGAATTGATTCAACCTCAAATAAAAGTAGATCAGGGAGTAGCAATTTGCAGAGAGCGAAGTACACGCTAAATCTTCTTTTATTATTTCTTAGATCTTCAGAATAAGATTTTCAGTAAGCGATTATTTTCAACCGGGCGTTGTCGAGGCTGACGGGGAAACTCAATGTGCTTTTAAGCCTTACCCTGAAGAGTTTAGCCTGCTGGGGAAGAGCGAAAGATGACGATGAAAGTGTCTGTTCTTTGGAATTCATCACGATATGGCTTCCGTAAACAGGGTAACCGTCGGTGACATTATAAAGTTGTGCTTCGGCAGAACCGTTTTCAGTCGTATTTTTCATGGAAACAATAAAATACGCTTCTTTAATCGTGCCGTATGAGGCGGGGTCAATAAGAGTTTCGGTGGCGATAATATCATCCCAGGAGTTTTTGGAAGTTTGTCCCTGTCCCAGAGGAATAAAATATTCTTTGGCTTTTGGCTGAACTGTTTGAGCTATAGGAGCAGATTGGGCTGTTTGGCCGGAAGTGAGGTCCGGCGAACCGATGGCGGCCGCGGAGGCGGTCTGGGTTATTAAGTCAAGGCAACTCACTGGGCATGAATCGGAAGGAACACCGGAAATACTGTTTCTTATCAAGTCTTCAATTGAATTTGATTTACTGTCCGATTTGATATCGGAAAAAAGGACCGAGCTGCCCGGGTAAAAAAGTTTCAGGTCGATTATGAGAAGATTAACGGCAATAAGGAGCAAAAGGATTAGGATTCCAAGATGGGCAAAAGGCAAGTCGTTTTTCATCACTTCTTTCCAGTTTACAATTTTTATGAAGTTTCTTCCAATGAGGGAGTCGGACTGTCAGCGGGACCGGGGGAAACAGTTGCTTTTGCCGGAGTAGTTTTAAGAGGTGTGGTTGCGGGTAGACTGCCGAAATTGGAGCCTTGCTTTTTAGGCATGGCCGGACATCCGTCCGGGTTAGCAAGACAATACTGATAGCATTCGGCCTCGGTTTTGCAGCCGCCCGGGCCTAGAAATGTTTTAACAGAACCGGGTGCAGTATCCGGAGACAATTTTGAATCTTTAAAACCGGGACAGTCATCAGGATATTTTTGGCAATAGGACAGGCATTCCTTCTCATTTTCACATTTACCTCCCCGGATTAACTCCTGCATTATAGTACTATTTTTACTGCTGATTTGTTGTACGGCCATATATTTGGTTTTGAAAGCAGCACAGATTTTTTTGTTGTCAGGGTGACTGCAGAAATTTTTACAGGAGAGTTCATCTTCGCATTTAAGTTCTTTTTTGGCTTTGGCCCAAATTTCCGGGTGGAATGATTTGGCTTGAACGGCTTTTATAAGATCGTGTTTTTCCCCGAAACTGCGGCAGATATCCATATTTTCAGGCTGGCGGCAGTAATTGTGGCAGGAGGTTTTGCTGTCACAGCCAAGTTCGGTGCGGGCGGCGGTAAGGATAGTATTTGATATCTGGCGGACAGTAGTTTTTATTATTTTTTTCTTAATTGAATAATCCCGGCAGGTTTCCTTATTATCCTCAAGGCTGCAATAATCCCGGCAATCATCAATGCTTTCACAGTCACCCAGTTCTTTTACGGGAAAGGTGATGCCCGCTTTTCCGGCTTTTTCATCATCGGTGACTGTTGTTACTCCCAAAACCCGGCCCTGAAGCACATAATGGCTGTAAGCCCAACAGGCGGGAGTATTTTGGGGAATTTGGCAGTAGAGAGCGCATTCGCGGACATTCCTGCACTTTTTAAGTTCGTCAACCGGATATGATGGGGAAGCGGCTGAAGCAGATTGAGTTAAAACAAAAAAAAGCGGAAGAAAAAAGATTGCCGATAAAAAAAGTTTGATTAAAAAAGTTTTTCGCATGCTGTTATAAATTTTCAAACGGATTTTCATAAGCTGTGTCCGTGGCTATTTGTTCCTCATCTCCAAAGGGATTTTGGTAAGAAGCCTCATTTTCAAACGGGTTTTCATAATCTTCATCGAAAGGATTTTTGTATTCACCTGAAAGGGAGGCGTTTTTTTCCTCTTCAGTGAGGGGAGAATCTTCGGATGACGCGGACGGGGGAGTGATTTGGGGCAGGCCGGCGGTACTTTCGTTATTGCCGGCTTTTCCGGTCATACGGAAATAAAGAAAGGAACCTGAAAAACCGGTAACCGTCAGGATTATCAGAAAAGTAGCAACCATGATCGGGAACTTTCTTTTTCCGCCCGCAGATATGGTAACCGGATTTTCTTCAGGAACCGTATCCTCAGGAGGCGGATTGCCGAATCCGGGGTCAACAGCCGTGGTCGGATAAGAGCGGGGTGGAGGAAACTGACTGGCGGGGATTTGGTCAGTATTCGGCGGAGGATAGGCTGGGGGAGGCGGGGGACTCGGGGGGGAGAAGCTTGGCACAGGTGCAGATGCAGGAGGAGGCGGCGGTTGCGTTGTAGGGGATATGAAGGGAACCGGCTGTTTCGGAGGAACAAGACCCGCTGATGAAACAGGTTGAACCGGTTGAACCGGAGGCCGGACCGGCGCGGGAGGTGACACAGGGTTTTGTTGAGGTTGAGGAGTTTGCCAGGGAAGAGTCGACTCTGTTTTCTGATCTGAAGAAGGAACAGATTGCGAGACAGCCGGCTGTTGTGAAGGCGGATTAACTCCAGAAACGATATGGGCAATAGCGGCGGGGGAAGACGCAGGACCGGTTTGTTGAGACCGGTTATCTCCAGAGGAACTCGGAGTAACCAACGCCTTATCCATGCTTTAATAATATAACCACAAAAAATGTAATTTAGCAATTACATCAAAAACAATCAAATTGTTTCCCGAATCCTCCTAAAACTTGAGGTCGGTGCAGGATCGGCCGATGATGGTGCCGCCCCAGTCGGTGACGGTAAAGCCTGATCTTATTTTATAATCCGGAAGAGTGAGGGGACTGACTGTCAAGGGAGAATCCAGGCCTTCAAAAACCACTCTTGTCCTTATCAGAGTATCGGGGTTTTGAGAAAGAATAAGTTTTTCCTTAACATTTATTAAATCCTCCGGGATCAGGGTGACGAAATACCAGGGTTTTTCTTTGAGTTTTGGCAACCAGTAATCCATAAAATCCTTGACTTCTTTATCGTTAAAGCCGATTTTTAACAGGATTTTATTAAGATTTAGCTTTAATTCATTTCTGGGGAAAACCCAACCTTTATCAGGAATATCAATGCCTTTTATATCGGCTTCGTAGTAAAGGTAGGGATAGGTTTTATTACTCCACCTCGGAGGAGTCGAGGTCGTTGCCTCGCCACCATCCGAGGTGTCTTTAACGCTTAATTGTCCATCAGGTTTGGCAATAATTTTCCACCCGATCAGATTATTGTAAGGCGGATCTGAATAAGTTAACTTACCGTGAAGTGACAGTTTGACGTTTATTTCCGTTTCTTTTTCAGGATAAAGATAGACGGCCGGTTTGCACCAGGGGGTGGCCCAGGTCCACTGGTTTTGGGAAATAAACTCCATGCTTCTTAACTGGAGGGTCGGGTCATGCCTGGTTTGAGTCGGCATATCCTTATCGGTAATCATATAAATATGGGTTATCGTAGTATCAGTTGTTTTAACAAGGATAAATGTCTGGGGGGCAGATATTCGGGAATAAACTTTGAAGTTTTCGGCTTTGGCGTCTTCTCCTGTAAAGCTTATTGTTCCGACCGGATCGTAACAATTATTTTTAGGCAGATTGGGAATACAGATGTTTAAACTTTCCTGACTTTGTGTAATTTTAACCAGGTTGGTTATGCCGGTTTTTATTATTTCCGATTTTGACCATATAAAATAGTTATAATTGGTTCTTTCAATCTGGTTTTGCGGGTTAATCTTATCGGGAAGGGGGGATAACCCTTGGGTAACCGGCAGGAAGGGTTGTCTTATAAATGAAGGCGGAATCCAGAGAATAGAGTCTGGGACGGGTGTGAAATGGGACTGTTCCTGACAATTTTCGACGATGTTTTTTACAAAATAATACGGATTGTTCGGGTCTGATGTAGGAGGAGCCAGTTTGGCCTGTTCATAAAAATCCTGGGCAATGTAAACATCAAAATAATGGGAGCAGGCGTCGGCATTGGTCGAGCCGGCATCCCAAAGTACCGGACAGCCCGGACGGGAAGCCGGATCAAAGGCGTCCCTTTTTTTCAAAACATAGACAAAATCTTTGAGATTGGGATTACTTCTGTTTTCAGGAGGACCGCAATTTTTATCCTGGGTATAGTTGCAGCCTGTATTGTAGCTGAAAGGGTTCCAGAATATTTCTTTGGGCTCGCCGTTGACAACGGTTTCCGCGACTTTTCTCAAGTCAGTGTAATCGGAAAGGGTGCAACTGCCGCGGTGCCGGACGGCATTAATTTGGGCATTTTCCGTTTCCGGGCAGAAACCGGTTCCGAATTGACCGGCCAGTTCATCAGTTTTACAGCTGGATATTCTGACGTCGGACCTGACCTGGATATAGGTTCTTTGAGCTTGCGGCATTTGGATATCCGAAGTATTGCTGTTTAAGACCATATTTTTGCAGTCGGCAACTCCGTCCGAATTGGCGTCGCCATTTGAAGAAAAGACCGGGGGAAGACCGGAGAATTTACCGGGATTTAACTGAGGCCGGTTATCGGGGACATTGATAAAATCATCAGGCCAGCTAAGCGTCAGTTTGATAGCCGGCTGGGGATGAAAGCAGGCGCGGAAGTAAGGCGTGGGGGTTACCAGACCGGCGGGATATGAGGTTTGAGGATTACCAAACCCGACCAGGCCGGCACCTAATCCTATTATCGACGAGATAAGGGCAGCAAGGATAGGCCACATGTTAATAGATAAAAATTAAAAAAATAAAAATTAAAAAATTATCGTTAAAAAATAATAATTAATATCAGTTTAATGACAGCACAGACCGGAAGTTTTTGCAAGAGAGAGGGGAAGCGTGAGCTGAGGGATGAGAATTACGGAATTATTTACTTAATCTTAAATATTTCTAACATTGCGGCAGTATATTGATACACCGGTATGAAAATAAGGGAATTTGCTGAGAAATTTGACGGATTTGTGAAATGCAATTCTAGCGATTCCCTTCAGGCAGCATTGGGAAAAGCGAAAGGCAGTCACAGACCCGTATTTGTTTATAACAGCGATATATATGTTGGTGTTTTCTGGCCATATTGGGCACTTTTTAAAACAAGACCGAACGCGGACGCCAAGTTGAGTGAATTTTTGGGGCCGGTTCCTCATTATTTCTCCTATACTTCCATTTTTCAGGTTATTGACCAGATGCTATCCCTGAGACTTTATGTTATTCCTTTTTTTAATGATAAGGGTGAAATTGAGGGTGTTGTGACGGCCAAAGGGATTATAAAGAAAATATTTGAAGATAAGAAATTGAGGCCGGACTTTTTAAGAAATATAAAAATCCGTAAAGTATCAACAGTTAAGACCACGGACAGTATAAGGAAGATTTACAGCAGGATGAGGAAAGAGGCGATGAGCCGGGTGGTAGCGGTTGACGATGAAGGAAGAACAAGGGCAATTCTGTCGAGGCGGGATATTTATATGGCATTAATCTGGCCGACTGATAAGAGCAGAATGAGAACGCAGAGCGGGAAAACGAAACAGCTGCTTTTTGATAAGGAATGGCCTGAGAAACTGGATTTTAAAATTAAGGAAGTGATGACGACTGAGGTTAATTTGATTGAGGAGAGTGAAGGAAAAGAGGAGGCGATCAGACAACTTATTAAATCCGGATACGGGAGCATATTAATTACTGATGATCTGAAAAAGCCGGTCGGACTGATTTCGAAAAGATCATGTCTTAAGGCTTTTTTGGCATTAAGGGAGGAAAGGATGTTTCCGGTTTTGATAACCGACAGGAAAAAATTACTGGATTTTTTCCGGTTGGAGGAAATTGAAAGGATTTTGGCTCAATACGGAAGGAAAGTAGCCAAAATTGAACCTTTGTCAAGATTAAGGGTTGTCATTGATGCGGTGAAAAACCCTGCAGGCAAGGCAACATCATTTGACCTGACTTTAAAAAATGTGTTCAGAGGGGGCAAGGATGTCATTGTAAAAACACAAACTTATGAAATTAGGGACGGATTAAATGAACTTATCAGAAAAAGCAGGAAAAAGATGGGTTTGGAGTAATATATTCTTCCCGGGTTGTCGGTAATCATATATCTATTATTTAATAATGTTTATGTATATAATGAAATCAAATTTATACCAGAACCGATTACTCGGGATTATATGGGTGAGTTTATACCAAGAAATAATGGTGAACCAAAGGAATGGAGAAGTGAAGAGAGTACTTTTAAACAATATACGGGCAGCGAAACGATATATAAGTATAAATCCGACGGAACAAAAGATGTTATTCATCCGGACGGATTTATTGAACATCTGGGAACTGACGGTTATACGACAACAGGCTTTGAATTAGACGGAAAGTCATTTGTACCTTCCCAAGACGGCGGATATAAACAGATAGGATAGGGATTGTGAAGGAATAATTTTTCTTACATTTTTATTTTCCTCAGCATAACCGTTTCATATAAGAAAATATGAAACTGCTATCTTGCCAATATATCCCGGTTTAAAACCCCTTTAACTCCAGCTTAAATTAAGCGAAATAACTTTTTATGAAAAAATTTTCTGATAGAGAATTAATGAAAAAACTAATAATCGGTGCTGTTATTTTTGGGGGATATTTATTATGGCCCCGTAACGCATCGGCAATTGAAATTAACGTTAACCAAGTGAGAAGTGAGCATAGGGAAATTGAGATAAATCTGTCACGCAAGTCTGAATCAGAAGTAAACAGGGAAATACACAGAGAGATAAAAACCGGTTCAAATATTGCCGTGGAGGTTAATTCCATTTCCGGTCATCATGAGGTTGAAATTTCGCAAAAATCCATAAATATTAATCCGGAAATCAAAATCAACAGAGATGAGATAAGAGTTAATATTATTGATATAGTCAACGGAGAACTCCCGGGAGAACAGCTAAATTTACAAATTGGAGGAGATGTTAATAATGTAAGGGAAGACAGGAAATCCCAGGATAATATAAACGAGAATACAGATGATACCAACAGCGGTGATCCTGAAATCGAAGAGACAAAAAGTAACAATGAAGAAGTTTTAAATGAAGAAGTAACGGAAAATAATGAGAATAATGAGAATAATGAGAGTGAGACAGTCGATAATCAATATTATGATTATGAAAGTGACGGAGCAGAAACAAATTCCGGCGAACAGATCTGGTATTACTTTGTTTATCCGGAGGCAACTTCAAACGGATTCCAGGAAGGATATTTAGCCCAAAATAACAAATATTTGGAGGAACTTCAGACTGAAGAATCAGAAGAAATAGCGGCAGCGGGCGACCGGTTAGATTCAAACATTGTTCCTTTGGAAGAAAAGGCTCCGGGTAATTCAAATACATGGCTTGAAGTACTGGCCGTATTTCTGCCGGGATCGATCTGGTTTTTAAGCAGATATTTAAGCAAGTTAAGGGGGCCTTAAAAAAAGAACGCGTTTTTTCAAAAATTGAATTAACGCATTCTTTTTTTTGTACCTAAATGATCTCTAAGGTAAAAATATTGTGCTTTAGAATCTTACATAACCAATAAATCTTTTAATTCTTCTTTTGAATATTTTTTACCGGAATCCGTGAGTTTTGTTTTTAACTCATCAAGAACTTCTTTTTCTACGTCCATTCCCTGACAGGCTTCGACTATTTCCTGCTTAGAAGCAGGCCAGGTAATATGTTCGTCTATGTGTTTTTTATGTTCATCCCATTGCTGTATTGTCATATATTTTCACCTCCTTCCTTTAATTTGTTTATAGTGCTCTTTTTTTATTAAAAAAATAGAAGGAAGATGTAAGGAGCCGGTAAAGAGGAACGCGAGAGGGTGGAAACTTAATTAAAGAAAAAAAACGAGATTCAGAGATTAAGAATTAGGAAGCAGTTTTTGATCCATTACCACTGTCGACATGTAATAATTTACTTTCAAGCGGAGGAGGTACGGGTTCTTCCGGAGTTTGGGCTTTCCATTCTTTACCTGATTCTCCGGATTCGGGAGGATTTTCTTTGAAATCATCAGCCATTTGCTCGGCTAATGAACCTCCAGGCGGTAATTCAATGATATTCATATTTTTCGTTTCTATTATACACTTATTGAGCAAGGGCAGGCCACGTCGTTCGCGAACGAGGTGGCAGGCCTGGAAGGAATAGAATATATGAAAATAACTTAATAAGAATTTCCAGTGTAAACGCGTTATTGACGGTTTTTTTATTCATAATATTGATAAATATGATAAAATCCCGATTTAATGCGCTTATATGTCTATCAGTGAAAAGCTATCAGGATTACCTTTTCAAAAAGGATATCAGCCGGAATATTATTCCGGGATAAAAGACTGGTTTAATGATATTTATAGGCCACTTCTGAAAGCCAAAGACAGATACCACAAACTTTTTCCATTAAAAGTATTTTTTCTTAATGCAAAAATACCCGCTGATTTAATAATGGAGGGAGCAATAGAATCTGATGAAAATATATTATTAACAGGTGCAGGCGGGGGAGTATCAATTCGTGGAGCAGCGTTTGAAATCCAAAGAATAACCGCCGGTAAAGGAAAACTAGCAGTTATTGATAAGTCTTCTGATTCTTTTTTGAATTCTGAAAATATAAAAATAAAATTTCCTTCAGTTGAAATGTCTATTGCCGATATGACATCATTGCCTTTTCCTTCTGATTACTTTGATACTATTATCGGTGATCTTGTATATTCATATATTGACCCAGAATTCAGAGCGGGGGCTGTTAAGTCTGTCGCCAGAGTGTTGAAGCCGGCAGGGAAGGTATTTTGGACAGTAACAGAGAATAATGTTGTTGAATTAATGGATTTATTTCATCAGACAGGATTGCAAACTGAACAAAGGCAATTATCTTCTATGTTCCTGCTAACTCCTAAGCCGAGGATAAAAAATTATATTCTGGTTACCGGAATTAAAACTTAGTAAATTAGGATTATGTGAGTGTTTTTTTAAATTTAGAAGTTTCGCCTCTTTTAATAAATACCTAATTTACTGAGTTTTAATTGGTAATAGGCGGTAGATTTAAGTGTTCTTCAACTCTTTCAACCCGTTTTCTTAAGTCCATATATTCAGTATCAAAAAAGCCAATTATTTCGTTCATATTCTTTCTTATTTGAACGATATCTTTTTTGACTGATATCAGTTCTTCTTTGACTATTTTTCTGGTTTCCTGCCGGACTATTTTTTGAATTTGTTGGAGGTCGGTTTTATTTAACATGCTTTAACTAATTTACACTAAAACAAGAATTTTTCAATATCTCAAAACAGATCAGAAGAGAGATTGTCTATGGATATCGAAATTCGTGAGTTTGTTTTGTCAGTTTACGATTATGGGCAGCGTCTTTATTTAAAACTTCGAACCATTTTTAATCATTAGCCCGGTTTTCCCACTTTGCTTCCGCCTTCTCTAAGGCTACGGCGGGCAAGAAAGCTGGGAGGGACGAGGTCGGCCTCGCTTTTTTCCTGCCTGCTAGCAGGCCTGGAAGGAATCGAACCCTCATTGGCGGTTTTGGAGACCGCTGTCCTACCATTGAACGACAGGCCTATTTGGTAATTAAAACTAGTGACCGCTGTTATGCCTTTTAATCAAGCCCCAAAGCTTATTGATTATATCAGAATAATAAAAATGAGGGTAGGGTGGGGCGGGTTATTGAGGAATTTGTTTCTTAGGGAATTTTTTACCCGGTCTTGGATCTTTTAGGAGGGGTGGAGTAGAGTCTTTTTCACTTTCAATTCCAGCCTTTTTTCTTTTTTCAGCTGCTATTTCTTCCCTATATTCAGCTAACATAGCATTGCTCCAATCATCTGGATGTTTCCTTTTTACTAATCTAACAGGAATTTTTGGTGTAACTTCTATTGCTCCGGGGATAATAAAATCATATTGATTTTCATCGGTTTCTTCATGAGGAGCAATAATTTTTAAAGGAGTTTGTTGATCAATTTCTTCTTTATCCGGTATGGTTGCCATTTGGAATTTTGAGGGAATTAAAGGTATAGCGGCCGGATGCTGCCGGGAAAATAAAACAGTAATTTCAGGAATAATATTATTGGTAAAAAATTCCAGACGGGGTTTATCGGGTTCGTCAATATTTATTCTGACCAGGGCAACGGGAGCCAATATTTCATCTTCAATTCTAAAACCGGAGGCAATTGCATCGGTAAGGGCGGTTCCGTCGATTTCATAGGCTTCTACAGTTTTAATTTCCCATCTTGAATCTGTACGAAAATATAAGGCGAAAAAGCCCGTTGCAGGGTATATTTCCTGCAGATTATTTTCTGAATTGAATGAAACCGTTAAGCAGTCTTTTCCGGCTGTTAAAGTCAAGCCGGGTTTATTGTTGTATCTTAATTGGGCAATATTCGGTTGAAAACCGATTAGATCTTCAAATTCTACAGAATAAAATTCAAGATCGGAGATTTTTTGTTCAATTCCGGCTGATAATTGTGAATTAATTGCTGTTTCGGGCAAAGTTTCATTTGCCATATATAAAAAAAATTAAATTACTATTAAAAACTCCGCTAATTGCGGAGAGCATGTATTATATCATTTTTTAATTTCTCTTTTGGTAGTTGGGGTAGTTTGGGGTAAGCCTCTTTTTGAATTTTTATAAATCTTTTATCTGTTTCAATTATTCGGGAAGTATAGTAGCAAGTCTTGTGTGGAAGTGAAAGGAGGTGAAAAATATGAAAAAATTATTAATACAAGGATTAGGCGCGGCAACGATTTTTTCCTTTTCGGTAATGCCTGTTTTAGGAGCTCCCAATGGGCCGGCCCCTAAGGCTACCGGCGGAATTTCCTATGAAGCTGCCGGTCTTGACAGACAAGCTCAATTCCAAATGCATGACGGTGATGCTGTCGGAAAAACCGATAAAGGAATGTTTAAATACAGCGATGCCAACGGAGACTGGTACACCGTTGAGGTGACAGCAGTTAATGTTTCCGGTGATTTGGCATTTTTTGCCGGGCCGGTAGTTGCTGCCAGTCAACCCGGATGGGTTGGATTGTGGCTATCTGCAGCTGTTCATGACGGGGGAGAACCCGGCGCTACGGTTGACCATATATATGGAATATTTACCGATCAGGCCACCGCTGAAGCAAATGTCAGCGGCGAGGTGGCTCCCGGACCAGCTTTTGCAGTAACAAACGGCAATTTGCAGGTTCATTCTTATGAATAATCAGATAAGATGATTGATGAATTTTCTTAAAGGCTCCGCATTTCTTAATAAAAGGGATGCGGAGCTTTCGTTATGGGGGGAAGCGGAAGAATTTTATCTGATGAATTTGAAAGAAGTGACGGCTTCATTAAATGTCCGGCCATAACCGGCGATAATTATTTCGTGGAAAAGGGTGGGGTGGGTAACGATGACTTCGTCTCTGGGGGAGCCGTCTTTGCTGCTGGTGTCATGGTATAGCCTGGCCAGAACTCCATCCAGGGTAATGTTTTCGATTTTTTCCGGAGGAAGAGGAGGTTTGGGAATTTCATCCTGACAGGCAGTGATGATTGTTTCCTGAGGGTTATCGGGGTTGGTAATAATGGTTGATTTACCGTTTTGGGAATTTTGTTCAAGATAACTGCCGGTATAGGTAAGGGTAAAACCGCAGGATTTATCGGTATAGCTGGATGAACCGCTTTTTATATCCCGGTCCTGTTCGTAGGTCAGTTCGTCAATAATGCTTTCGGTAACGGGAGTCGGAAAGTTAACGGTCGGTGAGGGAATTTCATTGATGTCAGACAGAGGGGCCGGGGTGGGAGCAGTTTGAGAGAGGTATTGGGATACACCGAGCTTTTTGCCGATATTGATACCAATAAGAAGAGCAGCAACGGCTGTCAGGGCAAGAATTACCGCGAGTGTTTGTTTGGGCATTTTTCCTTTTTTAATCCAGTTTTTCGGTTTCTTTGTGTTGTGTATGTTTCCGGCATCTTTTGCAGAATTTTTTGAGAATCAGCTTTTCCTTGTTTTCTGTTTTGTTTTTCTTGGTTATATAGTTTTGAGTTTTACAGACCTGACAGATCAGGGCTATCAGAATGGTATGTTCTTTTTTTGCCATAAGGGAATTATACTTTCCGGCGCATGTTTCTGGCAAGTGGGCGGTTTTTAAAGGATTTCCGGAAGAGGCGAGACTGAAGAAAATCAAGCGGGAGTGGGAATTGAAGAGGAAGGGGTGTCTTTAACCGGTTCTGAAGCGGGAGAGGTTGGTACGGGTGTAGTTGACGGGATGACGGTTGGGACAGCAGGGATGTCAGTCGGTTTGAGATAGGCAATATCAATGATAATATCGCGGACCGGATCGTAAATAATTACTTTATTGGGATAAATAAGCAGTTTATTTCCGTTTCGAGCATTTTTAAAAAAAGGCTGGTCTTTTTTGATCGAATCGACGTTGGTGACATTAATGAGTTGGGGAAGGTTTTCGGGGAGGAGAATATGTTTACCGGCTTTTTTGACGATGTTTTTTATTTCATCTATCGAGGGAGTCGGATTGGCGGGGGATTTTTGGGACTCGAACTTGTTGAGTTTATTTTGGGCGTCAAGATAGAGCTTTAGGCTGACCGCGCCAATGGCAATTGAAATTACTAAGGGAATTACCAGGAAAAATATCAGGGGATGGCCGGATAGGGGGGGTTGGATTATTTTCTGGGATTTTCTATTACTTTTTATCATTTAATATAAAAAAGTGTAACAATTATTTTTTAACAAAGCTATGATGAATTTTATCTTATTTTATAGAAATTTTATTAAAGTCAATACGGGCAATTGTTTTACTCCGGAACTGCCGACTGGCTTGCAATTATCAATTGATCATCAGCCGGAGTAATTTGAATGGTTGCGGCCGGAGTGGGAGTTTGTGCGAGAATTTTTTCTATTTCAGGCGGAAGAGTCGGAGTGATGGTTCCGGTTTGTCTTTGTCCGCTCAGATTTTCGAGAATGAAATAGGTGAAAGGAATATCCCGGTCAACAGGGCGGTCCAGGGAAACAGTAAAGCTTACACCTTCTTTTTTCTCTTTGATAAAGAAGCGGGTAGCCGGAGAATAATCGGCTTCAAAAGTAATCTGGATTATGCTGGTGGCAGTGACCTGGGTTGAGCCGACGGTTGTTTCTTTTTGTCCGGCGGGAATCAGTGAAGAGCCGGCGCTATCAAGAAGTGTGATTTTATTAACCAGAAGAGTTCCCGAGACGATCAGATCGTGGACAAATGCAGAGGAGATATAACCGTCAAACGGAGTTCCGGATGAATCGGTGAGACTATATTGGCCAAAGGGATCTGTGTCAGTTGATTGACCGGGTTTGGGGGTAATCCTGGCAAAATAGCTGCTCAAACAGAGACTGTTGCTTATGTTACATGTTGGCGGAGGCATCGCCAGACCCGGTTTTACCATTACCTTGATTCGGCCGATTTTGGGAGAGTTTTCCGCTTCCACTTTTTCGGCAATAAATTGTTTTAACCTTTCCACTTGCTGGTCTTTGGTTAAGGTCGGGGAGGGGATGTTACCAAAAATAACGGATGAACCGGTTGCGGAAGCCGGTTCTTTTTTATCGGTAGATGGAGAAGCGGTTGCCGCTTCGGAGGAAGTGAAGCCGTCATTAATTGATGCAGATACAGATGAGACAGGTTGTGAAAGTATTTCAGAATTGACATATTTACTATCTGAATTTGAATCAAAATCTTCAAGTGCAATACCGATACCGGTGCCGGCCTGGTCGGCTTTCATGGCAACACCGGGGATATCCGATGAGGTCAGATAATCGCCTTTTTTGACGGGGCCGTTTATGGTTGAGACGGTTACGGTTGATTGACCATAGGTTGTTATTTCTGCACTGTCTGATGCTATATTTTCGGCAACTCCAAGTATTTCATAACTGTAGGAGGAGGAAGTTTTATCGATTTTCATTTCTGATGACCGGGTTGATATTTGAACAATGTCTCCCTGTTTCAGATCTTTTTGCTCTGTATGGAAAACGGCGGAGAGATGATTTTGGGAAAATTGGTCTGATAACGTCAGTCCGGCCAGAGTCGGGGAGAGGGTATCAACAGGTTCGGCTTGTGTCGGACTTAAATTAAATTCCGCTCTTTGACTTTCTTCAAATTGATAAATTTCCAGTCTATTTATGGAAGAACCGGACAATTCAAGTTTTTCCAGTTTATTATAAATATCATTAATCTGGTTTTGCTGTTCCTGAATACCTTTAGTGAGAAGAGCTGTCAGATGATTGTAGGCAATTGACTTATTATCTTCATCTCCATAAACGAGTTCGGGAAGGATTTTTTGCAAATCCTGGGCAGTGAAACCGAAATCAACTCTGCCTGATTCTATATCAACATAGGAGACAGGTTTGAGGGTAAGTATTTCTTTGAGGCCGTAATTGATGGTAGAAAGATCGGCTTGATTGGTCTGATCAGCTGATTCAGTGATAACTCCTGATTTTTGAATAGTTGTCCCTGATTGAGTTTGAAGTAGTGTGCTGCTTTCTGATGCCGTTGTGTCTGATCCCAGGATGAGACTTTGGGTTTTTATTTGTTTTGAGTCAATTGATCCGGCCTGTAACTCTCCAACGGTTAGTTTTGAGAAAGCGGAAACATTAGTAATGTAATTTCCGGATGATTTATCGGCTACTTCAAAAATTGTTTTTCCGTCCGCCTGCCGACTTTTTATTTCCAGATCTCCGGAATTATTGATAGCGATACCGGGGTCATACCAGGATGATTTAATAAACATCAATATTTTGCCGCATTGGACGGCGCCGAGGTCGGAATTGCCCTTTTCGTTTATACCGGAAGGACAGGTGATTTTTTCACCCTGAATTCCGTTTTCCGGATCAAATTGGGCCATAGCCATACCGATAACCGGACCGGCGCGGTCTATTTTTCCGGCAAAACCGGGTGTATCCGAAGAGGTTAAAAGATCGCCGGGATTTATCGGACCGTTTTCGGATGTTACTTTTACCGGGACGCGGCCTGAAAGGGCAACGGGTACACCTGATTTGGCATTTTCATCATCGATCGAACCGATAACCTGGAACGGTCTGCTGGAGACGACGCCGATGGCGTTTTGATCATAGGCTTTTTCTGTTTTTATAACTCCTGCTTTCAGGGCGGGGTCAAGGGAGACAACATCACCTTGGTTTATGGAGAAGTCATTGGTTGAATAAATTTCTGCCAAATCGGAGGCGACACCGACCTCTGATAAAGTCATGTCAATTCTGTCTATACTTCCTGTAATTCCGGTTGTTTCATCGCTTGAGCAAACAGTATATGTTGTTGTTGCTGTTGTGTTGGGGTTATCTACAAAACCAAAAGTTAACACCGGCATTGACCCGGCATCTGATCCGCTTGAGGTTACTTCACCGGGACCGGTTACCGTATCATCGCTGCAGCTAATTGTTCCGTTATCGTTTCCGGATGAGATATCCATGTCTCTTTTTATTTGGACACCGATATCCTGATTGTTGGCACCGCTATTGATAACCACCGATACCTGAACTAATACCCTATCCGAAGAAGATTGGAGATCGATAGTCGCATGTGTTCCATCCCAATAATCAGTTGTATCACCATCGACTATCGAATCTGAGGTGGTATCCGTAAACGCCCTGATTTCTCCAACATTGGTTCCACAGGAAAATTGGTTGGTTGTTGAATCCCAAAGAAGTTTTTGTGTCGGAGAGTCGCAGTCTGAAAGGCCGCCGCCGTTTATTCCTTCATTAGAATCACTTGATAGGGTGAGAGTGTTACCCATAATGATGGTGCCGGTACCGTTGGGGGAAATGGTTATGCTTTCACCCGATTCCTGTGTTGAGATTGTTGCTCCGGCGCCACCACTGTATCCCAATATCAGATCGTCGGCTCTCAAATCATAGCTGTAAGTCGTGTTGGGGTAGAGGAAGGCATCATCAGCCCCGCCCGGGGCGGAATAGAATAGTAGAGTTTCTCCATTGGGACCGGCCGGACCGGTGGCGCCTGTTGAACCGGTAGGACCTGATTGACCTGTTGTACCGGTTGTGCCTGTGGTGCCAGTTGGTCCCGTATGACCGGTTGCTCCGGTTGAACCTGTCGGGCCAATTCCTCCATCCCCGGTCGGTCCGGTTGCTCCGGTCGGACCTCCTTCACCGGTTGTTCCGGTTGATCCGGTTACTCCGGTCGGACCTTGTATGCCTGTTGCACCCGTTGTGCCTGTCGGACCTATACCGCCATCCCCGGTCGGGCCGGTTGCTCCGGTCGGTCCTCCAAAACCTGTTGTTCCGGTTGCTCCTGTCGGACCAAATTGGCCGGTTGCTCCGGTTGTTCCTGTTGTGCCTGTCGGACCCAGTATACCGCTTGCTCCGGTTGATCCTGTTGAACCTGTAGGACCTGATTGGCCTGTGGTACCGGTTGTTCCTGTTGAGCCTGTCGGACCTAATTGGCCTGTGGAGCCTGTTGATCCTGTACTTCCGGTTGGGCCAGATTGACCTGTTGAACCTGTTGAACCGGTCGAACCTGTCGGACCTATTTGGCCGGTTGAGCCAGTTGAACCGGTGGGTCCTAATTGACCTGTTGCTCCGGTTGAACCGGTTGAGCCTGTGGGACCTGATTGACCTGTAACTCCTGTTGATCCGGTTGACCCGGTGGGTCCATACTGACCAGTTGATCCGGTTGAACCTGTTGAACCGGTTGGTCCTATTTGACCGGTTGAACCTGTTGAACCGGTTGAACCTGTCGGACCTGATTGTCCTGTTACACCAGTTGAACCAGTGCTACCTGTTGGTCCTATTTGACCGGTTGCACCAGTACTTCCGGTTGGTCCTATTTGACCGGTTGCACCTGTTGAGCCTGTAGGTCCTGACTGACCGGTTGTTCCGGTTGAACCAGTACTGCCTGTGGGACCTATTTGACCGGTTGTACCTGTTGAACCGGTTGAACCTGTCGGACCGATTTGTCCGGTTGCACCAGTACTTCCAGTGGGACCTGATTCTCCAGTTGA
>Ga0155067_130_pt1 | contig 15904 bp, 12 predicted proteins | sample RifCSPhighO2_01_FD_106035 | JGI IMG/M metagenome (GOLD analysis project Ga0155067, IMG submission 106035) | Candidatus Gottesmanbacteria bacterium RIFCSPHIGHO2_01_FULL_40_15
TGGGGAGAAGCGGGCGATTGGGGAGTGGTGACAGATTTGGTTGTATTCATATAGTTATATTAATCATGATGTTATTATTTATTCTACATCCGGGGCTTCCGTCTCAAGAAAAAGTATTTTATTTTTCATTTCCGCCTGATATCTCCTTGAAGGCAAACCGTGTTTCCATTTCTTAATACCGGAAAAAGTTTCAAGGAGCTGAGAATTAGTAAATGAACTTATAACTTTCCTGAGATGGAGGCGTTTCTGTTTAATTTCAAAGTCAGATCTTTCTTCCGCCTGACTCATAGCAAGAAGACGGGCAGCCGTTCTGGCCATTTCCGCTTCAAGTACAACTCTTTTGAATAAAATCATTCTTACCTGGCTGTCAAAAAATTTAATCATTTTGAACAGTTCAGGTTCGAAAATCAAATTGATCTCTTCTTTCATTATTTGTTTTTCCTTTTCTTCAACAGGAGGAATTTTTTTGGTGATGTCAATGCTGCCGATATCCTGCTTCAGGAAACTTATAAATTTCGGATAATAGATGGTTACCTGGTCATAAGGGCTGATTTTATTAAGAAATTCGATTGATTCTTTTTCATCGGGATTATTACCTCTGAAAATTACACTTTCATATTTTCCTTTATAATCCATAGATCTCATAAAACTTACTCCGGTTGAACCGATAATAAGCTTTTCAGTTTTGTTCTTTTCAGCTTCCCTCAGAAAGTAAGCCATTATTTCATTATTGATAATTCCGTAAAACCGCTGATTGGAAGTTAAGGCAACGGATAATTTCAACGGATCTGAATTATTTTTTCCATTTGTTGATTTTGAATTGGTATTTAATCCGGATTGAGGAGTATTTAGTTTGACATTGATTTGAACCAGATGATAGATATGACTGATTTCATCATAAAAACCTGTATTTCTTTCGTAAGCTTTTCTGATATTTCTTAATCTGACAGCAGCCGCTTCAGTAAAAGCGGCACTGATGTGTTTGAATGTAGTAAGATCGCTTATTTGCTCTTTTATATCAGTTATGACGGACATGGTTATAGTTGCTGCTGCGTCTATTTAGTCTGGCAGGCTTTTTCCAAAGCACTAATATTCTGGTTCATGTTTTCAATCAGATTGTCCAGGCTGATGGTCAGTATTTTATTGCCGATTATTTTAAATTCCGGTGATTCCCTGAGAAAACTTAAAATTTTTGTTTTATTATTCCGGACAAATTCCAGATCCTTATTATCAAAAAATGGCGTAAATAAGAGGCTTAACAACAATATTTGAATTGTCGGGTCAATTCTTATCAGATGTTCCTGTTTGAGAAACTCCATGGCAATACTGCCCAGTTTAAGAAGTTTTTGGGTTTCCGGGGTGAGTTCCGATCCGAAACGGCCGTATCTTTCCAGTTCGTGATATTCAGCAATCAGTGACCTTATCTTATCGGCCAATATTTTGTGAATCGGGCGCTGCGTCTGGTGGCCGACCCTGGTTACCGATTTTTCGGGATCTATGGCCGGATATTGACCCTGAGCTCTCAGGCTGGATGAAAATAAAATATGACCGTCAGTCTGAGACATTATATTGGTAGGAATCAGCGCGGTAAAATTTTCGATATCAGTTTCTATTACCGGAAGAAGAGTAATCGAAGAATTACCAGCTTTCTGGTTAAAATTACCAGCCCGTTCAATCAAATGTGAATGGGCAAAGAAAATATCAGCCGGATATGATTCTCTGCCGGGGACACGGCCGGACAAAAGACCGATTTCCCTAAGATATTTGGCATGGAGGCCTAAATCATCAAAAATCATCAGAACACTTCTGCCGCTATTGACAAAAAATTCAGCCACAGAACATCCCACAGCTGGAGCAATTGATATCAGAGGGGCGCTTTCGGATGATGTCGCGGCAATAATTACCGAATAGGAAAGTCCGCCTTCATCGGCCAGATCATTTATAAATTTTTTCACGTCTATTTCCGCTTTACCAATGGCAACATAGATACAGATAATTGATTTGCCTTTTTGATTAAGAATTACATCCAAAAGAAAAGCAGATTTGCCGCTTCGGGGTTCTCCGAAAATCAGTTCCCTTTGTCCTTTGCCAATGGGTAGCAGGGTGTCAATTACGGAAATACCGGTATAGAGCTGTTCGGAAATTATTTTTCTTGAATCAACACCGGGAGCAACTACTCCGAAATTTATTTTTTCGGCGCTTTGCGGAAATCCTCCCTTACCGTCTATCGCCTTTCCCAACGGATTGATAGCCCGGCCAAGAAGCCTGACTTCAGGAGGAATTTTTATACCTGAAAAATCTATGGTAAAAGATTCACCGGGAGCGGGCCTTTGCCGGTCTAACATCAGGGCTTCTATTTTTTCATGATCAAGAGCCGTGACTAACGCCCGGCCGCCATTTTCGGATTTGATAATGTCTTCAATTTTGACACTGGGAAGTCCTTCAAGATAAAGAAGATAATCCTGAGCTTTGACAACAAAACCGACTTCGAGGGAAGATTTTGGAGGAGCCGGAGCTGCAGTTTTATCAGTTTGCGGGACAGGCGGTTTAAAAGCGTGGGATATGGAAGCACGGCCGACTGATACAAAAGACTGACCGGTTGTTTTCGGAGCTTGAGGCGGATTGATGTCAGAGTTGTTGTTTGGCATAGGCGTCGAGAATTCTGTTGATGAGTTCCTGTTTTTTGGAAAGGAAATAATGCAGTGAAAGATCTTTGTATCTGTTATTCCAGACATAAGAACAACCGGAAACAAGTGTCGGGTTGCAACGGACGTCTATTATCAGATCCGGATTCAGATTTTGGCGAAACCATTTGCCTAATTCAATTATCTGATAATCGTCCAGCATAACGGCCAGATAAAGCGTCAGGGTCGGTAAAACTTTGATGGATTCAGTCAAACCGTTTATAAGTAAATAGACGTTATCCCTGGTAAACAGATGAAAGAAATGTTCATCAAGGACGCTTAAGGCTTCGCGGTCAATCTGAAGAGCTTTTACATTCACCAAATAATCGGAAAAGTTTATTTTATTTTCGGCAAAAAAGCGGGATTCCAGATATTCCCTGATCAGAGTTAGACGTCTGATATAGTCGGGCTTGGTATAGGTATTATTAAGTAAAATTTGCTGAATTTCCCTGACATTCATTATTACAAATAAAAAAATAAAAGATAAAAGATAATAATTACTTTATTTTTTTTATGTTAAGTTATGATCCTGTTTGGCCTGTTCCAAACTCTGGAAAATGATTTCGCTGTGTTCAGTTAAACTTAATTTCTTCCCCAAAGTTTCTTCAAGAGTTTTTTCCAGTATATCAACGATATTTTTGTTAATAACCTCGAAGCGGTGTTTCTTGTAAGTTTCCAGTTCATTTCTGATAACTTTTAATTCTTCATCAATCTGAATTTTCATTTTATTGTTGATATCCATAATAAAAGCTGACATGACCTGTTGGGCATTATCAATCATTTTTGAGGATTTTTCCTGAAAAAGTCGCTGGTTTTTCATTTCTTCCTGACGCAGATTTTCCTGCAATACATTAATGTAATCAGCATAAGTCTTCTCAGTTTTTTCGAGGCTGATCTTAAATTGTTCAATTAATTTACCTTCAAGACCCCGGGTTTGTTGATTAAAGTCAGAAACCAGTTTTTCAATATCAAGTTTCTGCCTGGCAATATATTCAATTCCTTTCAGCTCAGCGTTAGTCAGGATTTTATTTGCTTTTTTGGAGGCATCATGGAGGACTTCTCTTGATTTTTGCTGATACTCTTCCAGTTCGTCATCGGACATTTCATCAATCCCGGGGTGTTTTTTCATATTATTTAATAAAAGCATAAAAACTTGGGAGAGGGCGGTTACAAAAGTCAAACCGAGAATGGTAAAAAGAAGAATATTATTTTCCATGGGCAGCAGTAAAGTTTTATTTAATTCTAATTAATAAAAATCAGGTTTACAAGGATAGTATTATCAAACTTAAAATTATTCCACCCAGAGCAACCAGGGCGATAAGCATGACATTTACCAGAATCATGGTTTGGATGGACATTTTGGCCAGAGGATTTCTTCCGATGGATTCCAAACCTTTTGTAATGTTTTTACCGAAAAAATAAAGGCTGAAAAATATTGACAGGAGGGCGACCAAAGCGGCCAGAGTATAACGGAAGATTCTTTCGGCCTGCCTGCTGGTGGCAATATTAAATAAAAACGCTGAAGTTATATATTTGAGCGTGCCGAAAACCCCGCCTGAGGCTTTAATTAATGTCGGAGATGCCGGTCCGATACCGATGGCCACTCTGACAGTTCCCTGCCGATAAGGCTTTTCCTTAAAAATTAATTCACTGCCGTCTTTTTCGGAAAAGGGTTCCAGGGCTATACCGAGCATAAAACCGGTAAATTGGGTAGATTTCTGGCCAAAACCGGGAATGACAGAAGAAGAAACATAGTCACCGACAACAACCGGACCGTTTATGGTGGTAACATTTACATCAACTTCTCCGGTTCTGACAACGGGAAATTCTCCTCCCGGAGTATGATAAACAATTTTGGGATTTTTGACATATACTCCGTATAATTTTTCATCATAGGGAATCGATGATTTAACCATGGCATTTTTTTCCTTGTCAAGGCTGATAATATCGCCGTTTTTTAAATCCTTTTCGGAAATATTGTAAGTTGTGGCAATTGAAAAATTTGGAATCTGGGCTGCCGATTTTTGCGGAAGAAAGAGTATAAGAAGAAGGAGAGGCAGAAAAAATGAAATTAATTTTTTCATATATAAAAAAATTTGTCCTTAGGATAAATATAGCAAATTTTTGTCCGGCCGGCACGTTGGGGGGTTTTTGAAGAATTGGTAAGGTCAGACTGATTTGTCAGTACCGAGGATAATGAGGAAATCCGCTGAAGGGGAGGCAGCTTCTCCATCAGGCATGGATTGAAGCGAAAGACCCAAAAATCCGGCCAGTTGTTCAGCTTTGTCAATCTGATTGCCTTTTAAGGCGACCAAAACCGATTTCTGATAATCGTTTTTTGAAGCGTTTTCCCTTTCGATGACTTCCATATTAGGAAAATCTTTTTTTATCTGATTTTCATAAGTCCTGGTCAGTCCGGAAATTTTAGTACCATTATATAAAATAACCGAGAATTTAGACTGTTTATCAAATTCCTGAACATTGCTTTGGGGAGTGGCGGAAGGGGAAGAAACATTGACGGGGGCAACTTCGACCAATTTACCGCTTGACGGCCGGAAGAGATAGGCTTTTTTGCTGTCCGGATAAATAAGGACTTTATCGCCGTTTTTGGAATTGGCAAAAAAGGGCTGATTGGTCAGCCTGTCCTTATCGGTGACGGTGGCCAGAGTGGGCGTTTCGTTTTGAGGCAGTTCGATGAGATTGCCCACTTTACTGATAATCTGTTGGAGTTCATTGGACGGTAAATCAGATGACGCTGAAAGAATTTTTTGAGTTTGCCTGTATTTATTATAGAAATAGATTCCGGGAGTCAGAGCAATAAGAATCAGTAAGGCAAGACCGGCAAAGGGCAGATATTTGCGGAATTTTTCAGGGAGGACTATCACAAGGCCTATTATAGTGGTAATGTTTGAGAAAGTTCAAGGGCGTGAAAAGAAAAGTGGAGTTATTTGCCGATGATGAGGCGTGCTGAGGGTGAGGAGGTATTAAGGGTACCGGACAAACTTGCCCCGGGGTAAACGGATGTTAACGCATTCATAAACTCCATAGAATATGAATTCAGTTCAGAAGACAGAAAAACTGAAACATTTGAATAATTACTTCTATCGGCATTTCCGATTTTGGTTACCTGAAAGCCCAGATCAGTCAGCTTACCGGCGGCTAAATTCGCGGCTCCGGCTTGACCTGATCCGTTGAGGACTTCAATGGTCCACAGGGATTTATTGAAGGGAACAGGTGTTGATTTTACCTCTGTTTGTGTAATTTGAACAGGCTGAATTTGTCTTGATCTGCCGCGATCCTTATTTAAAAAGTAAAATAATGTCAGTGAAGAAAGAGTTATTAATCCAACAAATATAATTCCTGACAGATACAACAAATTATTCTTTTTTTCAATCGGAATGACCTCCGAAGGGCTGTTTATTTCTTCAACAACCAGCGGCGCGTTAATATCGGTAGCCGGAACCGGATCAGATTCCTTTGTACCGGTTTCGGCCGGTAAAACCGGGGACGGAGTATGGACTGAATCGTTTCCCCCCTTCTTTTTCGGAGTTTTAACCATGATTCTCAGGTTTTGGGGATATCATCCCGGGTATAACCTGCCAATATTTCTTTGACCATATTAGTTACCTGTTTGGGGTCATATTCGCTTTTAATAATATATTTGACAGCACCCATAGACATAGCTTTTTCAGCATCCTGACTTCCGGCCAAATTAGTGAGCATAACAACAGGTATTTTTTTAGTTTCGGAGTCACTTTTTAATTTTTCCAGAACCTGGAGTCCGTTAAGTTTGGGCATCATGATATCCAATAAAATCAGAGTCGGTTTAATTTTTCTGGCGCTGTCCAATCCCAGTTCGCCGTCTGTGGCCACATCGACTTCAAATCCCTCAAAACGGAATATTTTCTGATAGAGGCGAAGCATCAGAGGATCATCTTCAATGATAAGAATTTTGGCCATATACCTAATTATAGCTTCTTAAAAAAAAATTATGCAAGGGCAGGATACACGTTAAGCTGAAAGCCGGGGATAGAGGCGGGCAGCCGGAAGAGTGAAGATAAAAGTCGAACCTTTTTCAATTTCGGATTTATCGAGCCAAATTTTTCCACCCATATTTTCTATTAACAGTCTGGCTATATAAAGACCCAAGCCGGTACCGCGGGTGACATCACGCGTATAAATATCCTGTTCAGCCTGTTGGAATTTGTGAAAAAGAAGAGATTGGGTGCCGAGACTTATGCCAATACCGGTATCGGCAATCTTAGCTTCAATATAATTATTTCTTTGACGACAGTCAATCGTTATCCCTCCGGACCGGGTAAATTTAATGGAATTACCGATCAGGTTTATGAGTATTTCTCTGGTTCTATTTATGTCGGCAAGAACAAATAAATTATTTTCAGCGTTATTTTGAAAAGTTACGGTTAATCCTTTTTCTTCGGCCGGAACCCTAAGTTCCTTAATTACTTTTTCAATAAGATCAGTCAGATCAAAAGTTTCCGGTTTAAATTCCATTTTTCCCATTTCCAGTCTTGAGGTATTGAGAAAGTCATTGACTATTTCAATCAATCTGACAGATGATTCATGGATATCTTTGATAATTTCCGCAAAATCCCGGTCTTTTATTTTATCCTGATACATGGATTGCAGTAACTGGGAATTACCGCGGATAGCCGTTAACGGAGTTCTAAGTTCATGGGAAGCGATGGAGAAAAATTCATTCCTTGACCGTTCTACAATCTTCCGTTCAGTAACGTCCCCGATAAGAATTACCATTCCGGAAAATTCATGTTTATCCCGTTGTTGTGTTACTATTGGAACAAGCGTAATATGGAGAAATTTATTGCCTAAAATTGCCTCTTTCAGTTCAAAAGGTTTGAAGGACTTTTTGCAGCTTTCAATTATTTTCATCAGATTAAAGTTGATGGAAAATACCGCTTCAATATCAGCAAAGTTAATATCGCTGTCTTTTATGGCTAATATATCAAAAGCAGCCTGATTGATGGTTAATATATTAAGATCCTTATCAGTCAAGACAAATCCGAGAGGAAGACTTGAGATTGAGGCCGTAAGAATCGATTTTTCTTTTTGAATTTGCAGCCAGCCTTCACCTACTTTTTTGTTGGCAGTTTCCAGAGCCAGACTTTTAAGTTTCAACTCTTTTGTTCTTTCTTCGACTATTTTTTCAATATTCTCTTTTTCTTTTTTCAGTTCTTCCCGCAGTGCTTTTTCATCTTCCATTAAATCAGTCATAGCTTTTTGAGTGTTGTATAATACAGAATTTTGTTCTTCAATTTTATTTATCTTATCCTCGATTATCTTTTTAGCCTGATTTGCTTCTTCCGTTTTACTGCTGATGCTTTTTTGATATGAGGCTAATTGATCAAGCATGCGGTTGATATCTACCGAAAGCATGGATATTTCGTCTTTACCTAAAACCGGCAGCCGGTTTACGGAAAGATTTTCGGCTTTGATATTCCTGAAGACGGCGGTTAATTTTTCGAGCGGTTTGAGAATATTTTTGGAAATCAGGATGATAACAAAAGAGCCGATAAGTATAAAAATCCCGACGGTCAATCCGGTAAAAATAAAAAAACTTTTTTGTCCCTGGTTATAAATATCGCGGGGAGTATCCACTGTTAAATTAAAGGAATTTTCGCCGTAAATATTTTTTAAGGGGAGAGAGGCTGTAATTGAATTCTTTGTTCTTTGAAGCACGACCGGATTGATCAGATTACCGGGTGCCGGTTTTGAATTCACTTTGAATTTCAGATGGGTGATTTGACTTAATTTGTCCTGAAGCGTTTCATCCAAAAAACGGCCGAAAATAAGGGTGCCGTTGACAGGACCTTTTCCTTGCGAAGTTAGTATCGGCCTTATGGAAAGAAGCAAAATACCATCAGGCAGGTTGACGAGGCCGGACCAATCAGGATATAGGTTTTGATCACCTGTGACAAAATTGGTTTTATTTTCCCCAAGCGCGGTGATCATCTTTCCTGATTCAATCACATCGGTTAATTCCTGAGAATGGCGGTGGAGTAATTCCGTTTCAAGATTTAATTCTTTATGGACAATTAGACGATTTTCATTATCAAAAAAAAACATTAAATTTATTCCCAGATCTATTAAAGTTTTATCCTGCAAATTTGAATCGATATACTGTTGATTTTGGGAGGTTATATATTGATAAGTATCATCCCAATTGGACCAATCAGATGATTTCACATGGAGATTGTTGATGTTTTCCTCAATGGCATCAGCAACTCTTTGAGTGTTTTGTTCTGCCAAATCAGTTTCAACATCAATAAATCCGTTAAGGATTACAAAGTAAGATATCAGTAAAAATGGGATTACAGCCAATATAAATACCAGTAATAAAGTTAGGACGGTTTTTTTTTGCAGGCTCATGGATTTCGGGCAGAATCGGTCATAAATTGTCAGCGCAATTGACTGACTAAATATTGGGAAATAAGCTTGGCAGGCAAAATCGCTAATACTAATAAAATAATGATAGCGATTATGGTCATTTCCAAAGAAGCACCGGCCGTCTGAAGGACGGACACGTGAGGTTTGGCAACTGATAATAAACCAACTGGATTTTTATTGACATCAAGAACAGGCAGGAAGGCAGAAAGATAGGGGGTTCCGGCAATATTGACAACCGCGGTATAAATTTCTTTTTCACCGGAAAGAAGAGCTGTGATATTTTTATCATGAAGCATCAGGCCGATAAGGCGTTTGCCGTTAACCGGATTTGTCAGGGTAGTGGCGGAGATTTTGTTTTCCGAAAAGATATTTATTTCCAGACCGGTTGCCTTTTTCACTCCGTCAGCAAAAGCATTGTCGATACTGGTTCCGGCAATCACCACACCGGCAGGACTTACTCCAGTTATATCCGCGGAATCATCAGATATTACCGGGACGGCGGATTTGAGAAGAATTACGGAAGTTAAAGTTTCTTCCTTGAGATATGCCCCGACGGCAGGCGCGCCCAGTAAGGCTTTTTTGATCATTTCGTCTGAAGAGAGGGAATCTCCGAACCGTTCAAAATCTTCCGCTCTTATCAAGACTTTGGCATTTTCATCAGTAATGACCAAAGTATCAAGTTTTTTGGCCAACAGGATTTCCCGGGTAAGTGTTTTGAGTTTGTTTTTGGTTACATCGGACATGGCTATTTTTGTTTCCGGATTTTGGGCCAAATACAGGGTATCGGAAAGGATTTGGGAAGATTTACTTTCCAAAACGTAATTGAGTATTTTAATGTCCGTTTGAAGTTTATTGACGGTATCATTTTCCACATTTTTCACAAGTAAAAAGCTGAAAGTAATACCGGTTATCAGAAATATGACTACTATTGAAAAAACATAAGTAAAAAATATTTGAGTTGTCAGACTTTTGAAAAGATAACTGAAAAGCCAAATGAGAAGAACCATGCAGGCAAGAAAGGTTACAAAATGCTGAAAAAGCCAGAGCGGACCAAAAGAAGCAATAAAAGCGAATATATCGGCATTTAATGTGCTATTAAAAAGAAAACCAACCGCAAGGAGATCAGATAAAGCAAACAAAAAGAAGGAGAAAGCAACTGTTTTTATATGATGTTCCAATCCGACGGTAGCCCGTCTCAGATAAAGAAAAGCTACAAGAGCCGACAACACGGGATTAATAAAAACGGAAATAAAAGCCAATGGAGCAAGCCCGGCCAGAAATGAAGTAAAGACTAAGTTAAATGAAACAGTTTTTTTTCCGGGTTTTGGCTGAAGCGGATCATTAACTAATCCTAAAATAATCAATATAAGAGCAAACATTTTAATCAAACTGACAAGGTAAAGGCTTATTTCTTTGGGAATTAACGGATCGGGGACCAGAGTTGATTCCATGTAGGCAGTATGGACAAGATAAGTTACTGACAGCAGCAAGAAACCTGATATTTTCAGAAGCAGATGCTTTTTCTTATTGATTGTATATGCGTCGGAATATAGCCAGGCTACACCGAATGTGACAAGCGCAGCAAGAATATTTAAAGCAAAATGTCCGTTTTCAAGAAAAAATTGTATCCACATATCCGTTACCTTATAAGATTATCCAACAATTTTTGCCGATTTAGTACTCCTTTTTGGACACCAGTAATTATTCCCTGACGGTTAATGAAGAAATTGACAGGCAGGGAGCTTATATTCAATGATTCAGAAAGGTTACCGTCGGGGTCGGCAATTATCGGAATTTGATAATTGCCTCTAGTTTTCCAAAGAAAAACATCTTCAATTGACTGGTGAGGTATAAATACAGCCATTTTTATTTTATTTTCCTGATAGAGGGGATTTAAATTGTTAATAATTTCTCCAACATCAGGCAACCAGGTATTGACAAAAGTTAATACTGAAGGTGAAGTTCTGAATGCGAATTGGTTTATTTCGGTATTTCCCGTTTTCAAATTAAAATCAGGCAGAGGGAGACCTATCATGTCATTTTCAGGTGAAGGGATTTGGGCAGCATTAATTTTTAATTTAACCGGGACTTCTTTTTTCAATAATTGCGGTAATTTTAAGTTGAAATATCCTAGGGACAGCGCAGATCTTTTTGACAGTTGGAAATCACTGTTTATCCAGGTTGATTTATTGAGAGTAAAAATTTCACTTCTGACGGAAGACAAATTCTTCTCACCGATAACAAGAAAATAGGTACCGGGCGGAAGAAAGAGAGAATATTGTCCGGTATTATCCGTAAGCACAGGATTTTCCAGGTTATAAGAGGAAGGATCCCAGAATATAAAAAGGTTTGTAATGGGATCGAGAAAATAAACCGAAATAGCGGCGTTTTTAACCGGTTTTTGATTGTCCGGAGCAGCGGGACTTTCCAAGACGATTCCCCGGGGCAGGACACTAATTATGTTTAATTTTTTTTCAACATAATTTTGAGCTCCGTCAACGGATTTGGTGGCAAGTTCAAAGAGTCCGGGGCGTTTCAGATCAAGTACAGTTGCCCAAATACCCGTTTCCGGATTTTTTTTCATAGAAAGCGGAGATGCGGAATAAATATCGGAAGCGGCAGGATAGGCGAGGAGATCAATGGAATTGGGTCCTCCCACAGCTGACAGGAAGAGCTTTATTTTAGATCCTTGTGTAATTGAAATATTGCCGTTGTCATCAGGCGTAATTACTTGCGGGCCGTAAGTCAGGAATGCCGAGCCGACCCTGGGAGGAAGGCGATCAATGGTCAGGTTGTAAGCTTTGGTTGAACCGGAATTGCCTTTGCCGTCTGAAGCTTTGATTTTTAATTTATATGTTCCGTCCAAAAGCGGAGGAGGATTGAAGGAGTAAGAAGTTGAATTACCATATATATTTGATATCGTGTCAACGGCCAACCAGTTAAGTCCGTTGTCAATTGAATATTCCAATGAGGCCACTCCGCTGACATCGGAAACAGAACCTGAAACAAAAGGAGCCTCAGTATAATTTCGGGTGAAATCGGTTTTGAGATTAATTGACGGTGGAGTTTTATCGGGGGTAGGAGAAGGAAGAGGCGTTGAGGTAATTATTCTGGTGACTGTGGTTGTGGTAGTTGTAGTTGTTGATGTAGGAGTAGGTGTGCTGGTGGGGGAAGAAGCACTGCTTGTTGTGAAAGTTGATTCGCTGCTTTGTGTTATTTCATTACCGCTATTGACACTTTGCACGCGGTAATAGTAAGTCGTCCCGGCAGTTAATCCCGAAATACTAAGTGAGTGTGAAGTAACTAAAGTAGTGTCATAAACGGTATCAGCGTAATCGCCTGAAGCGGTACCGTAATCAACATATGATTTTGCAGCCTGATCGGTTGTCCAGGAAACTGTTGCCGCAGTTTGCGAGGCGGAAACGCTGATATCGGATATAGTAGCGGCGGTAGCAAAGACACGCGAGGTTACCGTAAAAACCAATACCGGTATTATTATTAACAATAATAGCTTTAATACGATATATAATTTCATTGTTTTAACTTGAATTTAATTTTTCCAGATAAGTTCCGGAGATCCAGCCTTTTATTCCGTTAAAAGTTACTAAATACCAGTCATTTTCAATTGATTCATATTCAAGAGCAGTACCAACGGGTATTTGTCCTATTTCAGATGAGGAAGTTGAGGGGTTTTGTCTTATACGGATAAAGCCTAATTCTGTCGGGAGGACGGTTATTGTTTTTAGATCAGTTTCAATTATCGTCGGTGCAGGTGTAAGTGTGGGAGTTTCACTTATTGGAACAGACGGCGTTTGAGTAGGCAGAGGTGAGAGATATAGCGTGGGGATGGTAACCGGCGGTCCAAGAGTGGGGGAAATAATATTTTCCAGGGCTGTCGGGTTAATTTCTGATTCGTATGTTTTAGCACCTTTAGCAAAAATGGCCAACCAGTTGAATTTGATATCTGTAATGGCAATATCTTCAAGGATAATTGTAAAACCTGATTTACTTGTATCAGTAATAACATAACGGGGGAAATAAGGGAAAAAGCCATCCAACTGATCAGCAACCGAGGCGGTATCCTGATCCAGAATCCAAAGGGGATTGATATTGATAATCGGAGTATCCTGAAATTCTTTTTCGAACCTGATATCAATCCGTTTTTGACCTTTTTTAATTAAAGCAAAGCCGGCTGTATCCCTGTCAAATTCGGGACTTTGCTCGAAGGAAACTTTGCCTTTGAAAATGACATTTTCCAAGAAACTGACCAGTTTACTAAAGATTGATTCGCCTTTAAATTCAGACTTGCCTTCAACTGACAGACCGGTGGAGAAACCAGGTATTGAGGGTACTGGAGAAACAGCAGTAAAAGAATCCAAACTACCGGAAAGACTTGAAATTTTACCGGTATAGATTTCCAATCCCAGGATTTGACCGGCCAGTATTTTATCGGCAGTAACTGTTCCGGCAAAATAAGCGTTGCCGTATGAATCAAAAGATATCAGTGGCTGACCGAGTGTTGAAGCAATTGTAAATTGACTGTCAGCTGATAACTTAACAAGGAGATCTTTTTCGAGGGATTCCATTGTGTCGATGACTAAATTTTGAGCGGTAATCAGGGGTGTGATAATCTCAAGTCCAGCCGCAAGCCGGTCAGTTGTTATCTCGGAAATATCACTTTCTTCCTGAACCAGATTTTTTTGATTTAAAAGAATTTCAAGCAGTTTTTTATTTAAGGAACTTTCATTTTTGCCTGAGATTTCTTGACTCTCAAGTCCGGGAATCAGACTTAACATGGATGGTCCGTTATAGTAATCGGTTTTAACAAAGACAGTCACTTTACCTATTCCAGCTTCTGAATATGAAGTCATTGCCTGACCGATTATTTGGCCGGCTTTAGTTGCTTTCATAGCCACACCCGGGGTTGAAGAAGAGGTCAGGAGATCACCTGCATTAATCGGTCCGTTTTCAGTTGAAACCTTGACCGGTACCCGGCCAGCCAGAGCAACCGGTTTGGCGGCAACACCTTCTTTGTCAACATTTCCGATTACCAATGCCGGATAAGTGGAAACAATACCTAAAACATTCGGATCATATGCTTTATTGCTTTTTAAAATCCCCGTTTTTAAGTCCGGATCATAAGAAACAACATCTCCGTATTCCATAGTGTCATCATTGGTGGTATATACTTCCGCCAAATCCGCTCCGGTGTCGATTACCGTAGCAATAAGAGAATATATACCGATATCAGAGTCTGCTACATTGGTAACTCCACAGAGCCTGTAGGTCTGGGAAGATGTACCGGGATCGACATCCACATCGGCAATGGCAAATGCTCCGACACGAGTACCATTATTTGAAGTAATTGCTATATTATTGGTTTCAAGAAGAGTTGAATCAGTGCAGCTTGTGCCTCCCCTCTCTAAAGATAAAGTAAGAGTGTGATCAGTATTATTGCTTGAGATTATATCCACACTACCGCGAATGAGAACATCTCCTGTAGCTGTTGACGGAGCAATAGGGACGCTGGTTATTTGTGTTTCACTGATAGAAATATTCGTTACTGTTTCAGATGAACTATATGAGGCAGCATGCTGAAGATCTGAACCGCTGCTACAGCCTGTACAGGAGACAACATTTAAGACTCCGGCATTGGTGATTGACCAGGAATCACCGGTAATGGCAACATCATCTAATTCTGAACCTATAGTAATTGTATCTTTAGTTGTATCGTTACTGCCAATATTAATAGTATTTCCGGCAGTTCCCGTACCAATGTTAATAATTTTCGCATTATTACCTGTTCCCAGATAAACATCGCCAGTTGTACCGGAATCCAGAGTGAGAGCACCGGAAGTGTCGGATTTTATGGTGAGGGCTTCACCGGCAGTACTGACAGTAATTGTTGCTCCGGCATCTCCGTTATAACCTAATACGAGATCGTCCAAGGCAAAATCCGTTTCATAAAATGAATTGACATGTAGAAAATTACCATCACTTTCCAAAATAAACGCTTCACCGTTAGGGCCGGCCGGGCCGGTGGCGCCTGTTGCTCCTGTTGTTCCAGTCGGACCCAGGGAACCTGATGCTCCGGTAGTTCCAGAGCTTCCTGTCGGACCTCTTACGCCAGTGGCACCAGTATTTCCGGTTGTACCTGTCGGGCCTTGTCCGCCGGTTGATCCTGTTGTTCCTGTTGTTCCTGTCGGACCCTGTCCACCGGTTGATCCGGTATTGCCGGTAGAGCCGGTCGGACCCTGTATTCCGGTTGCACCGGTTGTGCCTGTCGAACCGGTTGGACCTTGATTTCCCGTTGCTCCGGTTGAGCCTGAACTTCCCGTCGGACCGATTTGTCCGGTTGATCCCGTTGAGCCGGTCGGACCTTGCATACCGGTTGCACCTGTTGATCCGGAACTACCTGTAGGACCAATTTGGCCTGTTGTTCCTGTTGATCCCGTTGAACCTGTTGGTCCGATTTGACCTGTTGATCCTGTTGAACCTGTTGATCCTGTCGGACCAATTTGGCCTGTTGTTCCTGTTGATCCCGTTGAACCTGTTGGTCCCTGACCTCCGGTTGATCCTGTTGAACCTGATGATCCTGTCGGACCAATTTGTCCGGTTATTCCCGTTGAGCCGGTAGGACCTTGTATACCTGTTGTTCCTGTTGTGCCGGTTGAACCGGTCGGGCCTTTATCTCCTGTTGACCCGGTTGAACCCGTTGAGCCTGTTGGTCCCTGACCTCCGGTTGATCCTGTTGAACCGGATGATCCTGTCGGACCAATTTGGCCTGTTGTTCC
>Ga0155067_129_pt1 | contig 12624 bp, 5 predicted proteins | sample RifCSPhighO2_01_FD_106035 | JGI IMG/M metagenome (GOLD analysis project Ga0155067, IMG submission 106035) | Candidatus Gottesmanbacteria bacterium RIFCSPHIGHO2_01_FULL_40_15
TGATATCGGAACAGGACCCTCATCTATCAAATCGGTTGAATTCTGGGTCAAGCCGGCCACCACCACTGAATACTTTATTAACCTGACAGCGGACACCGATTATATCTGGGCCAATGGAGCAAGCGGTATTACGGCCGCAGGTTTTGCCGGTCCTAAAATATACCTTAACGGCTATCTGACATCAGGTGCAACGGAAGTTACCCCGGATGCCTGGAATCATATCATTGTTACCGACTCAACAGCCGAGAATGCCTCAAATCTTGACATCGGCCGCACCCAGGATGCCAATTACCTTGAAGGCATTATCGACCATGTCAGGCTATACAGTAATGAATTGACCCAGGCCCAAGTTTCCTGGTTGTATAACCGGGGTGCTCCTCTTGCCTACTGGAAGTTCAATGACTGTCAGGGCTCAACAGCCTATGATGCTTCAGGAAACGGATATAACGGTACCATCACCCCCCAGTCATTGGGTAATACTGCCGCAGGCAATTGCGATTCGGGTACTGCCACCGAAATGTGGGATGACGGTACTAACGGCAAAAGGAATGCCTCATTGGGCTTTGACGGTTCTGATGACTATGTTAATGTCTCAAACGATACCAAATTAACATTTAACTCAAGTTCCCAGGATTTCTCAATATTTGCCTGGGTAAAACGTGCAACATCAAATACAGATGACTACATTATTAGTAAAGAAGACGGTGCCGATGACGGTTGGACCATGCTTATTGACTCGGCCAACGATCAGGTAACCTGTTCCGTAGATGCTACCAATATCTCCAGCTCAACCGCCATCACAGATACCAATTGGCACCATGTCGGCTGCACTATAGACAGGGAGGGTAATGGTCAGGTTTATATCGACGGCCATCCCGACGGTTCCGCAGTATCTGCAAGCGGTATCACCATGACCAATTCCGGTGATATTAAAATCGGTTCCCGGGCTTATTCTCAAACAGACACTTACTTCGACGGTCAGATAGACGACCTTCGCATATTCAATTATGCATTAACAAAACAGCAGGTTAACACAGTCTTAAACGACGGAGCGGTAAATTTTGCCCCGTTAACTGGAACACCATAAAAGACGGAGTAAAAAAGATAATAGAATGATAAAATTCAAATATCGTAAGAACATTAATAATTTATTTTGGAATTTGATTTGTCATTTGTAATTTGAATTTTGAATTTGATTTGTCATTTGTTATTTGATTTTTATAAAATCATCAATATGAATAAATTTGACCTCGAAGAAAGAACTGCAAAATTTGGAGTAAACATTATCCGTTTTTGTAAAACTGCTTCAATTACCGTCATTACAAAACCTATTATTAATCAACTGATTAGAAGTAGTACGGGTATCGGAGCTAATTATATGGAAGCTAATGGAGCAGACAGTAAAAAAGATTTCAGAAATAAAATCAGTATTTGTAAGAAAGAGGCTAAAGAAACAATGCATTGGTTGCGTATGATTGCCGAAGCTGATCCTAATTTAGTAGACAAATCAAGACTTCTCTGGAAAGAAGCTCATGAATTAAGTTTAATATTTGGTGCCATTAACAAAAAATTATTTTGAATTTTGAATTTGATTTGTCATTTGTTATTTGAATTTTGAATTTGATTTGTCATTTGTTATTTGAATTTTGAATTTGATTTGTCATTTGTTATTTGAATTTTGAATTTGATTTGTGTATATTCTATATTTGTCACTTGAATTTTGAATTTGATTTGTCATTTGTTATTTGAATTTTGAATTTTAAAAGTATGTCCCTCCAGGATTACGATATGAAAAAAATCGGACTGCTCTTTATGGGGCTTTTAATTTTTGTCCTCGCTTTGGTCGGTACCGGCACCTCGATATTTTTCTACAATAAATACAAAGACACGGAAACCAAGATCAGGGAAGCCTCCGTTGTTTCCCGTGAAGATGTTCAGGCTCTGGTGGCCAAAGTCGGAAAATTGATCAAGCTTCCCGAAGGCGAACTTCCCACAGTAGCTACAGTCACCGATGTCGAAAAACTAAAAGACCAGCCTTTTTTCGCCCGGGCCAAAGTCGGCGATAAAGTCCTTCTCTATACTCAGGCTAAAAAAGCCATCCTCTACGATCCTGTTGACAACCTCATTGTTGAAGTCGGACCGCTTATCATTCCGACCTTAACCCCGGCCATCGCCACCGCAACGGAAAGCGGCAGTCTGGCCTTTTCTGATGTGGAAGGAGTGCAAACTAAGAATGTCTCCCCCTCTCCCTCACCCGCCCGCCAATCGGTAAATGTTGCCGTATTAAACGGCACCACAACAGGCAGTGTTCTTGATAAATTTATTGATGATTTGGAAAAAAATGCCGCCAATGCCGAAATAGTCAGTAAAGGCAACGCCGCAAATAGGAATTATGCCAAAACAATAATTATTGATATCTCGGGAAATAAAAAAGGAGAGATGGAAAATCTTGCCGGAGTGGCCAAGGCTGAAATTTCCGCCCTCCCCTCAAACGAACAGGCTCCCGATAATGCCGATTTCCTGATAATTCTCGGTAACGACCGCCTCTCATCCTAAAGCATGTCAAGGTTGATCCTTGACTAAACATTATTCCTATCTATGTATGTAAGTCATTAGTCGTTTGAATTTTGAATTTGCTTTGTCATTTGTCATTTGAATTTTGAATTTGCTTTGTCATTTGTTATTTGAATTTTGAATTTTTACTTCGTATTCCCCAATCTGCCTGATTCTTCGCTTATGTCTGTCTTCCCCGGAAAATTCCGTATCCAGCCAGGTTTTTAATATCCTTATAATCAGGATTTCATCAACGAGGTCTTCCGACAATGCCAGAATATTGGCATCATTGTGCTCGCGGGATAATTTGGCCATCCGCTCATTATATGCTGCTCCGGCTTTGGCGCCCTTTATCTTATTGGCCGCAATTACCATGCCTATTGCCGACCGGCAAATAAGGATCCCTTTAGGTCTTTTATTCCACGGGTAAGGATATTCTTTGCCCTTCTTTTCCTCATTGGCAACAGATTCAGCAACTGCAAAAGCATATCGGGGATAATCATCATCCTTATCAAAATCAGTATTACCCAAATCTTCATATACCAATTCCCACTCTTTCAGCCACTTCTTCAGCTTCTCTTTCAGATGATATCCGCCATGATCAGCCCCAAGAAATATCATAGTTACCTATAATCTACAACGCCGCCCGTTTTTGTCAAGAAAAGTTTGACAAAGTCATAATAATATTTCTATTATAGAATTGGTCCATTAATTTCCATAAACAATTAAATATGGCAGACGGTTCACTAAAAAGAGTTTACCCTTTCCCGCTTAGAAATCCCCGTTTAAATGAACTCTATGAAAATAAAAAAGAGCAGGATTTCAAAAATGCCAATAGAAGAAAAATCGGGTTAAAAGACATCATTGTCCTGTTTTCTTTCGTTATCGCTTCAATTACGGTATTAACTTCAGTCAGGGTAGCCACACAGCTTCAGGAAACAAGAACAAAAGCAAAAGCCAATCAGGTTAAAATCAATCTGTTTCCCAAAAAACTGGAAATAGAAACCGGCCAGCATTTTGCTCTTATACCCCAGGCGGTAACGGCAGAAAATAAAAAAATAAGCTCTTTAAGTTTTTCGCTTGTATTTGACCCGTCGTACTTGATTCTGACCGGAATAAACACTGATGTTATTAATTATTTTACCCTCACCGGCCAAACTGCCTTTGATCAGGCCAATTCCGGTGGAAAATTGCAGATGCAGTTTGAATCAAATGATCCCGGTTCAGCTCCGGGAGGAACTGTCAGCCTGCCCCAATTGCAGTTTGTCAGCCTCCGGGAAGGCCGGTCCTCCGTTTATCTGGAAGTATCGGAAATGAAGGTGGTTTTTACCAGCGGAGACATAGCCGAATTGGAAATGGACGGGCTTTCAGAAATTACCTCCAAACCCTGATAAAATCCTCAAACTCATTGACAATACAAAAAACTTGTTCCTAATATGTAATTAGGGCTACTGCCCGAGTGCAATTTTCTAAACTTAAAATCCGTTATTTCGGAATTTTTCTTCTGTTCCTTTTATTAGGAATAATTTCCGTCCGATTAAAAAGTAACCGCCAATTTATTAAGCCTCCTCCGGTACATGCCCAAACTGATATCCCCTGGCCGATGGCAGGGGCTAATCCCCAAAGAACTTCCTGGACTCCGGAAAACTTACCTGGTAATATCGCCACCGTTTGGGTTAAGCCAATAAAACCTTACATTTCTCAACACGTTCAGGTAATCGGAGCCGGGGGAAAAGTGTTTGTGGCAACTGCCAAAGGACTATACGCTTTTAACGCTGATACCGGTGCACAAGCTTGGGTCTATCCGACAGAGTTACCACTGGGTCATTCACCTACCTACGATAATGGTGCACTTTATGTGGGCGGAATGGACAGAAAACTTCATGCCGTTAATGCAAGTACTGGAACCGGTATTTGGACTTATACAGCTGAGGGTGGTTTTTATACTAATCCGGTTGTAGCCAACGGAAAAGTATATGCAGGTAACCGCGATGGGGCATTTTATGCGGTCAACACAAGTAACGGAAGTCTAGCTTGGAAATACCAAACAGGCAATCAAATTCTCCAGTCCTCGGCTTTTAAGACAGAGGATGATGGTATTTCCGGCACCTTGCAGGGCTCGCTCTTTTTTGCCTCAAATGATGGCTATGCTTATGCGCTTAATGCTCAATCCGGCGGGCTGGTTTGGAAATCATCACAAAAACTTCCCAGTATGGGCTTTTATTCCTGGTGGCCGGTAATCTACCAAAATTATGCCATTTTCACCAGGACTCCATTTGGAGGAAATCTGGACAACCCCTGGCTTTATTGTCCTCCTGACAACCAGTTTTGTTCTACTCCAAACAACGCAGTCCCGGGGCAGTTAGGGTACGAACCGGGAAACTGGGTCTCCGGTATGTCCACTATGAACGTCAACCTCAATAACTATGGACGGACCTATGCCAACTTCTTTGAAACTTTTCCCCACTACCGCACCGCCTTCTTTTTCAATCGCTCAACCGGCCAGGAGGTAGCCTTTGACATTGACAACGACGGAATTACCGACGGAGCCCCTGTATCTTTCGCCGGTGATGCCGGCACTCACGTCCCTCCGGTTGTTTCGGGTTTTGACAATGTGCTTTACTTCCGGACCAACACCCGCAGTTCCGGCGGATTTGGCAGTAAAACCATAGCTGGTTGGAAAGTAGGCACCTCTTTTATGAGTTTGCCTTATTCTAACACCTTTGGCCAAAGCGGGTTTTGGCCTGGTGATGAACCGGTTGGTATGTCGGCAGCAGGTAATAAAATCTATTGGAATCTTTGCTGCGACCGTTACGTCGGCGCGGTTGATTTATCTTTGCCCAACAGAGATTTTCTCTCCAGTGTTGACGACGGCGATCCCGTACGTCAATGGCGCTATATTAGTAGCGGGGGCTTACCGTTTACCCCATTCACCAACATAGGCATGCCGGGGAATTATTATGAAGAAGCCAAAAAGTTTTTCTGGGATCCGCCTCTTCCAGCGGTCTTTTGGAATGAAAACGACAAAGTCGGACCAGCTGCCTATAAAGGAAAACTCTACGTCATCTTGGGTAATGCTTTGGTCGCTTTTGGTCAAGGCGGTGCCGGTTCAAATGCGCCCATGCTGTCTTCTGCCGTTTCTGTTTCTCCCCCAACCAATCCTCCTACCTTTACTTATACCCAACTCAAAACTCGATTGGAACAGGAAGTTTCAGAAATCGTCTCGACAGGACATCTCAAACCCAGTTTTATTATGGCAGGCGGTGTCACCAGTCATCATTCAAGAGCATTTGATGATTATTTATCACACTACTGGCACAACCCGGCTGATATACAACTTGTCCTTTTACGCGCTCTTCCGCATTTATCTGCAACTTTACAACAGCAGGTAAAAACCTATTTGCAAAACGAATTTGCCAACTACCCTCCTTACACTTACGCCCATATTGGCTTTACCGAAGGTGTCCAAAGAGATCCCTATCCCTATCCTCCGGCAGAAACAGTCTTTCGTACCTTTACCATCCCCAACCTAGGCAAACAATTTGGTTCATCTGGACCATGGGGATTTCCACCTCACAACATTTACGCTATGTGGAAATATGCGGCTGCTGGTTTGGGTAACCCGGCTACTTTATTTTCCGCCTGGGGAACTAGACTCAAAACGCCAATCACAGCAAATGATTCCAAATTGACTGACTTATATCTACAGGGCTTTCCGCTTGTTCATAATGCTTATATTGCAGCTTATAAAGGATACGTGGAACTGGCTAAATTGGCAGGCCAGTCACAATCCCAATATGGATCATTTGAAACTGAACTGAACCGTCTGCTCTCGTTACGGGTCCAACAGCTGATGACCTTTCCCAACCCCCAGGAACCTTTTACTTGTGAAAACGAGTGCTATTATGAATCTCTCATCACTTACTTCAACTTTGCATATCTGACTCCGGAACTGGCGGATTATTTATCTGCCAATGCCAGATCATCCGATCCCGACAAAGACATACTGGCCATTCTTCAAAAATATCAGGATATTGCACCATACTGGATGGCCGCCCATAACGGCGAGACCCAGGGTGAAAGTGCTATCCAACCCTACCAGCAAACTTATTCCCTCTTCCAGGCTTTGGCTTTAGTTAAAAAAGCCTCCCGTGAGGAGCTGGTAAAATATCTTGACACACCCATCGTTCCGGTCGGTGATCTTTATTACATCGACAATCTTATTTCCGCGATAGCGGCTCCCTCATCAGGCTCGCCTACTTTACCACCTGTGCCGACCCAAACGCCAATTTTGTTCCCAACTTTCACTCCGACCAAAACACCAACGCCATCACCATCAAATACACCCACGCCACCTGCCCCGACACTATCGGGAAGTCCCACCCCGACTCCGACCCCATACCTTTCTCCAATTCCTATAACGCAATCAGCCACCGGTAACTTTTCAATATTAAATATTAATCAATCAACAGGAACAGTCGTCAACTATGAAAAATTTGAAGTCAATTTTGATATTTCCGGTACTGTCGCCACTAATTTTGACTTCCCTTTCGATCCCAATCCGCCTGCCGGTATAAGTGTTTCTAACGCCAGATACAACGGCATTTCCGTTAATGCCGTATTTACCGATCCCCAGGGCAATTCATACCTGCAGCCGGCCTTTTATTATCAGGAGTTTGACGATCAGGTTAAAGCAGGAAAAGAGTGGTTCTATCCCAAAGGAACTTTCAAATGGAAAGTCAGATTTTCTCCAAATAAAATCGGCACTTGGAATTATAAAATTACCGCTCAAGACAAAAACGGCCAAACCACCTCAAATACTCTCTCTTTCAATGTTTCGTCATCAGAAAATAAAGGCTTTATAAAAACATCAACTTCTGATCCACGTTATTTCGAATACGACGACGGTACCTACTTCCCAGCCTTAGGTTATAACCTTAACGGCGGCGATCTGGACAATGTCAATCCGGTTTTGGGCAACAGCGATAAATTCCAAAAAATGGGTGCCAATGGAATCGAGCTTTCCCGCGTCTGGATCTCCCAATTTTCAATTTATGGCGAAGCTTGGGGCAAGTGGGGATCGCACAATCCCTTTCACGCCACCCAGGAACCCCGCATGGGAATTGTCAATCCGGTAAGTAACCAGTTTGCCAACTATAATACACTCATACCGCCTGCTCCTCCCATAGGTTCGGAAAATTACATGTGGCTCGATTATGACGAGTATCTGGATACGGTAAATAATAATCAACCTCGTTTTACTCCTTGCCGCTACATAACCAACATCCCCGTCAGACAAAACACCGACTACCGTCTCCGTGTCCGTTATAAGGATGTTGACTTGGAAGGACCCCGTGTTATCGGTCTTCCCTTTGGCTTTGCAGTTAAAAGGGGAGGCTGGTTATGGGATACAACCGATATAACCAAACGCTGTTATTATCCGGGTACCGGTACTGTCTTGGCTGCCACCTACAATCCTCCCGCCGGCCAAAGCTGGTCCCATAGTCAGGATCCGCAAAATCCCAATTGGTCACTTTTGGAAGGAACCTTTAACAGTGGAACCAGTGATTTCTTGGGTAATTTCTACCTGACTTTTGACAATGTTAAATCAACAGATACAGACACCATAGCTGGCCACGTCTTCATCGATCAGGTTCAACTTGAAGAAGCCTCCTGTACTCAAAATTGCGCCAACCTCATATACAAACCGTCCATGTCCATGCATCAGTATGTTAACCAGCGTGATGCCTACTCGTTTGATAAGCTATTAAATCTTTCCGAACAAAACGGTGTTTATCTCAAAGCCGTGATGAACGAAAAAAATGACCGCATCTTCCAAACTATCAACTATGATGGTCAACCAATCAGTGCCCAGGATGATGATTATTTTTACGGAAATAATAGGCAAATGACCAAAGTCCGCTGGCTTCAGCAGGCTTGGTGGCGCTACATTCAGGCCCGCTGGGGTTACTCTCCCAACATCCACTCCTGGGAACTTCTAAATGAAGGCGATCCGGGCAACACCAAACACTGGGTCCAGGCAGATGAGTTTGGCAAATACATGAAATGCCGTGTCTTTGGCCGGGAACCCGTGTACGATACAGCCGTTGGTAATGTTTGTCTCTACGACCATCCCAATGCCCATCCAATCTCCACCTCTTTTTGGGGAGGTAATTACCCCTGGTATTTCTGGAACAATACGGACAAACTTTACGCCGATGTTGACTATGTCGATCAGCACCTCTATGCCACGGAAGGCTCAACCGACCCGGCCCAATTCTACGACTCGGCTTACTTCTCCTATTGGTTAAGTACCCTGACCAATATTTTTGCTCCTGGCAAAAGAAAACCGTTTATAAGGGGAGAAGTTGCCTGGAGTTTTAACGGAACGGATGTTCTTGCCAACAATTCCGAAAATGGTGAGTGGCTGCATGACTTTATCTGGGCCGGCATTAACCACGGAGGTTTGATGGAGCATTTCTTTGCCGGCGGCAATTTTACCAAGCAGATTTATAACATTGATAAGAGCGGCGTTCATCATGATCATCGGCCGATGTTTAAAACTTTTTATAATTTCATCAAAGATATTCCTCTCAATAACGGTAACTATAAAGACGCTGCTGCAATTTCTTCAAACACCAATATCCGGGCATTGGGCCAGAAAGATTCCCTTAACAACCGCGCTCATCTCTGGATAAGCAATAAAAACCATACCTGGAAAAATGTCGTTGATGCCGTCTCAATCACGCCTCAATCAGGCACTGTAACTGTTCCCGGATTTACTCCAAATATTTCATTAAAAGTGGAAACTTGGAATACCAATACGGGTCAGGCAATTATTCTGGAAAACAAAACTGCCGATAATGCCGGCAATATTGTCTTAAATGTTGCCGGACTGACTGCCGATTATGCCGTCAGAATGGGCGATTATCAGCAAATTATTCCCACAATCCAACCAACCGCTTCACCTCTTCCTGCAATTTCTCCGACCACAACCACAACTCCAACGCCATCCAAAACACTCACCCCGACACCCATCACTGCTCTAACTTTGACTCCCACCATTTCCGTCCTGTCACCAAGCCCTACTCCATCTGCTCCCTGCAATTTAACCTCTGCTACTTGGCCAAAATCCCAGGCTATCGAAGGTGAAACATTAGCCCTTAAAGTCGAGGCAACCGGCAATTGTTCCAATCTTCAGGTGTCCTTTAAAGTCAGGGAAGCCGATTCGCTTCTTGAAGGAGGTTTTGATGAAGACGCCAAAGTTCAGCCTGCCAATGCAACATTTGCAGGTTCCCAAGCCCTGACTTCCTGGACGGTCGAATGGCAAAATGACTGTGCCGGATTTTGCAATCCGCCGGAATATTATTTTGATGCTACACTTTTGAATGCATCAGTACCAACCATCAGAAGTTCGGATCCGAAGTTAACAGTAACCCAGGGTACCATCGGTCCCCAGGCACCGGCCTGGCCCATGGCAGGGGCTAATCCCCAAAGAACCAGTTGGACTCCTGAGGATATTCCCGGAAACTTAAAAGCACAGTGGGTAAAACCGATTGAGCCTTACATTCCCCAAAAAGTCCAGGCCATTGCCGCAAATGACTCTATCTTTATCTCGACAGCCAAAGGTCTTTATGCCATAGATAGTGAAACGGGTACTGAAAAATGGGTCTATGCCACCGACTTGCCTCTGGGAAATTCACCGACCTTTGATAATGGTGTTGTTTATGTCGGCGGCCTGGATAAAAAACTTCATGCGGTCAATGCCACAAGCGGTCAAAAAATCTGGACTTTTTCGGCCGAAGGCGGTTTTGATACCAATCCTCTGGTCATCAATGGTAAGGTTTATGCTGGAAATAGAGATACCTATATTTATGCTGTCAATGCCGCAACCGGCCAACTGGTTTGGAAATTCAAAACCGGCGGCCAGATCCTTCAGTCGGCCGCTTATACCAGCGGTATCGTCATCGTTCCTTCCAAAGATGCCTATGTTTACGCCCTGAATGCCGACACCGGTGCTCTTGTTTGGAAATCGGCAAAAATTCCCGGCATGGGTTTTCGTTCCTGGTGGCCGGTAATTTATAAAGACTTTGTAGTTTTGGTAAAGGATAACGAAGTTGGTGACAAACAAATAACTCCATGGCTTTTCCCCGATCCGACAGGTGACAAAGTTCCGGGAGTTCTTGGCAATGAATCCGGTGACTGGGCGCAGGGTGAAACTACCATGAATATGGCCACCAATCCCTACGGAGGCTCCTACCCTGATTATTACGAACAGTTTCCCAACAGAAGACAGGCCATATTCCTAAATAGAACTACCGGACAGGAAATCCAGTTTGATCTGGATAATGATGGATTAACCGATGCTGCACCCATATCTTTTAACGGTGACGCCGGTACCCGCTACCCGCCGGTTGTCAGTGGGTTTGACAATGTCCTTTACTTCCGTTCGACCAATCATGCCGCCGGCCCGTCTATATCAGGAGCAACGCTGATAGGTTGGAAAGTCGGCACTCCGATTATGAGTCTGCCCTATTCAGATAATACAGGCCAAAGCGGTTTCTGGCCTTCAGATGAACCGAACGGTATTTCCGGAGGAGGCAGTAAAATTTATGTCAACCATACGGATGACCGTCTTATTGCCGGAGTTGATATTTCCCAACCGAATAAGGACTATTTTAGTCATCTTGATGATATCAATCGCCAGTGGAAATACGTTAATCAGGACAGCCAGGGTAAACTGACTTCGCTCTATCTGCCCTCCGGTTATCATCAGGAAGCCACCAAATTTTACTGGAATCCTCCGACTCCGGCTTCATTTTGGGGCGAGAATGATAAAGTGGCGCCGATTGTTTATAAAGGAAAACTTTACAGTATCAACAGTAACGCCCTGATAGCTTTTTCGCCAACCGGTCAGGGAACTGCCGCTCCCATTTTGGGAAAGGCAAGCTTTAAACCTGCTCAAACCTTTGCCGATTCCGTCTCCGATAGCATCTTAAAGTCTAAATTAGAAACTGAAATCCAAAAATTAGTCAATGCCGGACACTTAAAACCCGGCTTTGGCGTTATGGGTGGTACCGCGGTCCGGATTAAAACTCTTCTTGATGAATACGGACTGGATTATTGGCACAATCCCCAGGATCTGGTTTATGTTTTAACCCGGGCGCTGCCGCATTTATCGTCCACGCTTCAAAACAGCGTCAAAGCCTACCTCCAAAGCGAATTTAACGCCTATCCTCCCTATTCTTTTTCCCATATCGGTTGGCTTGACGGCAACTGGCGGGAGCCGTATATCTACCAGCCTGACATCCTTACCTTTGCCCAATATGCTAAAAATTTTGACGCAAGAAGCAATTCAATGTTTTCCGGCTGGAGTGGCATTCCACCTCACAATGTTTATGCTATTTGGAAATATGCCAAAGAAGGACTTGGAGATCCGGCGACTCTTTTTTCCCAGGTTCAGACAAAACTTAAAGCTCCCATTACCGCCAACAAAAGTAATCTCACTGATGAATACTTAACTGCTTACCCTCATGTCCATAATGCCTTTATAACAGGCTATATCGGCTATATTGAGCTGGCTAAGTTGGCAGGTCAACCTTCATCGGCTTATGCGGCTCATCAGACCGAACTGCAAAGACTCTTAAGTCTCCGCTACACCAACTTTAACTGGTATATGGTAAATACTGCTGACACTGAAATTCTGTCCAAAAATTATTTCTACACTCTCATTACCGCCTGGAATTTCATGAATCTGGTCCCCGAATCTGCCAACTATCTTAATCAGAATATTCTGGCCGAAGTTGCTGATACCATCACCCGCTACGAAAACATGGCCCCCTACTGGATGCAGGCCGAAAACGGGGAAACCCAGGGGGAAAATGCCATTATGTCCTATCTTCAGACAAAAACCCTTTTTGATGCCAAAGCCCTCATATTAAAAGAATCAAAAGAAGAATTGGCCAAATTCCTTGATACCCCGATCGTCCCCGTCGGCGATCTTTACTATATCGATAATCTGGTATCAATATTAAACGCTCCTTCATCCGGCCAGCCGACACCTACACCTCA
>Ga0155067_109_pt2 | contig 8138 bp, 9 predicted proteins | sample RifCSPhighO2_01_FD_106035 | JGI IMG/M metagenome (GOLD analysis project Ga0155067, IMG submission 106035) | Candidatus Gottesmanbacteria bacterium RIFCSPHIGHO2_01_FULL_40_15
CGTTCAACTGTTCCTTTATTTTCCGGTCAAGTCCGGTTGACTTTATGAATTCAAAATAAGCTTGAGCTTTTACAACAAAACCGAAAGGGACCGGAATTTTTACCCGGAACATTTCTCCCAAATTTGCGCCTTTTCCGCCAACTTTTCCGCCATCTTCTTTTCCGATTTCATCAAACCAGGCAATGTAGCTGTTGTTTTTCATAAAAAATCTCCTAAGATTTTAATTTTTTCTTTAAATAATCAACCCAAGGCACGGGAGCGGGATCAACATTATGGGCAACGGCCAAATAAAATGAAAGATAATTGCCAATCTGAAGCAATTCAAATACCTGGACCAATTCAGTAATACCCTTAAGGTTAATACTGACCGCGCTTAAGCTGTTTTTGTTAATTACATCTTCCGTAATATTAAGCCTTTTTATAATTTTAGCAGGATAAAGCGAAGAATTAATCAGGACAAATGCCAGCTTCTTACTTAAATTGTCCGGGAAAATAAGGCCGTCAAGCAGATGATGATTTAGTTCCGGAAGAATAAAATAATCGGCAAAATGTTTTCCGGTTTCGTTTATCGGATTTCTGACTGCGTGGACAGCTCCCTCCAGAAACCCGCCGGCGACAAAAACGGGTATTTTATCAAAAATCATGCCGGCAATTTTTTTAGCCGGATTTGATTCAGATACAACTCCGGATCCGTATGTAATATTATTTTGAGCCAAAAGTTCTATTGCCCGGGAGATTTCATCTGATTTAACTTTTATCAGCCCCAATGCCGACAATATGGCCAGTTGGGAAGCAATCATATATCCCTGTCCCAGCCGGGGTTGATTTGAAGGATTAAGATCTTTATCAAAAATAAAAACCGGCAATTTGTTTCTTATTAAAATGTCAGCCAGTTGTCCACCTCCGGTAACGCCGACAATATTCAGTTTTTTATCAAGAGCCTGCCGGCAGCAGGAAAGAGTTTCTTCCGTATTGCCCGAATAACTGGCGACTATAACTAATGATTTTTTATCGGCAGATAAGGGAAGATCGTAATTGTCCACAACGTCAACGGTAAAAGGCACTTTTAACCGGAATAGACTTTTTATTATTCTGCCTGCATAGGCCGAGCCGCCCATGGCACAAAAAAAAACTTTTTCGTATTTTTGGGAAATATTTTCTAGCGGCAGCTTGAAGGTTTCTCGCCAGGCATATTCCAGTTGACGCGGCATAAGCTCGATGGAGGAAAGACAATTGAGCGGATCAAGTTCTTTTATTTTCGCCTGATTATTCAAATTTATCAATTGATCCGCTTTCATGAGGTTTTGTTTAATCGGCCTTCTTTTTTGACCCTCCGGAGCTTTCTATTGTTTTGGTAATTACATCCAGTTTCTCATCCAGCAATTTCAGACTGTCTGCTTCCACATTAACCCTTATTAAAGGTTCAGTTTTTGACGCTCTGGCGTTAAACCACCATTGCGGGAAAGCGACGGTAACTCCGTCGGTTTTATCAACTTTGGATCCCGGAAAAGCGTTAATTAAATTATGGAAAATTTTTTTCCCGTCGTCAACAGAAAAATTTATTTCGTCCGAAGAATAATGCGTTTCAAAATCAGTTCTTAAAACCGATAAAGACTTTTTTTGGGCTGATAAATATTCCAAAAAGAACAGACCGGCCACTGATGACGAATCAGCATAGTAATTGTCACGGAAATAAAAATGTCCCGAATGTTCTCCGGCAAATACGGCATTCCATTTTTTCATTTCGGCTTTGATAAATGAATGCCCGACTCTTGTTTTGACCGGTTGGCCGCGGTATTTATTTATTGTTTCAGGAACAATTCTGCCGCAGGTGACAGAATAAAGTACCGGGGACGGACCTTTTTTGTTAAGCAGATGTTTGGCCAGCATAGCACAGGTTATCGTTCCCGACATGGGTTTACCATTGTTATCAACAACAAAAAGCCTGTCGGCATCACCGTCCAGGGCAAAACCCAAATCAGCAGAGGTTTCCCTTATTTTTTTCTGCAGGTCTTTCAGATTGTTTTTATTCAAAGGATCCGGCAGATGGTTGGGAAAACGACCGTCCGGATCAAAGTACAGAGGAATTATTTTTACAGGGAGCTTTTCTTTCAGTTGTTCCCAGGTCGGACCGGCCATCCCGTTTCCGGCATCAATGACAATTTTTAAAGGTTTTATTGAAGATAAGTCAATCAGGGATAACAAATGCTTGATCCAATCGCTTAAAACCAATTTTTTCCTAATCTCACCTCTCTTTTTTTTTACCGGAAAAATATTTTTCAGAGCAATTTTTTTTATTTCCGGCAAGCCTAATGAACCATGCAGAGGCACGACACCTTTTTTAACAATTTTTAATCCGTTATATTCCGGAGGATTATGCGAGGCACTGACAATAATATTGGCCGGAAAGCCGTAATGTCCCGAAGCGAAATAATTGATTTCCGTTGAAATTAAGCCAAGATTTACTACATTAACACCTCTTTCCCTGATGCCCTCAGTCAATGCTTTAAAAAGGGTTGGTGATGAAAGCCGGGTATCATGGCCAACTGCTATTTCATCCACATTTAAATATTCGGCAACCGCCCTGCCCAAAAGATAAAAAAAATCTTCATTAATTTGTGAAGGGTAGATTCCCCTGATGTCATAATCCCTGAATACGGATTCATTAAAGCCGGCTTTTTTATATGAATTTTTCATAAAACCATGCTAAAGAGTTGCTATAAATATGTCAAGCAATTGTCTGAGAGTGTAAGGCGTCTGACCGGTTTTTACCTGGTAGTCGATCAAGAGCAGCCGGCGGTAAAGGAATAACAATTTGGCAGCCGAAAAAGCAGCTGCCTGTTTTTGAAATTTAGCGAATTGCCACAGAGGAATTTCCGGTGGATAAGCGTTGTCTGTTCTGGCAATAATCATCAGACGGAACTGGCGGATTATCATGGCAAAGACGATTTCCGCTTCCCGCTCTTTTAAGACCGTATTAAAACTCGCAAGTAACCAGGCCGGATCCATCCTGCCGATGGAATCAAGAAATTTAAACAATATCTGCGGATATTCAAATTTCTGCAGATTTACTTTACCGGTTAACCGCTGTATTCTTGCTTTTTCAATTTTGCGGTTTTCCCAAAACACAATTTCGGACGATAAATCTTTTTTAAACAGGTAGTCCAAAATCTCATTTTTTTCTTTTTTGGCCGCACCTCTAAAAAAATTTTCGATAATTACTGCTTTTCTTTCAGAAAGTAGCGACCGTGTACCCGTGACCAGTATAATTTCCGGCATACTAATTTTTTTTCCGTCCATAAATATTAATTCAGAATTTAAAGAGCGTAAATATTTATCCAGATTGGAGCGGCTCTCAGCAATATCATTTCCGTGAAAAACGGTTACCATAAGGTAATGTTATACCAATTTTTTATAATATGCTTCTATTCTTTTTCTGTCTATCCTGGCAAAACGGCTTTTATGGGGCAATAAACTTCCGGAAAAGTTTTTGGGGATATGCAGGAGTTCATGGATCAGTACTTTTCGCTGTTCTTTTAGATCAAGCCGGTCATACTTTTCGGAAATAACTTCAATAATATAATAGGCAGGAAGATTTAATGCCCGTTGCCAAATTTTAGGAAAACTCCAGATTCTGGCTGTAGCCCGTGAAGATGAGCCTTTTGACCTAAAACAGATTACCCTTCGACTTTCGATGTGATTAAATTCCAATTTTTTAATAATTAGTTTTAATTCCTTACCGATATCAGCAGCCGGTTCAACTGTCAAATTGCTCATATTAATCAAATTTACCTGTATGTCATTTCAAGAAAACCCAATCCCTTTAGTTGACAATTATCAAAGATTAAACTAGTATGTATTATATTAAATCTTCTGCCCTTCTTAAACCGGCCCTCAAAAATGAAACATTTTATTTTATTTTTTTTGCTGTTAATGTTGATATTATTTTCTTCAAAAAGCACACTGGCGGCACCGGTCGGAAATCAAATAATTTTTAACGGCGGTTATATTCAGGCTCAAACTACGCAGCCTGTTTCTCCCCAGTCAATATCATTTGAAGTATTTATAAAACCGAAATATATTTCGGGAATACGGCATATATTAACGGTGGGTAGTTCCCAAGACGGGCGCGTTAATTATCAGATAGGTATAAACGGAGGTTCATTGTCTCTGAGATACCTTTTTAACGGTTCTTCTTTAAGGGTAATAACATCTGGTAATCTGGAAGCAAATATCTGGCAGCATATCGGTATCAGCATCTCACCTTCCTCCACCAAACTATTTATAAACGGAACTCCGGTTAAAACTTCAGACGGAGCAACCGGATTGCCTCCTGTCGGCAATGATATATATGCCGGCAGCAATATTAGTCCCAATATTTTTTCCAAGGATTTCTATTTGGGCGAAATGGATCAGTTGAGAATATCAACTGGGGAAATAAATATAGGCGCCAATTGGCAAAACGGATTATATAATTCAAACCTCCCCGTAAACCAGTCAACACAATTGATGTGGAATTTCGACCAACCGCGGGGAGAAATTTCTGCCATTGATTCGTCAGGAAAAAATATAACAGGTATTTTAACGGGAAATGACGCTAAAATTCACTATTACGGAACAATACCCACTCCGACAAAATATATATTACCGACATTACCGCCCATAGAACGGATTACTTTTCCCACCTTACCGGTTTTTAATACGGGCCAGACGACAGTCAATCCCGGACAGATTATGCCTGTCCCTGCGCAGGAATGGTTTGACAGATTCAATGTATCGGGGTACCACCGGCCGCAATTTCCCTGACAAAATTTTTTAATCAGTTAAAAATCGGGCAGTAACTGCATTTAGGGGAATATTTTTGAAGTTTTAATAAAACTTCACGTCCACGTTTTCTTTTTCTAATAAGACCAATATCAACTAATTTATTTATGTGGAATGTTACGGTAGGCTGTCTTAATGAAAGCTCACCGACTACTTCTGATACCGTTATTTCCCTTTTTACCTTTTTGAGAAATTCAACAATAAAAATTCTTGACGGATCGCTGACAGTAATAAAGCAGTGTCGGCAATGGGATTTCATATCAGTAAATATCTATAGAAAGACTACTCTTTTCACTTTTGAAAGTCAACTCAAATAGTCTGAGCTTATGCTCCAAAATTTTCAGCCTTTTTTTTCCATGATATCTTTCGCCTTATCCGCTTCTTTTTCCACTTTTTCAGATTGATCCCTGACAGACTGATCAGTGTTTTTTTTCATTTCTTTTAATTTATCACTGATTCTTTGCCTTTTATTTTTATCCGCCAATACAAGCGCTGAAGCTCCGACAACAGCCCCTATCGCGGCTGATATCAAGTGGCTTAATCCTTTTGTTCTTTTATCCGAAGAATAGAGCATAAATCACCTCCTTTCGACCTGCACAATATTATTGATAAACTGTTTTACGCTGATCTTCTTAACAGTCTGCCCAAGTAAATAAGGACTGCGGCACCAATGACTGCTACCAGTAAACTCCAGATGTTGAAACCGCTAATTCCCGGTGCACCGAATAAATCAAAAATAAATCCGCCTACTAGAGCTCCGGCAATTCCCAGAAATATATCCATAATAATGCCCTGATTGGAATTAGTTCTCATAATAACGGAGGCTATCCATCCGGCCAGAGCTCCGAATAGTATCCAAAATAAAATTTCCATAACTTATCATCACCTCCCTCAACGAATTTATATATTAAAGGATATATAAAACCGATGAAAGTCACTTTTAAGGTTTATAAGAAGTCAGTAAGAGTTATGTCCGTTATTTCCCAGTTCCAAAAAAGACTTTATGGCTATTAAAACCGGAATTGCCAGGACCATACCGGCAATACCGAATAAAAGGCTGCCGATTAACACCGATAAGAATAAGGCCAAGGGAGATATCCCGGTAGTTTTACCGATGATAAGGGGCGAAATTATCAGATCAATTATCTGATTGAGAATTAAATAAACCGCCAGAAGCATAATTCCTTCAAAAAAAGGAGGAATAAACAGCAGTTGCCGGCCGTCAAATACGGAGACAAGGAAGGCGATTAGCGCAGCGGTGCCCATCCCAATTATCGGAACTGTTGAAAGAATGCCAGTCAATAAAGCTAGAAAAAGCGCAAATCTGACTTTAAAAATATTCAGAATAAATAAAAATATTATTGAATTTAAAATAACTATTATCGCCTGGCCCTTGATGTAGCCCGTTAAGGATCCGGCTATTTTTCTCTCTAAACTCATCTGATTATTCCGAACGGATTTATTTCCCATAGTAAAATTATACCGGCAAAAGTAAATTTCGGATCATAAACCCGATAGATAATTGCAAGACCGGGATTGATATAATATACATATTCTATGGCATTAAATGAAAAAGTCTGCTATCAAAACATACGGGAGATCGGGCCGACATCCTGTTATATTAAGGCAGGAAGTTCTCCTTGTGTCACTGAAGGATGTCCTGTGGAAGATGAGGTTATAAATGTATTGGAAAGCGGACATACTCCATCCGACAGTTTAATTCAAATCTACCTTCATACCCGTTGCAGACTTAGTTCACTGTCAACTGACAATAAAGAATTTTTTAAAAGAATTTAAGGATTTTATTTACAGGCTTTCTGACACTGCCAGCCGATCAGCCCTGATCCTGTCTATTTTCTTCAAATGTTTTTTTCTGAGCCTTAAAGATTGAGGAGTAATTTCCAAAAGTTCATCGTCGCCAAGAAAATCCAAACACTGTTCGAGAGTCAATCTGAGAGGCGGGTCCAGATGAATGGCCTGGTCGGCATTTTCAGTATGCATATTGGTCAATTTTTTGGATTTACAGACATTAATTTCAAGGTCTTCTTCATGATTATTAATGCCGATAATCATTCCTTCATAAACCGCTTCATTAGGACCGATTATGGCTGTCCCCCTGTTTTGTAAGGATTCCAGGGCATAAGAAGTTGACTTGCCTGCCTGATAGGCAATTAAAGCACCGTTCCGGAATTGGCTAATACTTTTTGAAAGCGGTTCAAAACCAGTAAAACTTGAGGCGAAAACAGCACGCCCCCTGGTTTTGGTCATAAGCTGTCCCCTTAGACCCAATAAGTTACGGCTGGAAATGGAAAACAGAAACCTGGTGGTATCTTTTAGAGTAGTCTTGACATCAATAATATTTCCTTTCCTTTTACCGATTTCTTCTATTACAATCCCGACAAATTCCTTGGAGACCTCGATTGTTACTTCTTCATAAGGCTCCTCGATCATTCCTTTTGTATCCCTGAAGATTATTTTCGGCCGGCCAACCTGCATTTCGAAACCCTCCCGCCTTAAAGTTTCCAAAAGTATTGAGAGATGAAGCTCTCCCCTGCCGGAGACATCGAATCCCTGACCGCTTTCAGACCTGGAAATTTTCAGACCAATATTGGTCTTTTTTTCTTTGACTAATCTCTGTTCCAATTGTCTGGCAGTGGAAAATTCCGCTTCCTTACCTGATAAAGGAGATGTGTTAGGACTGACGGTTATTTTCAGGGTAGCTTCACCAAGTCTGATTTTAGGAAATCCGGTTATTTCCTCAGGATCCGTCAAGGTCTGTCCGATAGCAACTTCACCAAGTCCGGTAACAGCGATAATATCTCCGGCCTGACTTTGATCTGCCTCAACCCGTTTAAGTCCCAGACTGGTAAAAACCTGCTGTACCTTAAAATTTGCGACTTTGTGTTTATAATCAAACAAGCTGATATTCTGACCGGATGAAAGTGTACCCTGAGAGATTTTACCAATGGCATATGTTCCTTTATAAGAATCAAAATCCAAAGTTGAAACCAGCATTTTAAAAGGTTTATTTTTATCCGCTTGCGGTTTTGGAATTTTTTTAAGAATTTCTTCAAAAAGCGGTTTCAAATCCGCATGGTTATCCGTTGTTGAAGGCAATTCAGGCCAGACCTGACCCTCCCGGCCGACAGCAAAAAGAACACTGTACTCCAATTGGTGCGTGTGCTTGGCCAAACGCAAAAACAACTCTTCCGTTTCTTTAAGAACTTCAAGAGGACGGGCGTCACGGCGATCTATTTTGTTAATGACAACGATTATTTTGAGATTTTGTTCCATGGCTTTTTCCAAAACAAACT
>Ga0155067_113_pt1 | contig 5373 bp, 7 predicted proteins | sample RifCSPhighO2_01_FD_106035 | JGI IMG/M metagenome (GOLD analysis project Ga0155067, IMG submission 106035) | Candidatus Gottesmanbacteria bacterium RIFCSPHIGHO2_01_FULL_40_15
GTCGAACCGACATCACGTGTTTTTCAGACACGCGCCGTGACCACCTTGGCTACCTCGGCTTAAATGTAATCAGTGGACCCGAGAGGAATCGAACCTCTGACCTTTCGGATGTAAACCGAACGCTCTAACCGGACTGAGCTACGGGTCCTTTGATCACGAATTAGTGCCATTGTATTAAAATCATTCATTTGTTGCAAGCGAAAAAGTTTGTAAACGCTTCTGCAACCTTAATTTTCAATACTTATTCTGGTAAAATATGCTCATAAACCATTCCGGAGTCGTCTAATGGTAGGACAATAGCCTTTGGAGCTATTTATCTTCGTTCGAATCGAAGCTCCGGAGCCAAATTATATAAAAAATTCTAATTATCATTTTCTGAATCAACAAAATTACCTTAACCAGAATCTGCTGGAATTGGCCGGTAAACTTGGACGGACCTTTTTATTTACAAATTATGTATCGGATGAAAACGATGTTATCTCGGTAATAAAATCGGGAAACGCGTTCAGCATACCGGAAGAGATAAAAAATAAATATGACTGGAATCTGTTTCAACAACTTTTAGCCCAAACTGAAGCCTTAATTACCACCAAAAGCTATATTGATCTTTATAACAGAAAAAGTACTCAAATTCAGGATATTTTAATCCAATTTGAAGAAAAGGGAGAATTTTCAGAATTGGGGAAATGGAGAATTAGTCAGGGATTGAAAAGAAGTCCCGATTTAATTATTTTAACCAGAAGTTTTGACTTTACCATTCCCGATGTTTTAAGTAAAACCGGCAGACAAATTCTCATATTAACCGGCGAAAAACAGCAGCGGTCCGCCAGTGCAAGAAAAATGAGTCTTGCCAATATTAAACTCCTCAGCGCCGGAAAAAACGGGGTTGAAGGAAGAATCCTTTTCGAAATCTTGAACAGATTAAAATACAAAGTTGTAAAAATGACATCAGGCCCGGCAATATTTAATATCATGCTTAAAACTGATATCCTTGATAGGATTTACCATACGGTAGTCAAAAGACGCATTCCTGAAGAAAATTATGCCGAAGTATTGACAATTCTGGAAAACAATAAAGTGGAAAATCTGAATAATTTTACCCTGATTGATAAATTCAGGCAGGAAAAAGTACAAATGGCAGACGGCAAAATATGTGCCCAGGAATTTCTTATTTACGACAATATCCGTTTAATTAATAATCTTTCATACAAGAAATGATATTTAACCATATAACGGACAGAAGATTTATGATAATCGGCGTATTTCCTAAATATGCCGACAACGATTCTATGCTTTCGGAACTTGAGGAAATTGAGTCCCTGATTAAAACTTACGGAAGCCGGGTATACGCTCTCAGTGTACAAAAGGCAAATTTTCCTTCTCTTTTCGGTTATTTGAGAAAAGGAAAAGCTCAGGAAGTTTCAGAAATTATAAACAAGGAAAAGATAGATATTGTTGTGGCGAAGGATATTTTAAAGCACAAGCAATTGAATACTTTGGAAAACCAGTTTAAACAAATAAATCCTGATATTCAGGTCTGGGACAAAGTTTACCTTATCCTGCATATTTTTGATCAATTTGCACAAACCCATGAAGCTAATCTGCAAATTAAAATTGCCGGTCTGAAACATTTGGGTCATAAATTAATGGGCATGGGTTCAATTCTTTCCCGACAGGGCGGGGGAATAGGCACAAGGGGAATCGGTGAAACCAATACGGAAATCATGAAAAGGCACTGGCGGGATGAAATAAGGCAAACTTCACATAAAATAAAGGAACTTGAAAAAAACAGACATATTCAAATCGCCAGAAGAAAAAAAACGGGTGCACTGACGGTTTCCCTAGTGGGATATACCAACGCGGGCAAAACAACACTGTTTAATAAATTAACCGGAAAAAGCGGTAAAGTTGAAAATAAACTTTTCACCACTTTGGATAGTGAATTCGGGCGTTTATACCTTCCGGAAATTAAAGCGGATATCCTAATATCTGACACAATCGGTTTTATCAAAAATCTACCGCCTTCCCTGATTTCAGCATTTAAATCGACTTTACTGCAAACTAACTACAGCGATTTGATTCTTCATCTGATTGATATATCCGATAGGACTATGGAAAATAAAATTGAAGCTGTAAATGTTGTATTGAGGGATATAAAAGCCGATAAAATAAACCGGTTATATGTTTTTAATAAAATTGACCAAGCGCATAATAATGACAGACAATCGTTAAAACTGAAATATTCAAACTATTCTCCTGTATTTATATCTTCATTGACCGGCGAAGGGATCAAAAATTTACTGAACATGATTTCGGTAAAGATAAAATCAGATTTGTCCGATAAACAATATCCAATTTAATAAAATTTAACAGAAAACCAAGAAGCATTGATGAAGAGAAGTGCCGAGGAGAGGACTTGAACCTCCACACCTTTCGGTACAGCCTCCTCAAGACTGCGTGTCTACCAGTTCCACCACCTCGGCATTCGGTTTAGCCTTGATATTTTAGCACAGAGAAATATTATGCGGAAATATAAACCGTTATTAAATGAAGTGCCCTGAGAGGGAGTTGAACCCCCACGCTCGTAAAAGCACACGCTCCTGAAGCGTGCCTGTCTACCAATTCCAGCATCAGGGCGCTATGGAGCGGCGGAAGGGATTTGAACCCTCGACCTTCTCCTTGGCAAGGAGACATTCTACCGCTGAACTACCGCCGCGACAGTTTTCCATTATATCAAGTTACTTTCCCGGCCACAAACCGCTTATCAGAAACCGGAAAAATTTTACAATACCGAATACAAAACTGTTTATTAAATTGTATATCGCAGGCCAAATATCCTGAAGTAATCGGTAAAACTTTTCCCGGTTACTGTCCTGGTAGCCGTAGATATTACTGGTTTTCATATTACAGGTTGATTTCTATTTTATTACCCTCAGGTATATTTAATCTGCGGACAGTTCCGGCACCAACTTCAATTACTTTGTCTACAGGCAGTTTGGGAGAAATAAGGGGCAAGCTGCCATCATCTCCGCCATTTATTGGCGCCGGAATATTTTCCGATACATCGACTATTTTATCTCCGTCAATCCAAATAAAATCCAAAGGTATAAGCATATCCTTCATCCAGAATGTATATATCTTTTTCTCGTCAAAAACAAAAAGCATCCCTTCGTTACTTTTTAAATCAGCCCGTCCCGACAACCCTTTTGATCGCAATATATCCGTATCAGCAACCATCAGATTGAAAGTCTCTCCGTAAAGTCCGGTTTTTACAATCCGGTACTCCTGAAAACTATTATACCGGATAAGATATATCAAACCGGCAATAATAAAAACGGGGGAAAGTAATAATATTTTTTTTATCAATTTCAGGCTTATTATATAATCAAACAATAACGGGTACAGGATTAATTGACAAATTAATAAAAAGTCGAACAGAAGCGAAATACCTTGAACCGTTCAAACTTCTGTCTGAAGCAATTATAACAAACTGGAATCCAGAGGTGTTTGATAAAAGCCTGCTCATACCCACTTTAGGTTCAAACAATGACAAAATAGGATATAATAAAAGCTGGATATATGAGTACTAATGACCAAACCAACCGACCAATACCTCCTGCACCTACAACGCAAGCATCAGAGCCAGTTAGTTCTGCTTCAGCAAATAATGATGACGGACAGGCTTTGACAAACTTAGCTGATGCTTTGAGTTCAGTTGACCCTAAAGCTCCTGATGCTGAAGCTAACGCAACCAGTATAAGTGATAATAATGGAGGCAGAATTGAGCTTAATCAGGATGAAATTAACAATAGAGTAAACACTCCTGTTATTAAGAAGTAGGGCCTTGAACCCAAAACAATAATAGCTATTATTGTTCTTTCAGGTTAAAGGATAAACAGAATTCCAATATATATATTGGAAACTCTGAATTAAAAATATGGCATTACAAGGGGTAACATACGAGCTTACTGAGGAAAATAAAGATTATGCGGTCAGGTATTGCCAGCAAGGTGGATTTTACAAGAACCGATTAGCTGACTTTCTCGGTATAAGCAGACCTACCCTCGATAAACTTCTTGAAGATAACCCTGACTTTTTTACAGCCCTCAAGCGTGCAGATGCAGTATTTTGTAAAAACCTGATTGATGCAGTTAGTAGAAAAAATCCGATATTTATATTAAGGACAAAGTATAAGGATGAATTTAATGATGATATGAGAGGCTTAAATGACCCAGAAACGGTGATTAAGAGAATGACAGACCTCATGGACGCTGAAACTGACGAACTGCCACAAACCGTATAAAATCGTAGAAAAGTGGTATAATTCCCCATAATTAGGTTGATATAACCAACCCTTGAAGTTAGAATATTTGAAACCGCCCGATTGGTTATATCAGTCAGGCGGTTTTTATGTGAGGAGGTGAGATTTATGGCAGAAAAGTTAACACCAACACCAAAACCATACGAAAGAACTTTTACAGACGTACAGGTCGCAAAAGTAAGAGCTGCAATAGCAGAAAATCCACAACTTGCACGAGATTTAATTTCAAGTGCCCAAAGTGGCAACCAGGACGATTTAAGGTTCATTATGGAAGCAGGTATTGTAATAAGTGAAGATAGTGGCAAATCAGGAGAGTTAATAATTATAAAAGATGAACCTAAACCTGCAAAATAAAGCTGAGGCAGTTTATAACTAATGATATGGATGAAAAGCTTGATATAACCAAGCTAAGGTATGTTTTGTATGCTCGTAAATCAAGGACTGATGAAACAGCTCAAGTCCGCTCAATTCCTGACCAAATTAAAGAATGCAGAATAGTAGCATCCCACAAAGGCTTGAAAGTTGTTAAAACTCTTCAAGAAGCCAAGTCTGCAAAGAAACACCACCAAAGACCTGTTTTTGACGAGGTAATAAGGGGTATAAAAAATGGTATTTATGATGGTATTCTTGCTTGGAACCCCGAGCGATTAGCTCGCAATATGCTTGAAGGCGGGATGATAATTGACCTAATTGACCAAAATATAATCAAAGACCTTCAGTTTGCAACCCACACATTCACCAAAGACGCTAATGGAGTGATGCTACTTGGAATGTCGTTTGTCCTATCAAAACAATATTCTGATGATTTATCTCAAAAAGTAACCAGAGGTGTCCGCAATCGTTTTCAAGAAGGCAAAACATCGACACCTAAACATGGGTACTTAAACAACGGTGGAAATTTTAGACCAGATGGGAAGAACTTTGACATTGTGCGGGAAGCTTGGGAACTGAGATTGGAAGGAAAATCGTTAGAGGAAATCACCAAGTATACAAATGATAAAGGGTATGGAAGAACAGTTAAAAAGGATAAACGGAAAATCAAAATGAGTATT
>Ga0155067_124_pt1 | contig 5300 bp, 6 predicted proteins | sample RifCSPhighO2_01_FD_106035 | JGI IMG/M metagenome (GOLD analysis project Ga0155067, IMG submission 106035) | Candidatus Gottesmanbacteria bacterium RIFCSPHIGHO2_01_FULL_40_15
AATAGTATAATACCCTCAGCTGAAAGTTCTATGAGGTCAAGCAGGAATATTATCATCTCAGCTGCCATCATTCTGATAACTGTTCTGGTAGGCGGTTATCTTTTGATTACCAAAAAAGATTCTCTGATAAATAAGGGAAATTCCACCGATTTAATCAATACCGTCGGCCTCAAATTCTCCGATAAAAACTATAAACTCGATTATTCCTCAGTCGATCCGGGTACGGTTCTCACTATATCCGGTTTTGAAAACAATGAAGGTTGGCAGGGCAAATCAGAATTTGACGATGTCTATTTTTGGGATGGTGACTTCTCCCTTGTCCTGACCTCTAGAAATGATGAAAGACTCGATGTCTTTCTGGATAAGGACTTAAATCTTGAAGATTATTCAATTTTCAAAATGAGTGTTTATCTGCAGACCGATCCCGCTGACGTTGAGCTGACCAGGTTGTATTTTTCCGATAAAGATAAAAATTCCTATTACTATTATTCCATCAGGAATCTTGTTAAAGGCTGGAATCAACTGACTATCCCCAAAAATAAATTTTCCACCCAGAATGTTACCGGTGAAAATCAGGGACAAACAGAAGGAACAGGCTCATCCGGGAGGCAAAACCAGTTAAGCTGGCAAAATATCGCAAAGATCGGCCTTGAAGTTGCTTCACGGGCCAATTCCACAACGGATATAAATTTTGACTCTCTTAAAGCCTTAAAAAATGAAGATTATCTCGATGACTGGCTGGTAAACAGTCCGATGTTCTTGGATTTATCAAAAGTTGACGGTAATGTTTATCTTCAGGGAAAACATTTCGGCGCGGCGGTTGCCCTTCTCAAGAAGTTAAGCGGCATAACCGACTTTACTTATAGCGCCAAGCTTCAACCTTTAAGGAACAATACCAGAAGCGGTCTTTTTGTCCGTGGTGATTTCAAGACCGGTTACGGCTATTATTTCATGATCGACGGGGTCAACGGCAACCGCTATCAGATCTTCAAAATCCATCTTGAAGACGGAAAAACCGTCAATACCGTCATCAAAAACGGCGTCATCAATAACTTTATTGTTGAAAAAGACACTCCTCTCTGGTTAAAAGTTGAAGGAAAAGGCAATGCTTTTAAATACTCACTGTCAACCGACGGGAAATCCTATTCCGAGCTGGCTTCGGTTAAGGATTCCCAATACAAGGAAGGCGGCCTGGGAATCAGCGTTTATGACCAGGGGGCTACCCTTTTTGACGAATTCCGCTTCAGCCGGTAACTCCCCCTGCAGGGTATCCGGTACGGCAACACGTAAACGGGAAATAAGTACTTTCGCGGGGCTTAACAAAATGGTTTAGCCAAATTGGATACGCAGAGGTACGTTCAAAACATGCGCTAGACGCTTTAAAAAAGTCAATGACGGTGTGGTTTGTGCGTTTTCTACACGTGAAAGAACTGATTGTTTGGTATTCAACCTATTTGCCAGTTCCTGTTGGGTTAAACCATGTTTAATCCGTGCCTCGATAAGCGCACGTGCAATTTGGCACTCAAGTTCATTTTCCTTAAGAGCTTGCCGGACCCTAGGATTTCTCAATAATTTTTTTCTGTGAGTTTCCCAATTAGTGATATGCATATTTTCCTCCAATAAAAATCATATCACAATTTTGCGATAATATCCAGTATCAAATTTCTCCGCGCGTTTGATACTCTTCAAGTCTTTTTAATGCTATTTTAATATCTTTTTTAAGAGTTTTCTGTTTTTTCTTCTTGAAAGCATGCAGAAAAAGAAAAGTCGATTGCCTAATAGCAATATATAAAATTCTGAAACTATCCTCACCGAGTATCCTCAATTCCCAAAGCGCAGTTCCGGTCACTTTTTTAACATGCGGTTCTCGCAGCTGTATACCGTATTCAGTTAACAAGTCAAAAGTGTTAATAAGCTTTGCTTGTGCTTTCTCAGGTAATTTTTCAATAAACTCGAAAATAGGCGATTCTCCATTTTCCTGCTTATAGTATTTAATTTTCCAAATATTTTGCATGTGAATAGTATATTACGTATTACATGGAATTTCCTGACCATACCCAAAAAGAGGATACCCCGCTCTGGCTGAAAGTCGAAGCCAAGGGATCAGGCTTTAAATACTTTCTCTCAACCGACGGGAAATCCTATTCCGAGCTGGCTTCGGTTAAGAATTCCCAATACAAGGAAGGCGGCCTCGGAATAAGCGTTTATGACCAGGAGGCTACCCTTTTTGACGAATTCCGCTTCAGCCGGTAAAAAAATCCCTCATATTTCCACTTCGTTCTGATGTAAAATAAAAGTGTGAAAGAGATTCTCCCCGTCGCCAGTCTTACCGCCGGAATTGTCTTTCTGTTTGTTATTTATCTGACCGGCGCTCTCGACCTCTCAATAACTGCTGCCATTACTGTTGCCGCCCTTCTTCTAAAATTTCAGTCCGCCTGGCTGTTTATTTCATCTCTTGCTGTTTTTACTTTTTATCTTGTTTCCCTTTTCCTCTCCTTAAAAATCAAGTTTGTTTCCGATCTCTCCGTCACCTCCTATTTTCTTTTTGCCGCCGGCCTTATTCTTTACTTTCTTGAGGGACAAAAAAGTAAATGGGAATTAAAAATCCCGTTTTTGGATAAAATAACCGTCAAAAAAGATAATCTTATCAAAGCAGGAGGCATCCTTCTTTTTGTTTTATTAATTTTTCCCCTGGGCGGTCCCCATTTTGCCGCTATATTCGGTTATTTGGCTTTTCTTTATCTGTTTAAAAAATCGGACGGCCGCTATGCTTTTGCCGTTGCCCTGTTTTTCCTTATCCTTTGTCCCTTTCTCCTTATCGCCAAAAAGGATAAAATCGCCGAGCAGTCAGCCATATTTACCTATTATTTCCTAGTCCTTGGCACTGTCCAGGAAATAATCGGTCTTATTATCAATCCTCTCCCGGACGAAGATGAAATAGATCAGGAATTTCAAATAACAACTGCAGGTGGATTCATCAAACTCCACAGCCAAAAAGTCAGGGAAGCCAGGTTACAATTGATGAACCGGCAAAACAATAAAATCAGAAACCGCCGGATTTTAATAATTTCATCGGTTGTGCTTATAAGTTCAATTTTAGCTTTCACCGGTTTTTATTTCGCCCCGCGCTTCAAAATATCCTATTTAAGCTTTCAAAAAGTAACTCCCAGCCCGACGACGTTACCTGCTCCTACTGTTACTCCGACTCCGACGCTGACTCCTGAAGCATTGGAAGAAACTCTTAAGGGTAAAAAGGAAACCCTCAATATACAGGTCCTCAACGGAACAAATGTTAGCGGACTGGCCGCCTCAGTTTCAGCCCAGTTGAAAACTGCCGGTTTTGTCAATATAGACATCGGTAATTCTCCCCAAAATTATGACAACTGGCAGGCAAATCTTAAGGAAAAAGACGACAATTTAATGAGGTACCTGACCGGATTATTGGATCTGAACCAATTAACCGTTCAGGAGGCATCACAAGGGGCTAAATTCGATCTTGAAATTATCATTGGTAGTAACCGCTAATTAATTTCTATTTCTTTATTTCTTAAATCAAAAGAAATTTTAAAGTGATCGAAAAATCCCAACTGACCTAATATAATGGGATAAGCTAACGATTCAGTAAAAAAGATAGGATAAGTATAGGTTTTTCCCAAAATATCAATAGTAATAGCTTCCTTTTTGGCATCAAAATTTTTTTGTTTGCGGCTCTAAAACTGGTATTTTTCAACTTTGTAAAGTTAATACCGAGCCAAATACCAATATTTTTCTCACAAAAAGATACATCTGCTCCTGAATCAATTAAGGCATAAATAGGATTAGTGATTTTATGAGTTTTTCAGTAGATTAATCTGACTTTTATAAGAGGTTTTAACACTACTTTTCCTTCATTTCCGGGAAGCGAAATGTAAGGAAATTTTGCCATTAAGTGACAATACCGAAATAATTTTCCGAAGCTGGTAACAAAACCAGTTTTTCTTTTTTATTTTTTATTTTCTCGGATAATTCCCCAAATGTTTTTCCATGGAATACTACTTTATGATTTTTGTCGAGTGCAACCCATCCGGATCTGTAACCGCGTAAATTTTTCGTCAAGTGTCAAGATATAAGGGACGGGGGTAAAACAAACCGTTGTTACGCTCTAAATGAACCCGTTTTTCCTAACAAGGGTTGTCTGAATGTTTAAAAAAAATACCCTGCCTTATCAGCGGGAACTGCTTATCTCATCTAACTTGTCATGGACTGCATGAAATTTCCTGACTTTTTCAGGTTCTCCTCCGCTTTTTAACGCAGCCGCGCCGCTTTCACTCCATTCATCCAAAAGTTTTTGTGCTGTTCGAAGGCCAATTCGTCTATCATCCATTGCTTCATATAGGTCTTCTAAGAAAGATCCTCTTCTTCCGCTTCCGCCTCCATGAGGATTGTGCATAAAAACAACATGATTAACGCCGGCAAGAAAATGAGGTTCTATCCCGATTGGAACATCACCGCTTGCTGCTTCTCCGAAAACAGGATTAACGCTGTTGAAATTAACTTCACTCATAAATCTTATCTGAGGAAATATTTAAAATTAATATATTGAAGAAACTCCCGCTTTGTCGCCGTTGGTCAATGTGTCTTTTTTTGCTTCCTCGACAGAGCCGTATCCGTACATGGTGTTGTTAATGTAATTATCCGTATACATGTCATCCATTCCCATCCAGTGTCCCAGTTCGTGGGTCAATATATTCTGGGCGTCATACGAGTTGGGATAGGCGCAGGTGCTGCTTCCCGACCAGCTCCACGGATAACTCTTGTTCATGATTGTATCAACATCGGCAACCTCTTTTGTGCTTGTATAATACCAGATATAAGTCACTCCCAGAGCCGATCTTGATGTTCTGCCCCAGGCAATAATGTTTTGTCCGTCAAGTTTTGACCTGGCGGCATTGGTATCAGCCCCCCTTGTCAGATTTACTTTTCCGCCGATAGCACCGGTCCAGACTGAAAAACTGTCAGCGGCAATTTGAGAAAGTTTCCCTCCTCCAACGGTTGATGGAACGCTTGCCGGATTGAGATTGTATGTCCAATTGGAAAGCAAATGCCACCCGGTAACTCCGGCTTCAGCTTCAGAATCGGGATCAGCTAAATCGCACTTCAAAACAGGTGCGGTTGTCGGTGACGGAACCGGTTTCCCTCCCTGGCCTCTTGCCTTATGGACAAATACCCTGACTTTCACGTCCGGACGTCCCGGTACATCATAAGTGCCATCAATCTCAGGCGGAGTAAAAAGTTTGTTGTCTTTTTCATCTTTGGCCATT